>WNGA01007116.1_pt1 | contig 28602 bp, 27 predicted proteins | sample 5400061 | NCBI WGS metagenome assembly WNGA01 (sample SAMN13153366, study PRJNA577476) | soil metagenome | isolation source: 100 cm soil or saprolite under grassland replicate 2 | place: USA:California | collected 2016-06-15
CTGCTCGATGGGGACACTTGGAACGATCGCATCGGGCGCGATGTCTAACCTCATCCACCGGGCCGCGTCCGTGGCCCTCAAGGAGGAGCGCAAGCTCGTACTGATGCCGCGGGAGACGCCGCTCTCCCTGATCCATCTGCGGAACATGGTCGCCGTCAAAGAGGCCGGCGCAACCGTCCTGTTCCTCGCGCCGGGGTTCTACCACGGGGCCGAGCGCATCGAGGATCTCGTCGACTTCATCGCCGGGAGGGCGCTCGACCAGCTCGGTCTGGACCTGGAGCTGGTCAAGAGGTGGGGCGAGTGACCGTGAGCTACGAGTCCGGACAGCTGGCGCCGGACGCAGTGCGACGCATGTTCGATCGGATCGCGCCCGTGTACGACGTGATGAATCGGACGATGACGGCCGGTCTCGACCGGCGCTGGCGCCGACTGACGGCGCACGCGGTGGTCAGCTCGGGCGACTCCGTCCTCGACGCGTGCTGCGGGACTGGCGACCTCGCGATCGCGTGTGCCCGCGCCGGCGGACGCGTCACGGGACTCGACTTCTCCGAGCCGATGCTCGAGCGTGCACGGCGAAAGGAGCCTGCGCTCGAGTGGGTGAATGGCGACCTGCTCGCGCTGCCGTTCGCGGACGCGAGCTTCGACGCCGCTACGGTCGGCTTCGGCGCGCGCAATGTGGACGATCTCCAGCGCGCCCTCGCGGAGTTGCGGCGCGTGCTGCGTGCGGGTGGCCGGATCGGAATCCTCGAGATCACGCGGCCCCGCGGTCTGCTTGCGCCGTTTTACAGGTTCTGGTTCGACGGAGTCGTACCGCTGCTCGGCAAGGTCCTTCCCGGCGGCTCGGCGTACACATATCTCCCTGCAAGCGTGCGCCGCTTTCCGGGTCCGGAGGATCTCGCCAAGCTCATCGCCGCGGCCGGGTTCGGCGACGTGCGTTACCGCCTGTTCGCGGGTGGAATCGTCGCGCTGCATACGGCGGAAGCCAGTTGAGCGCGCTCGCCGAGATCCGCGAGGCGCCCGGCCTCGACGCCTACCTCGCCGAGCTGGAAGACCGCCTCGAGCGCGCGGTCGGCTCGTACCGCGGAGTCGTGGCCGAGGTGGGCGCCGAGGCGCTGGCCGCGGGCGGAAAGCGGCTCCGGCCTCTGCTCGTCTACCTGGCGGCTCCGCCGGGAGCGGATTTACCCGTCGTCGCCGGTGTGGCCGTCGAGCTGGTTCATCTCGCGACTCTGATGCACGACGATCTGATCGACGGTGCGCGCCTCCGGCGCGGCCGGGCCTCGGCCTGGTCGGCGCATGGACCCCATGCTGCGCGCGCCGCGGGGGACTACCTCTTTGCGCGCGCCTTCTCCGAGCTGTCCGCAACGGGAGACGCTCGTGCGGTCGCCGTCCTCGCCAACGCGACGCTCTGCCTCGCCCGCGGCGAGGCGATGCAGCGCCGCCAGCGCTTCGACCCCGACACGACGATCGGGGCCTACCTCGAACGTTGCACGCTCAAGACGGGGAAGCTGTTCGAGGCCGCGTGCCGCCTCGCCGGCGGCTCGGGCGCGTTCGGGCTCGCGCTCGGAGTCGCATTCCAGATCACGGACGACATCCTCGATTGCTCCGGCGTGACGATCGAGACCGGGAAGATCGCGGGCACCGATCTGCGCGAGGGTACGCCCACGCTGCCGTTGCTGCTCGCCTCGCAGCGGGACGACGCCGTGCGCGCCGCGCTCGCCGGCGGCTCGCGGCTCGAGGGCGCCCTCCTCCGCGTTGCGTCGACGGGCGCGATCGAGGAGAGCCGCGAGGTCGCGCTCGCGTACGCGCGCAGCGCGCGCGCCTGCCTCAACGGTGAGTTGCACCGGGAGGAGCTCGAGTCGCTGACCTACGCCGTCGTGGAGCGTGCGCACTAATGGCGCTTTTGGAGCGGACCGACACGTTCGCCTTGATCCGCGAGAAGGTCGAAGCGGGGAAGCGGCTCGACTTCGACGACGGTGTCACGCTCATGGAGTCGGACGACCTACTTGCGCTGGGGGAACTCGCCGACCTCGCGCGGCGTCTGCGCGGCGGGGACGACCGCGTCTACTTCGTCCAGAACCTGTACTTGAACCAGACCAACGTCTGTCGCGTGAAGTGCAAGTTTTGCGCGTTCGCCGTGACCCGCAAACAGGCCGATGCGTACACCTACACGGCGGCTGAGCTGGTCGAGGACGCGGTCCGCCAGCACGAGCTGACCGGGTTCACGGAGATCCACATGGTCGGCGGAGAGAGCCCGCACGTGGAGTTCGACTACTACGTCGACATCGTCCGCTCGCTGCACGAGGCGCTGCCGGACATCCACCTGAAGCTCTTCACGGCGAGCGAGATCCATCACATGACCACGCTCTCCGGCTTGACGCACGAGGAGGTGCTGCGCACCCTGCAGGACGCCGGGCTAGGTTCGCTTCCCGGCGGCGGTGCCGAGGTCTTCGCGGATCGGGTGCGCCGCCTGGTCGCGCCGGGCAAGGAGCATCCCGACTTCTGGTTCCACACGCACGACACTGCGCACCGGCTCGGAATCCCGACGCACTGCACCATGTTGTACGGCCACGTCGAGACGTACGAGGAGCGCGTCGATCACCTGCTGCGCCTCCGCGAGCAGCAGGACAGGACCGGCGGCTTTCTTGCGTTCATCCCGCTCGCGTTCCATCCCGAGAACACCGTCTTCGAGCGGCGCGGCTGGCGGCACACGACCGGCTCGGACGACCTGAAGCTGATCGCTGTGTCGCGGCTGTTGCTCGACAACATTCCGAATATCAAGGCCTACTGGATCATGATGGGAATGCCGCTCGCGCAGGTCGCGCTGCACTTCGGGGCAAACGACGTCCAGGGCACGGTCGTGCGGGAGGAGATCTTCCACGCCGCCGGCGCACGGACCGAGACCGAGCAGAAGATCCCGGACCTCGTGCGGTTCGTAAAGGCGGCGGGCCGCGTGCCGGTGCAACGCGACACGCTCTACAACGAGTTGCGGAAGTGGGGCGAATGATCCGCCTCGGCCGCATCTCCTACGTGAACATGGCGCCGGTCTTCTACCGGCTCGACGCGGACGTGGTCGAGGTGCAGGGCGTCCCGACCGAGCTCAACCGCCGGCTGCTCGCGGGCGAGCTCGATCTCGCCCCGATCTCGTCGATCGAGTACGCGCGCAACGCCGACCGGCTCCGCCTGCTGCCGCGCCTGTGCGTCGGCTCCGAGGGTGCGGTGGATTCGATCCAGCTCGTGTCGAGGAAGCCGCTCGAGCAGGTTCGCTCGGTCGCTGTTACTCCGGAGTCGGCAACGTCGGTCGTGCTGACCAAGGTCTTGTTGCCGGAGGCCGAGCACGTGCCGCTGAGTGAGGAGGCAGACGCGAAGCTGCTCATCGGTGACGCTGCGCTCAAGTCGGCGTTCGAGGATCCGACGCCGCACTACGATCTCGGGCGCCTGTGGCTGGAGCGGACCGGCCTGCCAATGGTGTTTGCCGTCTGGGCTTGCCCGGAGCCTGTCGCTCCCGGCCTTGCCGAGCTCGAGGACGCCCTCGTCCGTTCCGTCCTGGTCGCCCGCGCCGAGCCCGAGCAGCTCGCGCACGAAGCGAGCGAGCGCTACGGCTACCCGGCCGGCTTCCTCGCTCGCTACTTCGAGAAGCTGCGCTATCGCTTCGGCCCGCGGGAGCGAGCGGGGCTGATGACGTTCCTCGAGCTGGCCCGCGACGCCGGCGAGCTCGACGAGGTGCCGGAGCTCCGCTTCGTCCGAGAGGCCGTGCCGGCATGAGTGACTTTGTGGCTCAGAGCCACAAACCGTCAGTTTCGGCCGATTCGGACGCGGAGGATCGCCCCGTCCGGGCCAACGGACCAGAGCTTGTGGCTCAGAGCCACAAACCCACTGTTGGGGAGGTGCTCGCGAAGGCGCTCGACGGCGAGCGCATCTCCGACGACGAGGCCCTGGCGCTGCTCGAGTCACGCGACCTCGTCGCGGTCGGGCGCGTGGCCAACGAGATTCGAAACCGCAAGGCAGACCCCACGCGGATCACGTTCATCATCGACCGCAACCTCAACTACACGAACATCTGTTACACGGACTGCGAGTTCTGCGCCTTCTACCGCAGCCCCGGCGATACTCGCGAGGGCTATCTCCTGCCCAAGCCCGTCATCTTCAAGAAGATCGAGGAGACGCTCGCGCTCGGCGGCACCGGCCTCCTGATGCAGGGCGGACACCACCCCGACCTGGGGATCGACTACTACGAGGATCTGTTCCGCTCGATCAAGGCGCGCTACAAGATCCACCTGCACGCGCTCTCGCCGCCGGAGATCCAGCACATCTCGCGGCGCAGCAAGCTCACTCTGTGGCAGACGATCTCACGGTTGCGTGACGCCGGGCTCGACTCGATTCCCGGCGGGGGCGGCGAGATCCTCGTCGATCGCGTCCGCGAGGAAATCGCGCCGAAGAAGACCAAGACGAGCGAATGGCTCGCAGTCATGCGCCACGCGCACCGGCTCGGCATGTCGACGACCGCGACGATGATGTACGGGCACGTCGAGACGATCGCCGACCGCGTCGAGCACATGAGACGGATCCGCGAGCTCCAGGACGAGACCGGCGGGTTCCGCGCCTTCATCTCCTGGACGTTCCAGAACGACGGCAATCGCCTCGCGGACATGGTCGCGCGCGAGGACATGCCGACATCCTTCGACTACCTGCTGACACAGGCGGTGAGCAGGATCTATCTCGACAATGTTCCCCACATCCAGTCGTCGTGGGTGACGCAGGGAATGAAGATCGGCCAGGTCGCGCTTGGCTTCGGCGCGGACGACATGGGGTCGGTGATGATCGAGGAGAACGTCGTCTCGGCCGCCGGGACAACCCACCGCACGTCGACGGAAGAGCTCGTCCACCTGATCAAGGCGCTAGGCAAGACGCCAGTGCAGCGGGACACGCTCTATCGCGAGGTCAAGGTCTGGAACTGAAGGCCGAGCCGTTCCCGCGGCCGGACTGGAGCCCGCTTCCGTTCGACGGCTGTGCCGGAGTGGTCGGGAAGGTGCTCGTCCGCGAGTGGGGCTTCTTCATCGCGATGCTCCGCTTCGAGCCGGGCGGGACGATCCACGAGCATCCGGGCCTCAATGAGACGATCGTCATCTGCATCGACGGGGAGGGCTGGACGAGCGTCGCCGAGGAGCGGACGCAGATCCAGGCCGGCGAGATCGTCCGCTGGCCGAGAGACGTTCCACATCGTCTCTGGACGGAGGGGACGGAGATGACGACGCTGATGTTCGAACGGATTCAGGCGCCGTAGAGAACTGAGGCGGACGCGGCCGCTGCCGCGCCCGCCACGTGCGTTAGTGGTGACTCGTCGAACGGGTGAAGTTCGGCCGTGCGCCCACGCCGAGCATCGGCTTGAACGCCGTCAGCTTGCGCAGGCTCGACGTGTTGATCAGGTTGACACACGCCGGATCGGAGTTCACGAGGAGCGCATAGCCGGAGGGCGTGAGGCCCTGGGCGGTGAGGTCAAGACCGGTCGTCTTGAACAGCTGGTTGTTCGCGTCGAGCGCGGCGTAGTTGTTGTACTGCGTGATCGGTATCGCCGTACCCATCACGCACTGAACGAGGACGGTGAGGGTCGCGTCGAGATCTTTGCGAACTTTCGTCACCTTGGCCGAGAGTGCTCTGAACTGCGCGGGCGTCACGGCCTCCTGCCCTGACTGAGCCGTGGCTGCGTAGAGCGCGACCGCGACCAGAGCAGTCACAACAAAAGCGAGTAGGCGCTTCATGAGGTTCGGTCCCCTTCCTCGTAGGGCGGCGTTCCGGGGCCGCCAATGACGACGCTGCGGAGGAGGCCAGCCCTGCGATCCTCGCCCCCGCCTGCTGAATACCACGTTCCCAGGCGCACTTCAATGACGGCCTCCGCTTCAGCTACCCTCGGGCGGGGTCGTGGTTCGGACAGCCGTCATCTGCGCTCTGTGTGCGGGCGTCCTCGCCGCGCCCATAGCCGCCGCGACTCCGGTCCGCGGTCAGCAGCTCATGCCCGGCGTCATCTACTCCCGGCAGCTCGAGTTCACGGCACACGGTCCCCTCGTGATGCACGTGATCTCGGCACCGAGGCCGGTGGGCCTCTATGCGCTGAAGCCGGTCCTGTCGAACAACGCCATCCTCGGCCGCGAGCGGGTCACGCTGATGCAGCGTCGAGTCTCCGCAGAGGCGACGGTCGCCGGGGTCAACGGCGATCTCTTCAGCTTTTCGGACGGCCATCCGACGGGCGCCCTCATTCGCGGGGGCGTGCTCGACAGCGCCCCCACCGGGTTCCGTTCGAGCATCGGAATCGACACGGACGGCGTCCTCCATGTCGAGCGTGTCCAGCTCGCCGGCACGTGGCAAGGATCGGGCCAGCGCCGGATCCTCGGGATCAACGAACCTCCTCGTGCTGGGCGCACAACGCTCTACACGCCCGCATGGGGTGCCCGTACTCCTGCTGAGGACGGTGGTGCGCAGGTGATCCTGCGGTCGTTCCCGCCGTCGGCGCCGAACACGCCGCTGGCCTCAACCGTCGCCGAGTACGCCACCGGCGGGAACCAGCCGATCCCACCCGGCGGCGCCGTGCTGGTGGCCCGCGGCGCGCAGGCCGGCTTCCTCGCCGCCGAAGCTCCCGCCGGAGCCGGCATCACGATTCGGTTGACGTTGACCCCGCCGTGGACGAACGTCCCGGAGGCACTCGGCGGTGGCCCGATCATCGTTCGGGAGGGCAGGCCGGTCTTCCGGTCGCTGGAGAGCTTCACAACGGCGCAGCTGACGCCGCGAGAGCCGCGCGCAGGGGTCGGGCAGACCGCCGATGGACGGATCCTCCTCGTGGCGGTCGACGGGAGGCAGCCCGGATACAGCTCGGGCCTGACGAACTTCGAGCTGGCGCTCACGATGATGCGACTCGGCTGCGTGACCGCCTCTGCGCTCGACTCGGGCGGCTCGACGACGATGGCCTTCGACGGCAAGCTCCTGAACCGTCCTTCGGACCGGGCCGGCGAGCGAGCCGTTGCCGAGGCGCTGACGCTCTTGTACTACGGGGTGTACGCGCCCACCCCGCCGAGCCGCGTCGTCTCGCCGAATGCGGACGGCATCGACGATGCTCAGACGTTGCTGTACAAGCTTGTCCGGCCCTCCACGGTGACGGCAACTGCGTCCGGGCCGGGTGGAGCCGTCGTCAAGCTCGATGGCGGGTCGCGCGCGCCGGGGACCTACCGTTTCAACTGGGACGGCGCGGGCCAGCCCGAAGGAGCGTGGACTTTCCGCGTCGTCGCGGACGACGACCTCGGCCGTCGCTCGACCGCAGAGCGGCAGTTCTCGTTCAACAACACGCTCGGGTTCCTGACGGCCCGCGCGAGCGGCAGACGCGTCGCTGCCGGCTTCAAGCTGGCTCGCTCCGCGCGTGTTGTGGTGCGGATCGAGACGCCCGGCGGTGCCCTTGTGCGCGCACTGCCTGCGAGAAGCCTTCCGGCCGGTGACGGGGCCGCCTCGTGGACCGGGCGGCCCGGGCGGTACGTGCTGAGCGTGACTGCGACGAACGACCTCGGCGCCGTGGAGCTCACGGCTCCGTTCCGGCTGTAGCTAGGCTGCGCCGCGTGCCGGTCGCCGGCGTCACGAGCTTCTTCACCTCGCTGATCGGAGACCACGGCCTCTACGCCGTCTTTCTGCTGATGGCGATCGACGCCGTGCTCCCGGCTGCGAGCGAGCTCGTCATGGTCTACGCCGGGGCGCTGGCGGCCGGAGCGTTCGCGACTCAGCACGTCGATCTCTTCGGAACCCGCATCTCCTCACACGTCTGGGCGTATGTCGCGATGGCGCTGGCAGGGACGCTCGGCTACCTCGTCGGCTCGATCGCCGGCTGGGCAATCGGTCTCTATGGCGGCAGGCCGCTCCTCGAACGAAGGGGCCGCTGGTTCCATCTCAGCGGTGAGCGCCTCCAGCGCGCCGAGCGCTGGTTCGAGCGCTGGGAGGACCTCGCGGTCCTGCTCGGGCGGATAACGCCCGTCGTTCGCTCCTTCATCTCGATCCCGGCCGGGATCTTCCGGATGCCCTTCTGGCGCTACACGATCCTCACCCTCATCGGCTCCGCGGCCTGGTGCTTCGCGCTCGCAGGCGCAGGCTGGGGCCTGGGCAGGAGCTACGAGACCTTCCACCACGACTTCCGCTTCGCGGACTACGCCATCGTGGCCGGAATCCTGGCTCTCCTCCTGTATTTCGTAGTGCGCCGAATTCGGTCTTCTAGACTTGCTGACCGTGCGTCCGATCCCGCTGGTTGACGTCAGAGCGCAGTACGAGCCGCTCCTCCCGCGCATCCGCGAGGTAATCGACGGTGTGCTCGCGAGCGGCGAGTTCATCCTCGGCCCGAACGTCGCGGCATTCGAACGGGAGGCTGCCGCGTATCTCGACGTGCCCGAGACGGTCGGGGTCGCCAACGGCACGGATGCTCTCGTCCTCGTGCTGGATGCGCTCGGCATCGGCTCCGGTGATGAGGTCATCTGCCCAGCGTTCACGTTCTACGCCACCGCGGAGGCGATCGCGCGACGCGGTGCCACACCCGTATTCGCCGACATTGATCCGGCGACGATGAACCTCGAGCCCGAGGACGTGGCTGCGCGAATCACCGAGCGGACGAAGGCCGTCCTGGCGGTGCATCTCTTCGGGCGGCCGGCACCGCTCGCGGAGATCTCGTCCATCGGCGTTCCCGTGATCGAGGACGCCGCGCAGGCATTCGGTTCGCCGGACGTTGCGCGCACGGGCGTCGCGTCGACGTTCAGCTTCTATCCGACCAAGAATCTCTTCTGTCTCGGCGACGGCGGCCTGGTCGCGCTGAACGATGTCGAGCTGGCGGAGCGGATCCGGATGCTGCGGTTTCACGGCTCGCGCGACAAGATCGACTTCGAACTGCTCGGCTACAACTCTCGCCTCGACGAGCTGCAGGCTGCCGTGTTACGCGTCTTCCTCGCCGAGCTCGACCGGTGGGTCGACCTTCGCCGTGAGGCCGCCGCGCGCTATGCCGAGCTGGGGCTGGGAGTCGCTTGCGAGCTGCCCGAAGACGAGCCCGGACACGTCTACCACCTCTTCGTGTGCCGCTCGTCCGAGCGCGAACGCATCCGCGCGGCGCTGCAAAAGGAGAACATCGGGAGCGCGGTCTACTACTCGACGCCGCTTCATCTCCAGCCTGCGCTCGCCTACCTCGGCTACGGGCCCGGCTCGCTGCCGGTGACCGAGCAGGTGGCGCGCGACAACTTCTCGATTCCGCTCTGGGCGGGCATCGACGCCGAGGCCCAGGAGCGGGTCGTCTCGATCGTGCAAGCTGCGGCCCCGGTGGCCTCGTGATCCCCATCAACCGGCACCGTGTTTGGCAGCTCCTCGCCGACGGAGCGCTGATCGCGCTCGCGTGGTGGCTCGCGTTCTGGCTCCGCTTCGATCACGGCGTTCCGAACCCCTATCACCGCCTGTTCATCGACACGATCGGGGTCATCGTCGCGATCAAGCTCGCCGTCTTCATCACTTTCGGCTTCTACAACCGCTGGTGGCGCTACGTCTCGACCCGCGACATGTGGGGCGCGGCCCGTGGCGTGACGGCGGCCTGCATCATCGCGGATCTCGTCGTCTACTTCGCGCATCCCATCAAGGGCTTCCCGCTGCCGCGCTCGATCGCCGTGCTGGACTGGTTGGTCCTGCTCGCCTTCGTGGCAGGTACGCGCCTGATCGCTCGCAGCCTGATCGAGCGGCCCGGCGCCGCCTCGCTCGTCGCCCGGGGGAAGAAAGTGATTGTCGTCGGAGCCGGCGACGCGGCTCAGATGGTCATCCGGGAGATGCTGAAGTCGCCCGCGCTCGGCTACACGCCGATCGGGCTGATCGACGACGACCCGCGCAAGAAGAACCTGCGCCTGCACGGGATTCGCGTGCTCGGGACGACGAACGACCTGTCGCACATCTTGCGGGACAATCCGCCGGACGAGGTCCTGATCGCGATCCCGTCCGCCTCCGGAGAGACAAGGCAGCGGGTCGTGGAGATCTCCCAGGAGGCAGGCGTCCCCGTCAAGACGCTTCCCGGTCTGTACGAGCTCATCTCGCGCGATTTCGACCTTGCGGGCCAGATCCGCCCGATCCAGGTCGAGGACGTGCTCGGTCGCGAGCCGATCGACGTCGACCTGCGCTCGATCGCGTCGTATCTCTCTGGCGAGACCGTCGTCGTCACCGGGGCCGGCGGCTCGATCGGCGCGGAGCTTTGCCGGCAGATCGCGCGCGTGGACCCTGCGCGGCTTGTCCTCATCGAGCACTCCGAGTCGGCGCTGTTCAACGTCGAGCGCGAGCTCATCGGTGAGCGCGACTTCTCGGCCGTCGCAACGGTGCTCGGGGATTGCGGTGACCGCGCAAAGATGAGCCAGGTCTTCGAGCGCTACCGGCCGACGGTGGTGTTCCATGCCGCCGCCTACAAGCATGTGGCGCTGCTCGAGGCGAATCCGCTCGAGTCCGTCCGGAACAACGCGCTCGCCACGAAAGCGCTCATCGACGTCGCGGTCGAGTACGGCGCGGGGCGGTTCGTCCTCGTCTCCACGGACAAGGCCGCGAATCCGAAGAACCTGATGGGCCAGTCGAAGGCGATCTGCGAGTGGATCGTCGAGGCGTATGGCCAGCGGCGCGACATCACCACCCGGTTTGTCGCGGTGCGGTTCGGCAACGTCCTCGGCTCCTCTGGCAGCGTCATCCCGATCTTCCGGCGCCAGATCGAGCGCGGCGGGCCCGTGACCGTGACGCATCCCGAGATGTCGCGGTACTTCATGACGATTCCGGAGGCGGTCTCGCTGATCGTGCAGGCGGGGGCGATCGGCGGCCGCGGCCATGTCTACGTCCTCGAAATGGGGGAGCCGGTCAAGATCCTCGACCTCGCCCGCAACATGATCCGGCTCTCCGGGAAGGAGCCCGAGACGGAGGTGCCGATCGTCTTCATCGGCGCCAGGCCGGGCGAGAAGCTGCACGAGGAGCTCTGGAGCGAAGGCGAGACCGTAGGGCCGACGGGACACCCGAAGATCCTGCGTGCCGCACGCGCGCCGATCGACGTCGACTGGCTCGAGGGCGAGCTCGCGGAGCTCGAGCGGATGGTCCAGCGCGGGGAGACGCTGGACGTCGTCTCGAAGCTGGCGGCGATGATGCGCGAGCCGCGGCGTGTCGGTGCCGCTGTGCTCGAAGACACCCTGCACTAGCTGGCCGAGCGAAAGCTGCGCTTTCGCTCGGGTTCGGGTACGCCGCTTCGCGCGCTTAACCTTCGGTCTCTTCGTGCCTCGGCGATTCGAGCGGCTCAGGCTCGATCGGACAGAACCCATCTCTACAACGGCTGCATGGCCAGTTCCGCGGGCGCGGCCGACCGTAACGCTGTCGACACGCTTCCGTCACTGAAACGCGCGCCGTTCAGGCACGCTCCGTCCCACGCGGCCTCTACGGTGGACGTGTGGATTGCGCACGCATCTTTGACGGCCTGAACCCTGAGCAGTGGCGCGCCGTCGAGGCGGTGCGCGGGCCTGTCTGCATTCTCGCGGGAGCGGGCTCGGGGAAGACGACGACGATCACACGGCGGGTCGCGAACCAGGTTGCGACAGGTGCCTTTGCCGCGGAGAAGATCCTGGCGGTCACCTTCACCGACAAGGCGGCCTCCGAGATGCGGCAACGGCTCATGGGCCTCGGCGTGGACGGCGTCACCGCTCGGACGTTTCACTCAGCGGCGCTCTCGCAGCTGCGCGCGCTCGGCGGCGATCCCGGCAGGATCTCCCCGTCGAAGGCGCTGGCATTGCGCCAGATCGGGAACACGCTGCCGCCGCCCTACAAGTTCCGGCCGGCCGGCGACCTCGCGACGGAGGTGGAGTGGGCGAAGAACCGGAGGCTGACACCAGACACGTACCTCGGAGGTCTCGGCGGGCACGAGCCGCCGATTCCGCCGGATCTGATGCTGCGCGTCTTTCGCCGCTACGAGCAACAGAAGGCGGAGCGTGACTATGTGGACTTCGAGGATCTCCTCGAGCTCACGATCCGGCTCTTCGACGAGCTTCCCGCCGCACTCGCCGAGGTTCGCGAGCGGTATCGGTCGTTCACGGTCGACGAGTACCAGGACGTGAACCTACTGCAGCAGACCCTGCTCGACCGCTGGCTTGGAGACAGCGCCGAGCTCTGTGCGGTCGGCGACGACTACCAGTCGATCTACGCGTTTACCGGCGCGACGCCGGAGTACCTGCTGGCGCTGCCGCGCCGATTTCCGAATGCGTTGGTTGTGCGGCTGGAGTCGAACTACCGCTCGTCGCCGGAGGTGCTGGCCCTGGCGAACCGGATCGTGCCCGCGCTCGGCGGAGCGGAGAAGGTGTTGAGGGCGACGCTCGCTCCCGGGCCGGAGCCGGTCATCCGCTCCTTTCAGACGCGCGCCGAGGAAACAACATTCGTGGTCGACCGCGTGCGTGCCCTGCATGCCGAGGGCGTCCCGCTCGAGGAGATCGCCGTCCTCTGTCGCACGAATGCCAGGTTGGCCGACTTCGAGGAGCCGTTTCACGAGGCGAAGATCCCGTTCCAGGGCGCGGCCCTCCTCGGGCGCGAAGCTGCGCGTCAGCTGCTGAAGCGGTTGCGCAAGACGGACTCGCCCGAAGTGGCGATCGTGGTGCGGGGCTACGCAGAGGAAGCCGGTTGGATCGAGCGGCCTCCGGAGAAGCTCGGCGAGCGCGAGATGGTGCGTCAGGCCGACCTCGGCCGGCTCATTCGGCTGGCCGCGGAGTTCGACGACGGGGTGCGTACGGCCCGGGATTTCGTAAGCGACTTGGAGGAGCGGTTCAGCTCGACCGGCGCAGAGCGTCGCGGCGTGCACCTGTTGACGCTCCACGGCGCCAAAGGGCTCGAGTTCGATGCGGTCTTCATTCCTCGCGTCGAGGAGCGCGAATTACCGATCCGGCAGGCGAAGAAGCCTGCGGAGATCGCGGAAGAGCGGCGGCTCCTCTACGTCGGCTTGACGCGCGCCAAGCGCCACCTCGCGGTGACGTGGAGCGGACGGCCAAGCCGCTTCCTTGGCGAGCTCGGAATCGACGCGCGGCCGGTGCGGTCATCGCGGCCTGCAGAGCCTGACGATCCGCTGTACGCCGCGCTCAAGCGGTGGCGTCTCGAACGAGCGACCGAGGACGACCTGCCGGCCTACGTCGTCTTTCACAACTCGACGCTGGCTGAAATCGCTGGTCGGCGGCCACGGGATCTGTCGGAGCTCGGCGGAGTCTCCGGCGTCGGTCCGGCGAAGCTCCAGCGCTATGGGGGCGACGTGCTACGGGTGATCGCTGCGTGCCGAGAGAAGGAGGTCGAGCAGGAAGGCCGGGTCGCGGCGGACGCGGTCGCCTGAAGCGCGCTCGCGCTTGCGGAGCTCGAGCGCGTGCGCTTCGGCAAGCGGCCTCAGCCGGCCGTTTCGGATCAGCTCCTCGTCCACGCCGCCGAGCCGGCCGGTGAAGGTCGTGTAGACGGGAACTCCGAGCGCGACGGCCTCGCGGTTCATCGTGCCGCCGGCCGAGACGACGAGGTCGGCGAATGCGATCAGGCTTTGCGCGTCGACGGCCCGGTCCGGAACGATCACCGAAGGCAATTCGAGGCCGTTCACAAATGCGCGTTGCTCGTCCGTCCGCGGGAGCACGACAGCCTGCACGGTCTCGAGCCGGCCGAGATAGTTGAGCGTCTGCGGGAAGAGCGGGTTCGCGTGCCTGTGATAGAGCGAGACGTCGGGCGGTGGCCGCAGCACGACGAGCACGCGCTCGCTGTTGAGCTGCCATTCGCGGAGGACGCGTTCGTCGGGCTCGAAGTCAGCGAGGTAGTACTCCTCCTTCAGGCCGGGATACGTCAGGAGCCTCGGCGGCTTGACGCCAAAGCGCTCCAGGCGCTCGGGCGGGATCGACTCGGGTACCACGACCCTCGTCGCAGCGCGCATGCCCAGGTGGTGTTGCAGGAGAGCGAACTCGTAGTCGTGCGTCGTCGCGCTCGGAATGCCGAGCCCGCGGGCACTCAGGGTCAGCTCGTGCGAGCCGTGAGCAAGCGCGAGATCGAATCTGCGCGGTCGGGCCCAGCGACGGAGCGCTCCGAGCCGCGAGACCAGGGAGCGCGCTTTCCCCAGCCGCGTGCGTCCGCCGTGCCGTCCGAGGACGGTGGCCTCGAGTCCGTGCAGCTCGAGCAGCTGCAGGGTCTGCCCGTAGTCGCGCGCAGTGATCTCGACCTCGTCGCCCCGGTCTCGCAGCAACCCGATCAGCGGCCGGAACACGAGCACGTGCGCCGCCGCCGTCACGTCGACCCAGACCTTCATGCCGTCATCTTCGATTCCAGCGTTTTCGGCCGGCGGCGCAGACGGACCGCAGGCAAGCCCGCGCGTCCTGGGAGCGGCGTCGCAAGCGACGCCTCAGGCGGGTACCTCGACGAGTGTCAGGAGGCGCTCGACGGCGTCGGCGGCGCGCTCGCCCGCGCGGCCGTCCCAGAGCGGTGGGATCTCTCCACGTTTGGGCCGAGCGAGCAGCGCCGGGATCTCTGCGAGAACTTCAGGCTCGAGACCTAGGACGGTATTGGTTCCGAGCGTGACGGTGACCGGACGCTCGGTGTTCTTGCGGAGCGTGAAGCAGGGGACACCGAGCACGGTCGTTTCCTCCTGGATACCCCCTGAGTCCGTGATCACTCCAGCTGCCTCGGCCTCGAGCGACAGAAAGCTCCGGTAGGGAAGCGGCGGCGTGAGCTTCACTGACGTCCGTGCGGTGAGGCCTTCCGACTCGATCGTCCGCTGCGTGCGTGGGTGGACTGGGAAGACCACTGGTAGAGACTCGGCGACCGACTCCAAGGCCGCAAAGGTACGCGTTAGAAGTTCTGGTAGGTCGACGAGACTGGGCCTGTGCAGCGTGACGAGCAGGTAGTCCTTCGGTTCAATTCCGAACTCGCGCCACGCAGCAAGCCCACGGGCTGCGTCTTCGTTTGCGCGCAGCGTGTCGATCATCGTGTTCCCCACGAATGCGACACGCTCAGCCGCAATCCCTTCGCTCGCTAGGTTCTTGTCGGCGTCCTCGCTGTGTGTCAGCAGCAAGCTCGAGAGGTGGTCGGTGATCACACGGTTGCGTTCCTCTGGCATGGACCAGTCGTCACTTCGGAGTCCTGACTCGATGTGGCAGAGAGCAACACCCTGTTTCGCCGCGGCGACTGCGCCTGCCAGAGTCGAGTTCACATCACCCGCGACGACAACGAGATCGGGGTCGAGATCGACGAAGACGCGCTCGAGTTCGGTCAGAGCTTCGGTCGTCTGTTCGGCATGCGAGCCCGAACCGCTGTGCAGCTCGACGTGCGGGCGCGGGAGCGGCAGTTCCGAGAAGAAGACGTCCTTCATGATCACGTCGTAATGCTGCCCCGTGTGGATCAGCCTCTGCTCGACGCTCCCGCGACGCTCAAGCTCTGCGTACACGGGCGCCACCTTCATGTAGTTCGGGCGCGCGCCTACGACGTGGGCGACGAGCGGGCGGCGGGCCATCCGGAGCAGTCTAGGCGCAGCCCCGTACGAGCGACGTAGGCTCGGGGGAATGCAGTTCGACACCCACGATCAGCTCGTTCTGGTCGCGCTGCTTGCCGCGATGGCGGCTCTACTGGTGGCCGCTCCGATCTTCCGGGTTCCCTATCCGATCTTCCTCGTCGTTGGTCGTCGCCCACGACGCGATCGGCAATCTGTCGTGGAGCGCTGCCTTCGTGCTGGGGGCGATCGTGTCACCGACCGACCCGATCGCCGCCACCGCGATCGCCCGCCGGCTTGGGGTGCCACGGCGCATCGTGACGGTGATCGAGGGCGAGAGTCTCGTCAACGACGGCACGGCGCTCGTCCTATACCGCGTAGCCGTCACCGCGGTCGTGGCGGGCTCATTCTCCTTCTGGGATGCGTCCTGGCGTTTCGCCTGGAGCGTCGTGGGTGGGATCGGCGTCGGGCTGGTCGTCGGCTTTGTGGTCGCCGAGGTTCGCCGGCGCCTCGACAACCCGCCGGTCGAGGTGACCATCGCGCTCATGACCGGATACTTCGCGTTCATCCCGGCGAATGCGATCGAGGCCTCGGGTGTGCTCGCCGTCGTGACCGCGGGCATCTATCTCGGCTGGCGGACCCCGGAACTGACCTCGGTGCAGACCAGACTGCAGGGGACCGCGGTCTGGGGAATTCTGACGTTCATCCTCAACGCGCTGCTGTTCGCGCTCGTCGGCCTGCAGCTCTCCCGGATCCTCGACGAGCTGACCGGCCGCCCGGCCGGAAGATTGGCGTGGTACGCGCTACTCGTGACTGGAGCAGTGGTCTTGACGCGGATCGTATGGGTGCCGATCTTCACCTACCTCCCCCGCTGGTTATCTCGCCGCGTGCGCGAGCGTGACCCCTCCCCGCCGCTGTCGGATCCCATCGTGATCTCCTGGTCGGGGATGCGCGGCGCCGTCTCGCTCGCAGCCGCCTTGGCGCTGCCCCTGACCACCGACGCAGGAACGGGCTTCCCTGAGCGCGACCTCATCATCTTCCTGACGTTCTGCGTCATCCTCGGCACGCTCGTCGTGCAGGGCCTGTCGCTGCCTGTCCTCATTCGGGGCCTGAAGATCGAAGGTGACCACCTCGACGAGAAGGAAAACGCCAAGGCCCGCATCAAGGCCGCGGACGCAGCGGTGGCGCGACTCGAGGAGCTGCTCGAGGAGGACTGGGTTCGGGAGGACACCGCCGAGCGGCTGCGCGGGCTCTATCGATTCCGCCGAGACCGGTTTGCTTCCCGCTTCGACGCGGCGGATGACGGGGCGATCGAGGAGCGCTCCCTGAACTACCAGCGCCTTCGCCGCGAGCTCCTCGACGCGGAGCGAGCTGAAATCGTCGCCCTCCGCCGGGAGGGTGTGATCAGCGACGCCATCATGCACCGCCTCCAGCGCGACCTCGATCTGGAGGATGCTCGGCTCGACGTTTAGCTAGAACGAGGGATTGCGGCATCCCCCTAAAGGGTTAAGACTGGTCGAACTCGTGCGGCCCGATCCTGGGACTCATCTCTTCATCATGGCCACCGCGGCGCTGACGTCGATTGCGTTCACGGTCTCGGCGCTGAACGTCCTCGCGGTCGTCCTCTCGCACGTCATGAACTAGAGGTCGATCCGAACCTCCCCCAAGAGCACCCCCGGTGCCCTACAGGCGGGCGCTCTGCATAATGAACGCTTATGGATACGCGCCAGCTGGCCGCATTCTGCGCCGTCGTCGACCGGAAGAGCTTCTCGCTCGCGGCAGAACGACTCGGCGTAACGCAGCCGGCGGTCAGCCTCCAGATTCGGGCACTCGAACAGCGTCTTGGACGACAACTGCTCGACCGCTCCGGCCGGCGCGTCGAGCCGACCGAGGCCGGGCGACGTCTCTACGCATCCGCTCAACGCCTGCTTGCCCTCGAAGAGCAACTCCTCGACGACCTCTCCGCCGACGACGAAGGCGCCGTCACCGGAACGCTCGAGCTGGGGGCGTCCACTGGCCCCGGCGGCACGGTCGTCCCGGTCCTCCTGTGCGAGTTCCAGCAGCGGCACCCCGACGTCCGCGTCCGCCTCGCCATTTCGGACACCCAGACCGTCGTCGATCAGGTCGCCGACCGCGAGCTCGAGCTCGGCATCGTGGGCGCAGGCCGCCGCCACCGTGGCGTGGTCTTCGAGCCGTTCTTCCACGACGAGGTGGTGCTCGCCTGCCCCTCGGGTCATCGCTTCGCGGGGAAGACGATCACGCTCGACCAGCTCAAGAGCGAGCCACTGATCGTGATGCAGGAGGGGGCGGGGGTCAGACAGGTGATCGAGGACGAACTGCGCAAGGCCGGCACGCGCCTGCGTGACCTCGACGTCCGTCTCGAGCTGGGACTGCAGGAGTCCGTTCGCAGCGCGGTCCTTGCCGGCCACGGCGTCACCTTCATCTCGCGTCTCGCGATCGAGGCCGATCTGGCTGCCGGCAGCATTGGCACGGCGCGTGTTCGCGGGCTCGACCCGGTGCGCGAGATCTTCCTGGCGCGGGCCAGCGGACGCAGCGAGACGCGCGCGGCGCGCGCCTTCGTCGCCTTCGCGCAGGCGCAGCTTCCGGCGTGATCGTCCGCTGGGGCGTCGGCGAGCTTCCCGGCGTGCTGGGGAAGCTCGCAATCGACCGGCCTCTCGTCGTGGCGAGCGATCGTTGGGCTGCCACAGACCTCGGCGTCGAGCCTGCCGCCCGCTGGACGGAGGTTCCCTCCGAGCGAGTCGCCGAGGCTGGAACCCTGGCAGGTGACGGCGTCGTCGCTCTCGGCGGGGGCAGTGCCATCGACCTCGGGAAGGCGATCTCCGCGGAAACTGGAGTGCCTGTCGTTTCGGTGCCGACGACGTATGCCGGAGCGGAATGGACGCCGTATTTCGGGATCCGGGATCCCAACCGGAAGATGCGGGGTGGAGGCGCCGGAGCACACCTCGGCGGCGTCGTCTACGAGCCCGAGCTCACACTCTCCTTGCCGCAGGCCGAGACGGTCGGCACCGCCATGAACGCGCTCGCGCACTGCGCCGAGGCGCTGTACGTGGAGGGCCACAATCCCGACGCGGACGAGCATGGGCTCACTGGCGCGCGGCTCATCAGCGAGTGGCTGCCGCGGGTGGTCGACGCGCTGGACGAGCTCGAGGCGCGCACGCGGTTGCTCGAGGGAGCGATGCACGGAGGCATGGCACTCGGAGGCTCGATGCTGGCACTGGGCCACGCGATGGCGCAGGTGCTCGGCGGCCGCTACGGGCTCCCGCACGGCGCCCTGAATGCGATCTGCCTTCCCGCCGCGCTCCGGTTCAACAGCGAGGTCGCCCCCGACGCGGTGCGCCGCTTCGGCGAGGCGATGGGAACCGACGACCCGGTTGGGCGGGTTCAGGAGCTCGCCCGCCTCGCCGAGTACGAACGGTTGCGCGACCTCGGCATTCCGGCGGAAGACCTCGACGAGGTCGCCGAGGCCACTGCCTCCCGCCCCGGAGCACGTGCAAATCCGCGGCCGGCGACTCCCGGCGATATTGCGGAGCTCCTGCGTTCGATCTGGTAGCGCGTTATCGAGCGGGGGTGACGGGCCGAGCCACAATCGTCACGCCGCGCACGCCGAGCTCCTCGGGCGAGTAGGCGCGGAAACGATCCGCAAGGCTGAGTTCGCGAAGGAGCGTGAGATCTCGGTCGGACGGCCGCGAGACCTGCTCGCGCACGATCTCGAAACCCGCTGCACGCGTGAGTCGCACATAGTCGGGATAGCGCAGGCGGCTCTGGTAATGCAGCGACGGGTTGAAGATCGACCACGCGCGGTCCGAGTAGCGGAGGAAGTTGTAGCGCGACACAGCTCGGTCGATGCGCGAGTAGTGATCCTCCAAGTCGGCTCGGTAGCTGAGCAGGCCATCCGGCTTGAGCAGGCGTCGGCACTCAACGAGGATGCGAAGAAGGTCGTTCTCCGGGATGTGCTCGGCGGTGTCCGTGCTCGAGACGAAATCAAGCGAGCCGGCGGGAAGGCTGGTGTCGCGCGCGTCGCGTGGAGCGAGATAGACGATGCCGAAGCGCTCGCGCAGGTCGTCGAGCCCACGCAAACTCGGAGGGCCCGGTGATCGCAGGCCGTGGTCGGCTTCCCCCTCGAGCTCGCCGCGCAGACGCTCGAACTTCGCGATCGTGTCGTTGACGAGCTCGATGCGCAGGATGGGGCGGATGTCGACCACGGTCTGCCCCTCGACACCCAGGCTCGCCGTGAGGGATCCGGCTAAGTGCCTGTTGGGTCAGAGCCTTGAGCACCCACCGCATCGCCGCGCCTTTCTACCATGACGCGGGATAACAAAGACTAATGGCTTGAATTAGCTGAATCGTGGTATGGTCTGCTGGTCGTGGCGGACTCTCCTTTTGACGTGCTCGTGATCGGAAGCGGCGCCTCCGGCCTCGCCGCTGCGGTCTCCGCCCAGGGGGCCGGTGCGAGGGTCGCCCTCGCGACGAAGGGGGCGCTCCAGTCGTGTAACTCGGCCAAGGCGCAGGGCGGGATCCAGGCCGCGTTCGGCGAAGACGATTCGCCCGAGCAGCACGCCGCGGACGTCTGGAAGTCCTCTCACGAGACGGCCGACCTCGGGCTGGTGGAGATCCTCACCGGCGAGGCGGCGTCTGCAATCCACTGGCTCGAAGAGCTTGGCGTCGAGTTCACGCGCGAGAACGGGGGCTACCGTCTCGCCCGCTGTGGCGGCGCGTCGCGCAAGCGGCTCCTGCAGGTGGGCGACCGCACGGGGCACGCGATCACGACCGCGCTGCGCGACTCCGCCGAGAGCTCCGGCATCCACACCTTTCCCAAGTCACCGCTCGCAGAGCTCGCACGCACAGAGAACGGCTGGCGTGCACGCTGCGGGGACCACACGATCGACGCCACGACGGTGGTCCTCGCAGCGGGCGGGCGGTGCTTTCGCGTCGCCAAGGAGCGCGGCGAACTCTCGACGAACCATCCCGGTGCGACCGGTGAGGTGACGCAGATCGCTGTCGACCTCGGCGCCGAGGTGCGCGACTTCGACGCGTTGCAATACCACCCCAACGGCGGCGCATGGCCGCAAAACATGCAGGGCTACTCCATCCCCGAGACGACCCGGGCGTACGGTGCCGTGCTCCTCAACGCGGACGGCGAGGAGTTCACCGACTCCCTCGGCCCTCGCGATGCCGTGAGCCAGGCGATCGTCGACGAGGTCGAGCAAGGCAAAGGGGTCGAGACGCCCGACGGACGACCGGCCGTGTACCTGGATACGCCGCGGATCTCCGAGGCAGACGCCAACGTGTCGCTGCCGTACATGCTCCGCAGATACCGTGCCGGCGGGATCGACCCACTGCGCGAACGGCTCTTCACATACCCCGTCCTCCACTACCAGAACGGCGGCCTCGTGATCGACGCGAACGCCGAGACGACGCTCGAGGGGCTCTACGCATGCGGCGAGATCGCCGGCGGCACTCACGGCCGCAACCGCATGATGGGGAACAGCCTCCTCGAGTGCTGCGTCTTCGGCCGGCGCGCGGGCAAGGCCGCTGCAGAGAAAGCGAGAGCATGAGCACCGTTATCACGGATCTGGAAGGCGTCGTCGAGGACGCAGCTGCGCACCTGTACGTCTGGGCGCTCAAGGACATCCCGCAGGACCTGCGCGACGCGCTCGCCGACGCCGCGACGCGGGAGACGTCAGTGCCCGGACAGCGCGTGCTGCAGACGATTCTCAAGAACGTCAACGTCGCCGAAACCGAGAAGAACCTCGTCTGTCAGGACACCGGCATAGCCGTCTACACGTGTCGCATCGGCGAGCATTTTCCCCTGCACCCGGCACGAATTTACGCCGCGCTCAAGACCGGCACGGAGCGCGCGACTGTCGAGCATCCGCTGCGCTCGAACGCCGTGCACACGATCACCCGAGAGAACACCGGGCCGAACACCGGTTACCGGCTCCCGATCGTGCACTGGGAGTTCATTCCCGACTGGGACGGCCTCGACGTGAAGTGCGTGCCGAAGGGATCGGGCAGCGAGAACATGAGCTTCCTGAAGATGTGCGTCCCGGCAGACGGCGTGAAGGGGATCAAGCAGTTCGTGCTCGAGTCGATCGTCGGCGCCGGTGGCAAGCCCTGTCCGCCCGGCATCGTCGGCGTCGGTATCGGTGGCAGTGCGGACTACGCCATGTATCTCGCGAAGGAGGCAATCGCGCGCCCGGTCGGCACAAGCAATGCCGATCCGCACGTGGCGAAGCTCGAGCAGGAGCTGTTCGACCTGCTCAACGAGACCGGCATCGGCCCGATGGGCCTCGGTGGGGACGTGACGGTGCTGTCGTGTCACGTCGAGCACGCGGACACGCACATGACGCTGAACCCGGTGGCGGTCAACTACCAGTGCTGGGCCGCGCGCCGCGCCAGCGTGCACGTCGCCGCGAACGGAGAGGTTGAGTTCGACCGTGAGTTCTAAGCGCCTCAGCTTTCCGACGAGCGAGGAGGCGATCCGAGAGCTGCACGCCGGCGACGAGGTGACCGTCGACGGTCACATCATCGGCATCCGAGATCGCACGCAGATGCGCATCTTCGACGAGGGCATGGCGCCACCGATGGATCTCAGCGGCGCGTTCCTGCTGCACACGGCGCCCGGCGTGCGCAAGCTCGGCCCCGGCAAGTACGAGAAGATCTGCATCGGCACGACGACATCCGCGCGCATGGTGCGCTTCACGGAAGGCCTCGGTGCGCAATACGGAGTCCGTGCGATCTGCGGCAAGGGCGGACTTCCCGACGAGGCGATCGAGCCGATGCAGCGACTCGGAATGGTCTATTTCGCGATCGTCGGCGGCGCGGCCGCGCTCGAGACCACGCAGATCGAGGAGATCGAGGAGGTCGCCTGGGAAGAGTTGATGCCCGAGTGCCTCTGGAAGTTTCGCGTCAAGGACTTCGGGCCGCTCACCGTCGGCATCGATTCGCACGGTAACTCGCTCTTCCACGACGTGCAGGAGCGGGCCAAGCAACGACTGGAGGAGCTCTATGAGCGGCTTTGACGGATTTCTCGATCTTCCCCCGCGCCCAGGGAAGCCTCGGGCCGAAGGTCTGACGCACGTAATGGACAAAGGCCTGAACCTCCGCGAGATCGAGGGCATGTTCGACACGGCCGGCCGCTACGTCGACATCGTCAAGCTCGGGTGGGGCACGAGCTACGTCACAAACAACCTCGAGAAGAAGATCGCGCTCTACCGCTCCTTCGACACGCCTGTCGTCTGCGGCGGAACGCTATTCGAGGCTGTGTATGCGCGCGAGAAGATCGACGAGTTCAAGCGCTGGCTGATCGAACAGCGCTTCTCTCATGTCGAGATCTCCGATGGGACGCTCGAGATTCCACGTGAACGGAAGCTCGAACTGATCGCCGACTTCGCACGAGACTTCACTGTGCTCTCCGAGGTCGGGTCGAAGGACGTCGAGGTCAACTACGCACCCTACCTCTGGGTCGACTGGATCAAGGAAGAACTGGAGGCCGGTGCCTGGAAGGTGATCACGGAAGGACGCGAAGGCGGCACCGCAGGCATCTACAGGCCCACAGGTGAGATGCGAACCGGCCTTGTCGACGAGATCGTCCACGAGATCGATGTCCAGGATCTGATCTTCGAGGCGCCGACGAAGGCGTCGCAGGCGTGGTTCGTGAAGCACTTCGGCCCGAACGTGAACCTGGGGAACATCCCGCCGGAGGAAGTCATCCCGCTCGAGACGCTCAGGCTCGGGCTACGCGGCGACACGTTGAGGGAGGTGCTGCTTGGCGATCGCGCCGGCACTCCAGCTTCCTGACGTCGAGTCGATGAGCGCCGAGCAGGTCCTGCTCTGGGCCCACGAGCAATTCGGTGACCGAATGTGCCTCACGTGCTCGTGGCAACGGCAGTCGTCCGTGCTCGTGCACATGGTCAGCGAGCTCGGGCTCGACGTCTCGGTCGTCGAGCTCGACACGCTCGTGCTCTTCCCGGAGACCTACGAGACCCGGCAACGACTGGTCGAGCGGTACGGGCTCGAGCTGAAGTCCTTCCGTCCGATCGACGCCCCCGACAAGCTCTGGGAAACCGAACCGGACCGGTGCTGCCACATCCGGAAGGTCGAGCCGCTGGAGCGAGCTCTCGAAGGCTACGACGCCTGGATCACGGGCATCCGCCGCGAGCAGTCACCGACGCGCGCGACCGCCCAGAAGGTCGAATGGTCCGAGCGCTACGGCGTCTGGAAGATCCAACCCCTCGTCCAATGGGACGCCAAGCGCGTCCAGGCCTACATCCACGTCAACGAGATCCCCTACAACCCGCTGCACGACGCGGGCTATCCGTCGATCGGCTGCATCCCGTGCACGCGCCCCGTCGTTGCCGGCGAGGACGAGCGTGGCGGGCGCTGGGCCGGGAGCGACAAGCTCGAGTGCGGCATCCACATCAACGCACCTCTGATCAAGGAGTCGAATGACTAGCGCAGCGAACTCAGCTGGGGAAACCTCCCGGTTCTCCCAGATCCCCTCCCCCGGTCCGCTTCGCCGACGAGGGGTCCAAGCCGCCGCCTACGGCAACGGCTTCACGCTCTGGTTTACAGGGCTAAGTGGCTCCGGCAAGACCACGATCGCCGAGCTCGTCCGCCCCGAGCTCGAACGCCGAGGGCGCAAAGTGGAGTGGCTCGACGGCGACGAGGTTCGCGAGCACCTCTCGAAAGGACTCGGGTTCTCGAAGGAGGACCGCGACACGAACATCGACCGCATCGGTTGGGTCGCGTCGAAGCTGACTCGACACGGCGCGGCCGTGATCGTGTCTGCGATCTCCCCGTACGTGAAGGCGCGCGTCAAGGCGCGCGCGATGGTCGAGGAGCACGGCGCCTTCATCGAGGTCTTCGTCGACGCCTCGGTGGACGAGTGCGCGCGCCGCGACGTGAAAGGCCTGTACGAGAAGGCGTTTCGCGGCGAGATCAAGGAGTTCACCGGTGTCTCCGATCCCTACGAGGCACCCGAGAATCCCGAGATCCGCATCGAGTCGGAGCACGAGGAGCCCGCAGAGAGTGCGCAGCGAATCGTCGAGCTGCTCGAAGAACGCGGTCTCGTCGAAGCCACGGTGGCCGCGTGATCGTCGACACGGAGACCCGGCTGATCGCACCTCACGGCGGCGAGCTCGTCGATCGAACGGGCGAGCGCCCGGATGATCTCAAGGCGCTCGAGACGCTGACGCTCACCTCGCGCGAGCTCTCGGACCTCGACATGCTGGCTTCGGGCGCGCTCTCGCCGCTCGAGGGATTCCTGGGTCAGGAGGACTACGAGTCCGTGCTCGAGTCGATGCGGCTCGCGGCCGGCCTGCCGTGGGCACTCCCGGTCTGCCTCGCCGTCGCCGCGCCTCCGCAGGGCGACCGCGTCGCACTCGCCGATCAGGATGGACGCCCGTACGCCGTTCTCGAAGTCGAGGAGGTCTACGAGTACGACAAGGAACGCGAGGCCCAGCAGGCCTTCCGCACCATCGACGCCGCGCATCCCGGCGTTGCGCGGCTCTACGACCAGGCCCCGTTGTACCTCTCCGGTAGGGTCACGGTCTTCGAGCGGACGAAGCCGCCTTTCCCCGGGCTGGCGAAGGATCCGGCGGAGACGAGAGCCGAGTTCGCCGAGCGCGGCTGGAGACGGGTGGTCGGCTTCCAGACCCGCAACCCGATCCACCGCGCCCACGAGTACCTGACGAAGGTTGCGCTCGAGACGGTTGACGGCTTGCTCGTCCATCCCCTCGTCGGCGACACGAAGTCGGACGACGTCCCGTCGGTGACGCGTGTGGAGTGCTACCGCGTCTTGCTCGACGGCTACTACCCGGCCGGACGAGTGGTGCTGTCGGCGTTTCCGGCGGCGATGCGCTACGCCGGGCCTCGCGAGGCGATCTGGCACGCGATCTGCCGCAAGAACTACGGCTGCTCGCACTTCATCGTCGGACGCGACCACGCAGGTGTCGGCGACTACTACGGCACCTACGACGCGCAGCTGATCTTCGACGAGTTCCAGCCGCACGAGCTCGATATCGAGCCAATGTTCTTCGAGCATTCGTTCTGGTGCCGCGCGTGCGGGTCGATGGCCTCCGCGAAAACGTGTCCGCACGGAGCGGACCAGCATGTGTTCCTCTCCGGGACCAAGGTCAGAGAGATGCTCGGCACAGGTGAGCTGCCGCCGTCGGAGTTCTCACGGCCCGAGGTCGCCGAGGTTCTGATCCAGGCGTATCAGAGCTGAGTCGATGACCTGGCAGCTGACGCTGACGGGTCTTCTGATCGGCGTCCTCGTCGGCCTGAAGGGGTATGGGCGGCGGCGCCTTGCTGACGCCGATCCTGGTTCTCTTTTTCGGCTTCAAGCCCACCTACGCCGTCGGGACGGACATCCTGCACGGAGCCGTCTTCAAGACGTTCGGCGCGGTCCGCCACCGCCGGCTCGGCACGGTGCACGCACGCCTGACGGCGTGGATGTTCCTCGGGTCGGGGCCGATGTCGTTGCTCGGGGTAGCCGTCTCGAGCTGGCTCGGGGATGCGTACGGCGACGGCGTCGAGTCGGCCGAGGGCTACGCGGTCGGCGCAGCCCTCCTGCTCGGTGGTCTCGGCCTCGTCGCGAAGACGTTCGTCAAGCGTGGAGTGCAACCGAGTAACGCCCCGTTTCTGCTCGAACGAAAGGACCGCTTCAGGGCGGTGCTGATCGGCGCCACTTTCGGTTTCATCGTGGGGTTGACGTCTGTCGGTAGCGGCACGTTCTTCGGCCTTGTGATGGTGATGGTCTATCCCTTGACCGTCGCCAAGATCGTCGGTACGGACATCTTCCACGCTGCCGCTCTCCTGTGGGTTGCGGGCCTGGGCCATCTCGCCCAGGGGAATGTCGACTTGCATGCGATGTACTGGCTTCTCCTCGGGTCCATTCCGGGGATTTGGGTTGCCAGCCTGTTCACCCTCCGCTTGCCGCAGAAAGCGCTTCGTCTTGCCCTTGCCGGGGTTCTCATGCTCAGTGGCGTGAAGCTTCTGGACGTCCCGGAATCGAGCTACATCATCGCGGCCGGTCTCGGGGCCGGCGCGATCGCTTTCGCGTGGTGGGGTATTTCGGCGTGGCTCTCGCGACCACGTGCTGTGGTTGTGCGCACCCTCGAGTGACAGCTTCTTGAGTCGGGGCGACGCGCAGGTAGAGGGGCGCCGAGTGCGCATCTATAATCGCCGTCCGGTGCGCCGGATCGTTTTCGTTGTCGGGGTCCTGGTCCTCGGAGCGATCGCGGCGGGAGGGATCTACTACAAGCACGAGACCCGGACGCGTGAGAAGCGCGGCTCTGCGACTGTGGAGTTCGTCACCACCGCTCCCGCACAGAAGAAGCGTCCGGTCAAGAGCATCGAGACGGTGCCGTGGCCCACGTACGGCTACGACGCGGCGCGAACGCGGGCGACGAGCCAGCTGCACATCCGGCCGCCTTTCCGGCAGCTGTGGACGTTCAGAACGAAGGCGCCGCTCGAGTTTCCGCCCGTCGTCGGCTACGGGCTCCTCTTCGTCACCCAGTTCAAAGGCCGCTTCTTCGCGATCGACGCTGCTACGGGGAAGCCGCGCTGGCACAACGACTTCAGACACTGCGCGGCGGCCTCGCCCACGATCGGCAAGGACGTCGTCTACGCCGCGTACATGCAACCGTTGCCCTGCAATCGCTATCCCCGGACACAGCGCGGGTTCGTTGTCGCGATGCTCGTCCGGGACAAGAAGGGCCACAACATCCGCGGGCGGGTCCTCTGGCGCTTCAGGTCCGGCCCCGTCGAGTCGTCGCCGCTTCTCGTCCACAACGTCCTCTATTTCGGCTCCTGGGACCACCACGTCTACGCGCTCGACGTCCGCAACCGAAAGCGGCCACGGCTGCTGTGGAAGTTCAAGGCCGACGACGAAGTCAACAGTTCGCCTGCTTACTCGAACGGGCTGATCTACTTCGGGACGAACAGCGGCTCGGTCTATGCCGTCACCTCGTGGACTGGCCGGTTCCGGTGGCGTGCCCAATCGTTTGCGCGGTTCGGCCATCGGGAGTACTTCTATGCGACTCCGACGGTCGCGTACGGTCGCGTCTATATCGGGAACACCGACGGAACGCTGTTCGCATTCGGCGCGCGTACGGGGCATCTGCTCTGGGCGCGCCACGCGGGAACCTACATCTATACCGCGGCGGCAGTCTGGCGGCGCAAGGTGTACGTCGGCACCTGGGACGGCAAGCTCTCGGCCTTCTCCGCTTCCACCGGGGACACGATCTGGAGCATCGAAGCGGTTGGCGCGGTCCACGGAGCCCCTACCGTCCTGAACGGGATCCTGTACTTCTCAACGTGCCCACTCTGCGGCAAGGGCGGCACCCGCCACACCAAGCGTGGGCCTCCCGGCACCTTTGGCGTTGACGCCCGGAACGGCCGCATGCTCTGGAAGCATTGGGCGGGTCGATATTCACCGGTGGTCGCAGATCGTGAGCGCATCTACGTCACGGGATACACGCGCATCTACGGCCTCGAGCCCATACGAAAGCAGGGGAAGAAGAAGTCGAAGCGGCAGAAGCAACCCAAGCAGCCGTGACGCGCTGGGGGCCGGTTGCAGTCGTGCTGTTGCTGCTCTGTGGCACGGCGATCGCATTTGCCACGACGGAGCGCCAGAAGCTCGAGAGGACGCCGTTCGCCGTTCTTCGCCTCGACAAGCTGCTGTCTCCCGTGTGTAAGTGCCCGACGAGCCGGGCGACGATCTCTCTCCGCTTTCGGCAGAAGCACGTACTCACGGTCCAGATCGTCGACGCGAGCGGCAGGCTCGTCCGCACGCTGACGAGCGAGCGAACTGTCCGAAAGGGCACCGTCGACCTCAGCTGGAACGGGCGCGACGAGGCGGGTAGCCGTGTTCCCGACAGCGAGTACGCGCCGAGGTTCGTGCTCGACAACGGACGCGTATTCGATCCGCCGAACCCGATCCGCGTCGACTCCATCGCCCCGCGCACGACGCTCGTCTCGTACCGACCACGCGTCCTGAGGCACGCGAACAAGCGGCGCTTGCACGTGCGCTACCGCGTCAGCGAGAGCGCCCATCCGATCTTGTACGTGAACGGACGACGCGCCGT
>WNGA01003115.1_pt1 | contig 28599 bp, 22 predicted proteins | sample 5400061 | NCBI WGS metagenome assembly WNGA01 (sample SAMN13153366, study PRJNA577476) | soil metagenome | isolation source: 100 cm soil or saprolite under grassland replicate 2 | place: USA:California | collected 2016-06-15
CCGGCGCGTCGAGGAAGCTCTCCGCCGGACTCAGCCCGCCCCCGTCATCGACCAGGCGAGCGCCGATCGCCTTCACCTCACGATCGGGGTGCGCGCGTACAGCAGCTCCGACCTGCGCGGCTTCTATCTTCCCCTGTCCCAGGCCTACGGGATAGGGCCGATCCGGCTCACGGTGGAGCGACCGGCCGTCATCTCGGGGGTTCCGAGCCCGGTCTGGGCGACGGTGTGGCAGACCGAGCGCCAGGCCAAGGGACCGTGGCGCAGCTCGGCGAGCGAGATCCTCGAGCTGGCCGACGAGGTGATCATCTCCTTCCTGGCGGACTATCGCCGCGCCATCGGCCAGTGACGAAGAGCCGCGGGTTATCGGGGCGCTCAAGCGCTTTGTCCGCCTCGATGGCCCACGCGCGTTCAGGTCACGCTTGACGCGCTCCGCCGTGACTGAGCGCCGTTTCCACGCCGGCTTCAGACTTCCATCAGGTCCTGGCCGACGATAACGGGCCCGCCATAGCGTCGAGCCGCAGCGCCCTCGATCTCGGCAGGAACCGAGCCCGGCATCAGGTGGGTGATGACGAGCATGCGCGCGTCGGCGCCTGCGGCGACCCGACCGATGTCGTCTGGCTGGGTATGGTAGGAGGCGAGATCGCGGATCTTGTCCTCGATGCTGGGCCAGCCGCAGCCGGGAAACCAGCTGGTCTTGGTCATCTCACAGCATTCATGGATCAAGCAACCCACCCCCCGGCTCCAGCGCATGAGATTCTCCGAGGGCCGCGTGTCCCCCGAGACCACGACGCTGCGCCCGCCGCCGTCGAAACGATAGCCGAAGGCCGGTCGGACGGGACCGTGGTCGACCAGGAAGGCGCTCACGGTGACACCGCCCGTCTCCAGGATCTTGCCTTCCTCGATCTCGGTGACACGCACGACCGGCGGCTCGCGCTGGTGCATGTGGGCCCGGCGCACCTCGATGTCCCAGCAGAGGTACTCGAGGAGCCTGTCCATCTGCCGCGCCGTCCCGGCCGGGCCCCACACCTCGAACGGCGCATTCTGCCCCACGATCCATCGCGTGATGAGCAGATGGCCGAGGTCGATGGTGTGGTCCGAGTGGTGATGGGTGATGAGGACCCGCGGCCAGTCAGGGGGCCGAAGACCCGCCTGGACGAGCTGGACACCCACTCCCGAGCCCGCGTCGACGAGGAATCGCTCGTCTGCGAGGGAAACCAGCGTGGCGGGCCCGCGCCGCGCGGGATTGGGCGGCGGCGAGCCGGTGCCGAGGAGCACCGCCCGCATGGCTATTGAGCTCAGAGGCGGGCTTCGCCCCGCTTCCGAAGCCTCCCCCTGGGATGCACTGCGAACCGCAGGACGGCGCGGGGCTGGGGCCCCGCCGTCCGAGGCGAGTAGCCGGAAGTCTGCGCCGGCAAAGCTGGCGCTTGAACGTCGGTCACGCCGCGCGAGCTTTCTCCAACGGGGTCCTCAGGACCGTGTCGGATCAATCTCCGTTCAAGCGCCGGCTCCGGCTCTCCTAAATAGCGCCCGACGATTGGGAGTGGTAACGAACGCCGCGGCGGCTGCGGGTGGCGTCGTGTGCGCCCCCGGGCGGCCAGGCGGAGTGGGACCCCCGAGTCCCGTTCGCAGCTCGAAGAGCTGCGAACGGGAGAGTGGGTGACGGAGCCCGGCCGCCCGGGGGCGCACACGACGACAGGACCCGCAGCCGCTACGCCACGCGCGTGCAATCACTCCGAATCGTGGGGGCCTATTTAGTGGGGGGCACCGGGGCGGGGCGCCGGGGCCGGGTGCTGTTGCCCTCATAGGCGCCGACCGTCACCGACAGCTCGGTTTCCTTCCCCTCGCGCATCAGGGAGAGCTTCACGGTCTTGCCGACCGGCGTGCTGGCGATGATGCGCTGCAGGTCGCGCGGCTCGCCCACGGGCGCGCCGTCCACGGCCAGGATCACGTCGTTGGCCTTCACGCCGCCCTGATCCGCGGGCTGGCCCGCCACGACCTGGCGGATGAGGACACCGCGCAGCTCCTTGAGGTTGTACTTGGCCAGGTCCTCGTCCCCCACCTCCGCGATGTTGACGCCGAGCCAGCCCCACTCGACCTTGCCCTTCTCGGCAAGCTGAGGCAGCAATCCCTTCACCAGGTTCACCGGGATCGCGAAGCCGATGGTGCCGTTGCGCGCCGCCATGCTGTTGACGCCCACGACCTCGCCCGCCATGTTGACGAGCGGCCCCCCAGAATTGCCGGGATTGACCGCGGCATCGGTCTGGATGAAATCGAAGCCGGGCGCGGCAATCATGAGAGGTGCTCCCTTGCGGCTCACGATGCCGAAGGACACGGTCTGCTCGAGCCCGAAGGGATGGCCCAGGGCCAGGACGAACTCCCCCACCCGCAGCCGGTTGGAATCCCCCAGCTCCGCCACCGGCAACCCGGTCCCCTCGATCTTGACCAGGGCCAGATCCACGCGGTCGTCCTGCCCCACGAGGCGCCCCTCGAAGCGGCGGCCGTCGGCGAGCTTGACCTGGATGCGCTCGGCATCGGTCACGACGTGGGCATTGGTGACGAGGTAACCGTCCTGGCGGATGATGAAGCCGGACCCGGAGCTGCGGCGCTCTTCGGGCCCGCCGGAGGGGTCAGCCCCCTCGGCTTGGACCTCAGCGGCGCGCTTGACTCGAACCTGGACCAACGCGGGCTTGAGCCGCTCCGCCAGCCCGTTCATGAAGTCGTTGAGCCGGGCGATGTCGGCTGGGGGCGCCGCGCCCGGGCTCTCCTTCCAGAGAAGCTCGGCGGGCCAGCCGGGCCCTCCTGATGTCAGGATCAGCACCGCGGCCCACACCACCAACCCCATCCGACGGCAACGGACGCGCATCACGACGCCTCCTCGTTATGACTTTCGCTCGCTCAGCGAGTGGAAGCTCAGTATACCGCCTGGAGCAAGATCGAGGTCGAGAAGCGATTGGAGCAGATCCCGCGGGTCCCGGACCGGCGGCAGGCACAGGTTACCCACGCAGAGCGTGAGGCTCGCGTCGACCCCGCCCTTCCACCTGACCACGGTGGCCGGTCCCATCGAGGCCGTCACGGCCCGAGCGAGGTCGCGAGCGCGCACGTCTGCGGGATCCCCCGAGAGGTCGGCCTCGGCGGGCTTGTCGTCCAGCCACTGAGCGGCCAGCGCCACCGCGGCGCCGACGGGCGAGACGACCGCCTGCGGGCTCAGCGCTTCGACCAGCTCCTCGGCGTGCCGACGATACTCGACGCGGCCGGTATGCGCCGCCAGCCCGATCAGGGCCATCGCCATCTCACCATTGCCGAGCAGCGGGAACACCGGCGGGAGCTTCACGGCTCCTCCCGGCGCGGCGGGCGCCGCGCGGAACGCGCGGGCGCTCTCGTCCCAGAGATGGGCAATGCTCCACTCCGCCGCCCGCCGGGCCCAGCCCAGCAGCTCCGCGTCCCCGCTCAGCCGGTACTCCATCAGCGTGGCATCGATCGCGAGCGCCTGGTCACGGAGGAGCCCGCAGACGCTCTCCCGCTCGTCGAGTTGGTGCGGAATGATGCCGTCGGGGGCCGCCGCTCGGAACTCTGGCTGAAATCCCGGGGCCTCCGCGGTCACGGCAAAGCCGAGCCAGGCCGCCCCGACCATGGCCGCGCTGGCGTCGGCGAAGCGCCGCCGGTCCACCACGGGAAGATCGTCAGCCGGCCCCGTTGTCGCGTAATACTCGGGATCCGCGGCCACGCTGGCAAAGACACGGCCCTGCTGATCGGCGAGCCGGCGGCGCGCATGAGCCAGGCTCTGCCGGCTGCTTTCGATGTACCTTGGCTCCGCGAGCGCGGACCCGGCTTCCAGGAGCAGGCGCGTGACCCGCGCCTGGTCCACGGCCACCTTCTCCGTATGGGGGCCCGACCAGTCGGCGGCGGCCGCATAGCGGAAAAAGCCGCCGTCACGCGGATCTGAAAGATGCTCGACGATCGCGTCGAGGGTGGCGCGCAGGATTCGCGGGAGGGTGCCATCAGCCGTCGAGCGCCAGCGGCCGAGGAGCAGGCCGAGCGCCTCGACCTCGGCCTGTTTCGGCGCCTGGCCGAAGCCGCCGTGCTCGACGTCAGCCCGCCGAACCAGCCGCGCCACGACCTCGTCGACCAGGCTCGCCGGTCTACGCGCCGGTGGCGGAGGGCGCCTGCCAGGACGCCGGCCGGATCTGAAGTCCCCGACCGCGGCTTCCAGGAAAGCGAAGAACTGGGGGGGCGAGAGAAAGGTGCCACCGCGGACGAACTCGCCGTCCGGAGCCAGGAGTGCGGTGGTGGGCAGCCCGCCCAGGTGATAGCGGCCATAGACATCGGGGCGGGCATCGGCGTCCACGCGCACCGGCACCGTCGCGCGCTCCACCGCGGCCGCCACGCCCGGGTCGTCCCAGGTCTCCGCCTCCATCCGATGACAGGCGTGGCACCACCGGGCCGTGAGCGAGAGCAGCATCGGCTTGCCAAGCGCCTGGCAGCGAGCGAACGCCTCGTCTCCCCACTCGACCCAGTCGATGGTCATCGGCGTTTATCGGCTGATCTCGCGGATCAGGTGCCCCAGCTCCGGCAGGATCAGCTTCTCCAGCGCGAGGCGGCAGGCGTTCGGCGAACCGGGCAGCGAGAAGAGCGCGCGGCCCTTGACCGCGCCGGCCTGGGCGCGGGAGAGCATGGCCGCCGCGCCGATCTCCTGGTAGGAGAGCATGCGGAACAGCTCGCCGAAGCCGGTGAGCCGCTTGTCGAGCAGCGCCTCGACCGCCTCGAAGGTCGCGTCGCGGGAGGTGACGCCGGTGCCCCCGGTGAGGATGAAGGCCTGAAGCGCCGGGTTAGCGCAGCCCTCCCGGACCACCGCCGTCACCTGGGCCGGCTCGTCCTTGACGATGGCGTGGCCCACCAGCGAGTGGCCGGCCTTGGCCAGCATCTCGCGGATGAGCGCGCCGCTCGTATCGGTCTCGGGCGTCTTGGAATCGGAGATCGTGAGGACGAAGCAGCCGATGGAGCGCGGGGCGTGAGCCTTGTGCTCGCGGGGCACCGCGTCCGAGGGCGGCGCCTCCTTCACGGCGCCTCATCGAGGAAGACGGCGTCGTCCTCCACGGTCACCGTGTAGCGCGGCACCGACTCGCCGGGGACGGTCATGCAGGCGCCCGAGCGCAGGTCGAACTCCCAGCCGTGAAGCGGGCAGGTCACGATGTCACCCTCGACGAAGCCGTCCGAGAGGCTGCCCCCCTGATGCGGGCACTGATTCCCGATCGCGAAGATCTCGTCGCGGCGGCGGAAGAGCGCCACGTCCTCGCCATCCACCGTCACCAGCGCGGCCTGCCCGGGCGGCAGCGCCGCCAGATCCAGCACCTTCATCCGCGCCATCTAGGAAACTCGGCGGGGGGCTTCGCCCCCCTTGCGAAGCTTCCCTCCAGGATGCGGTGCGAGCCGCAGGACGTCACGGGGCTGGGGTCCCGCCGTCGGAGGCGAGCAATCCGGAAAACTTGCGCCGGCAAAGCCGGCGCTCGACCCTGGATCGCCCCGCACGAGCTTTTTCTCCGGCACGCTCTTAGGTGCTCCGGTCCCGATACGCCTGGTCCAGCACTTCAACGATGTGCAGGACCTGCATATGCGCACCCGCCGCCCGGAGTCCCTGAGAGATCTGGATGATGCAGCCCGGGTTCGCGGTGACGACCGCGTCCGCGCTCGTTTCCCGGACATGGGCGATCTTCCGTTGCTGGAGCCGGCGCGCCATCTCGGGCTGGACGAGGTTATAGGTCCCCGCCGACCCGCAGCACCAGTCGGCCTCGGCAAGCTCGACGAGCTTGAGCCCGGGAACCTGCGCCAGCAGCGCTCGCGGCTCCTTGCGGATCTTCTGGCCGTGGACGACATGACAGGGGTCGTGGTAGGTCACGGTGCGAGGCACGGCGTGAAGCGGCCCGCGGAGCGGCTCCATCGCCAGGAACTCCGAGATGTCCCGGACGCGCGAGGAGAAGCGTTTCGCCCGGTCGCGCCACTCGGGATCGGCGGCAAGAAGCGTCGCGTAGGACTTCATGTGAGCGCCGCAGCCCGAGGCATTGACGATGATGTGCTCGACGCCGGCCGACTCGAAGACGTGGATGAGCCGCCGCGCGAGCACGAGCGCCAGCTCGTGCTCGCCGCTATGGGCATGCAGCGCTCCACAGCAGGCCTGGTCCCGCGGCGCCACCACCTCCACGCCGTTCTTGGCGAGCACGCGCGCGGTGGCGCGGTTCTGAGGACCGAAGGCCACCTGCTGAATGCAACCGGTGAGGAGCCCGACCCTCGCCCGCTTGGGCTCATGAGCCTGGGTGACTTCCTGCAATGGCGCGCGCTCGCCGGCCGGCGGCAGATCCGGCAGGAGCGGCTCCCAGGCGGCGAGCGGACCGGGAAGCAGCTTGAGCAATCCACATGCATGCGCCAGCTTCCGGAGCCCGCTCGCCTCATAGAAGCGGAGCCCGGCGGCCGCGAGCGCCAGCGCCTTCGGATGCGGGAGCAGCAGGGCGAAATTGAGCCGGCGGAAGAGCCGCCTGAGCGGCCCGCCGGGACGCTGGCGCTCGATCTCGGCGCGGGCCGCCTCGATCAACTCCCCGTAGGGCACGCCGGCCGGGCACACCGTCTCGCACGCCCGACAGCCGAGGCAGAGGTCGAGATGCCTGACGGTGGATTCCGTGAGCGCGATCCTCCCCTCGGCGAGCGACTTGATCAGCAAGATACGGCCGCGCGGGGAATCCATCTCCGTCCCGAGCTCGGAGAACGTGGGGCAGTAGGACAGGCAGAGTCCACAGTGCACGCAGCGATTCACGCCCTCCACGCTCTGGCCATGCAGGGCGAGCGGAGCGCTCGCCATCAGGGATGTCTGCTCGCCGGCAGGATGCTCCGCCACCGCTCCTCGATCCATCGATCAGATCTCCCCCACGAAGCGTCCGGGGGTGAGGATGCCGCGCGGGTCGAGCCGCTCCTTGATCCCCCTCATGATGCGGATGGCCGGCCCCGGCTCATCCCAGACCGACACCCGTTCCTTCACGGCCAGCGGCGCCGACTCCACCAATGCATGGCCGCCCGCGCCGTTGACAATGGCCCGCCACTCGGTGAGAGTCGCGACCACGGCGTTGGCATCCCCGCCTCCCCCCGAGAGCACCGCCGTCGCGATCCCCACCCCGGCGTGCGCCGTCAGGGCGGCGCGCAGCCCGTTCTTCTGGGCGATGGTCGAGCCCTGCTCCATCACGTCAGCGAGCTGGGTCGGCAGCACCCCCCACTTCATCACCGCGGCCACGTCCTCCACTCCCCCACGACCGAGCTCGCCCAGCGCCCCCCACAGCGCATCACGCACCGCCCCGTCGAGCACGCGCGACTCCGTCAAGCCGAGCGGGCCCAGGAGCCGCCCGATCTCGCCGCACTGCCACTCCACCTGGTCCCTCATGCCGTCTATCCCGATGAGCAAGCCCGCGCCGCCGCCCCACCCCAGCGCCCGCAGCGCGCCGTCGTCCACGAGATCGAGGGCGGCGGGAACGAGGTCCGAGGCCGTGACGGCGCGGGCGGCCGCGCCCGCCTCCTTCAGCCGCTCGAAACGACCGACGACGAGGCGGTCTTGATCGGGTCGCGGCCGAAGCCGGAGCGTGGCCTCGACCAGCACCCCCAGCGTCCCGAAGGAGCCGATATAGAGCTTGGGAAGGTCGTAGCCGGCGACATTCTTCACCACCTTGCCGCCGCCTCGAACGATCGACCCATCGGCGCTGACCACGGTGAGCCCGATCAGGAGATCACGGCACGTGCCATACAGATGCCGGCGCGGGCCGGAGGCATTGCTCGCGAGGATGCCGCCCAGCGTCGCTCGGTCGGGACAGGCCGGATCCAGAGACAACCACTGGCCGCGCTTAGCCAGCAGGGCTTGAAGGCCGCTCAGCGTGATCCCGGTCTCCACGGTCGCGGTGAGATCGCCCGGCTCGTGTTCCAGGACCCGGTCGAGCCGCTTGAGGCCGAGCACGAGCCCGAGGCGGGTCGGGGGAAAGCCGATGCCGAGCTTGGTGCCCCCGCCCCAGGGCGTCACCGGAATCCCCTCGTCACAAGCCAGGGCCAGGACGGCCCCGATCTCCTCCTTCGAGCCGGGAAAGACCACGGCCTCGGGCGTCCGCCCCTCAAGCACGTACGGCGAGCACTCGACGCCCGTGAGGGCATGCGGGGCGCCGACGAGGCCCCTGAGCTTGTCGAGCAGGGCTGTCATCGACCGGGCGCGTCCTTGCCCCGCCTTAGAAGCGCTGAGCGAGGCCCTTCTCTTCGATCGGATGCTGACGGTAGGCGGGGCCGACTTCCACGCACGCCTTGCGGTTCGGGAAGATCTTCCCCGGATTGCAGAGCCCGCTCGGGTTGAACGCCTCCTTCACGCGGTGCATGCAGGCGAGATCGGCCTCGGAGAAGATCAGCGGCATGTAGTCCATCTTCTCGAGCCCGATCCCGTGCTCCCCGGAGATGGAGCCCCCCACCTCGGCACAGACCTTCAGGATCTCTCCACCCGCCGCGACGACCTGCGCTTCCTCGCCCGGCTTCCGCGGGTCGTACAGGATATTCGGGTGGAGATTGCCGTCGCCCGCGTGGAAGACATTGCCGACGCGGAGACCATGGGCCAGGACGATCTCGTTCACGCGCCGCAACACATAGGGTAGCTTGGTGCGCGGGATGACGCCGTCCATCACCATGTAGGCGGGAGACACGCGACCGTAGGCGCCGAAAGCCGACTTGCGGCCCTTCCAAAGCAACTGCCGCTCGGCTTCGTCCTTCGCAACCCGCACCTCGCGCGCGCCGCACTCGCGGCAGGCCTGGGTGACGCGCTCGGCCTGCGCCTCCATCCCGGCGGAGAGGCCGTCCAGCTCGATCAGGAGCACCGCCGCCGCGTCGCGCGGGTAACCGCAGCCGAACGCGTCCTCCACGGCCTGTATCGTGAGGTGATCGATCATCTCCATGGCGGCCGGGATGAGCCCCCGCGCGATGATGGCCGACACGGCCTCCGAGGCGTCATCGACACGGCCGAACACCGCGAGGACGGTCTTCACGGCCTGGGGCTTTCGCAGGATGCGCACGGCGATCTTGGTTGCGATCCCGAAGGTGCCCTCCGAGCCCACGAACAGACCGACGAGGTCGTACCCCTGCGGATCGCGCGTCTTGCCACCGAGCCAGTAGAGTTCCCCGTCGGGCAGTACCACCTCGAGGCCGAGGACGTGGTTGGTGGTCACCCCATACTTGAGGGTATGGGGCCCGCCCGAGTTGTTGGCGATGTTGCCGCCGATGGTGCAGGCCTGCTGGCTCGATGGATCGGGGGCGTAGTAGAACCCGCGCGGCCCCACCGTCCACGACAGATGCAAGTTCACCAGACCCGGCTCCACGATGGCAACCTGATTGTCGTAGTCCACCTCGAGGACGCGATTCATGCGCATGAGCGAGATCACGAGCCCACCCTCGGCCGGGAGACATCCTCCCGAGAGGCCGGTGCCGGCGCCGCGCGCCACGAAAGGCATACCTTCGCGGCTGGCCAGCTTGACGAGGGCCGAGACCTGCTCGGCGCACGTGGGGAAGACGACGAAGTCGGCCAGGGCCCGGAGGAGCGTGAGGCCGTCGGACTCGTAGACGAGCAACTCGTCCGGATCGGAGAGCACGGCGCCCGCGCCGAGCAGGATCTCCATCTCCCGCCGCAGGGATTTCTTCCTGGAGTCGGTGAGGGTGGCCACGGGGTGATTATACCGCGCCGCGCGGCCGTCCGCGGCTGTGACAGAAGGGGAATCTGGAATGCAATCCCCGGTAGTGGGTCAATTTGGGCTCGGTGCTGGGTCAAGTTGCGAGCCAGACAAGGCGCGAGCGAGGTCGGCAGGCCGAGGCGTACGTGAGTGTACGTTGAGGCCTGCCGACGAGCGCGCAACGAAGTACGGCGACGCAAATTGGCCCAGCACCGAATCTCCACAAGGGGTAGTAGCTTTCGCCGACGTATGCTACACTCCGCCGCGGAGTCGCCCGAACCGTCCCCATTGCCCAGCTCGTCCGGCGCAATCGCGCCGTCGAGCGCACAGGAGGAGGAGACCATGGACGCATTCGCGGTGGACGAGGCCCGCCAGCGGCTCACCCGGTGGATGGAGGACGGTCAGAGCGTCCTCGACGTCGTGCCCTGGCTCTTCGACGAGCACGATCGGCTCCGCGCGTCGACCGCTTCGGCCGAGCGGGAGTCCGCGCGCCTCAGGCAGGAACTGGACGCGTTGCGGGCCGAGACCGATTTCCTCATCGGCGAGCGTGGAGAGATCGCGGAGATGATCGCCGCAAACCTGAACAAGGTGATGAACGACGCGCTCCAGCGCCTGCGGGCGCCGTTCGCGTCCCGCGCGGCGAAGGGAACCGGCGCCTCCGGGGAAATGGGCGAGATCCTCCGGCCCGAGCACACCTACTCCTGAGCTGGGCGCCCCAGGCGATCGGTGCCTCGGCGCCTGGGGCGCAGCACTCGGCGTCCCGGGTGGCCAGCCCGGCGCGCCGAGTGGCGGCGATGACTCTTCCTGCCGACGCAACCAACACGACCTCCGGGGCGCCGGCCGCGCCCCGCTCGCTGCGAGGGCGGCTCGGTGCGGCCCTCCTCGTCTCCGCGTTCACCGCCCTCCTCGTCCTTCCGCCCGTGGGCCATCACCTGATCGTGAAGTCCGACGAGGCGCGCTTTGCGCTGCTTGCGCGCGACATGCTGCGCCGCGGGGCATGGTTCGACGCCGCGGTTGAGGGTCAGCAGTATCGCAACAAGCCGCCGCTTTTCCCCTGGAGCATCGCGGTGCTCTCGCGGGTCAGGGGCGCGGTGACGGAAGCAACGGCGCAGCTTCCGGCCGCTGGCGCGGCCGTCGCGGCTGCGCTCTCCACCTTCCTGCTCGGCGACCGGCTGTTCACCCGCCGCGCCGGGCTCTGGGCGGCGCTGATGCTGGCCACCAGCGCGAGCTTCTTCAGCCACAGCCAGCAGATCCTCCCCGACATGCTGGTGGTGGCGTTCGCGACGACGTGCGGGTACGCGTTCTGGCGCGCGATGAGCGAGCCCGGGAGCCCGGTCGCGCTCGTCGGCTTCTATGCCGCTCTCGCCTTCGGCGTCTTCGCCAAGGGACCGGCCGGGCTGCTGCCCATGCTGGTGGCGATCACCTGGCTCTGGGCCGAGCACGGGATCCGCGGCCTCCGGCGCCTCTGGAGCCCGGCCGGCATCGCCGTCTTCTTCGCGGTGACGCTCGCGTGGCTCGGCCCGTTCCTGGCCGCCGGGCCGTGGAGCTTCGGCCGAAGCGTGCTCAGGCAGGACTGGCTCGCCACGTACGTCGGGTTGCCGCTCCCCCGCCGTCTCGCCAGCTTCGTCGTCGACGCTTTCGTGGGATTCCTGCCCTGGAGCCTCCTGCTCCCTCTCGCCATCGGCTCCGCGGTCCACGCCAGGCGCGATCCTGCTGTGCGATTCGCCGCCCTGTCCTTCCTCGTTCCGCTCCTCCTGATCATCTTCTCGAGGAGCCGGCTCCCCCGTTACCTGCTCCCGATCTACCCCGGGGTGGCGCTCCTCGCCGCCTGGTGGGCTGACGCCCACGGCGGCGCCCGGACGGTGCTGGGCCGAGGGCTCGGATGGGCCTCGTTCGTCGGCGTCGCCGCCGTGGCGGCGCTCATTCCGCGGCTCCCGATGGTTAAGGACGCGGGGTTCTTCCTCGATCCCGGTCTCGCGCCGAACACGCTCCCCTTGCTCGCCGGCGCGCTCCTGATCGGTGCCCTGTTCCTGCTGGGATTGAGCGACGGAAAACCCGCGCTCCTCGTCTGGGGCGGGAGTGCGCTGATGGCCGTGCTGCTCGGGTACGGGGTCTGGATCGTCAACGAGTGGACCGACAGGACCGAGGACTTCAGAGTGGTTGCCGCCACCGTGAGGCGCCACGCCCCCGACGCCGACCTCCGCGTCTTCACCCAGGCCAAGCTCCTGCCGATGGATTTTTACTTCGGCCGGGAGCTCCCCCGGACCCTGACGGTGGACGAGCTGCGCGCCTATCTCGCCGGGACCGCGCGTCCCACGGTGCTCATCGACGCGCAGAACCTGAAGATCACGCCCCGCGAGCTGGTGCAGGACCTCCGCCTGCTGGCGACGCTCCAGATCCACGAGCAGAGCCTGTTCATTCTGGGCTGCGCGGCCCCAGAGCGCGCCGCCCGGAGCGCGAGGTGCGTGGCGACCGGTCAGTAGAGCCCGGGCGGTGAGCATCCAAGACGTTGGAAGCCGCGACAAGATGAGTTAGAATGGTGCGACCTCGTTCCCCGGTAGCTCAACCGGTAGAGCAAGTGGCTGTAAGGAGGGTGGACGGGTGGCCAACTGCCATCGTGAAGTTCACGCCGATTTGCAGCTTCCACAGGAAACTGTGGTTGAAACATCGGGTGAATTCAGGGAAGCCTACCCCGCGCTCGTACGCGCGGCACGGTAACCCTGAGCGAAGCCTGCCGAAGGGCCAGCGTGTAGGCAGGAACGTGCAGAGACTAGAGGCTGAGGAGCCCATCCAATAACGCCTCATCAGCGCCCGACACCCTCCGCTTGGTGCACGGATCAAGCCGGGTGAAGAGATAGTCCGAGCCCAGCAGAAATGCTGGGGCGCTCGTAACCACGAGGTTGCAGGTTCGAGTCCTGCCCGGGGAGCCAGCTCTCATCCGAGGCCGTCGGAGATAGCCTCCGGCGGCCTTTTTCCCACCGGTCGCATGGGGTGTGGAAGGTGCCCCGGGGCACTTTGCCTTCACGTGGGCGCCGAGACGCGCCGGGGGTCTGCCGAAGAATAGCTGGCTGGACGTAATCGAGGTTCGAGCGCCGGCTTTGCCGGCGCAACCTTGTTCCGGGGGGAGGGCGTGGGAGGGGGCCGTCGAGGCCCCCTCCCAGCGATTACCCCATCTCCTTCCGCCCTTCGAGCGCCTTCGACAGCGTGACCTCGTCGGCGTACTCGAGGTCGCCCCCCACCGGGAGCCCGCGCGCGATGCGGGTAATCCGCATCGCGAAGGGCTTCAGGAGCTTGCCGAGGTAAATCGCCGTCGCCTCGCCCTCCACGCTCGGATTGGTCGCAAGGATGATCTCCTCGACCGGCTCCCGCTCGAGCCGGCTCAGGAGCTCCCGCACCTTGAGGTCCTCGGGCCCGATGCCGTCCAGCGGCGAGAGCGCGCCCAAGAGCACATGGTAGCGGCCGCGGAACTCCCCCGTCCGCTCGAGCGCGAGGAGGTCGTTCGGCTCTTCCACTACGCAGAGGATCCGGGCATCGCGCTGGAGATCGCGACAGATCCGGCAGGGATCCTCCTGGGTGACGTTGAAGCACACCCGGCAGTGGACGATGAGGGCCTTGAGCTGGGCGAGTGAGTCGGCCAGCGCGGCCACCTCGTCGGCCGGCCGCTTGAGCAGGAAGAAGGCCAGCCGCTGCGCGGTCTTGGGCCCGATGCCCGGCAGGCGCTGGAGGGCCTCGATCAGGCGCGCGAGCGGCTCCGGGTAGTATGCCATTACATCCCGAGGCCAGGGAGCTTGAGCCCTGCCGTGAGCTTGCTCATCTCGGCCTGGACCATCTCGCGGGACTTGCGGAGGGCCTCGTTGCACGCCGCGAGGACCAGATCTTCCAGCATCTGCGCGTCGTCCGGATTGATGACCTCGCGATCGATCTTGATCGAGAGGAGCTCCTGGCGGCCATTGACCTCCACCGTGACCATGCCCCCGCCCGCCGTGGCCTCGACCTTCTTCTTCGCTACCTCGGCTTGCAGCTGCTCCATCTGCGCCTGGAGCTTCTGGGCCTCCTTCATGATATTGCCGAAGCCCTTCACTGGGACGCTCCTTCCTCCGGGACGCGGGGCCGCACGGCGACCACCTCACCCTGGAATACGCTCAAGGCCGCCTGGACGGCCGGATGATTCCGCGCGCCGCCCCCCGTCGCGCCTGCCGAGTCTAGCTCGAAGCGGCGAGCCCCGGGGAGATGCTGCGCGAGGGCCTGATTGATCAGCTCGCGGTTGGCGCGGTCGGTGAGCAGATCCTTGTGAAAGTGATTGCCAGCGAGAGCAACCGCCAGCACGCCGTCCACGACCGCGAGCGGCGTCGCGTGCTGGAGCACCGAGCCCAGCAGCGCCTTCTTGGCCATGATCTCGCCGACCACCCTCCGCCATCCCTCGGCAAGGGTGTTTTCGCCGGCTTCCAAGCCCCTCGAGCCCTCGAGCCGGTCGGCCCTCGGCTCTCCGGACGGCGTAACCGGTGGTCCAGAGCTGGCGCCCGACACCGGCGCCCGCTGGGGGGCGAGGAGACTCTCCTGCACCGGGCCGGGACGGGGTCCGCCGCCTGGTCCCGACGCGGCCCCGGGCGATGCGCGCAGCCGCGCGAGGGCCTCCTCCACCTTGGCCAGGAGGGTGTCCACAGCCTGGGGCTCGAGCCGGCGCGTGGCCCGCACCGCCGCGATCTCGAGCTCGACGCGGGGATGCGGCGAGCGGCGCATCTCGCCATCGGCCTCCAGGAAGGCGCGGAGGAGGTAGATCAGCTCGTCCACCGTCGCGGCCGCTCCGGCGGCCTTCAGCGACTCGGCCTCGCTCGGGGCGAGATCGGCGAACACGCCGGATGGGCCCACCTTGAGCACGAGCAGCCTGCGCGCGGTCTCGATCACCTCCCGGCAGAGCAGCAAGAGATCCTCGCCGGCCTGCGCCGCGCGGTCGATGGCCTCGAGCGCGGCGGCGCCATCGCGCCCGACCAGCGCCGTCACGAAGGCGCGAACATGAGCGGGCGACGAGGAGCCGAGGAGCCGCGCCACCCCCGCCTCGTCGAGCCGTCCCTCGCCGTAGGCGATGGCGGTGTCGAGCAGCGAGAGGGCGTCGCGCAGGCTGCCCTCCGCGGCGCGAATCAGGATGGGCAGCGCCGCCGCCTCGAAGGGCACCTGCTCCTTCGTGAGGATCTCGGTCAGGCTCGCCGTGAGCAGCTCGGGCGGAATGGGCTTGAAGTCGAAGCGCTGGCAGCGCGACAGCACGGTGGCGGGGATCCGCTTTGGCTCGGTGGTCGCGAGGATAAAGACCACGTGGGCCGGCGGCTCTTCCAGCGTCTTGAGAAAGGCGTTGAAGGCCGCGCCGGAGAGCATGTGGACCTCGTCGACGATGTAGACCTTGAAACGACCGCGGGCGGGAGCGTACTTGACGTTCTCCCGGAGCGTCCGGATGTCGTCGATGCCCGTGTTGGACGCCGCATCGATCTCCATGACGTCCACGGGAGCCCCTGAGACGAAATCCCGGCAGGAGGGACAGGCGCCGCACGCTTCGGCTCCGGTGCGCGCGGAACAGCACAGGGCTTTGGCCAGGAGCCGGGCGGTGGTCGTCTTCCCGACGCCGCGCGGCCCCGTGAAGAGATACGCGTGGGCGACGCGTCCCGAGACGAGCGCGTTCTTGAGCGTTCGCGTGATCGGCTCCTGGCCGACGACGGCATCGAAGGCCAAGGGCCGCCACTTCCGGGCCAGGACCTGGTACGTCATGGCTCTACCGAGCGCTCGATCTGCCCGACCGCCGAGCGGCGAAGGCGCCCCGACGGCGAGTCACGTCCGGCACCCCCTGGTCCGCTCGACCGTCGGGCGCGAAGGCGCCCCGACGGCGAGTCACGTCCGGCACCCCTTGGCCCGCTCGACCGTCGGGCGCGAAGGCGCCCCGACGGCGAATATAATGACCGTGCACCCTCAATCGAGCCGTCCGTACCGCGAGCGCCGCACGAAACCGGCTCCGGTCAGGTACTCCCACGGCACACGGGAGGGGCGCCTTACCGCTGCTCCCTTCCGGGCCTGGCGGGGTTCGACGCATCCCGTTGCGTGGGGCCCAACCCTCAACGCTGTCCCGTACGGTTCATTCGACACGAGCGGCCCTCAAGAGGGAATTCAACCCCGCTGTAGCGGATTGCGGGTTACAGGGCACCGCTACCTCCCCATCTAGCACGGCCAAGTCGTCTGTCGGTACAAGTATATGGCGGAGGGGGTGGGATTCGAACCCACGGTACAGTTACCCGTACACGGCATTTCCAGTGCCGCACCTTCGGCCACTCGGCCACCCCTCCTACTCCCTGCGCGCGAACCGCCGAACGTGCTTCGGGTTTCAAGAAGATATGGCGGAGGGGAGAGGATTTGAACCCCCGAGGGACTCACGCCCCTATCCGATTTCGAGTCGGACGCCTTCAACCGGGCTCGGCCACCCCTCCGCGCAGCATTTCACAAGCTTACACGACGCCACGCCTCTCGGCACTCGGCACCTGTTCATCGGAGTCCAAGTCAAGTTAAGTCGGAGTTCCGAGCGGCCCGACTCGTTGCCCTGTCGTGCCTCGGGCCGGACGAGGCGCTCGACCGCAGCCCTGAGAGGGTCCGGGCTCAGGTGTGAGTGGCGTGGCACAACGGCTAGAGTCCGCTACCCGCCCAGCTCTTGCACGGCCCTGAGGTCCACCCCGGCCATCACGAGGCGGCTGGCGACCATGTGCCAACAACTATGCCACGTTACCCCATCGAGGCCGGTCGCGTCCATCCCCCGTATCGCACGAGGACGGGTGGATGCTTACTCAGAGGGGCGCAGGTTCTCGTCAATGATCGTGGCCACACAGTCGAGGGAGGCGAGCGAGTACACGTACGTCTTCCAGCCGATGGCCACGTGGTCCGGCTTCTCGCCGGGCGGGCGAACCGGGTGGATCCTCACGTCGACGTTCGGGCCGGCCCGGCCGCAGCCACCCGCGCAGCCCTCGCGCAAGCAGACGCGCCGGTCGAGTCGCCGCGCCACCACCAGGTCTCGCAAGCACTGCGTCACGGCCGCCGCGTCGAGTCGGCGCGCCCGCCCGCCGGGGTCGACGGGAAGCACGACCACGCCTGGCTCGCGCGGGCAGACGGTGATGACGAGCCGGCGCACCACCCTCGGGCTATTTGACAGTGACCTCGATGACGAGGGTCTTGCCATCCGTTTCCTCGAAGCTGAAGGTGCCCGGGCATGGCAGCTTCATGGCCAGACCTGCACGTACGCGGCGCGTTGACGCTCGGACACGCTCCCAAACCGGGCATCATACTCTTTCCTCAGCCACGCCAAGTGTTCGGACTTCAGGAACTGCTGCAACGTCTCCTCGCTCTCGAACTCGTACACCGCGATGTAGTGGAATTTGTCCTCCGGCACGATTGCTTTGTAGCGGCGGGCGCTGACCAGACCTTTGAATTTGAAGACGTCGGGAATGTGGTCGTGGTTGTACCACTCGTTGAAGGCGTTCTCGCGGTCGGCAGTAATGGTGGCCTTGACGGTGAACAACGCGGTTGGCATCGTCTAACCTCGGTTCTTCGAGAGGAACGCCTTAGCATGGTGTGCCAGGGCCGCATGGAACGACAGGACGATCGGGAGCGTGAGGGCCAGGAGGAGGGCGGGGATCAGATGTCGCTTCACGGCGGGCTCCTCCCTCTCAATTCGGGCGCTGGTCGGCGGCGGCACCGCATCCGGTCGCAAGCCGGGCGCGGAGACTCAGGATGGCTTGTTTTGCTTCGCCTGCGTGCGGTACTCTTCCGGCACGGCGTCCCAGCGATCCGTCAAGTGCACCACGCCCTGCGCGTCGGTCCAGCGATAGAGTTGACCGTGGCGCGACGGTGACGCGTCGCCTGAAGCCGGCGCTCCCGCCGGCGGCGCGGCTGCGGGTGGAGCCGGCGGGGGATTCGGGATCCACACCCATGTGTACGGGGTCGTCATCCCATCACCACGGAGCTCGTAGCGGCCTGTTGGATATTCGACGACGCTCGGCGGCGATGGCGCGACCGACACCGTGCTGCTCACTGGCGCGTTATAGACCGGCGGCGGGTTATAGACCGGCGGCGGCTGGCTATACGCGGCCGGCGGGTTGTAATAGCCCGACTGGTCGGAGTACGCCGGAGCCCCGTAGACCACCGGCGGCGCGAAGACAACCACGGGAGACGAGATCACCCCGAAGGGAACGAAGCGGTGGGAAAAGGGGCGAGCGGAGAACCGGTGCGGGAAGGAGGAATGAGGGAAGAAGGGGCGCGAGGAGAATGGACGAGACACGAACCGGTGCGACGCGAACGGGCGGCTACCGCCGATGCCATGACCCCGGACCGTTCCCCCGTGAAATCGGTCGGCGGCAGCGGCGGCCGGCGCAAGCGCCAGGCTGGCCATGAGGGCCAGGGAAACGGTGACGACGATCGGGCCCCTCTTCATGTCATCCGCGCTCCGATTCGGAAGATAGTCGGAGTGTGCGCCCCAATCCCGAGGTTGTCAAGGACGGCAGGGTTTCGAGTCGCACGCGTTCAACTGGGCTCGGCCACGGCTGCGCGCAGTCTCACGACCGTTTGGTCTTGAAGAACTCGCTGAGCAGCGTGGCGCATTCCGCGCTCCGCACCCCGCCGGTGACGACCATCTCATGGTTCATCCGCGGGTCATCGAGCAGCCGGTAGAGGCTGCGCGCGGCGCCAGCCTTGGGATCCGCGGCGCCATACACCACCCGCGCGAGCCGCGCGTGGAGAGCGGCGCCGCAGCACATGGGGCACGGCTCCACCGTCGCGTAGAGCACGCCGCCGGGAAGCCGGTAGTTCTTCATCTCCCGTGCCGCCTCACGCAGCGCCAGGATCTCCGCGTGCGCCGTCGGATCCATCGTCGCAATCGACCCATTGTGGCCGCGACCGATCACCCGGCCGTCGAGCACCACCACCGCGCCCACGGGCACCTCACCCTGGGCCCCGGCCCGCTGCGCCTCCTCCAGGGCCAGGCCCATGAATGCGGCGTCATCCATCACGCCTCGCGAGGCCATCAATCCTTAGGGTTCAAGGGACCGGCTTGATGCGTTCTCCCTCGATGACGACGGCGGCCCCCTCGACCGGCTCGTTGCCCTTGCAATCGATCAAGAACGCATTGGCCAACACGGTGATGTGTGCCATCTGATTCTCCTGGTCCATGGGTACAGGCATGCAACGAGGGCCCCATTATATCGGGGCTTTCGCTCCTGCGCCCTTAGCTCCTCGGAGAGAGCTGCGCGCATCACGGCCGTCCACTACCTTCGCCAGTGCCGGCTCCACCAAGCTTCCCTGGCCTTGCGGTAACCCGGACGTGCGCGTTCCCAACTAAGTTGGTACGATGTAAGCGAACCACACTCCGTTGGGGGGTGAGCCTGGCGACGTCGAGCGGAGCAACGCGCCAATGCCCAGCTTGTCAGGCGGAAACGCCCGCTGAGAACAAGTTCTGCGGGGAGTGTGGGAGTCCGATGCCCACCGCCTGCCCATCCTGCGGTCACCAAAATCCGGCCGGCCAGAAGTTTTGCGGGGAGTGTGGGGCGGGACTTGCTGGCGCGGCGAAGCCTAGCGCCGTCGTGCCCCCCGCCACACCAGTCACCGCGCAGGAGCCGGTCCCCTCCCCGCCAGCCACCAGCGGTTTATCCTCCTCCTATCGCGAAGCCGATCCCGTCGCCTATACCCCCAAGCACCTCGCCGAGAAGATCCTCACCTCTAAGAGCGCCATCGAGGGCGAGCGAAAACGGGTGACGGTCATGTTCGCCGACGTCTCCGGCTTCACGGCCATGTCGGAACGTCTGGACGCCGAGGACGTCCACGCCATCATGGACCGCGCCTTCGCGGCCATCCTGGAGGCCGTTCACCGGTACGAGGGGACGATCAACCAGTTCCTGGGGGATGGTGTGATGGCGCTGTTCGGAGCCCCGATCGCCCACGAGGACCATCCCCACCGCGCGCTGAGTGCCGCCTTGGCGATCCAAGAGGGCCTGAAGCCGCTCCAGGACGATGTGAGGCGAACCCACGGCCTCGAGTTCCGTGTGCGGATGGGCATCAACACCGGCGGCGTCGTCGTCGGCGCCATCGGCAAGGACCTTCGCATGGACTACACGGCTGTGGGTGATACCACAAACCTCGCGGCCCGGTTTCTGGGTCTCGCGCAGCCGGGACAGATCGTCGTCAGCCGGCGAACTCAGCACCTGACGGACGGATTCTTCGTGTTCGAGGATCTGGGCGAGTTCCAGGTCAAAGGGAAGGCCGAGCCTGTTCGGGCTTACGCGCTGATCAGCGAGGTCCGTGGCCGAACCAGGCTCGAGGTGTCCAAGGAGCGCGGGCTGACACCGCTGGTCGGTCGCGACCACGAGCTGCGGCGTCTGACCGAGGCGTATCGCCGGGCCGACGGAGGGCATGGTGCCATCGTGCTGGTCGAGGGCGACGCCGGTGTCGGCAAGTCCCGCCTGCTCTACGAGTTCTTGCGGACCCTCGATGGGGCTAGGATCGTCGAATTGGAAGCGACGTGCGCGTCCTATTACCGCTCGATGGCCTACCGTCCGGTTTCGGAGCTCGTGCGGCGACACCTCGGTCTCGCCGAGGGGATAGACAGGGAGCAAATCCGCAAACGTGTCGACGAGCGGCTTTTGGATCTGGGCCTGGAAGGAGAAGACCGGGGGGTCTTGATCCCGCACTTCCTTGGGGTGTCCGCCCCGCCGGAGTTTCTCAATCGCGTCAGCGGCGCTCAGCTCAAGGAGCGGACCTTCGGCGCGCTCCGCGACCTGTTCCTTCGCACGAGCGAGTCGGCGCTCGTCCTCCTTGTCGTCGAGAATGTTCACTGGCTGGATGCGAGCTCGGAAGAATTTTTCGCGCATCTAGCGCGGGGCCTGCCCGACCACCGGGTCCTCCTGATCCTGAGCACGCGGCCGGACTATGCGGCGGCGTGGCTCAGCCCTCCCTTGGCGGAGACGATCAGAGTCGAGAGGCTTCAAGCCGAGGAAATCCGGGGAATGGTCCGGACCCTTCTCTCCGCCCACGAGGTGTCCGAGAAGCTCTTCAAGATCCTTGTCGAAAAGAGCGAGGGGAATCCGCTATACGTGGAGGAGATTCTCCGCCAGCTTCAGGAGACCGCGGGGCTCGTCGTCGAGGACGGCGAAGCCCGGCTCCAGGGCTCCGACGTCACGGTGCCCGCGACGATCCACGATATCATCGCCGCCCGTGTCGACCGCCTCGCTCAGCAGCTCAAGCAGACCCTGCAGGGAGCGGCCATCATTGGTCGACGCTTCGGAGTTTCTCTCGTGTCTCGCGTCCTCGAGGTCCTGGGGGATCAGGTGGCGGATCACCTGAGAGACCTCCACGGCCTCGACTTCGTCTTCCCGAGCGCGCAGGAACCCGAGCTGATGTACAGCTTCAAGCACGCGCTGACCCAGGACGTGGTGTACGCAAGCGTGCTGGAGCGCCGGAGGCGCCGGTACCACGCGGTGGCCGGTTACGGCCTCGAGGAGCTCTATGCCGGGCGGATCGACGAGGTGGTGGAGCTCCTCGCCCATCACTTCGGGCGGAGCGGGGAAGCCGAGAAGGCGGTCGACTACGCCCTCCTGGCCGCGGAGAAGGCGCAGCGCCGCTGGGCAAATACGGAAGCCCTGGCGTATTTTGACGACGCGCTCAGGCGCCTTTCGGCGATGCCCGACACGGAGGCGAATCGGCTGCGCCGGATTGACGCGGTCGTCAAGCAGGCGGAGGTGAAGTTCGCCCTGGGCCGTCAAGCCGAGCACATCCAGGCTCTCGAGGGAATCCGCGAGGTGGTCGAAGGGGTCTCCGACATGCGACGCCGGGCAACCTGGTACTACTGGACCGGGTTCCTGCATAGCCTCACGGGCGCGCGGCCCCAGGTGGCGATCGGCTACTGCCGCCAGGCCGAGGCAATCGCTGACGGGGCCGGACTCGATGACATCAAGGCGTTTACCGAGTGCTGCCTCGCTCAGGTGTGCGCGATGGCGGGCGAACTTGAGGACGCCGTCGCCGCTGGGGAGCACGCCCTTGACCACTTCGAAGCGCGAGGGAACATCTGGTGGGCCTGCCGCACCCTGTGGGCCCTGAGCTCGGCCACCAGTGTCATGGGGGAGTGGGGCCGGAGCCTGGAGTATTGCCGCCGGGCCCTGGAGCACGGTCAGGCTGTGAACGATCTGCGGCTCAAGGTCGCCGGGTGGTGGCGAACGGGCTCGACGCATGTCCAGCGGGGTGACGTCGACACCGGACTCCGGTGCTGCGCGGAGGCGCTTGCCCTGTCGCCGATCCCGTTCGACGGGGCCAACATCAAGGCGGTGAGGGGCTACGGCCTGATCAAGGCGGGGAAGACCGAGGCTGGAATCGCCGAATTGTCCGAGGCCCTGGCATGGCTCGACCAATCGCATCTGGGCTACTTGCGCGCGTTCTATGCCTTATGGCTTGCGGAGGGGTATCTCCGCCGGGGGGAACGGTCGCGCGCTCGGACCATCGTGGAGGAGATACTCACGGCTAGCCATGGAGAGGTCTCCCCCCGCATCGAGGGAATCGCGGAACGCCTGCTCGGGGAAGCGCTGGTGTCGGACGATCCGGCCGCCGCCGCCAATCATTTGGATGCAGCCATGCGGATCTTCGAGCGGATGGGAGCCCGAAACGAGCTTGCCAAGGTTCAGGTGGCCCGAGCCCTACTGCGCCGAGGCGCGGGTGATCTCGCCGGAGCGAGGCAGCTTCTGCAGAGCGCTCTGGCTCTCTTCGAAGCCCTAGGAACTCTCGATGAGCCGGCCCGCGTCCGCGAGGCCCTGGGCGGTCTCTAGGACGCTCGGAAGGGGGGCTTCGCCCCCCTTCCGACGCCTCCCCCCAGGAATCGGTTGCGCCGGCAAAGCCGGCGCTTGAACCGCGACCACATCGCGCGAGCCTTTCTCCGGTAGGCTCCCAGCCGCTCTCTAGCAAGGATGCGGAAAAACTCGCAGGCTGCTCAAAAAGGTCCAGATGCAAGGCGGCGCCCGACGGCCGCACGCGAGGCGTACTCTCTGTACGTTGAGCGTGCGGCCGAGGGCGCCAACGCAGCAGATGGGCCTTTTTCAGCAGCCTGCTAGGACGGGTAGTCCCTTAGCCCTCGCCGATGGGGCGGGTCACCGATCGCGTCCTCCGCATGCATCGCGTCCTCCGCATGCAAGGACGCGCCAGGCGGGAGCCGGCTGCCGGAGCGGAGCCGTGTCGCGATGTGCTCCGCTGCGCGGATCGCCAGCGCCGCGATGGTCAGGGTCGGCGGCGACGCGCTGGCCGTGACGAAGCAGCCGCTTCCCACGAGGTACAGGTTGGGGACGTCGTGCGCTCTGAGGTTGGGGTCCACCACGCTCGTGTGCGGATCGGCGCCCATCCGGTGGGTGCCGATCAGGTGCCCGGCGAACGAGATCGCGCCGGAGCTGATGTCGGTCAGTCGCATGGCCGCGAAGATCTTGCGCGCGACCGCCTTGCCCTCGTCGAGCGCCTTCAGCTCGTAGCGGCCGACGTTGTAGTGGAGGTGCGGCACCGGGCTGCCGAAGTAGTCCCGGACCCTCGGGTTGAGCGAGACCGCGTTAGCGCGCTCCGGTAGCTGCTCGCAGTAGATGCGGATCCCGAGCCGCCGCCCGAACTCCTCGCGGACATGCTGACGCAGGGCATCTCCCCACTGTCCGCTCGCGACGGCGATCTGGTCGGGCGTCGGTCCCGCCGAGTTCAGGAACTCCAGGAAGAACGCGCCCCGGGCCGCCCGGTTCCCCTCGACCGCGAACTGGCGCGACATGGCGGTCGAAAACCCAATGCGATATGGATGAACCTTGTCGCTTGCCCGGCCGGTCAGGTCGACGGACGGGTGCGACATGAAGAACTTCCCCACCAGCCCGCTCCGGTTGGCGAGGCCGTCCGGGAACTCCCGCGAGGAAGAGAGCAGAAGGAGGCGGGCGTTCTCGACGGCCCCCGCCGCGACCACGAAGACGCGGGCGCTCACGCGTTGCTCCAGCTTGTCGGGCCGCGCATAGACGGCCGCACTGACGCTCCCGGCGCGGTCGGTCTCGAGCCTGAGGACGGTCGCGTCGGTCAGGACCCGTGCCTTCCCGGTGGCCTCGGCCTCCGGGATGTGGGTGAGGTCGGTGCTGGCTTTTGCGCCCGTGGGGCAGACATGGCAGGTCGCGCAGGCCCGGCACTGCGAACGGCCGCCGTAGGCGATGGAGTTGCGCGCCTGGGGCAGGGAATGGAGCGCTATCCCGAGGGAGCGGCAGGCCCGCGCGAGCAGCCCATCCGAGTAGCTGAACGGGAAGACTGGGAGCGGAAACGGCGTGCTGCGGGGCGATGCCCAGGGATCGTCGGCAGCGCCCGCGACACCGAGCGCCTGTTCGGCCCGCGCATAATAGGGCTCGAGGTCCTGGTACGAGATCGGCCAGTCGGCGGCGATCCCGTAGAGCGAGCGCATGCGGAAGTCGTCGGCGTGAAGCCGGAGGGTGTACCCCTCCCAGTGCAGCGTGCTGCCCCCGACCCCGCGCGCTCGCTTCCCCGCGAGGAAATCGGAGCTAGCGCCGCTGCCGGTGTAGCGATCCAGCCCCGGCAGCGGAGTTTGCCAGGGGTTCTCGTGCTCAAGGTAGCGCCGGACGTATTCTCGGCGCCGACCGAAGTCGTGCCGGGGGCCGGACTCGAGCACGGCCACGCCGACGCCGCGCCGGGCCAGCTCGAGCGCCATGATCCCGCCGGCCGCCCCGGCGCCGACGATGCAGACCTCGGCCTCCATGAGCTCCTGCTCTACTTTCTCTTGCGCTCTAAGTCTCCGGGCGGGTGTAGCGCGTGAGCTCGCCGCATCGGCCGGGGAAGGTCTGGTAGCCGACGACCGCCCAGCCGGCGGCTGAACCGTAGTAGCCGCGGATCAGGTCAGGAGCGACCCGCGTCCGGAGAACGCGCGTCTTCGCAGAGAGGTCGAGATCGTCTGCGGCCTGCACACCCCTGCCGGCGAGGCCATGACGGGCGATGAGGTCGATGCGTTCGTTGATCTCGAGGCCCGCAAACCGGCGGCCCGCCAGGCCGACGAGCGTACTTGCCGCCGCCCGATAGCGTGAGAGGTACTCGGGACTGCGCTTGGCCCGATCCTCGATGTGCTCGACGAGGTGCCGACGCTCGGCAAGCGTGAGCGCCCGGCCCTCGACCACCACCTCGCCGAATGCCACGAGATCCTCCGTCTCGGTAGTGGACAACGGCCCCGAGCCTGGCGCCCCCGGGGGCACCACCGACCGTCGGCCCATGGCCCGGAGCCCGAAGAGCGGAATCCTCTCGCGCTCCGGGCCCCAGACCCGAGCGTCACTCAGTCACGGAGGTGGTTCCACAAAGATAGCGGGACCCTGAAACGCGAACATTCGTCTCCGCCCCGAACCCCACGTCGGAGATGTTGAAGAAGTCGGCAGCGCCGAGTGGACCCTGGACGGCGATGCTGTAACACTTGAGTCGGTCGCCGACAGGGGGTGCGACCAGCGTGTTCGAAGAATCGACCACCTGGACCTGCCTGCAAAGCAGTTGAGCAGCGCCGACTTTGACAGATTCATGAAGGACAGTACTCGCACTGGAAGGGTCGCGGATGCTGACATCTTCGTTCACGGGCGTTGCCCCTTCGATGTTCTGACACTCGAAGAAGGCGGCGATCGCCTGAGCCCCCGGGCCGCCGCCAGCCTGCGCCGCCGTCACCGACAGCAGGATCAACCCGATGACCGACGCGACTTGCCACACGATATTGCCTTTCACTGTATATCCTCCTTGTCAATCCGCCCCGGCATCCCGTGTGCCGGAGCAGGGTTTCGAATAAGGCGTGTCTCGGGCGTCCCCGTCCAGCGAGGCCAAAACTGTCGGGGGAGCCCGATCGTTCGTGACTCGCCCATGACTCCGCTTCGCCGCGCGCGACCCGCACCGGGACTTGCCCTCTTGGCCCGGATCCGCCCGCCCCTTTGAACGGCCACAAGGATCCGTCACTTGACCACGATGAAGTCCTGTCTGGCACGGAAAGCTCTGATCTCTCCTGATGCCGGGTCCAAGAAGAAGCCGAATACGACCCCTTGGTGCTTGCCGAGCGGCAGTCCGGTGGTCGGGAACTGGCAGAGCATGTCCTTGAAGCAGACGTTGCTGGTTGCGGGCAAATCGTGACCAGTTCCGTAGTCGGGTCCCACAGGCCGTTCCCGACCACCGGGTTGGGGGTGCTCGGGTCTACTTCGGCGAAGATCGCTACCGTTATGGTGGCTTCAGTACCCACATTGAGGGTCTTCGCGCCCGTCGGATCTGCTGGGGCGCTGGGCTTGATGTCGATCCGGTGCGTGCAGGGGAAGGGGGGGAAAGTGATCCCCCCGTCGGAGGAAGGGAAGGTCCCGCAATCCTGGGCATCGCCGACGCCGTTGCCGTCGAGATCGGCGGCCGCGAAGAGCTGGTCCTCCTGCTCTTTCGTGAGGCTGGTGTGCTCCTGTTGGGTAGCGCTGTGGAAGCCGCCGGCGAAGTCGAGGGCCGCCGAGGCCCTGTAGAGGAGACCGCTCCAGTCATCGTGGCCCTTCAGGAGGGTGTCGGATCCATCACAGCCGCCTGAGCCCTGGTTGATGTTCCCCGAGACCGGCGTCGTCTCGATGATCGGAGCCCCCTGTTTCGTCTTGTTCTTGCTCCAGTTGATGGCCGGCGTGTTGGCCGTGGTCACCGACCAGACGCTCGGGCCGAACGCGGTCTGGTCCGCCGAAGGGAAGAACGGGGGTAGAGGGCCAAGGGTGGGGTCACAGCTCGAGGCCGAGGACGTCGGGCAAAGCCCGATGGGCTCGGACAGATTCGTCTCGCTCAGCCCCAAGACGGGCAGCTCGGCTCGCGAGTAGTCGAGCCGACGGCTCGGGATGGGGCTGCCGGCGATCTGGTGGGTATAGCTCATCACGCTCAGGTAGTTGGGCTTGCAGTTGTCATTGTCGCCGCCGCCGTGCCGCAGGCCGAGGAGATGCCCGAATTCGTGCATGAAGGTGCCGGCCTGCTGATCGGCGGTGCCGCGGTTGTGTGTGAGTCCTCCGACCGTCGTCGCTGTGAAGCTCCCGAGCGTGGTGGCGGCGTCGTCCCCGCCCACCTCCGAGCAGCCTGAGGCGGTCGAGCCGAGCTGATTACTACCAGTCTGGTTGTGGGCAAAGGATACGTAGCGAAACGCGAGACGCTTCGCGTTCAGGGTCTTGACGCTGTTAGCGCCAGCACGCTCGGCCGCAGTGCCGAAGTTCGCCTTCTTGATGGCGTCGAAGTCCGCCGCGTCGCCGAGGTTCTTGACATTGAGGGTGCCGTTCGGGTTGGTCGCCGGCGGGGTGCAGGGCGTGAAGACGAGCTCGGCGACGTGAGTCGCCGGCGTGCCGGCGAAAGTGTTGAAGCTCACCTGCTCATCGACCTGGAAGTGGATCCGGATGCCGGGCGTCCCGTCAGGGTTGATGACGCCCGTGGGCGGCGAACAGTTCGCGCAGCCGGGCGCCGCCGCGAAGGCCTCTCTCACGCTCTTGACTCCGACGCTCGCCACGCTCTGCGTCTGGCTCAGGGCTTGGGGGTCGGGCTTGTGATTCTGCATGTAGTCGATTTCGACGAAGAGGTCCTTGTGGTTCGGGTCGGCGCACTCGGTGGCGTCGGGGACGCCGTCGCCGTTCGTGTCGACTTGCACGCAGAGCGTGAGGTCGACGGTCCCGTCGCCGTCGAAGTCGACGCCGCTCGTCTCCCAGCAGTCGGGGAGACCGTCGCCGTCCGAGTCCTTGACCTTTCCATTGGCGTCGAAACATGCCGCGAGAGGAACTGCGCCGGCGGAGGCCGAGAGCCCCGCAGCGAGCACGGTGGCGTTCGAGGGCAGGCCACAGGTGAAAGCCGGGAACTCCAGGGCGACCGCGCCGTTGCCGTTGGTCCCGCGTCGCGACCACAGCGCATCGGTGAACTGGTCCTTCCCGGTTGAATCCCTCTGGAAGGTCACCGGGTCGCACGCGAGGTCGCCGAGGCCCGGGTTGAGGGTCGTACCCGGTGCCAGCCCCAGGACGCCCAGCGTGCCGTTGATGCCGAGAGGGGTCCCGGTGGTCGTGGTCTTGTCCAGCCGGAGCATGGTGCTGGCGCCATTGCACGCAACGACCAGGACGCCCCCCGTGATGGCCACGCCGATGGGGGGGCACGGGGTGTTGAAGCTCGGGAGGTCGATCGTGGTCCCGTCCTTGAAGCGGTGGACGCCAACGGTGTTGGTGCCACCCGTGACACCCTGGTAGATCATGTCCTCTTCGGGGTCCCACGCCAGGCCAGTGCTGCTGAACTGGCTGAAGTCGATGCTGTAGATCGCGCCATCGTTCCCGCAGCCGAGGAGGTCGCCCTTGTCCGGGCGATGGACGAGGTGCGCCCAGCCGTTACTCGGCGTGGTCGTCGTCAAGATCGCCTTGAGTACCTTGCCATCGGCGGGATTGAGGAAGTTCAATCGTGCCCGCCTCGCGGCGGCGGTCGCGGTCCCGCCGTTGTCGAGGCAGCTCACGACGAGCACGATGCCCAGGGTCGGGTCGACCCCCGCCAGCTTCGAGCTCTGCACGATGGCCAGCGAGGTCCCTCCCTGCGTGTCGCAGGTGGGATCGACGAACGTGCCATCGGGAAGCGTGGTCGCGGTGGGGGTGATCGCCCGGAGCTGGCCTCCGACCTTGAACAGGCCCCCGACATTCCAGACCGCATGCGCCGGCGGCGGCACTGCCGCCCAGACCAGCCCCAGAAGGAAGCCGGCCGCCACCCCGGCGCTCAGAACGCGTGTGCTGCTCATCGACTGCCTCCCGCCTTCGTTAAGGATGTGGACAAGATGATCGAGGACTCACGATCGCGCCGACGACCAAAC
>WNGA01003870.1_pt1 | contig 28594 bp, 29 predicted proteins | sample 5400061 | NCBI WGS metagenome assembly WNGA01 (sample SAMN13153366, study PRJNA577476) | soil metagenome | isolation source: 100 cm soil or saprolite under grassland replicate 2 | place: USA:California | collected 2016-06-15
TCGGAATCGCAGCCCGAGGCAAGCGCGGCGACGAGGCAGAGCGCCGCTACTTCAGCGCGTGGAAGAGCGCGACGCAGTTCGCGACGAAGAGGATGCCGACGACGACGGTCAGCCGCGTGAGGTTGCGCTCGACGATGTGCGTTCCGCCCTGCGACGCCGGAGTGAATCCCATTCCGCCGAGGCCGGTGTCCCGGCCGGAGTGCATGAGGATCAAGCCGACGAGGGCCATCGAGATCAAGACCTGGATGACGGCGAGCACCTGAACCATCGCGCCCGGCAGGGTATCAGCGACCTACGACTTCGAGAATCGCGTCGACCAGCTCGGCGGCGATGCGAACCTTTGTCACGTAGCCGGCCGCGCCGGCCGCGCGGGCGCGATCAACGTCGCTCCTCGAATCGGAGCCGGTGAGCATCAAGATGCACGAACCCGGGCGCTGCTTGCGGAGCTGCTTCGTCGCCTGGAAGCCGTCCATCACGGGCATCGCGATGTCCATCAGGATCACGTCGGGATCGAGCGAGAGCGCGAGCTTGACCGCCTCGGCCCCGTCGTTCGCATGGCCGGTCACGGCGAGGCGATCGTCGGTATCGAGGATCGACTCGAGGGCCTGAGCGAACAGGCGGTGATCGTCCGCGATCAGGACGCGGATCGTCTGCGGCTTCGTGAGGGCTTCCAAGCGGCTGCCTCTTCTTCCCAATCTGAACCGTTATGGTCGATTTGTGAAGGGGGAATCGACTCGGGAGCGCATCCAGAAGCTCCTGGTCACGGGGGACAACCGGCTGAAACAGGGAGTCGATCCCGCCAAGGTGCGGCAGAGTTACGAGCAAGCGCTCGAGGCGGCGCGTGAGGCTGGACTCGAGGACCAGATCGCTCCGCTCGTCGAGATCAGGCTGGCCGACCTCGAGCGGCTCGCTGCAGAATCGCCTCCACCTTCTCCGCCTGACGCCTGACATCGTGCGCCTCGGCCGCGGTGCGGGCGGCAGGGTTGGGACAAGGAAGGGCGGCGGTGCTGCGGAGCGCCTCGACGAGTGCGTCCTCGTCGGCGGGGTCGACGAGGACTCCCGCGTCGGGTGGGACGAACTCGGGCGGCCCGCCGATTCGCGTTGCCACGACCGACCGCCCGCAGGCCATCGCCTCGAGCAGCGCTTGGCCGAACGGCTCGATCAGGCTCGGCTGGCAGACGACGTGCGCGGCGGCGATGTGCGACGGAATCTCGTCGTACGGGAGTCTGCCGGCAAGCTCGATCCCGGCGCGTCCTTCGAGCTGCGGACGGAGCGGCCCGTCGCCGACGAGCGTGAGTGTTCCCTCTCCGAGGCGCTCGAACGCGCGGGCGAGTCGGAGGACATTCTTTCGCTTGATCAGCGACGCGATGCAAAGGAAGCGCGGGCCGCCGTTCGGCGCGGGCGTGACCGTGAAGCGCTCGAGGTCGACCCCGGAGTCGATCACTTCCGTCTTGCCCCGCGCTTCGGGCACTTTCGTCTCCAGCTCTCGGCGCAGGTAGTCGGACACGGCGATCACCGCGGCGGCACGGCGCACGACCAGCCGCGTGGCGGCGCGAATCCCGGGTATCCAGCCGACGTTGCGCACATCACGGCCGTGAGCGGTCACGACGAAGGGGCTGCGACCGGCCAGCGCCGCGATCAGCCCGGTCGGGACGAGGAAGTGTGCGTAGACGACGTCCGGCTGAAAACGGCGCGCCTTCGCGAACGTGTCGCGGGCCAGCTCCAGATACTTGACCTTGCCGCGCCGACGCCGATTGAGCACCGCGCGTTCGACCTCATGACCGCGGGCCGCGAGCTGTTCCTCGAGTCCGCGCACGAAGACGCCGAGGTCGGGATCGGCGGGGCCCGGGTACATCTGGGAGACGAGGAGAATCCGCATCCGGCCGTATACTCACTGCCCGTGTGACGCGTCGTCGTTGAGCCGGCCAGGCCGTTCGTAGGTCCTCGAGGGAAGTTCCGACCCGTTGCCTGAGTCCGTCATTCACGTCTCCGAGTTGACGAAGGTCTTCAAGGTTCCCGAGCGGGAGCCCGGCCTGAGCCAGATCTGGCGAGCAGAAGTGCGTGACATGTCTCTTGCGCCTACAGGGGTCTGACCCCAAAAACGCAAGCGGGTGAAACAAGAGAGCCTCGGATCACAACGTCGCGTGTACAACCCCGCGCTCCGCTGTCCCCACACGACGTGTCCCAACCGGGGAAATGGACAGGCCTCTTGCGCCTAGGCGGGTCTGACCCCGAAACGGCACGCAGGTGGAACGAAAGCGCGTCGACTTAGGTCTGGGGTTTCCGGCCCGCCGAAGCGGGCTCTGGTGACCAGAACTCGAGCAGGTTCGCGTCCGGGTCGTAGAAGTAGTAAGAGCGAGCATTCATCCAATCGAAGTCGACGGGCCCGTACACCTCGACACCGTCCCTTCGCACGCGCTCGACCGCGTCGTCGAGTTCCGCACGCGCCACCTCGAAGGCGAAGTGGACGCGGCCGAAGCGCTCGCCTTCCGGAAGCGGCGAGTGCTCCTCGAACAGCAACGACCCGCGGTGAAGCGCAATGCGCTGCGGCTCGCCCGGCTTTCCCGCCCAGAACCATGCCCACTCGTCGGACGTCTCGTGCTCGAGCGTCAGCCCGACGACGTCCTGGTAGAACCGAGCGGCAGCGGGGACGTCCTCGACGATCAGGACGAGCTCAGCGAACCCTTGCGAGCTCACGTGTGCTGCGCGTCGTACGTCCCGAACTCTTCGCGGAGGACGTTGCAGATCTCGCCGATCGTCGCGCGGGCACGTAAAGCCTCGCGCATCGGGATGAGCAAGTTCGCATCTCCGCGTGCGGTGTCGCGAACGGCACCAAGCGCGGCTTCGACGTTCTGCGCGTTCCGCTCCGCGCGCACGCGCGCCGTGCGCTCGAGCTGCCGCTGCTCTGCGGCGGGATCCAGGCGGTGCAATCCGATCGGCTCCTCGTCGCCTTCGGCGAAGCGGTTGACGCCGACGATTACGCGGTCGCCCTCTTCCACCTCCTGCTGCCAGCGGAAGGCAGCCTGCTCGATCTCGCTCTGGACGAAGCCCTGCTCGATCGCTGCGACCGCGCCGCCGAGCTCGTCGATCCGCTCGATCAGCTCCCAGGCCTTAGCCTCGAGCTCGTCGGTAAGCGCCTCGATGAAGTATGCGCCGCCGAGTGGGTCAGCCGTATCCGTCCCACCCGCCTCGTGCGCCAGCAGTTGCTGCGTGCGGAGGGCGATGTGCGCGCTTCGCTCGGTCGGCAGCCCGAGTGCCTCGTCGAAGGAGTTCGTGTGGATCGACTGCGCACCGCCGCAGACGGCCGAGAGCGCCTGCACCGCGACGCGGACGATGTTGTTCTCGGGTTGCTGCGCCGTCAGCGTCGAGCCGCCCGTCTGCGCGTGAAAGCGCTCCTTCATGATCCGAGCCCAGAGTCGGCGCGCCGCGCGAAACTTCGCCACCTCCTGGAAGAAGTGATTGTGCGCGTTGAAGAAGAACGAGAGCCGCTCCCCGAGCTCGTCGGGTGAGAGCCCGGCCTTGACGGCCGCTTCGCAGTACGCGATGCCGTTGGCGAGCGTGAAGGCGAGCTCCTGCACCGCCGTCGAGCCCGCCTCGCGGATGTGGTAGCCCGAGATCGAGATCGTGTTCCACTTCGGGATCCGCTCCGCGCAGTACACGAACAGATCGGTGGTGATCCGCATCGTCGGACGCGGCGGGAAGATGTAGTTCCCGCGTGCGATGTACTCCTTGAGGACGTCGTTCTGCACAGTGCCGCGAAGCTGGTCGCCGCTCATGCCCTGCTCCTCGCCGACCAGCTCGTAGAGCAGGAGCAGCAACGCCGCGGGCGCATTGATCGTCATCGAGGTGGACACCTCGGCGAGCGGGATGCCTTCGAAGAGGAGCTCCATGTCCGCGATCGAGTCGATCGCCACTCCCGTTCGGCCGACCTCCCCCACGGCGCGCGGGTCGTCCGAGTCGTAGCCGAGCTGCGTCGGCAGGTCGAACGCGACCGACAGACCCGTCTGCCCGCGGTCGAGGAGGTAGCGGAAGCGCCGGTTCGTCTCCTCGGCCGACGCGAAGCCGGCGTACTGCCGGATCGTCCACGGACGGCCGCGGTACATGTCTCGATGCGGGCCGCGCGTGAACGGAAACTCGCCGGGAAGCTCGAGCTCGTCCGGCGAATCCTCGGCGGTGTAGACGGGCTTGACCTCGATGCCCGAGTCGGTCTCGCGCCGATCCTCGGTCAGAGCCATGGGCTGAATCGTACGCGCCCCCGGCCGAGGCCTCGGACTCGCCTACTTGTAGCGGTAGACGATGCGGCCGCGGTTGAGGTCGTACGGCGAGAGCTCGATCTTGATGCGATCGCCGGGGAAGATGCGGATGCGGTAGCGCCGCATCTTCCCGGCGGTGTAACCGAGCGTCTCGTGGCCGCCGTCGAGAGCGATCCGGAAATAACCGTTCCGTAACGCCTCGACGACCTCGCCGTCGAGCTCGATCTTCTGTTCCTTCTCGGCGACTACGCGCCTACTGCTGCGGTGGGGCGCACGTTGATCGCCTCAGGGCCCTTCGCGCCCTCGCGCGACTCGTACTCGACCTTCGCACCCTCGGCGAGCGACTTGAAGCCCTCGCCGGCGATGTTCGTGTGATGCACGAACAGATCCTTCGCGCCCTCGTCGGGCGAGATGAATCCGTATCCCTTGGCGTCGTTGAACCATTTGACGGTTCCGGTAGCCATGTAAACCTCCCTTACTTCGAACGCGAACAAGTAAAGGAAGGGCTGTAGAGCGCTTGCCGGTACTCGTCCTGGTTTGCGGGCACACCGTAGCGGACCCTGAGGCCGGCTGTGTCTATGCAGGCGCGGCGAGCTCTCTTCCGGCAGGCTCGTCGACGCGCGGCTCGATCCCGACAGCCGCGTAGGCATCCACCTGATCGAGCGTCTCGTGCTTGAGCAGCGCGTTTGCGAGCCGGTCGAGTTTGGCCCGATTGGCGCGCAGAAGCTCAAGGACGTCCGCGTACAGCTCGTCGACAATGCGGCGGACTTCCTGATCGACGAGCTGCTGTGTCTGCTCGGAGGGCTGGGCCGCGCCCGGCAGGAAGGGACCGCGCCCGTCCTGGGCCAGCACCGTGACGGGCCCGATCGCCGGGCTCATTCCCCAGCGGCCGACCATCTGGCGTGCGATCCCGGTGAGCTGCTGGAGGTCCGACTCGGCGCCGGTGGTCAGCTCGGCGTAGACGAGCTCCTCGGCTGCGCGTCCTCCGAGCGCGACCTTGATCAGCGTCCTCAGATACGGCTCCTCGTAGCTGAACCGATCGTCCTCCGGCGAGGAGAGCGTGACGCCGAGAGTCACCCCGCGCGGAATGATCGACACCTTCCGCACCGGGTCGGCGCCCGGGCTCAGCATCCCGACGATCGCGTGTCCGGCCTCGTGATAGGCGGTTCGCTCGCGATCGGCCGGACTCAACACGATCTTCCGCTCGGCGCCGAGGACGACCTTTTCCTGTGCGTCGCCGAAGTCGTCGACGTCAACGCGCTCGTGCCCGCGCTTCGCGGCGAGCAGCGCCGCCTCGTTGACGAGGTTTGCCAGGTCGGCGCCCACCATCCCCGGTGTACTCGCCGCGATCCGGTCGAGATCGACGTCGTCCGCAAGTGGCACCGAACGCGTGTGGACTTCGAGGATCTTCCGGCGCCCGGTGCGGTCCGGCGGCTGCACCGCCACTCGGCGATCGAACCGGCCGGGACGCAGAAGAGCTGGATCGAGGATGTCCGGCCGGTTCGTCGCTGCGAGGACGATCACGCCGGTCGACGGGTCGAAGCCATCCATCTCCGTGAGGATCTGGTTCAGCGTCTGCTCGCGCTCGTCGCCACCCCCGCCGCCGGCCACGCCCGCCGAACGTGAGCGCCCGATCGCGTCGAGCTCGTCGATGAAGACGATGGCAGGCGACGCTTCCTTGGCCTGCTTGAAGAGATCACGGACGCGCGAGGCGCCGACGCCGACGATCGCCTCGATGAACTCCGAGGCGGACATCGAGAAGAACGGGACGTTCGCCTCGCCGGCAACGGCTCGGGCAAGCAGCGTCTTGCCCGTTCCCGGCGGACCGCTGAGAAGGACCCCACGCGGGATGCGCCCCCCGAGGCGCCGGTAGCGGTTTGGGTTCTTGAGGAAGTCGACGATCTCCGTCAGCTCGTCCTCCGCTTCGTCGATGCCGGCGACGTCGTCGAACGTCACACGCTGCGCCGTCGGCTGGTATCGGCGCGCACGCGAGCGCCCGAACGAGCCGAGGACTCCGCCACGTCCAGTGCGTCGCAGGAGGAAGACGAGAAGGCCGATGAGGAGGACCGTCGGGCCGAAGCCGAAGAGCAGGGTCTCCCACCAGGTGGCGCCCGTCTCGAGCGGCTCGGCGTTGATGACGACTCCGTTCTCCTCGAGCAGCTTCGACAGCGCCTCGGTGTCGGCAAACGAGGGGATGAGCGTCGAGAACCGCCGTGACTCGCGTGAGTCCGACCCCGTCGGCGGGTAGCGCACCGGCTGCTTGAACAGTCCTTGGAGCGACGTTCCCTTCGAGGTGATGCGTTCGACGTTGCCGTCGCGGATCTGATCGACGAACAGCGGGCTGTAGGGGATGCGGACACGCGGCGGCTCGGAGAGGGAGCGCGCCGCGAGCCAGTAGTTGACGATGAATGCGCCGACGATGAGGGCGACGACCCAGGTGCCCACGCGTCCAAGCGGGCGTCGTGGCGGGCGCCACCCCGGCTTCGTGCCCTGCGGTGCGCCTGCGGAGGTCTCACTCATCCTACGTAGGCTGATGTGCATGCGCGTCACGGTCAAGCTCTTCGCGGGATTGCGTGAGCGCGCCGGGTGGTCGGAGCGCGAAATCGATGATGTCGTCCGTGTCGGGGACGTCTGGGGAGTGCTGCAACTCGGAGACGAGCCACGCGGCCTGCTCTACGCCGTCAACAGGGAGTACGCGGACCGCGGGGACGAGCTCGCGGACGGCGACGAGGTCGCGCTGATCCCGCCCGTCTCCGGCGGCTCGTTCCGGCTCACCGACGCGCCGCTCTCGCTGGAGGCCGTGGTCGACGAGGTCCGCTCCGATCAGGCCGGCGCGATCGCCACCTTTCTTGGGACGACACGCATCGAGTCACGGGGTCGCACGGTCCTCCACCTCGATTACGACGCATACGAGGAAATGGCGCAAGACGTCATGACCGAGATCGCCGACGAGCTGAAGCGACGGTACGACGTCTGCGAGATCGCGATCCACCACCGTACCGGCCGCGTCGAGATCGGCGAGGCCTCCGTCGTGATCGCCGTCTCCGCGCCACACCGCCAGGACGCCCTCGCCGCATGCAAGGACGCGATCGATACGCTCAAGGAGCGAGTCCCGCTCTGGAAGAAGGAGGTGTACGAGGGCGGCGAGGAGTGGATCGGACGCGGCTCCTGACGCCGTGTTGGAGGCCGCACGCAAGCCGAAGTTTCGCGCCTCTGGAACAGGGAGTACACCTTCTGGCGGAAGACGGCTCGGCAGTAGGAGCGCCGGTCCCTCGTAATGAAGGTGTCCCCGGTTCGAGTCCGGGCGTCGGCTTGGCTCCAGCCGTCCACGAGTCGGACCCCCTGAACGACCGGCCCGAACCCAGCCGAAGATCTGGCGAGCCCACATGGGGATTGACCTACGCTCCGCCGCAGTGGATCGCCGGTTCGTCACGCTGGTCTTACGCAGCGGGGCTTTGCTTGGCCTCGTTGCTTTGTTGGTTGCAATTGTCAGCGGTTTTGGGGCTCGCGGATCGAGGCAGCCGCCTGGGAAAATCGTCTTCGCAGCGCGCGCCCACCTCGGTGGGGGCAGCGACATCTACTCAGTCAACGCAGACGGCACTCGTCTCCGACGCCTGACGACGAGCTCGGCAGAGGAGGACAATCCCACCTGGTCGCCCAACGGTAGGTCGATCGCCTACGTGAGAGGCCGTTCGCTCTATCGCATGGCCGCCAACGGCATGAAGCCACGACTGCTGTGGACAGCGGACGCCAGGTTCCAATCTCGAATCTTCGACGCAGCATGGTCGCCGGACGGCCGGCGAATCGCCTTTTCAGCGGTCATGAACTCGTCGGCCGTGTGGACCTATGAACTCAATGGAAGGTTGATGCAGGTCACGCAACGGCCAAGTGGCGATCCGAGCTGGTCTCCAGATGGCAAGCGGCTCGCGTACACCGGCTCGGACGGCGGGAAGTTCTCCATTTTTGTCATCGGGGCCGACGGCGGCGGCGACCACGACGTGTCACATGCGACCGTCACCGACCAGAGTCCGGTCTGGTCTCCGAACGGCAGGTGGATTGCGCTGAGAAGTCTCAACGCAGATTGGCGCACGCACGAGGTCGATTCGCTCGACATCATCAGCCCAGACGGGACGTCTCGAAGAACGCTGACGACCGGAGGCGCGATCTTCCCGGCCGCTTGGTCGCCGAGAAGCGATGCGGTTCTCTTTCTGCGAGTCGCGAATCCGGAGCAGGGTGCGGTGAGCTCTCGTCAGCTCTACATCGTCTCGGTCAAAGGCGGGACTCCGCGACCGGCGCCGGGCACGAACGGCGCCCTCGGCGGCGCTTCCTGGCACCGCTGAGACTCGGCGTAGGTCGGGCGGCTACTTCCGCGAATTCGGTACCGCAGTTCCGGACGCAGGCGTGGCCGGATGGGTCCCCGGTTCGAGTCCGGGCGTCGGCTCTCGTGGCCTCTCCTCGCTCTGCAGGCCGCATCCGTAAACGGCGTACCGTCTGGCTGGAACGGAGTGTGTACGACGAGGTCTCAGGCGTATTTCCGGCCTTCGCCGTCGCACGGAACGTCCTGGGTCCGTGCTCTTTGTGCGCTGGGAGCTCGGGAGAGTAAAGCGATGGGGGATGCGTCACCCGCTCAAGGGCCCATCGACCGATCACTGGAACAGGGGGTACACATTTCGCCTAGGGCCGAAAATCATGCGCAGAGTCGAGCTATTCGCAGTTATTCGAGAAATGTGGCCCTGGACCTCACGTTTGGGCGCCTGGCGCCACACTAAATCCCTGCATTGCCTCTGGAAGAAGGAGGTGTACGAGGGCGGCGAGGAGTGGATCGGCCGGGGCTCCTGAGCCGACGCTTCACGACCGATACCTGTAGGCACAATGGCTGAGATGGAGCAGTACCCCGAAGAGTGGCGCGACTACCAGCCCGTCCATCCGCGCGGGACGGACTGGCGCGGCGTGTTCAAGAAGCTCTGGGCGCCAATCGCCGCGATCGGGGCCTTCCTGGTCAAGTTCGGCGCGGTCCTGCTCAAGGCGAAGTTCTTGTTCTCGATGTTCGTGTCGGCCGCCGTCTACGTGTGGCTGGGCGGCTGGTGGTTCGGGATCGGGCTCGTCGTGCTCCTGTTCGTGCACGAGATGGGACACGTCATCGAGGCCAAGCGCCAGGGCCTCCCCGTATCGGCGCCGGTCTTCATTCCGTTCATGGGCGCGTTGATCACGCTCAAGCAGATGCCGCACAACGCCTGGCGCGAGGCGAAGCTCGCGATCGCGGGGCCGCTGCTCGGCTCTGCGGGCGCGCTCGCGATCTACCTCGCCGGCGTCGCGTGGGACTCGAGGTCGTTGAAGGCGCTGGCCTTCCTCGGATTCTTCATCAATCTCTTCAACCTGCTGCCGGTGATCCCGCTCGACGGGGGACGCATCACCGCGGCGCTACATCCGGCGCTGTGGCTGGTCGGCTTCCTCGCGCTGGTCGGCCTCGTGATCGTCCGGCCGAACCCGATTCTGATCATCATCCTGATCTTCGCGGCGTCGGAGCTCTGGCGCCGCTGGCAGATGCGCCGCTACCCCGAGATGCAGGAGTACTACCGAGTGCAACCGCACCAGCGCCTGATCATCGGCGTGCTCTACTTCGGCCTCGCGGTCCTCCTCGTGCTCGGCATGCACGAGACGCACGTCCCTCGCGACTTCTGATGGAGGACCGACGGGTCCTCGACCGGCGAGAAGAGCCGCCTGAGGACCTGGAGCGGCACGTCGCCGCAATCGCGCAGGAGTTCCGCGAGGGCTTCGAGGCGGTCGACAAGATCGACCGGCCCGCGGTGACGATTTTCGGCTCCGCGCGGATCCGCGAGGGAGATCCCATCTACGAGCACGCGCGCGAAGCCGCACGCCGATTTGCGGAGCGAGGCTGGGCGATCGTCACCGGAGGCGGTCCTGGCGTGATGGAGGCCGCCAACCGCGGAGCGCAGGAAGCCGGCGGTCTCTCCATCGGCTTCAACATCGAGCTGCCGCACGAGCAGCGCTCGAACGGCTATATCGACCTGTCGCTGACGTTCCGCCACTTCTACGCGCGCAAGACGATGTTCGTGAAGGCGGCGGAGGGATTTGTCGTCTTCCCCGGTGGCTTCGGGACGGCGGATGAGCTCTTCGAGGCGCTGACGCTGATCCAGACGGGCAAGGTTCTGCACTTCCCGCTCGTGCTCGTCGGCTCGGACTACTGGGGCGAGTTACTCGAGTGGGTGCGCGGGGAGTTGCTCGCCGACGGGATGATCTCGCCCGAGGACGTCGACCTCCTCTTCGTGACCGACGACCTCGACGAGGCGATTGCGCACGTGCTCGAATGCTACGACCGCCGCTGCGCGGAGATGCCCGCGGAGCCGGCGAAGGCAGACGCGCAGTAGTGGCACGTCCGGTCATGGGGCCCAATCTCCGGGTCGCTGGCGCCGTGCGATAGCGGGCCGGAGGCGGCATCCATTGCCGGGAGGCCCACTAACCTTCGCCGTATGAAGCTGCGCGACCTGCCCTCGGTGGACGAGCTGGCACGCGGCCTCGACGATCCGCTTGCGGTCGAAGCCGCACGCTCTGTTCTCGAGCGCGCACGTGAACGAATACGGGCGGGATCCGATCCGGGCGACCTCGAGGCGCGCCTGCGTGACGAGCTGGCCGCCGCACGTGCGCCGAGGCTGCGTCGCGTCATCAACGCGACCGGCGTGATCATCCATACGAATCTCGGTCGCGCGCCGCTCCCGGCGAAGGCGCTCGAGCGGGTGCAGGAGGTCGCGCGCGGCTACTCCAACCTCGAGTACGACGTCTCCGCCGGCGCCCGCGGGTCTCGCCAGGATCACGTCGCCGAGAGCCTGCGCCGCTTGACCTACGCCGAGGCGGCGCTCGTCGTGAACAACAACGCCGCGGCGGTGATGCTCGCCCTGGCTGCACTCGCCGAGGGACGGGAGGTGCTCGTCTCGCGCGGCGAGTTGATCGAGATCGGCGACGGTTTTCGCATCCCAGACGTGTTGGTGCGGTCGGGCGCGCGCCTGCGCGAGGTCGGCACGACGAACCGCACCAGGGCTGCCGACTACGCGGAAGCAATCGGCCCGGAGACGGCCGTCCTCCTGCGCGTCCACCAGTCGAACTTCCGCGTCGTCGGCTTCACGGAGCGGCCGACACTCCCGGAGCTTGCACAAGTGGCTCAGAGCCACAAAGTCCCGCTCGTCGACGATCTCGGCTCCGGCGCGCTCGTCGACGTCGGAAACGAGCCGACTGCGCGCGCAAGCATCGCGGCGGGCGCCGATCTCGTCTGCTTCTCCGGCGACAAGCTTCTCGGGGGCCCGCAGGCAGGCATCGTCGTGGGCCGGACGGACCTGGTCGAACGGCTCCGGCGGCATCCGCTGCAGCGTGCCCTGCGCGCCGACAAGCTGACGCTCGCGGCGTTGGAGGCGACGCTCAGGCTCGCGCTCGAATCGCCTGACGAGATTCCCGTCCTGCACATGCTGCGCGAGCCGGCCGAAACCGTCCGCATGCGCGCCCAGCGCCTGGCACGGCTCGTCGGCGGGGACGTCGAGGAAACCGTTGCGCGCGCGGGCGGCGGTTCGCTGCCGCTGGTGGAGCTGCCGAGCTTCGCCTGCGCGATCGAGGAGGAGCTCGCCGCGTCGCTTCGCCTCGCCGATCCGCCGGTCATCGGCATCGTGCGCGACGGGCGGCTGCTGCTCGACTGCAGGACGTTGACGGATTCAGAGGTGGAGGAGACAGTGGCCGCCGTCGCAGCGGCGCGTTCATGACAGAACCTTCGCCTGAAGCGCGACTCTGGAACCTGATCCGCGGCGTGCTGGGAACGAAGGCGTTCGGCATCGCAGCAGACCTCGGCATTGCGGATGCGCTCGCCGAGGGCGGACGCCCGGTCGCCGAACTGGCGGAGGAGACCGGCGCCGACGCCGACGCACTCCACCGGATCCTGAGAGCGCTTGCAAGCGACGGTGTGTTCGCAGAGGACGAGGCGGCAGGCGTCTTCCGGAACACAGAAGCCTCCGAGCTGCTCCGAAGCGACAACCCCGGTCGCTGGCACGAGTTCGCCCACCTGTGGGGCGGTGCGTGCTACGCGGCAATCGGCGAGCTGGACGCGCGCAGCACCGACGTCGCATTCGTGCGCGCGCTGGGAGTCGACTTCTGGTCTTGGCTCGCGGCGAATCCGGACGAGCGCGTCAACTTCGACAGGGCGATGGAGGGAGGCAGAGAGGAGCTCGCGGACCGACTGGCGGCGCTGGACTGGCGAGGTGACGAGACGGTTGTCGACATCGGTGGCGGCAGCGGCACGCTGTTGCGTGAACTGATCGCCCGCCGCCCCGGGCTGAGCGGCATCGTCTTCGATCTGCCGGAGGCCGACCGTGACGAACCGAACCTCGGCGAAGGCATCGCATTCGCCGCCGGTAGCTTCTTCGAGCGCGCCCCAGGGGGCGATGCCTACATCCTGTCGAAGATCCTCCACGATTGGGACGACGAGGCGGCGGCGAAGATCCTGAGGACGATTCGCGCTGCCGCACCGAACGGCGCACGCCTGCTCGTCGCCGACAGCGTCATCCCACCCGGCAATGAGCCGAACGGCGCGAAGTGGCTAGACCTGCTCATGCTCGTCCTGCAGCGCGGCCGCGAGCGGACCGAGACGGAGTGGCGTGCGTTGCTCGAGGACGCCGGCTTCCGCATCGAGCAGATCGACGACGGCCTGATCCAGGCGAGATGCCGCTGACCGTCGGCACAGCCGGGCACATCGACCACGGCAAGACGTGGCTCGTGCGCGCGCTGACGGGCAAGGACACCGACCGGCTGCCGGAGGAGCAGGCGCGCGGGATCTCGATCGACCTCGGCTACGCGCCGCTCGACCTTCCCGACGGCCGCCGTCTCTCGCTCGTCGACGTGCCCGGGCACGAGCGTTTCGTGCGGACGATGGTCGCCGGCGCGACGGGGATCGACCTGTTCCTGCTCGTGATCGACGCGGCCGAGGGGGCGCGGGCACAGACGCACGAGCATCTCGCGATCCTGCGGTTGCTCGGCGTCGAGCGCGGTGTCGTGGCCGTCACGAAAGCCGACGTAGTGGACGGCGAGACGCTCGAGCTGGCGCTCGAGGAGGCGCGAGAGCTCGTGCCCGGCGCCGAGGTCGTCGCCGTCAGCGCGAAAACAGGCCTCGGGCTGGATGAGCTTCGCGCGGCGCTCGGGCGCGCAGCCGCGGAGACCGAGCGGGAGGACGCGCCCGCGCGGCTCTACGTCGACCGTGTCTTCACGCTGCGCGGGATCGGAACGGTAGTGACCGGCACGCTCTGGTCGGGACGCGTCGCGGCCGGCGACGTGCTCCGCGCGGAACCGGGCGGCCGCGACGTGCGCGTGCGCAGCGTCCAAGTGCACGACCGTGCCGTCGAGGTCGCGGACGCCGGTCAGCGCGTCGCGCTCTCTCTCCCGGGCGTCGAGCGGACCGAGCTGCGTCGCGGCGACGTGCTCGTCGAGCCAGACGCGTATCAGGCGTCGTACCGCCTCGACGTCGAGCTCGAGGAGTTGGCGCCGATCCCGGCGCGTGCGCTCATCCACCACGGGACGTCTGCGACGCTCGCACGTGTCGTTCGCGTAGGTCGTTTCGCGCAGCTGAGACTCGATGCCCCGGTCGTTGCTGCACGCGGCGATCGAATCGTGTTGCGCGCGGGAACGACCGTCGGCGGGGGCCGCGTCCTCGACCCGGCTCCACCTCGCCACGCTGATTCCGACCGCTTCGACCGCAGCGCGCGCGGCGAGGTGCTCGTGCACGCACCCGTGCTGACGGACGGGAAGTGGATCTACTCCGACGAGTGGCTGGACGAGTTGCGCGGCGATCTCCAAACGCAGTTCGATGCCGCCGATCCACTCGATCCGGGGATCCCTGCTCCCACCGCTCCGTGGGCCGCCGCGGTCATTCCTCGACTCGGGCTCGAGCGGCGAGGCTCGAAGCTCTACCGGCCCGGCGTGACGGGCGAGCTCGGCGCCCGATCGGAGGAAGCGGCCGCCCTCGAAGCCCAGCTCGGGGCTGACCCGGTCAAGGTCGAGGACGGGCAGCTTGCCCGCTTCCTCGAAGAGCAGGGCCGGCTCGTTCGTGTCGGCGACGGGTTTGCAATCTCGCCGAGCGCGTACGAGCATGCGCGCACCGTGCTCGTCAACGAGCTGGAAAGCGAGGACCGGATCACTCTCGCGCGCTTCCGCGACCTGCTCGGCGTGTCGCGCAGGACTGCGCAGCTCCTGCTCGAGCGCTTCGACTCGGACGGCCTGACCAGACGGATCGGCGACGAGCGCATGCTCCGACGCGCCGCAGCGAGGCGCGCATGACTGACCACGATCTCGGCGAGATCATCGAGCGCTACAACGACGCGTGGAACCGCCAGGACCTCGACTCGATCCACACGTTCCACGCCCCCGACGTCGTCTTTCACAACCACACCGCAGGCGAGAAGATCGAGGGCGCCGACGCTGTCCGCGAACACCTCGCGAACATCTTTCGCAACTGGCCGGGGATGTGGTTCTCGAGCCGGCGCCTCTACGTGCGGGAGAACCTCGTCGTCAGTGAATGGACCGCGCACGCCGAGAAGGACGGCCGGGAGCTCGAGTGGGACGGCGTCGACGTGTTCCCGTTCGAGGACGGTCTGATCAAGCGCAAGGACGTGTACTCGTCCTCGCACTCGCCGCGAATGAGGGATACGGCAGGCGCGGCTGCCCGCCGATCGTGACTGCGGCGTAGTCCTCAACTGCGGAAAGGGCGGCAAAACATGGTCGAACTGCTGAAGCGCAAGCTTCGTGGCTTCCCCACCGGGAACCTCAGCCTGAGGATCGGCTCCTAGCAAGGCCGAACTCGAAGATGTCCGGCCGGTGGTAGTGACCGGCCGGATCGAAGCGCTGGCGGGCCTCGTAGAGCCGGTGAGGATCGAGCTCGGCATAGAGAACGCCCTCCTCGTCCCACAGCGGCCCGGCCAGGTAGGTCCCGTCGGGCGCGAGAATCGCGGAGCCGCCGCTCCCCACCAACTCGTCGCCCTCCGCGAGCGGCACGTCGTCCGGATAGCTCGACGCACGCTGGAAGAAGCAGCAGCTCAAGACGAACGCGCGCGACTCTCGCGCGATATGGCGCATCGAGTCGTGCCACTGCTCCGAGTCGTCGGCTGTCGGTGCGAGGTAGACCTCGACGCCGGACTCGTAGAGGGCGAACCGCGCCAGGGGCATCAAGTTCTCCCAGCAGATCAGCCCGCCGACCTTCCCGAAGTCGGTGGCAATCGCCTCCAGCCCCTTCCCGTCACCGAGCCCCCACACGAGCCGTTCGTGGTTCGTCGGCATCAGCTTACGGTGGTGGAGCGCGAGCTCCCCCTCCGGGGAGTACACGAGCAGCGAGTTGTAGATCGTTCCGCGCTCGAGCTCGTTCGCCCCGACGGCAAGCCAGAGGCCGTGCGTGCGGGCGATCTGCCCGAGGCGGTCCGAGTCCGGGCCCGGAACGGTGATGGACTCACGTGCGAGCCTCGCGAAGGTGCCCATCGGGGCGTCGGCCCAGCCGGCGAGAAAGCGCACCCAGCGGTTGGACGGGTAGACCGGAATGAAGGCCTCCGGAAAGAGTGCAAGACGCGCGTTGTTGTCGGCGACCTCGCCGGCGAGGCGATCGACCTTCTCGATCGTCGCGGCGCGATCGAAGGCGACAGGCTCCGCCTGGACGCACGCAACCTTCACCGTCTCGTCCATCAGGACAAGTCTAGGGTCGCCGTCCGCGCATCGTCGAGACACGCGGATCGACTGTTCGCACTGTCCACCGGCGCACGTCGAGGATCTTCAAGCCGGCGGGAGCGGTCCGGTCGAAGCTATTCGAGGTCCATGTGTCGTCGCCCGTCACGGCGATCTTCCCGCCACCGAGCCAGACGGCCTCCCGCCTTATGTCCCGGGACGGATTCGCCGTGCCCATGTGGCGTTGGGGCGCACTTGCAAACTGCGGCTGGGCGTCGAAAGCATGCGGGAGGCGATGCCATGCGACGCGCAACGTGCGGATGTCGACGCGGGCGCAGCCTTCCCCCTCGCCAATCACGTAGGCGTATCGACTGTCTCCGTCTACGGCGAAGGCGGGCCAGCGGTTGTACGTCCGCGACCGCGCGCTTCCCGCTCGGATCGGCAGGCGAATCTCGTCCACGTGGCCGTCCGATAGGACGCGGAGGAGGCGGGCTGCGCCGAAGCGCTCCCGACGCGCAGCTGTTCCTGGGATTCGAGCGCCAAGCGGCGGATCCGAAAGGAGGACAGCGCCGCTCGCGGTGGGTTTCGCCGCCGCTACGCCAATCTCACGCCGGCCGACGAAGCGTCTGCGAGTCGGGTCGAGCACGAGCAACTCCGAGCGCGAAGTGCTGTGCGCGTCGCCGCACCAAAGTCGCAGGATCAGCCGATCTTGACGCCGCCAGAGGATTGGCCACTGAGCGCAGGTGCCACCGAAGAGGATGCCTCGCGCTCGACGATGCACGAGATCCACGATCTTCAGGTCCTCGTCGCCGCCGACGGCGACGAGGCGTCCGTTCGGCGACCGCAGGCTGGCGGGCAGCTGGTAGCCAATCGTGATCGGATTTGCGTCTGAGCCAGGCCAGATGAGCTTGTAGATCGAGCCGTACGGATCGGGCCGCTGGACGATCCTGAAGGAATGCGGCTTGTCCGAGCCGCAGCCGGCGAGCGCGATCAGGGCGAGAGCGACCGCACCAGCTCGTCCTCCGCCTCGTAGTCGAACTTCAGGTACTCGGCGCCCCGTGGAATCACCTCGCGCCAGTCGCGGTCTCGCGTGGTCTCGATCAACCAGTCGACCTGCCGCGGGAGGGCCTCCTTCCATGTCGTCCTGGGACGGTAACCCAGCTCGCGCTCGGCCCTCGCCATGTCGACGAGGAGCGGCTTCGGCGCCGACCACGGTGTCTGGCCGACCTCGCCGCGCCCGCCGGGCTCGGGGAGGAGGACCTCGGTGAAGCGGTGACCCGCCGCCTCGCCGATCGCGCGCGCGATCTCCAGCGCCGTGGGGGGATCCGGGTCGCCGCAGTTGAACACGCCCGTGTGCGCGCCTGCCGCGATCAGCCGCACGAGCTCGCCGATGTTCTCCGCCGCCGCCGTGTGGAAGTGCCCCGACCCGCGGTTCGTGAGGACGACGTACGGACGACCGTCGAGCGCGCGCTTGACGAAGAACCACTCTCGGGCCATCCGGTCGCCTCGGCCGTAGATCGCGCACGGCCGGACGACCGCGGCCGGAATGCGCCCGTCCTCCAGCAGCATCCGCTCGAGCTTCGCCTTCTTCGTCGAGTAGCTCTCATCACCAGGCTCGACTGTCGTCTGCGTCTCGGGAATCGGGACCGGGAAGTCGGGAAAGTCGTCTGCGCCTTGCGCCTCGTCGAGCGTCCTTCCTTGGTCGTCCGCGTAGACGGAGGCACTCGAGATCGCGAGGATCGAACCGACGTCGAGGGCGAGTAGCTGTTCTCCGTGCACAGCCTCGAACGGGATCACGTCCACGAGCAGGTCGACGCCGTTCGCAACGTCCAATGCACCCTCTTCGTCGCGGTCGAGCTGCACGAGCGCGAACTCGTCGAGCGCGGGCGCTCGGTTCCGCGCGGCGAGCGTGACCTCCCAGCCGTCCTCCGCGAGCGCGCGTGCGATCGCTCCGCCCACGCAGCTCGTCCCGCCCACGATGAACGCGCGGCGCGCGATCGGCGTCTAGGTGCTGACGACGAGGTCGCCGACGCGGATGTCGCCGCCCTCGAGGATGTCTGCGTTCAGCCCGCCGCGGTGGACGAGGCCGTCGATCACTCCGGGCTGTGTCATCGACTGCAGATGGAGGCAAGGCTCGCAGAGCTCGACGCCCTCACATTCGACCTCGCCGATGCGAAAGCGCCTGCCGACCAGCGCGTTCACGTCGATGCCGCGCGTCAGCACGTTGCGGCGCGTCGCGGCCGGCTCGAGCGAGATCCCGTGCTCGCCCTCCAGCGCCTCGACGGCTTCGACCACGATGAGCGTGATGGCGCGTCCGGCCGGCGCCTGGTCGAAGAAGTAGCGGTTCCCCTCGAGACCCTGCCCGGCGACCGCGCGAACGCTGGGGACGGCGACCGGCAGCTCGCCGTGCTCCGACGTGACGAAGATGCCCTCGACCCGACCTTCCACACGGCGAAGGCTAGCGACCCGCGCCGCTGCCTCCGGGCGGGGCGTGGAGAGAGCGGAGGAGCTCGGCCGAAAGTGAGGTCCACTCGCCGGGAGGTAGCTCGAGCTGCGCACCTTTGGCATCACACTCGAGGCGCTCCGCGAGGGAACCTCGAGGCAGGCCTGCCTCCTCGAGCACCGCGTCGTCGACGAGGATCGGCGCCCCGACGCGAATAGCGAGATTCATCGCGTCGCTCGGCCGCGCATCCAGTTCCTCCGTTCGCCCGTCGACTGCGATCGCGACGGTCGCGTAGAACGTCTTCTCGCGCAGGGCCGTGACGGCGACCCGCTCGACGCGGCCGCCGGTAACGCGAAGCAGTTCGACCATCAGGTCACTCGTGATCGGCCGCGGCGGGGAATCACCCGTCAGTCTGAAGGCGAGCGCGTCGCCCTCGGCCGCACCCATCCAGATCGGCAGGACCCTTTCTCCCAACTCTTCCTTCAGGACCACGATCCGGTGGTGGACGACAAGCTTCGACGGATCGTCGCTCGCAACGCGGACGATGACGTCCTCGATCTTCATCTCTGGCATGACAGGCGCCTCCTTCGTCGACGGGATCGGCGCGGGTGCGAGCGGTGCGAGCTCGCGACGAAGCTGCGCGCGAGCGCGATGCAAGCGGACGCGAACCGCGCCCGGCGTCGTGTCGAGCAAACGGGCGATCTCCTCGCAGGAGAGATCGTCGATGTAGTGCATGAGGACGACGTCGCGCTGGCCCGGTGGCAGCAGCTGGACCGCTTCCTGGACCAGGCGGAGGACCTCGCGCTCCTCGAGATCGACCGTCTCCGCCGCGAGCCCGCCCGCCACGACCAGCCGCGATTGCACGGCGCGACCGCGCAGGCGCATCTTCGCCAGGTTGACGGCGATGCCGCAGAGCCAGCTCCCGAACCTTTCGGGATCCCGGAGCCGCGAGAGCCCGAGATACGCGCGAAGCAGGGCTTCCTGGACGACGTCCTCCGCCTCGTCGACCGGAAGCATCCGGCCGACGACGGCTTCCACGCGCGTGCGACTCAATGCCACGAGAGCGGCAAACGCTCGAGGATCCCCACGCAGGGCGGCAGCGACGAGCTCGTGCTCGCTTCCCACACCCTCCTTGTTGCGCGAGAGGGCCGCGAGGTTACGTCGTGCCGAAGCCGCCACCCCCCGGGGTCTCGATTGTTACGACGTCGCCTGCGCGCAGGTCACGCGTGATCTTGGCCGGGAGCGGCTCGCCGTTGAGGAGGTTGCGACCCGGCGCGCCCGGACCGCCGCCGCGTTCACCCTCCGGCCGGTGCGCACGACGCTCGCTGATGATCGAGAGCCGGCAGTCCTCGAGCACGCGCAGCTCGCGGACGACACCGTCGCCGCCGCGATGCCTTCCTCCGCCGCCCGAGCCGAGCCGGAGGCCGTACCGCTCGACTCGCAGCGGATACTGAAGCTCGAGCGCCTCCACCGGCGTCGAGAGTGTGTTCGACATCGCCACGTGCACGCCGCTGGGGCCGTCCGCAGCCGGACAGGCGCCCTGCCCGCCGCCGATCGTCTCGTAGTACGTGAAGCGGTCGTTGCCGAGCGTGACGTTGTTCATCGTCCCCTGGCCCTGCGCGGGAACGTCGATCGCGTCGCCGAACGCGCGCATCACGACGTCCACGATCCGCGAGGACGTCTCGACGTTGCCCGCCGCGACGGCGGCCGGAGGCCGTGCATTGACGAGGCAGCCCTCGGGCGCCGCGACGGTCACGGGCGCAAACGCGCCGCCGGAGGCCGGGAGGTCCGGGTCGACGAGGACGCGGACGACGTAGAAGCAGGCCGACCGGGCGACGGCGAGGGGGCAGTTCATGTTCCCGTCGTGCTGCGAAGAGGTGCCGCTGAAGTCGATTTCGACCGTGTCGCCTGCGATCGTCACGGCCGCGCGCAGCTCGAGCTCGCCGCCGATCGCCTCCAACACATCTCGCGCTTCGTAGCGGCCGTCCGGAAGTGCGGTGATGCCTGCCCGCGTCCTGCGCTCCGAGTACGCGTACAGCGCGTCCATCGCTGCGACGACCTGGTCGCGCCCGCGCCGCGCGCTGAGCTCGGAGATGCGTCGTTCAGCCAGGCGGTGCGCGGCCAGCTGCGCGCGCAGGTCGCCGCGGCGCTCGTCAGGGTTGCGCATGCGCTCGACCAGTCGTGCGATTACGTCGGCGTCGAGTCGCGTAGGCGGGATGACGACGCCTTCCTCCTCCAGTGTCCGAGAGTCCGCCGGCATCGAGCCCGGCTCGCGTCCGCCCACGTCCGCGTGGTGGGCGCGCGTGACCGCGAAGCCGACCTCGGTGCGCGAGACGAGCGTGATGTCCGGCAGATGCGTGCCGCCCGCATACGGGTCGTTGATGGCCCAGACCTCGCCGGGCGCCGGCTCATGCCTCATCACCGCGGCCACGGCATCCGGCATCGCGCCGAGGTGTACGGGGATGTGCTCCGCCTGCGCGATCATGCGGCCGCGCTCGTCGAAGAGTCCTGTCGAGCAGTCGCGCCGTTCCTTGATGTTCGCGGAGAACGCCGAGCGGACGAGCACGGCGCCCATCTCGTCCGCGATCGCGCGCAGGAGCGAGCCGAGGATCTGCAGCTCGACCACTATGGCTCCCAGTCGGTGCGCGTCGCGGCCGTTGCGTATGACCACGCCGAAACGAGACGCGGTCGAACGCGGTAGACGTGGTCGTCCTCGACGAAGATCGTCGCTCGCTCGCCGGACTGCGGAGCGACGTACTTCTCGGCGTAGGCGTCGTCGATCCGCTGGAGCTCGTCGCGGTCGGTGACGCGCTCGGCGCGTCCCTTGGTGATGACCGGATCGGCGCCGTCGCCGTTGAGCAGGACAACCTCGGGCTGGTGAGCGATGTTCCGCGCCTTGCGGGCGACGGCAGCGCACGTGAAGTAGACGACGTCCCCGTCCCACCAGAACCAGACCGGCGTGGCGTCCGGCCGACTGCTCGGCGAAACCGTCGCGACCCAGATCTCGCGTATGCCCCTCAGCCGCCGGTCGACGCTGCTCCAGGGAATGTGTCCGCGAATACGTCTCACGTGCGTCGGAGGACGAGTGTGCCGTGCCGGTCGGCCTCGCCGACCCAATGCGCCGGAACCCACGCCGTCGCGCCGGAGAGCTCGACGACACACGGTCCGGCGACACTTCGTGGCTCTGAGCCACGAAGTTCGATCCGAGGTCCGCGGACGACGTCCGCCGTCCGGATCGCGACCAGCTCGATCTCGCGCTCGGTCTCGGCGAACCCGTAGAGCTCTTCGTGCGCGCGATGAAAGGCGGTCGCGAGATCGGCCTGCAGCGGCACGGTCAGCTCGAAGGACTGACCCTCGTAACGGAGATCGGCCTCCCCGTTCGCAGGAAGCTCACCGGCCTCCGCGAGTGGGACTAGGTACGAACGGACGGTGTCGCGCCGCTCGTCCGACGCAACGAGCCCGAGTGCGGAAAGGACGCCGGCGGCCTCGGGCACGAGCACCGTTCGGATCCCGAGCTCGTCCGCGAGCTCGCAGGCGTGCAACGGTCCCGCACCGCCGAATGCGACGAGCGCGAAGCCCGCCGGATCGTGGCCGCGCTCGACCGAGACGACGCGGAGCGCGCGCAACATCTCGGCGTTGACGACGTCGATCACCGCGGCGGGATCGATGCCAACGAGTGCGCTCTCCGCGGCCGCGCGGTCGAGCTCGACGCCGCCCGCCAAGCGTTCGGGGAGGCGCCCGAGCAGCAGGTTCGCGTCCGTGACGGTTGGCTCGGTCCCGCCGTGCCCGTAACAGGCCGGCCCGGGATCGGCGCCGGCGCTCTGCGGGCCGACGCGCAGTGCGCCGCCCGGGTCCCGCCACACGAGCGAGCCGCCGCCGGCTCCGACCGTGTGCAGGTCGACGGTGGGCAGCCGGATCGGCAGTGCGCCCACCATCCGCTCGCTCGACCGCTCGGCGCGGCCGCCCGCGATCAGGCAGACGTCCGTGGACGTGCCGCCCATGTCGAATGCGATTGCGTCCTCGTGTCCCGCGAGCGCAGCGATCCGAGCCGCGCCGACGACACCCGCCGCCGGACCGGAGACCAGGATCGTGGCGGGGTGCGCGGCCGCTTCCGAGGGCGTCGCCACGCCGCCCGACGAGCGCATCACGAGCGGCTCGGGCAGCCCGGTGGCGGCACATGCATCTCCCAGCGCGCCGAGGTAGCGCGAGACGACAGGACCCAGATACGCGTCCGCCGCGGTCGTGGATGCACGTTCGTACTCGCGGAACTCGGGCGCGACCTCGTGCGAGGCGACGACGTGGGCGTGCGGCAGCCTGCGCCGCAGCTCTTCCACAACTGCGCGCTCGTGCGAGGCCTCGCGATATGAGTGCAGCAGGCAGACAGCGACCGCGTCCGCGTCGAGGTCCGGGAGCGAGCCCAGATCGAGCGGCTCGAGCTCGCCCGTGGGCCCGATGCGCCCGCCCACTCCATGACAGCGCTCGAGCGGGACGAGGGGTTCCGGCCACGTCGCACAGGGACGGTAGAGGTGCGCGCGCGTCTGACGGCGCAGATGGAGGAGGTGCTCGAAGCCCGCCGTCGTCACGAAGGCGGTTCTTGCTCCCTTCCGCTCGAGCAACGCGTTGGTCGCGACGGTCGTGCCGTGGGCGAAGCGTTCGACGTGGCCGGCGCCCGCCGCGACTGCCGCCCCTACGACCGAGTCTTCCTGACGACTCGCTGTCAGTACCTTGGCGGTTGCGATCCGTCCTCCCTCCAGCAGCACCGCATCCGTGAACGTTCCGCCGACGTCGACGCCGAGAATGGCCATTCAGGAAGACTGACACCGTGGCAATCCGCGGGCTCCTGTTCGACTTCGACGGTCTCCTCATCGACACCGAGACTCCGTCACGCCTAGCGTACGAGGAGCTCTACCGCGAGCACGGGCACGAGCTGCCGCTCGACAAATGGGCGACACTCGTCGGGACGATCGGCGCCGCCTTCGACCCCGATGACCACCTCGAGCAGCTCGTGGGTCGGCCTCTCGATCGCGAGCAGATTGCGAGCCGTCTACGCGCGCGCGAGCACGAGCTGTGCGATCTCGAGGATCTCCGTCCGGGGATCGAGGACTACGTCGCCGAGGCGGAGCGCCGCGGGCTTGCGACGGCGATCGTCTCGAGCAGCACGCGTGAGTGGATCGCGCGGCACCTCGAGCGTCTCGGTCGTGCAGACGGCTGGGACGCGATCGTCGCCGCGGACGGGGATCCTGAGCGCGCAAAGCCCTACCCGACGCTCTACGTCGAGGCGCTCGACGCGCTGGGACTCGAGCCCGAGGAGGCGATCGCATTCGAGGACTCTCTGAACGGCGTGCGCGCCGCGAAGGCAGCAGGGCTCTTCTGCGTCGCCGTCCCGAACCCGATCACGGAGACGTTCGCGCTCGAGGAGGCCGACCTCCTGCTCCGGTCGTTCGAGGAGCTCCCGCTCGACGAACTGCTTGCACGCTTTTGATCGTCGGCGCGAAGCTCTTACTCCGCTGGTGCGCGTACGTCCGATGTGCACCTATTTCCTGTGGCCACCGGGCTCGAGATGTCTCTGGAAGGGCCGAAAGGCGAGCCGGTGGACCTCATCCGGACGATCATGTCTCACGGGCTTCCCGACCTCCCGCCCGGGGGCCTCGGCGAGCAGCGCGGGACGGCGCGTGAAGGTGAGACTCGCCCGAGGCAAGCAGATGCCTCGGCGCGGGCATCCGAAGCGCCTTCGCGGCTGAGCCGCGTACCGTCAGTCCTGGAAGAGGACGCTGATGCTCTCGCGTCGGTGGATCCGGCCGATCGCCTCGGCGAAGAGGGGCGCGACCGAGATCACCGTCACCTTTGCTGAGAGCTCGACGGGCTGCGTCTCGATCGAGTCCGTGACGATCAGACGCTCGATCGGGCTGCGGTCGAGGCGCTCCATCGATCCCTCCGCGAAGACGCCGTGCGTGACGACAGCGGTAACAGAGCGCGCGCCGCGCGCGACGAGCTGCTCGGCCGCCTCAACGAGGGTGCCGGCGCTGATCGTGAAGTCGTCAACGACGAGGGCGTCGCGATCGGCCACCTCGCCGATGATCTCCACGAGCTCGGCAGTCTCACCGTGACCCTCGCGCACCTTGTCGGCGATCGCGAGCGGTGCGCCGAGCCGATGCGCGAATCTGCGGGCACGTTTGGCAAACCCGGCGTCTGGTGAGACGACGACGGGATCCCGCAGGCTCGCGCGCTCGATCTCGGCGCACAGGTAGGGTATTGCGTAGAGGTCGTCGACGGGTACTCGGAAGAAGCCCTGGATCTGGGGCGCGTGCAGGTCGAGCGTCACGACTCGGTCCGCGCCCGCCGCCTCGATCGCATCCGCGCAGACACGTGCGCGGATCGAGACTCGCGGCTCGTCCTTCTTGTCCCCCTTGGCGTAGCTGAAGTACGGAACGATCGCCGTGACCGAGTCCGCGCTCGCACGCGAGAACGCGTCGATCCAGAACAGCAACTCCATGAAGTTCGCATTGGTCGGAAAGACCGTCGACTGGACCAGGTAGACACTTCGGCCGCGCACGTTCTCTAGCACGCGCACGAAGAGCGTTCCCTCCGAGAAGCGGATTACCTCGTTCGCCCCGACCTCTACTCCCAACTCGCGGCAAATCGCCGCCGTCAGGCGAGGGCTCGCGCTCCCGGCGAAGATCAACGGATCCTCATCACCAGGCCGATGGCGTCGGCGCGGGAAAGCTCGAGGGCGGCGGAGGACGCTCATCCCGACCGCCGGTGTCTAACACACGACTGCTGTCCCGCGAGAGACGGTCGAGGTGCGGGTTCTAAGCAGCTAATGCCAAGCCGGCCCTCAGGGCAGGCACAGGAACATCAGAGGGCCGCCCGAGAGGCAGCCCGCTGATTAGCACTAGCCAGGCCCTTGGTTAGACGTGGGCGAGCTCAGGAACAACGCCAAGCTGCTGCATCATCCCGAACGTGTCCCAGTTCGCGACGACCTTGCCGTTCGCAAGGCGGGAGAGAGTGAGTCCCGAGACCTTCACCTGCTTGCCGGTGGGGGCGACGCCCATCAGGTCACCGTCGTGCTTGCCGCGGCCTGTCCAGCGGGTCGCGACCTTGTCGCCCTCGGCGGTCGAGATGTTCTCCTTGAAACCATCGGGGCCGCGCAGGTGAGGCTAGGACTTCTTCCCGAGCCCGAGCCATTTGCGGATCTTCGCCATGAGGCTGGCCATGGACCAACTCTACGCCCGTTCGATCGCTTCGCCAATCGAGGCACACCACGACCTCCTAACTAAGTGTCCCCGGGCGTCGGCAAGAAACGTGTCCGCCTGGGCGCCTGGTCGTAACCTTGAAAAGTCCCAATTTGCAGGAATTTTCGATCGTGCGGGCCCGAGTCTGGAGGTAGCCTAAAGCTGGGTAGGGTCAGACGCGATGCAAGCCCAACCGATCCGGATTCTGCTCGTCGACGACGATGCGTCCTTCCTGAACTCGCTCGAGGTCCTGCTTACAGGTGAACCAGGGCTGGAGATCGTCGGCAAGGCAGCGAGCGGAAAGGAGGCGCTCGCGGCCGCCGCCCGTGCCGAACCCGACGTGGCCGTCATCGACGTGCTAATGCCCACGATGAGCGGGATCGAATGCGCACACCTGCTGCAGGAGCGCTACCCGAAGGCGCGCGTGATCTTGATCAGCGGCTCGATCTTCGAAGACAAGCGACCTTCCCCAGACGAGCGCGGAACAGACGCCTACCTAGAGAAGAGCGAGGTTCCCGAGCGCTTACACGCGACGATCCTGGCGCTCGCGGCCGAAACCGCCGCTCCGCTTGGCCGCACAAACGCCTAAAGCCCAAGCGGCATCCAGGCGGCCCGTCGCGGAGCTCGCCCATCAGATTTCCGCACCCGGTAGCGCGCGTCGCAAACCAGCGGAATCAGCGACGGAGAGCTGGGGAAGCCGCACTGAAGCTCGATCAGATCCGACCCAATACCGCTTCTTCCTGGGGTTCGTGAGGCGCTTGACTCGGGCACTGCTGTCCGAGATAGTCACGGCGCCCATGACAACGATGTCATCTCGCCGATGACGACGCCGTCGCCAACGCCATCCCTGCTCGAAGCGCGGGACGTTCAGAAGCACTTCGGGCGTGTCGTCGCATTGCGCGAGGCCAACTTCGCGCTCCGGCCGAACGAGGTGCACGCGATCGTCGGCGACAACGGGGCCGGTAAGTCGACCCTGATCAAGATCATCTCCGGCGTCTACCAGGCCGACGCCGGCGAGATCGCGATCGACGGTCGGCCGGTCACCATCGCAAACCCGCGCGAGGCGCGCGAGCTCGGCATCGAGACCGTCTACCAGGATCTCGCGCTCGCGGACCACCTCGACGCGGCGGGCAACCTCTTTCTCGGCCGCGAGCAGCTGCGTCCTCCGCCTCTGTCCTGGTTCGGATTCCTGGACAAGAAGGCGATGCGCCGCCGCGCCCAGGAGGAGATGCGCCGGCTCAAGATCGGCATCCAGTCCGTCGACCAGCACGTCCTCAGCCTCTCTGGCGGACAGCGGCAGGCGGTCGCCGTCGCGCGCGCGATCGCGTGGGGCACGCGGATCGTGATCATGGACGAGCCGACGGCCGCGCTCGGCGTGCGCGAATCGTCGATGGTGCTCGAGCTGATCAAGGAGGTCCGGAGCCAGGGACTCGCCGTGATCATGGTCAGCCACAACCTCCCCGAGGTCTTCGCGGTCGCCGACCGGATCACGGTGCTGCGCCTCGGCAGGACTATCGTGACCCTCGACAAGAGTGAGACCAGCCTCGAAGACGTCGTCGGGATGATGACCGGCGCGTTGGCGGTCGCCGCCTAGGCGTTTGTCGTGGCGCACACGGCAGGGCGCAGGAACGGCACGAAGCCGCGGCCCACGATGAGCGACGTCGCCGCGGCCGCGGGAGTGAGTCTCAAGACGGTCTCGCGGGTCGTGAATGAGGAGCCGGGTGTCCGCCGCGAGACCGCCGAGATCGTCCACCGGACGATTGCGCAGCTCGGCTTCCGCCGTAACGACCTGGCGCGCGCGCTCCGCCACGGCCGGCGCTCGGGTCTGTTCGGCCTCGTGATCGAAGATGTTTCGAACCCCTTCTACTCCGCGATCGCGCGCGGCGTCGAGGAGGTCACGCGCAGGCGCGGGATGCTTGCGATCGCCGGCAGCTCAGACGAGGACGGCGGGCGCGAGCGGGACCTCGTCCGCCTGTTTTGCGAGCGGCGAGTCGACGGCCTGCTGATCGTGCCAGCCGGCGACGATCACGGGTACCTGTTGCCCGAGCTCCGCTCAGGGACATGCGTCGTGTTCATCGACCGACCTCCTGGAAAGATCGACGCAGACGTCGTCCTGCTCGACAACGTGGGCGGGGCGCGAATAGCGGTCGAGCACCTGCTCGCGCAGGGGCACCGGCGGATCGGGTTCGTCGGCGATGCGCCTGGAATCTTCACGACGGCCGAGCGTCTGCGCGGTTACAGAAAGACGCTCGCACGAGCCGGTCTGCCGCCCGACCCGTCGCTGATCCGGCTCGGCGCTCACGACGCAGCCGCGGCGGAAGCCGCTGTCTTCGAGCTCCTGTCGCTGCCCGAGCCGCCGACGGCTCTCTTCGCCGGCAACAACCGCATCACCGTGGGCGTGCTGCGCGTTCTCGGCCGCAGCGGGTTCCGCCTCGCGCTCGTCGGCTTCGACGACCTCGAGCTCGGTGAGATGCTCGCGGTGCCGGTGACGGTCGTCGCGTACGACGCAGCCGAGCTCGGCCGGAGGGCCGCGGAACTGCTCGCCCAGCGTCTCGCCGGCGACGACAGCCCGCCGCAGCGCATCGTCCTGCCAACGGCGCTGATCGTGCGAGGCTCCGGTGAGGTGAAGCCGTGAACCCGGTCGAGCTCGCGCCGAACCAGCTCCACCGCTTCTACCGCGGGGGAGAGGCGATCGCGAGGTTCCGCGGCATCCCCTCGACCGACGACTACGCCCCGGAAGACTGGATCGGGTCGACCGCGACGATGTTCGGACCGGACGGAGCCGGCCTGAGCGCGCTTCCGGACGGGCGGCTGCTCCGGGACGCGATCGCGGCCGATCCAGTCGCGTACCTGGGCCCGGCACACGTGGCGCAGTACGGCACCGATCCCGCTCTGCTCGTGAAGCTGCTCGACGCCGGCGAGCGGCTGCCGGTGCACTTCCATCCGGACCAGGCATTCGCGCGGAGTCG
>WNGA01003711.1_pt1 | contig 28586 bp, 28 predicted proteins | sample 5400061 | NCBI WGS metagenome assembly WNGA01 (sample SAMN13153366, study PRJNA577476) | soil metagenome | isolation source: 100 cm soil or saprolite under grassland replicate 2 | place: USA:California | collected 2016-06-15
CGAGCTCGCAGATCGGATCGCCAAACTCATCGAAAAAGACAAGGGCGCCTCCCCAATCCCGCGCGGCGCACTCGATATCACCTTGTACCGTGACGACCTCGGCGCGGTGGGGCCGAAGCCGGTGATCGGCGAGACGCACATCCCCGGCGATCTCTCGGACAAACACGTGGTGATCGTGGACGACGTGCTGTACACCGGCCGCACGGTGCGCGCCGCGCTCGACGAGCTGGCCGATTTCGGGCGCCCGAAACGCATTTCGCTCTGCGTGCTGGTAGACCGCGGCGGCCGGGAGCTGCCCATTCAGGCCGATATCGTGGGCAAATCGGTCAAGACCGGACCCGACGAGCGCGTGGACGTGCAGGTGGAAGAGCTGGACGGCCGCGATCAGGTGGACGTGATCCGATGAATGCTTCCGCGACGCTGGGCAAAGACCTGACCGGGCTCGAGCACATGACGCCGGAGCAGATCCGGCTCATCCTCGACACCGCCGAGCCCTTCAAGGAAGTCTCCGAGCGGCCGATCAAGAAGGTGCCCGCGCTGCGCGGCAAGACGATCGTCAATCTCTTTTTCGAAGCGTCCACGCGTACCCGCATCTCGTTCGAGTTTGCCGAGAAGCGGCTCTCCGCCGATACGGTGAACGTTGCGGCGACCGGCTCGTCCGTCTCCAAAGGCGAGACGTTGGTGGACACCGCGCGCAATCTCGAGGCGATGCGGATCGACATGGTCGTCATCCGCCATCCGTCATCGGGAGCGGCGGAGTTCCTCGGTGATCGCATCGACTCCAACGTGATCAACGCGGGCGACGGCAAGCACGAGCATCCCACCCAGGCGCTGCTCGATTTACTGACGATCCGCGACAAGCACGGGAAAATCGCGGGTCTGAAGGTTTGCCTGGTGGGCGACGTGCTGCACTCGCGCGTGGCCCGGTCCAATCTTTGGGGACTCACCAAGCTCGGCGCCGAAGTCGCCGTATGCGGGCCGTGGACGCTGATGCCGCGGGGCATCGAAGAGTTGGGCGTCAAAGTCTTCGGGCGGATCGAAGAGGCGATCGAATGGGCCGACGTGCTCAACGTGCTGCGGCTGCAGCTGGAGCGCATGGAGAAGGGCTTCATCCCGAGCGTGCGCGAATACTACCGCGTCTTCGGCGTGACGCCGGAGCGTCTCGAACGTTCGCCGAAAGAGATCACAATCATGCACCCCGGTCCGATGAACCGCGGTGTCGAAATCGACTCGCGCGTCGCCGACGGACCGCACAGCGTCATCCTCGATCAGGTGACGAACGGCGTGGCGGTCCGCATGGCGGTGCTGTATCTGCTCGCCGGCGGCCGCGCCGAGCTCGCCGAGGCCGCGAAACGAGGGAGTGAGTGACTCGGCCGATCTTGCTGCAGGGCGGGCGGGTCATCGACCCCAGCCGGGCCATGGACGGGGCCGCGGACGTATTGATCCAGGACGGGAAGATCGCGAGCGTCGGCCGCGGCCTCACGGCCCCAGACGGCGCCATCGTGCGCAACGTGAAGGGCAAAGTCGTCACGCCGGGTCTGGTGGACCTCCATGTACATCTGCGCGAACCGGGCAACGAAGACGAAGAAACGGTGGCGAGCGGCGCGCGTGCGGCCGCCGCCGGCGGATTCACGGCGATCTGCGCGATGCCGAATACCGATCCCGTCACCGACAACCAGGCGGCCGTCGGATTCATCGTGCGGCAATCAGGTCGCGCCGGACTGGCGCGGGTGTATCCGATCGGAGCCGTGTCGATCGGCCAGAAGGGCGAGCGGCTTGCCGAGTTCGGGGAGATGGTGAGTGCTGGCGCCGTCGCGGTCTCGGACGACGGCAAGCCCGTCGTCTCCAGTCACCTGATGCGCACGGCCCTCGAATACGCGCGCACGTTCAACATTCCCGTGGCCGATCACTGTGAGGATCCCGCGCTCGCAGCAAGCGGCGTCATGCACGAAGGCCTCGTCTCCACCAGACTCGGCTTGAAGGGGATTCCCGCCGCCGCCGAAGAGATCATGGTGGCGCGCGACGTGCTGCTCGCCGAATTGACGGGTGGGCATGTGCATCTCTGTCATATGTCGGCACGCGGATCCGTCGCGATCATCCGGGACGCGAAGGAGCGCGGCATCCGCGTGACAGCCGAGGTCACGCCGCATCATCTCACGTTGACCGACTACGCCTGCGAAGACTACGACACGCACGCGAAGATGAATCCGCCGCTGCGCGAAGCGGCCGACGTCGCGGCGCTCCGTGGCGCGCTCAAAGACGGAGTCATCGACTGCATCGCCTCCGACCACGCGCCCCACGCCTACGACGAGAAGGAAGCGGCGTTCGACGATGCGCCGTTCGGCGTCGTGGGGCTCGAGACCGCGTTCGCGGTCGCGAACACTGAGCTGGTCGAGGGCGGCGTCTTCACGCTGCCGGAGCTCATCCGGCGCATGAGCACCGAGCCGGCGCGCGTGTTCCATCTGGCAGGCGGGGGCGGGACGCTCGCTCCCGGCGCGGTCGCCGACGTCGCGGTGTTCGACACCGCGGCGAAGTGGACGGTCGATCCGACGGCGTTCCATTCCAAGAGCCGCAACACCCCGTTCGCCGGCCGGGCGCTCACGGGGCGCGCGGTCCTGACGGTCGTCGCCGGCGCGATCGTGCACGATCTGGAGCAAACCGTTACACGATGAACAGGGGCGCGGTGGCCCGGCGCATGGCGCTGTGCTGCCGCCAACTCGCAGCGCAGGGGTTGATTGCCGGGCGGGACGGCAATCTCTCGGTGCGCCTGGGACCGGAACGTGTGCTCGTTACGCCGAGCGGATGCATCAAGGCGCTCGTAAGGCCAAGCGACATGGTCGAAGTCGATCTCACAGGTAAGCCACGCCGGCGTAGCTCCCGCAAGCCTACCAGCGAGTTGGACTTACACTTGCGCATCCTGCGCCATCGTCCCGACGTGCATGCCGTGGTGCACGCGCATCCCCCTGCTGCTACAGGATTTGCCGTTGCGGGCCAAGAGATTCCGGGCAATTTGTTGCCGGAGCTTATCTTCGTGGTGGGACCGGTGCCGCTGGTGCCCTTTGGGATGCCAGGCACGCCGGAGCTGGGTGATCGCGTCGTCTCATATCTCGAAGGTGAACGACATCACGCGCTCCTGCTGGCGAATCACGGGGCGGTGACGATGGGGAGTACGCTCGACGAGGCGTGGATCCGGATGGAGACTCTGGAGCACGGCGCGCGTATCATCCTTGCCGCTCAACAGATAGGGCAGCCGCAGTCTCTCAGCCTCGAAGCGATCCGCGGTTTGGTGCAGCAACGGGAGAAGGATGCCTAAGGGACCGTCGAAAAGCGCCGCGGCCATTGAACGGCTGCTCGAAGAGCGCCGCCAGTATGAGGCGTGGCTCGCGCGCATCACCGCGACCGCGGACTCGGCGCCCGAGCACGTGCGAACGCGCGTCCGCGCCGACTACGAGGCGCGGCTCAAGGCCGTCACGGAGGAGCTGAAGGCGCACGCCGACACGGCGCGCCAGCTCATCGCGCAGCGCAAGGAAAACCTGCTCGAGCTTCAAAAGAAGGAAAAGGCGGCTGCCGAGCGCCTGGCCGAAACCGAGCTGCGGCACGAAGTCGGCGAATACGACGAAGGGCAGTGGGGGCAAGTGCACAAAGATGCCCTGGCCGACCTCGGCGCCGTGCGCGACGAATTGATGGACGTCGAGCGCGACATCACTCGGCTCGAGGAGTTGGACGCGCTGGTGAAAGCGAAGCCCGGTCCGTCCTCGCGCGTCGGGGCTCCACCGAGAGCGCCGGAGAAGCAGGAGCGTCGCAAGACGCCGGTCGACGAGCTGGCATTTCTGAAATCCGTGACCGAAGACGACCAGAACGCACCGTCGCCCCGGCGGGCGAGCGGCGCGCAGTATCAGCCCGACGACCCCCAGGACGCGACGCCGGTTGCGCCGATCGACGAAAACGCTCCGGTCGAGAAGACGCTCAAGTGCAAAGAGTGCGGAACGATGAACGTGGCGACGGAGTGGTATTGCGAGAAATGCGGCGGGGAATTGGCCGCGATGTGATATGATCGACGTAGCGATGTGATATGATCGACGTAGGGGGCGTAGCATGCTACGCCCCTACACGTTCCGAGTTACGCTGATGCCTTTTCCCGTAACCGTTTGACCAATGCCGCCAGGCGCGACTTCTGCCGGGCGGCGTTGTTTTTGTGGATCAGCCCTTTGCGCGCGGCGCGGTCGAGCACGCGGGCCGCGAGCGCATAGGCAGCCGCGGCGGCGTCGGCGGTCGCCGCGACGCGCACGTGTTTCAACGCGGTGCGCAGCGAGGAGCGTTGGGCTTTGTTGCGGATTGTGCGCGAGCGCGCCTGGCGCATCGCTTTCTTCGCGGATTTGATCTTCGGCATGGCGCGGAAGGTAGACGGTAAGTTGCATCGGGTCAAGAGTATACATATCTTTCGCCGTCACCTACCCGAGTAAAACGCTATCTCGTTCGAGTTTTTCGTCTGGGCGCCTGTACTGCTGTTTTCTATGGTCGCTCACGAATATGCCCACGCCGAGGCGGCCTACCGGCAGGGTGACTCCACGGCGTACATGCTGGGGCGGCTGACGCTCAATCCTGTCAAACACATCGACCCATTCATGACGGTGATCCTGCCGCTCGTCTTGTGGTTCGGGTCGAAGGGGACGTACACGTTCGGCGGGGCGAAGCCGGTGCCGGTGAATCCACGGAACTATCGCCAGTACGTGAAGGGCGACATCGTCGTGTCGCTGGCGGGAATTGCCGTGAATCTCGTGCTGTTCATGATCTTCACGGCCCTGTTTGCGACCGTCGGGACCCTCGCGCAAGCGGTGCCGTCGTTAGGCCCGACCCTCGAGATCCTCCAGCGGATGACGTATTACGGCATGTGGCTGAATCTCGTGCTGGCCTTTTTCAACCTGATTCCGATCCCGCCACTCGATGGCAGTCATGTTTTCTATCATCTCTTACCACCCGGCGCGGGCCTCCAATACAGGCAGCTGCAGCGCTACGGGTTTCTGCCGATCATGGTGGTCAGTTTCATGCTGCCGGGCGTGATTCAGTTCTTCCTGTGGCCCGCAATCAAGCTGATGCGGCTCGCGCTGGGAATGGTGATCCCGGTCGCGCTGCCAGGCGGAATCCCGTCATGACCACCCCGATCATGCGAGATCCCGGCGGCAGCGGCTTTGTCGTCGAGTTGGAGAAGTTTTCCGGCCCGCTCGATCTGCTGCTGCATCTGATCAAGGAAGACGAAGTCGACATTACCGACCTCCCCATCGCGAAGATCGCGGATCAGTTCCTGTCCGTGATCGCCGAGCTGGGGCTCAACCAGGCCGCCGACTACCTCGAGATGGCGGCACGGCTGCTGCGCATCAAGGCGCAGATGCTGCTCCCCCGGCGGCTCGGCGACGACGAGTGGGAAGACCCGCGCGCCGAGTTGGTGCGCCGGCTACTCGAGTACCAGCAGATCCGCGAGCTCGTGGATTGGCTGGGGCGGGCTGCGGAGTCGCGCGCCGAGCGGTTCGGCCGCGGGTACGAAGCGCCGCCTCCCGACGCACCCCCTGCGCCATTGCAGATCGACTTGAACGATCTGCTTGCGGCGGCGGAACGGGTCATTGCGCTGATCCCCGAGCCGATGCTGCACCGTGTGGTGCCGCGCCCGCTCGACGTCGAGGGCGCGACCGCACGGATCCAGGCGCTCCTCGCCGAGCGCGAAACGTTCGGCTGGAACGACGCGGTCGGGGGGGGGGCCCAGGCGACGTTGGTGGATGTGCTTTCGACATTTATCGCCCTCCTCGAACTCGCCAAGCGCAGCTCGCTCACGCTGTCGCAGCCCGAACCCTTCGGTCCGATGGTGATCACGCGTGCAATCCCTCGCGAAGCTGCTTGAAGCGGCGCTGTTTGCGGCGTCGCGCCCACTGACCCTGGAGGAGCTGGGCTCCCTCGATCCCGGTGCGGGAGAGATTGCCGTGCGCGCGGCGCTCGCGGAGCTGCATGCCGCGTACAGCGACGGGCATGGCGTCGAGCTGGCGGAGATCGCGGAGGGATGGCAGTTCCTCACGCTCCGTGAGTATGCGGAGACGATCGACCGTGCGCAGTTTGCGCTGCGGCCGCGCCGGCTGTCCCCGGCGGCGCTCGAAACGCTCGCGATCATCGCGTACCGGCAGCCGGTCGGGCGGCTCGAAGTCGACGAGATCCGCGGCGTCGATTCGGGCGCGGTCATGGACAAGCTGGTGGAGCGCGGCCTCATCGAAATCGTCACGCGCGGCGAAGGCCTTGGCCGCCCGCTGCTGTATGGCACCACGCCATCGTTTCTGGAGATTCTCGGACTGAAAGACCTGGAGGACCTGCCGCGGCTTGAAGAGCTGTCGGTGGCACTCCGGCGCCCCACGCCCGTCGAAGAACCCGAATGACCCTCATGCGCCTGCAGCGCGCCCTGGCGCGTGCGGGCGTCGCGTCACGCCGCAAGGCGGAGGATCTGATCCGCGCCGGCCGTGTGCGTGTGGATGGCGAGACGGCGACGATCGGGATGAGCGCCGATCCAGACGCGCAGAAGATCACGGTGGACGGCCGCACGGTCCGCAGCGCCGCGCGCACAACCTGGCTCGCGCTCAACAAGCCGATCGGATATGTCGTGAGCCGCTCCGATCCGGAGGGACGGCGCACGGTCTTCGGGCTCCTCCCGAAGGTGCCCGGTCTCACGTACGTTGGACGGCTGGACGTGATGACCTCCGGGCTGCTGCTCCTGACAACGGACGGCGCGTCGGCCCACCGGCTCATGCATCCGCGCTACGAGGTGCCCCGGACCTACTGGCTGGGTGTCCACGGAGCCGACACCGGCGCGATCCGCGGCGCGCTCGCGCAACGGATTGTGATCGACGGGCGCGCCGTGCGTGTCGTCGAGTCGCGCGTGCGGCCGCAGGGAAAGTCGGTCGAGATCGAGCTGACGCTCGCCGAAGGGCGGCAGCGGATCGTGCGCCGCATCGCTGAAGCGCTGGGTCTCAAAGTCGAATGGTTGCACCGCGTGTCGTACGGCCCGGTCCGGCTCGGCAAACTGGCCGAGGGCCAGTGGCGGGAGCTCACCCGGCAGGAGATCGGAGCGATCGAGCGACTACATGGAGCTCGCTGACCGGACGGTGATGCTGCTGGGCGGGAGCGGGCTCGTCGGCCACGCGGTGGCGCGCCGGGTCCTGGCGGCGACGCCGCCGCCGCGCCGCCTCGTGCTCGTCGCGCTGTTCGAGGACGAAGTCCGGGCCGCCGCGCGCGCGCTCGAGCCCGACCGCGGCGGCGTGACGATCGACGTCGAATGGGGCAACGTCTTCATGCCGGCGACCGTCGCGCGCCTCGACATCGCCACGATCATGGGCGACACCGAGCACCGCGCGCTGCTGCTGGGGGATGTGCTCGGCGATCTCACCGATGCGGTCCTGGAGCGCAACCTCTTGTTTCGGCTTCTGGTGCGCTACAAACCCGACGCGGTCGTGGACAGCATCAATACCGCGACCGCGTTCGCGTATCAGGACATTTTCCAAAGCGCGCGTACTCTGCTTGCCCGCGCGCGGGACGGCGGGGTCGATCGCGCGACCGTCGAGCAACACCTGCTGCGTATGCCGTTGCCGCAGCTGATCCGTCACGCGCAGATCATCACCGAGGCGCTGCGGCGCGCCGGCACGCAGGCCTACGTGAAGATCGGGACCAGCGGCACGGGCGGGATGGGGTTCAATATTCCCTACACGCACTCTGAGGAGCGGCCGAGCGCTCCCTTGCTGACGAAGTCGGCCATCGCCGGCGCACATTCGATGCTGCTGTTTCTGCTGGGACGCACGCCCGACGCGCCGGTGACGGTCGAGATCAAGCCGACGGCGACGATCGCGTGGCGCGAAGTGGCGCATGGACCGGTGCGCCGGAAGGGCAAGCCGATTCCGCTCGTGGATTGCGAAACCCCGATCCCCTTGCAAGCAGCGTTTGCTCCCGGCGCAGAACCGTGGCGCGATCTTGGCCGGCCACTCGCTGGCGTGTACATCGATGTCGGCGAAAATGGACTGTTCGCGCGTGACGAGTTCGAGACCGTCACCGCGCTGGGACAGATGGAATTCATCACGCCGGAGGAAGTCGCGGATTACGTGATCATGGAGCTACAGGGCAGGCCGACCGGGAAGGACATCGTGGCGGCGTTGGACGCCTCCACTGCGGGCCCGACCTATCGCGCGGGACTGCTGCGCCGGAACGCGATCGGCCGGCTCCGGGCGCTCGAATCGAGCCACGGCGACCGTGGTGTGGCCTACGAAATGCTTGGGCCACCCCGGCTGACGAAGCTATTGTACGAGGCGTACTTGTGCCGCCGACTGCGCTCGAGCGTGCGCGCGCTTGCCGAGAGCCGGCCGACCGAGCTGGCGACTTCGGCCTATCAGCTCCTGCAGGACGAAGCGGCGTTGCGGCAGCACATTATCTCGGTGGGACTGCCCATCGTGACGCCGGACGGCAAGCACGTGTTCCGCGGGAGCACGGTGGTCGTCCCGCCCACGCCGGAGGTCGATGCCTTGAGTGTCGCGCCGCGCGGCTGGGTCGACTTGCGGCCGGAACAATTCGGCGTGTGGGTGAAGCGCGCGGGGGCAATGGTGCGCGAGGGGGACGCGCGGGCTGCGGGACCGCAGGGCTCGGGCAGCGATTTCGACTGGAATGCGATCGACCCCGATGAGCCGATCGAGCCGTCGCGCTTCGCCACGTGGGTTTTTACCGTCGAGGACAAGGGGACGCGGATCAAACGCTGATGGCGATCGACACTGGATCAGTGGACCGCGCGCTCGGCGCGATCGGCACGACATTCCGGCTGACGCGCCTCTATCCGCCGTCCCATCCGGCGGTGCTCGAAGCGATGCGCCACATCACCGCGTCGCTGCCGGCACTCGCCGGGCTGGGATCGGTGGAGTGGAAGGTCGGCGCGACTGGCCTAATTTGGCATGGCCAGCATCTCCTGCCGCGCAACACGCAAGTCGCCGAGCTCGCCGGACTGCTGTTCGCACGCGGCATCCGCGCGATTCAAGTAAATCCCGGCGTCACCCCCGAGCATTGGCTCGGCCTGTTCGGCGTGGCGGTGGGGAACGTCGCGCCCGACGACGCCGTCCTGGGACGCATCACGGTGCACCTGGGCCGCCGCGCGAGCCAGCGGTTGTCGGCGGCGCGCGCGGCTGACGAGGTAGCGCCGGCACCTGTTGTCGCTGCCCCCTCCCCGCCGGTTCAATCGCCGCCGCCTACCGCTGACGCCCCATCGGCGCCGGTTTTCGTTCCAGCACCGCCGCCCCCGCCTCCGGCGGCGCCCGCCGAGTCGGGCGGTCCCGGGCGCTCAAGCAGCGTATTCCGGCCGAATGTGTTGCCGCCCGATGTTGAAGCACGGCGGGCGGTCACGGCGTTGCTGGCCGCGTCGAGACCGGAAGACCAGCGCGAGATCATCGAGAAACTGCGTCGTCTCGCGCCAGACGTGATCGCGTTGCGCGACATCGGCGCAGTGGCAGAGGTCGTCGCCGGTCTTGATCGCTCACTCGGCAAGATTCAGGATCCCGAGATTCAGGAGGCGATCGGTGCGGTTGCGGGGACGCTTGCGGACGAGACTATAGTGGAGCGTATGGTGACGCGTCTGGGCGAGCCGCGCGTGCCGCCTGCCGAGCGCGCGCATCTGGTGAACGCGGTCGGCGCGTTGGGCGCCGTGTCCGCTGGACTCGTGGTGGATGCCTATCTGCACGCGCCGCCGGAGCGGCGCGAAGCGTATCGGGCGGCCATGCGGGCGGCAGGCGAACGCACGGTGGAATTGCTGCAAAGCCGGATCGAGAGCAAAGTGCCCGAGGTGGTCGCGGCTGCGGCGGAGTTTCTCGGGTTGACGGGCAACCCGCAGGTCGCCGAGGCGCTGATTCGACTGACGCACCACGGCGACGAGCGGGTCCGTGAAGCGTCACTGCTCGGTCTCGCGGAGTTGGGCGGGCGCGAGATCTCGCGGCCGGCGATGCCGGCGCTCAAGGATGAGTCGGTGCTGGTGCGCACGGCGGCAGCGCGCGCGGTCGCGGCAGCGGGTGACGTGGGGGCCACTACCGTGCTGGTACGGCGCCTGGAGCAGGAGAAGGACGAAGGGGTATTGGCTGCGTTGCTGACGGCCATCGGCCAGCTCGGCGCCAAGGAAGCGCTGGAGGTGTTGGCGAAATTCGCCGAGCCGGGTGGAAAGCCTCGTCGCACGCCGTTCGTGCGCGCTGCGGCGATCGAAGGCTTGGCGCGATTGGATCGCATGGAGGCGAAGGCGTTGCTGGAACTCTACGCACGGGATAAGGAGCCGACGGTGAAAAGGGCGGCGGAAGCGTCTCTGAGATGACGGCGCGCACAGCAAAGACGAACGAGGCGGTGCTGACGCAGACCATCACCCGCGAAGTGGCGAAGCGCGTGGTCGGTCAGGAGGTCATGGTGGAGCGGCTGTTGATCGGCCTGCTCACCGGTGGCCACATTTTGCTCGAAGGCGTCCCCGGCCTTGCCAAGACGTTGGCGGTGCGCACCGTCGCGGAATGCCTGAAGATCAGCTTCTCACGCATCCAGTTCACGCCCGATCTGCTGCCCGCCGACGTGATCGGCACGATGGTCTTCGACCAGCGCTCGCAGGAGTTCTATCCCAAGAAGGGGCCGCTGTTCGCGAACCTCGTGCTCGCCGACGAAATCAATCGGGCGCCGGCCAAGGTCCAGTCGGCGCTGCTCGAGGCGATGCAGGAAAAGCAGGTGACGATCGGTGGCGAGACGTTCTTCCTCGGCGAGCCGTTCCTCGTGCTCGCGACGCAGAACCCGATCGAGCACGAAGGCACCTATCCGCTTCCCGAAGCGCAGCTCGACCGCTTCATGCTCAAGGTGCGCGTCGGCTACCCATCCCGCGATGCGGAAAAGGAGATCGTGGGCCGCATGGCGTCGGGCCGGCCCATCGAAGTCCAGCGCATCGCCGAAGCCGATGACATCCTTGCCGCGCGCAGCGCGATCGCCGAGCTGTTCATGGATCAGAAGGTGGTGGATTACATCGTGGACGCCGTGCGGGCGACGCGCGAGCCGCAGACGATCGGCTTGCCGGAGCTCAAGCCGCTGATCGCCTTCGGTGCCTCGCCGCGCGCGTCGATCTACCTGGCGCAGGCAGCCCGCGCGCATGCCTATCTCCGCGGCCGGGCGTTCGTCGTGCCGGAAGACGTAAAGGCCATGGCGTTCGACGTCCTGCGGCATCGCGTGCTGCTCACCTTCGAGGCCGAAGCGGAAGACATGAACGCCGACCAGGTCATCGCGAAGATCCTGGAGGCCGTGGGAGTGCCGTGACGTTCGAAGGCAAGGAACGGCGGCGCGGCGGGACTCCCGCCCACCGGGTGCGCCGGCGGGCCGTGACCGCGGAAGTGCTCCGGCATGTCAAGGGGATCGAGCTCCGCGCCCGCAGCCTGGTCAATACGCTGTTCACGGGGGAGTACCGGTCGGTCTTCCGCGGGCAGGGGATCGAGTTCGCGGAAGTCCGCGCCTACCAGCAGGGCGATGACTTCCGGGCCATCGACTGGAACGTCTCGGCGCGGATGGGCCATCCCTTCGTGAAGACCTTCATGGAAGAGCGCGAGCTCACGCTCCTCCTCATCGTGGACCAGTCCGGTTCGCTGCACTTCGGCCGTCCCTACACCAAAGCGGGGTTGGCGGTGGAAGTCGCGGCCGTGTTGGCGCTCGCCGCCGCGCGACACAACGACCGCGTCGGGGCATTGCTCTTCGCCGACTCGCCGGAATACGTGGTGCGACCCGCGAAGGGCCGCGCGCACGCGCTCCGGGTCATCCGCGACCTCGTGGCGTTCGCTCCCCGCGGCCGGGGCACCAACCTCGGCGGCGCGCTGAGTTATGCCGCGAAGTTGCTGCGGCACCGGGCCATCGTGGTCGTCCTCTCGGACTTCCGGGCCGAGGACTGGGAGGACCCGCTCACGCAACTCGCCGCGCGCCACGAAGTGGTGGCGATCACGATCGACGATCCGCGCGAGTACGATCTTCCGGACGCGGGGTGGGTCGAGCTCGAGGATGCGGAAACGGGGCAGCGCCTGCTCGTGGACACGAGCCACGCCCCGACCCGTACCCGCATCCGCGTCGCGGCCGAGCGGATGCAGCAGGAGCGCAGCCGCAAGCTCGTGCAAGCCGGTGTGGACCGCGTCTCTCTCCTGACGACGGTGCCCTATGGGGTTCCGCTCCGGCGCGCCTTCGCGGAGCGCGCCCGCAGAATGAGCCGATGATCGCGCTCCTCGTCCTCTTGATTCAGGCGGACGGATGGACCGCCGCGCCGTCTCAGCCGACGGTCGGCGACACGATCCGGATCGAGCGCAGGATTACGGCGCCCGCGGGCTGGCGCATCCGCGCCGGCAGGCTGGCCTCCAGTACCGTGGCCGAGCCACTCGGCGACCCTGCGGTTCTCGCCTCGTCGCCGCCGGGTCAATGGGTGGTGCGTTACGCGGTCGTCGCCTGGACGCCAGGAGACATCACCTTGGCCATGCCGCCGCTCTGGCGACTCGGCCCCGATGGAACGGCCGACTCTCTCTCCGGCGGCACCGCGACGTTCCATGTGGCGAGCGTGATCCCGGACAGCGTGAAGGCGCCGGCACCGCAGCCGTCGCTCGGGCCGTTGCGGCTCGATCGGTCCAGTCCGCTTCCGGTGATTGCCGCTGTCTTCCTGGCGGGCGGTGCCTTGTTGCTCCTGATCCTGTGGAGACGGCGCGGGCCGCGGAGCGTCGCCGCCGGTCAGGGTCTGCCCGTCGCTGCCGCGGTTCCGGATTCACGCTGGCTGGCGGCGGGAGAGCCCAAGGCCGTCGCCGCGCGCGCCGCGCAGGCGTTGCGCCGCGCGCTGGCGCTCGCAGTCCCCGATGCCCACGAGGCACTCAGCACCGCGGAATGCTTGGCGGCCGTCGAACGCGCGCGGCCGGATGCGCCGCTGCGCGATCTGCGTGAGCTGTTGCTCGCACTCGATCAAGTCGCGTTTGCAACGGCGCACGGCGTGGAGGTCGCGCCGCTCGCCGCGCGGGCGCGCGCCCTCGCGCGCGATTTGGGCGCCAACGGGGGGCGGCGATGACGTTCGGGCGGCCGGTGCTGCTCGTAGTGCTCCTCGTGCTGCCGTTGTGGTGGTGGTGGCGCCAGCAGCGGCTTTCCCGTCTCGCCGGCGCGCCGAGCAGCGACGTCCGTCCGGCCATGGCACCGGCGGAGCGGCTGTGGATCGTGCGGCTGCCACTGTGGCTCAGGTCTCTGTGTCTTGCCGCCTGGATCATCGCCGCCGCCGGGCCACGTCTCGGCTCGACGCGCGCGGAGCTGCGCAGCGAAGGAATCTCGATTGTCCTCGCGCTGGATATCTCCAGTAGCATGCTCGCGGAAGACTTCTCGCCCGCCAACCGCCTCGACGTCGCGCGCCGCACCGCCACAGAATTCGTCCGCGCGCGCTCCTCCGATCGCATCGGGCTCGTCGCATTCGCGGGGCAAGCGCTGACCCAGGTGCCGATCACCACCGACTACGAAGTGCTCGAAGAGGCCATCCGCCAAGTGCGCGTGGGAATCCTGGAGGATGGCACGGCGATCGGCACCGCCATCGCCACGAGCGCGAACCGCCTCCGCCGTGCTCCAGGCAAGAGTAAGGTCGTCGTCCTGCTCACCGATGGGGAGAACAACAAGGGCACGGTGGATCCGCGCACGGCGGCGCAGGCAGCCGCGACGTTCGGGGTCAAGATCTACACGATCGGTGTCGGGACCCAGGGCGAGGCACCGGTACCGACGGGGCAGGGGCCGCTCGGCCTCCGCTACGAGACCATGCCGGTGAAGATCGACGAGCAGCTGCTCGGCGAGATCGCGCGTACGACGGGCGGCCGTTACTTTCGCGCGACGGATGCCGCGTCGCTCTCGAACATCTTCGCGGAGATCAATCGGCTCGAGAAGACCCCCGTGCAGCATCTCGTCTACCATCGCTTCGAAGAGGCGTACCGCGTGCCGCTGGGCATCGGGTTGCTCGCTCTCGCTCTCGAGCTCGTCCTCGCGGGCACATTCGCGGTGCGCGTGCCATGATCACGTTCGACGCGCCAATCGTCATCATGCTGGCCCCGATCGTCGCCGGCGCAATCTGGGCGGCGGCGGCCTGGGCCCGACGCTCGCGGCTGCGGCGGGCGGCGGCATGGTCGGAGAGCACCGCCCGCATCGCGCGCGCGGCGGGGAAACTCGGTGCGCCGGCGCTCGGCCTGGCCGCGGGGCTCGCGGCAGTCGCGCTCTCGGGGCCGCGCTGGGGTGAGGAGCGAATCGTCACCGAAACGCGGGGACTCAACCTCGTCCTCGCGATCGATATCTCGCGCTCGATGCTGGCGGAAGATGCGAAGCCGAGCCGGCTGGGGAGGGCGCTGCGCGAAGCCCGGCGCCTGGTCCAGGATCTCGATGGTGATCGTCTGGGCCTTTCCGCGTTCGCCGGAACGAGCTACATCCTGTCCCCGCTGTCGGTGGATGGTTCGGCCATCACGCTGTATCTCGATGCCCTCGATCCCGATGTCGCATCGGAAGGCGGGACCTCGCTGGCCCCGGCTCTGGCGCAGGGAATCGACCTGCTTCATGCCAGCCCCGAGATCGCCGATCGCGTGCTCGTCATGTTCACCGATGGCGAAGCCCACGATTCCCTCGAACAGGCGCTGCAAGAAGCACGTCGCTTGGCGGGGCTCGGCATTCACCTGATCCTCGTCGCCGAAGGGGGGCGCTCGCCCACCAGAATTCCCGTGCGGGACGATCGCGGGACGTTTGTCTCCTGGCAGCAGGATGAATCGGGGACACCTGTCCTGACCAGCCGGCGCGAGGATGTGCTCGGCGCGGTGGCCGACGCCGCGCAGGGGACGATCGTCGCGGCGGAGCTGCCCGATCAGGCCGGAGCCGTACGCGATCTCGTGGCGTCCTACAAGCGCGCGACGGCGACCGAGAGCCGCACGCAACGCGGGCGGCCGCGCGCCTGGATTCCATTGCTGCTGGCCGGCCTGGTGCTGGCGGCGCAGACGTTCACACGGCGCACCGCCGCGCTCGTCGGCCTACTGTTCTGTGTAGCGTTCCCCGCGGCGCTGAACGCCCAGCGGCCTCGGACCAACGCCGAGAAAGCATGGGATCAGGGCGATGTGCGCGCCGCGGCGGCTGCCTATCTCGCCGAGCTCAAGGCGAATCAGGACGATGACACCGCCTGGTACAACACGGGGACCGCAGCGCTCGCGGCGGGCGATCCCGCTTTGGCGCGCTCGACCCTCGCGCGCGCGGCGGCCTCACTGGATCCCGAGTTGCGGTTTCGCGCGCTCTACAATCTCGGCCTGCTCGCGCTGCTCGAGGCGAAGGCGGACAGCACCAATCGCGAGACGCACCTCGCCGATGCGGAGCGCGCGTATCGCGAGGCCCTGCTGCTGAAGCCGCATCACATCCGTGCGAAGTGGAATCTCGAGCTGGTCGACCGCCTGCGCGGCGGCGGTGGGCAGGCGAATAAGCCGAATCCTCCACCTCCTCCGTCGCCCGGCGATGGCGGAGCTGGCGGCGGGAGTGGACAGCAGCAGCAACCGCAGGGCGGCGGCGGTGGCGGCATGAGCGAGTCGCAAGCCGACCAGGTGTTGCGCTCGATCGGTCAGGAAGAGTTGCGCACGCGTCGCGATCGCACGGGCCGCACGCGCCGCGCCGCACCAGCGGGAGTGAAAGACTGGTGAGCGGCATTCTCCCCGTTATCGCCGCGTTACTGGCCATGCAGGGCGCGGAGGTGACGGCCAGCGTCGATCGCACCCACCTGCGCGTGGGCGAGGAGCTGATGTTGACGATCCGCGCGCATACCCGCGCGGCGGATCCCGTTGAGATCATGCTGCCGTCGCTGAACGGCTTCGCAATCGTGGGCTCCCGCGATTTGACTGAAGTCGCGATCAGCGGCGTATCGGGGTCGATCCGCACGACCGTGCGCGAGCTGCAACTGCGGGCGCAACAGCCGGGCGCGTTGCTCATCGGGCCGGTCCGGGCGCGGCAGGGGGTCAGCGTCGTCTCGACCGATCCGATTCTCGTCACGATCGATAGCGCAGCCGACCGCACCGCATCGACGCTGAGCCCGTTGGCGCGCTCGCTGCTCGAAAGCACGCCGCTACCAGTGTCGCGGCGCTCGGATCGTGTTGCGCTCACGATGCTCGTGCCGAGCGATACGGTCTTCGCCGGCCAGCAGGTGGACCTCATTGCCGCAGCCTGGGTTCCTCGCGAGCTTGGCGAGCGCATGCGCCGCCCGCCGCTGCTGACGCTCGTCACCCCGGAAGGGGTGTGGGCCTATCCCACAGCGACGTCATCCGGCGTGGCGCTCTCGCGGCACGTGAGCGGACGCTGGATGGATTTGTTCATCGCGCACCAGGTCGTGTTCCCGCTCGTCGCCGGCCGTCTGATCGTTCCGCCGGCATCCGTGGAATACGCACTTCCGGTCACGTTCTCGTTTTTCAGCCGCGAAGAGCGGTATACGCTGCGGAGCGACTCGATCGCGATCACAGTGTTGCCGCTGCCACCTGCCAATCCTGCCACGAACGTGGTCGGCCAGGGGCTGAAACTCGATCTGCAGATCGACCAGCCGACGACGCGCGTCGGCGAGCCGGTCGAGGCCTCGATCACGATCAGTGGCATCGGCAACGTGGCGTTGTGGCCTCCACCCGAGCCCGGGCTCAGGTGGCCCGCGGGATTCCGTGTGTATCCGGCACAAACCGAAGTGCGCGTGGCGACAGATGCCGGGCGTATCGCCGGGAGCAAGACATTTCATTTTCTGGCGGTGCCCGATTCGTCCGGCAACTTCGTGTTGCCCGAGGTACGCTACCCCTACTTCGATGCGACGGCCGGCCGTTATGGGCTGGCGACTGCCGCGCCGCGCGCGCTCGCGGTCGCGCCCGGCGCCGAGCCCCGAGCGGCACGCGTGCTGCTCCCGTTGCTGCCGGCGCGGGGTGAGCTCACCGCCGACCGCCTGAGCCGTCGCTTGGGATGGGCAGGGTGGCTCGCTCTTCTCCTCGTGCCGCCGGTTATCGCCTTAGTCGCGCGGCGCCGCGGTCGTCGAGCGCCGGCCGCCGCGGTGGTGACCGCCGGTCCCGCGCTGACCCCATTGGGCCGTCTCGAGCGGGAATTCCTCGCGGTGCTCGCGAGCCATGTCTCCGATCCGTTCGCGCGAGACGGCGACGGGCTCGCCCCGGCCTTGCGCGCCGCCGGCGTCGACAGCGCCGTCGCCGACCACGTGAAGCGGCTGCGCGACCGGTTGCGCGCCGCGCGCTACGGGCCGCGCGGTCTGGGCGACGCCGCTGAGCTCGGGGCCGAAATCGAGCAGGTGCTCCGCGTGTTGGGCGCCGAGCGATCAGCGGTGGCGCGACGGCCGCACGCGACGGTGACGCTGGCCGCGATGCTCGTGGTGAGTGCGGCGATTGGAGAGGCGCGACATGCGGCGCCCCTCCAATCTCAGGCGCCCAGCGCGGAAGCGTTATTCGAGGCCGGCGCGCTGCGGGCCGCGGCCGACTCATTCGCCGCGCGCGCCGCTCGTGAGCCGCGTGATCCCGCCCACTGGTACAACCTCGGCGCGACGCTGTATCGCGCCGGTGCCGATGGCAAAGCGACGGCGACGTGGACGCGTGCGGCTCGCCTGGCGCCGCGCGATCCGGCGATCCGGCGCGCCCTGCGGTTGTTGCCTCCGCCGGATCCTGTGACCGAGCAGATGCTGCGCGTGGGTTGGGCCACACCGGCCGAAGGGGGGGTTATCGCGGCACTGGGCTGGGTGCTCCTGTGGCTGACCGTGGCCGTCGGCAGCCGCCGGCGCGTCGTCATCGCATTGCTCGGCGCTGTCGCGATCGCGGCGTCGCTCCTCAGTGCGATCGAATGGCGGCGCCGCGATCAGCCCGTCGCGATCGTCATCGCCGACGCGGCGCCGGTGCGCGCCGCGCCCTACGGTGGCGCAAGCGCGGCCGCGACGGTCCAGGCGGGCGGTGCAGTCCTCGTCGGCCGCACCTATGGTCCGTGGGTCGAAGTCCATCGCAAAGACGGAATCCACGGTTGGGTGCTCGGGGCGGAGATCGGGGGATTGTGAGCGTACTCGTGCGCGCGCGCGTCCAGGTGCTCGCGGGGAATGTCGCCGATCAAATCGCCGCCGGCGAAGTCGTCGAGCGGCCGGCCGCGGTCGTCAAGGAGCTGGTCGAGAATGCCCTCGATGCCGGCGCGCACACTATTCGAGTCGAGCTGGAGGACGGCGGCAAGACGCTCATCCGGGTGAGCGACGACGGTTCGGGGATGGATCGCGAGGACGCGCAGCTCGCGCTGCAGCGCCACGCCACGAGCAAGATTCGCACGGCGACCGATCTCATCGGTGTCGCGACGTTCGGATTTCGTGGCGAGGCGCTGCCTGCGATTGCCTCCGTGTCGCGCTTCGAGCTGGAGACATGCAGCGATGGGGACGCGACACGACTGCGTGTCACGGGAGGCAAGCTGGACGGGGCGGAGGACTCGGTGCGCCAGCGCGGCACCACGGTCACGGTGCGTGGCTTGTTCTACAATACGCCGGCGCGGCGGAAATTCCTGCGCGCCACCGCGACAGAGACGCGGGCCGCCGCCGAGGCACTCACGGTCCTCGCGCTCACACGCCCCGATGTGGCTTTTTCGTTGACGAGCGATGAACGCGTGCTGCTCGACTGTCCACCAGCCGCCCGGCTCATCGACCGGGTGCACGCCGTGTGGGGTGGCGAGCTCGCCGACACCCTGCTTGCCGTCTCGCATCGCGCGGGACCCTTGGAGGTCACGGGGCTCGTGCAGCGTCCCGCGCAGGCCCGGCCGGCAGGGCGGAAAGGGTATGTCTTCGTGCGCGGCCGTCCAATTCGCGATCCCTTCATCCTTCGCGCCGCCGAGGCCGGCTATCGCTCGACGATCGCGCCCGGCGATCGGCCGTCGCTGTTGCTGTTTCTCGATTTGCCGGGCGACGCTGTGGATGTCAACGTCCACCCGGCGAAGCTCGAGGCGCGGTTCCGGGACAAGTTCTTTGTTGAAAAAGTAGTTGAGGAAGCTGTGAGGGAAGCGTTGGCTCCTCTGAATGCGGCCACGCCGCTGGGTGGTGTCGGGTTTCAGGTGTCAGGTGCCTGGTTTCAAGGGGAAAACTCGTCGAGCGCGCCAGCTGGAGTTCCATTGGAGCTCTTTCGAGCGGGGTCCCTGGCGCCTGACACCCGACACCAGGCACCGCCTCTTCTTCAGGTCTTCGACACCTACATTCTGTTCCAGACGGACGCGGGCGTTGCGATTGTAGACCAACATTCCGCCCACGAGCGCGTGCTGTACGAGGACGTCATGCGCCAGCTCTCGGGTGATGGGGCGCCCGCGCAGCGCCTCTTGCTGCCGCTCACGCTCGACTTCGCGCCGGCCGAGCTCGATGCGATCGAGGCGCATCGGGAGTTGCTGGCGCGCATCGGCTACGAGATCGAGCCGTTCTCCGGCCGCAGCATAGTCGTGCATACGGCACCCAACCCGCATCCGCGCTTCGAGGCCGCCCGCTGCCTGCAGGAGCTCGTCGCGGATCTGGCTGGTGGCCGGTTTGGCGGCTGGCAAAATCGGTTGGAGCGCTTTGCGGCGACGTACGCGTGTCGGGCGGCGATCAAGGCCGGACAAACGCTGGACGCCGGGGAGATGCGCGAGCTGGTGGTGCGCTTACTCACGGCAACGCTGCCGGCGCACGACGTCCACGGCCGCCCGAGCATGGTTCAGTTACCGAAAGAAGAATTAGAGCGTCGATTTGGACGGTCCCCATCCTGAAGGATGGGCCCGGTGGTGCGCTGTCCTTGAAGGACAGAGCCGTGTGGGCCCAGGCTTCAGCCTGGGAACCATGACCGACCAACCAACCACGCCTGTCATCGTAGGCCCCACAGGCGTCGGCAAAACAGCCGTCGCCGTCAGCCTCGCCGCCCTCGCCCCCATCACGGTGATCTCGGCGGACGCCCGCCAGGTGTATCGTGGTCTCGACATCGGTACCGCCAAGCCGGATCGTGACACGCGAGCCCGCGTCCCGCATCGAGGCCTGGATCTGGTCGCTCCCGGAGAGCGTTACAGCGCCGGGCGGTTCGCGCGCGATGCCGCCGGCTGGATTGCGGAGACGCGTACCGCAGGGCGCGAGCCGATTGTCGTGGGCGGCACCGGGTTGTACATCCGCGCGCTCGCCGAAGGATTGTTTCGCGAGCCGCCGTTCGATCAGGAACGGCGTACCCAGCTGCGCGATTGGGCGACATCGCTGGAGGGCGCAGACCTGGCGCGGTGGGCGGGCCGGCTCGACCAGCAGTTCCTGGGTGGCGGCCGCCAGCGCGCGGCCCGAGCGGTCGAGGTCGCGCTCCTGACGGGGCACGCGCTGTCGTGGTGGCAGCGGGAGGCGCGCGAAAGCGGAACGCTCCGACCTTGGTACATTCACCTCACCGTACCGCGTGAGGTGTTGCACCGCCGGTTGGCGGCCCGTGTCGATCAGATGCTTGTGGCGGGATTGGTTGCCGAAGTGCAGCGCCACCTGGATGCCGGCGTTGCCCCGGATGGGGCGGGCCTCGATGGGATCGGGTATCGGGAGGTCGTGGCGATGCTGAATGGCGAGCTGGCCGAGAACGAATTGCGCGACGCGATTCTGGTTTCCACGCGACGGTACGCGAAACGGCAGGACACGTGGTTCAGAAACCAACTCCGAGGGGAAGCGGGAAGAGGGAAGGGGGAAGGGTACGTCTGGATGCTCGACGCAACGGAGGAGCCTCAGTCATTGGCCACGAAAATAATGGATCGATGGAGTACCCTTCCCGGTTTATGAGAATCGGCATCACCTGTTATCCAACGTACGGTGGGTCGGGCGCCGTCGCGACGGAATTGGGATTGGAGCTCGCGCGGCGCGGTCACGACATCCATTTCGTCTCCTACGCCAGCCCGTTCCGCCTGCGTGGCTTCGCCGAGCGCGTGACCTTCCACGAAGTCACGCAGCTCGAGTATCCGCTGTTCGAGCAGTCATCCCCCTATGCTCTTGCCCTCGCCGTCAAGCAACACGAAGTCGCCAAGCGCGAGCAGCTCGATCTGATGCACGTGCATTACGCGATTCCGCACGCCGCCACGGCGTGGCTCGCGAAGCAGATGCTCGAGGACGAAGGACTCAGTCTCAAAATCGTCACCACGCTGCACGGCACGGACATCACCCTCGTCGGCCAGGATCCCTCGTACTACACGCTCACGAAATTCTCCATCGAGCAATCCGACGCGGTGACCGCGGTCTCGGCCTATCTGCGCGAGGAGACGTATCACGCGTTCGGGTGCGGGCAGTGCGAGGTACGCGTCATTCCGAATTTCGTCTCGACCGCGGATTACCATCCGCCGAGTGACGATTCCTTCCGGCGCCGGCTCGCGCCCAAGGGACATCGCGTCCTCGTGCACGTGTCGAACTTCCGGCCGGTCAAGCGCATCGGCGATGTCGTGAAGATCTTCGCCGCGGTGCGCAAGCAAATTCCGGCGACGCTTGTTCTCGTCGGCGATGGCCCCGACCGCGATGCCGCCGAGCACGAGGTAGACACGCTTGGCCTGCGCAAGGATGTGCGTTTCCTCGGCAAGGTAGAGAGCGTGGGCGACGTCCTGCGCGGCGCCGACCTCTTTCTCCTTCCATCAGCCACCGAGTCCTTCGGGCTCGCCGCCCTCGAGGCGATGGCGTGTGCGGTGCCGGTCGTTGCCAGCGCCGCGGGAGGAATTCCCGAGGTCGTCGAGGACGGGAGGACCGGTTTCCTCGCGCCTCCAGGCGATGTTGCCACGATGACCGAGCGTGCCCTGCGTATCTTGCAGAACTCCGCCGAATATGAGCGCTTGAAGCACGCCGCGGCTGCGCGCGCGCTCGAGTTCTCCGCCGATCGCGTCGTGCCGCGTTACGAACAGCTGTATGAGGAGGTCCTCGCCTAGTGGCGGCGGTGCTGCGACTGATCCGTGCTCCCAACCTGTTGATCGCAGCCACGGGGGTGCTCGCGGGCGGATGGATCGCCTTGAGCCGGATCGCGCTTCCCAAGGAATTGGTGTTCGCGGCCATCTCGGGTCTCGCGCTCGGCGCCGTCGGCAACACCTGGAACGACATCCGCGACGTCGCGGCCGACCGTGTCAATCGTCCTGGGGCACGGCCGCTGGCGGCGGGGCTCGTCGCGCGCGGCGCCGCCGACGTCATTCTCTTCGATGGAGCGCTGATCGGCCTCGGGTTCGCGGGGCTCGTGAGCGGCCGTCAAGTGCTGATGGCGCTCGCGGCGCTCCTCGTCATGCTCGCGTACTCGCCGCTCCTCAAGCCCAGGCCCCTGCTGGGCAATGTGGCGGTGGCAGTCGTGGCGGGCTCGCCGCCATTCTACGGTGCGCTCGCGCTGGGCCTTCCGGCCGCTGGCGTCGTCCCTTGGGTGCTAGCGGCCTGGCTGCATTTCGTCCGCGAAGTCGTCAAAGACGTCGAGGATGAGCCCGGCGATCGGGCGATCGGGCGCCGCACGTTGCCGATTGCCGTGGGGCGGCGACCCGCACTTGTGCTCGCCGCGGGCGTGGGTCTGCTGTTCGTGCCCGCCAGTCTCCTGCTGCCGCGGAACGCCGGTTACGGAGGCGCGTACTTCCTCATCGCGCTCGTCGCCCAGATGGCGGTGCTCGTCGCGGCGACGTGGCTGCTGCTCGGCAAGGTCGAGCGGGTGAGTACCCTGCTCAAAGGCGCCATGGTCATCGGGCTGCTCGCGCTGGTCGCGGGAAAGATTGCATGACTCTCTGGCAAGGCATTCTGCTCGGGCTGGTGCAGGGACTCACCGAGTTCCTCCCGGTCGGTTTTGGCGCCTGGCGTTGGACGTGTTGCGCCGGCAACCTGAGGCGCTCCGGTACGCGGGTCTGCTCATCATCGGCATGATCCCCGCCGGTTTCGTCGGCATTTTCCTCAAGCATCTCATCGAGCGCGCGTTCGAGTCGCTGTGGGCGGCGGGCATCGGTTTTCTAGTGACGGGGGCCTGTCTCTGGTCCACCCGGCGCAAAGGCCCGCAGGGCGCGGCTCAGCCCACGCCGGGCGGTGCGGTCATCATCGGACTCGCGCAGGCGTTTGCACCGTTGCCCGGGGTGTCGCGCTCAGGCACCACGATCTCGTCCGGGCTGTGGGTCGGACTCGGCGCCGTCGCTGCGGCCGACTTCAGCTTCTTGATGGCCATCCCCCTCATCGCGGGCGCAGGTCTGGTCGAAGCGCGTCACGCGTCGGTGGACATCGCGCAGGTCGGCGCCGTCCCGTTGCTCGTGGGCTGCATCGTCGCGTTTCTCTCCGGCGTCTTCGCGATTCGATTCCTGGTGGCGATGCTCAGGCGCGGCCGCTTCTACGCGTTCGCGCCCTACTGTTTTGCGGTCGGGCTGTTCACGCTGGCGTACGCGCTGTGGCACGGTTAGCGATCGACGACATTCCCGCCGCAGCCCTGGCGCGCCGCTGGGGCGTGCCGCAGTGCGGTGTGTTCCGTACGCTCACTTCCAGTCTCGATGCGATTCACGACCTCGGGGCACAGGGTGCACCATCCGGAACGGTCGTCCTCGCCGAAGAGCAGACGGCGGGGCGGGGCCGCGACGGCCGGACGTGGCGGTCGCCTCCGGGAGGCGTGTGGCTCGGGACGTTGCTGCGGCCTCCCCCGCCGCTCCCCGCGGCGGGAGTTCTATCACTGCGCGTGGGACTCGTGCTCGCCGACGTGGTGGAAGCTGTGCTCGGCGTGCGCCCGACGTCGCTCTCGGGACCGCGGGCGGGGCTCAAGTGGCCGAACGATGTGCTCGTCGACGACCGCAAGGTCGCCGGAATTCTGTGCGAGAGTCGCTGGCAAGGCGACACCCTGCAGTGGCTCGCCGTCGGGATCGGCGTCAACGTGGCGAACGAGATTCCACCCGAGCTCGCGGATCGAGCGGTCGCGCTCTGCGAGCTGCGGCCCGGCGCACGGCGCATCGACGTGCTCGATCCGCTCGTTCCCGCATTGGGCCGGCTCACGGCACACGGCGCACAGCTGACGGAGTTCGAGTGTGCCGCGTTCGCGCGCCGCGATTGGTTGCGTGGCCGCCACATTCGCGCGCCCCTCGCAGGCCGCGCCTCGGGGATTCGTCCCGACGGCGCGCTGCTCGTGGACACCGGCGCTGGCACCACGATGGTGCGCGACGGCCACGTCGAGCTATCTTAGCCGCCCCATGCTCCTCGCGTTCGACATCGGCAACACCGAGACGACGGTCGGGCTGTTCGCGGGGGAGCGGCTCGAAGCGCATTGGCGTCTCCACTCGACACCGGATCGCACACCCGACGAGTGGGCGTATGCGCTCACCGCGCAGCTGACGCAGTCCGGTCATTCGACGCAAGAGATTCGCGCGGCGATTCTTGCATCCGTCGCGCCGCAGATCACGGAGAATCTCAGCGACGGGATCGAGGCCGCCACGACCCGCAAGCCCACGCGCGTGGACGGGCGATCGAAACTGCCCTTGGTGCTCGATGTCGAAGAGCCGCTGACGGTCGGCGCCGATCGCATCGTCAACACGCTCGCCGCGGCGCAGCTCTTCAAGAAAGACACAATCGTCGTGGACTTCGGGACTGCGACCACGTTCGATTGCATCACAGTGGATGGGGGGGGAGTCCGCTTCATTGGTGGAGTGATCATGCCCGGCCTGCGCACCGCGTCGGATGAGCTGGTGCGTAAGACGGCGAAGCTGCCGGCGACCGAGCTGACGCCGCCCACGCGCGCAATTGGACGCCGGACGGAGGACTGCATTCGCGCCGGCGTGTTATGGGGAACGGCGGACGCCGTCGACGGACTCGTCCGGCGCATCAAGGCCGAGTGGCCATCCAAGAGTCGGCCGATGGTTGTGGCGACGGGGGGACTCGCCGGCCTCGTGGCGCCGTTGTGCAGCGAGATCGAATCGGTTCACCCGAATCTGACACTGATCGGCTTACGGATCGCGGCGAGCGCGCTCGGCCTGAAATGGTAACCGACGCTCGGACGCTGAACGCGTGGCGTCGGTGGGGCTACCGCCTCCTCCCGGGGGATCTCTACTCCTACATCCTGCACATGCGACCCGCCGAATGGCCCATCATGGCGGGGCACACGGTCCTGGGCTACGTGCTCGCGGTGGGATTCGCGGGCGTGGTGCGTGGTGCGTGGTTGCCACAGGCGCTCGGCGCTCTCGCCATCTGGGTGATTCTTCTGAACGGCGGCACGCTCGCGATCAATAGCGTGTTCGACAAGGACGAGGGCGACATCGGCTATCTGAACTCGCCGCCCGCGTTGCCACGCTACCTGCTGCATTTCAGCCTGGTGTTGCTCCTCGGTGGCCAAGCGCTGGCCTTTCTCCTCCCGCTGGGGTTCCGGGTCGCGTACGCGATCTGTTTCATCCTGTCGATCCTGTATTCCGTTCCGCCGTTTCGCTTCAAGGCGGTCGCGGGTGTGGATTGGGTCATCAACATGTGGGGATTCGGTACATTCACGCCGTACGCCGCGTGGGCGGCGACCGGGCGTCCGCTCGATACCGGACATGGACTGGTGCTACTCGCGTTTTGTCCCCTGTTTGCCGGGCTCTACCCTCTCACTCAACTGTATCAGTTCGATGAGGACCGCCGGCGCGGCGATCGCACCCTGGCCCTGATCCTGGGAATGCGGGCGAGTCTGTGGGTGGCCACCCTGTGCACGCTGCTGGCGTTCGTCCTGTTTGCCTGGGCGATGGTGCTCCTGCCGATCGGGGCGAAGGGATTCACGCTGCTGCTGCCGTTCCTGCTCTGGTTGGTGGTGCTCGTGCCGTGGCTCTCGCGACATGCGGCGTGGAGTCCCAAACAGCACCAGCAGGGGATGTATCGCGCGCTAGCCGCATGGGCAGTAACCGATCTCACGGTATTGTTTGTGTTTGCCACGTAATGTGGGCGTCTTAGATTGGAGGTTGTGGAGGATGGTCGAGGGTTGGTGGAGGTTGGTGGAGGTAACACCAACCTCCACGATCCTCCACAACCTTCACCATCCTCCACCAACTCCTTTTGAGGGAACGGATGACTGCCCCAGCCACCGCCGATCGGTCCGAGTTCCGTCACATCCTCATCAGTGGAACCACCGTCGGCGCCGCGACCGCGGCTGCCGTCGTCGCCTTTCTCTTCGTGTCCCGGCTCCTTCCCGCCGGAATCGTCACGTCACTGATGTTGATGACCATCGTGCTCGCGGGCGGTGTCGCAGCGGCGTTCCTGCCGGGTTTCTTCGCCGCGTCCCGCACCGTACAGGGAGTGGCGAGTGCGGCAGCGATCGGGCTGTGGGGTACGATCGTCTTTATGGCGATTGACATCATCCTGCTCCGGCCCTTCCGTGCGTTCCCGTGGACCTGGGACGCCGTGGGTGGGGGAAGCACGTGGTGGTATCTCCCGATCTGGTGGATGCTGGGGACGCTCGTCGCGTGGATGGGTGCGATCGTCACGGCTGGCCGTGCGGCGCGCGGCGGTGATGCCTCGATCCGGTCGTTGGCCATCCCGGCGGTCCTGGGCGGCCTGAGTGCGGGACTCGGCCTCGGCCTCGCTGGTGTCCTGCTGATGCCGGTCGCGGCCGGTGCCGGGTTTGTGCTCACGCTCGTCATATTCGCGCTGGTCGTCCTCGCTCGCAGAGGGTAACGCACCGTGCCAAGATGGATGGCGCACTTGCTTGTGGTCGTGGGGTGGCTGCTGACCCCCGCCTGGGCGTGGGCGGCATCGCACGTTGGTCTATGGCTGGGGGCGCTCGTCGCGCTGCGATTCGAGGGTCCCGTCGTCATGCTCGCCATCGCTGGTGCCGGGGCGCTGCTCTTCGGCTTCGGAGTGCTCTGGATGTGGGTTCGATTCATGCGCCATCTGCCGCATCTGCTTTCGCACCACATGGCCCCTCGCGCCTCCGAGGAGCAAGCCGCGATTGCGGCCGCGGATTGAGCTCTTTCTTCTAATCGCAGGAGTCTCCCAGCTCCCCGCCCAAGGGGTGGGGGGGGGACGCGACGTCGATCTGCGGTACGGCCGTTGGTATCAGGGAAATCGATCAACGAGCTACGAACTGCGGACCGACGCGCCACTCGGTGGCTTCTTCTCCTACGGCCTCGCCGCGCAGGTTCTGATCCACGACAGCCTCGGACGTCACCACGCATTCTACGGGGGAGGGTGGCAGCTACACGCCTTCCGCCGCCGTTCGACACTGGGCCCTTACCTTCTCGCCGGCGTTTCGGTCGGCGTCTCCACGGACACGGCGTCGCAAGAGCTTGCCGCGCTGTGGACCATGGGTGCGGGAGTGGAGTGGCGACCGATTTCGTGGGCAGCGCTCGGTGCCGAAACCGTGTACCGGCTCCAGGACGTCGGGCCACGCGGCTTCTGGCGTACGGCGGCAAAATCACGCGATGGGATTGCGGCCGCCATCGGTTTCTCAGTGACGATCGGGAAAGCCGTGGATCGCCGCTGGCCGAGGCAGGAGCGCAACGAGCGGATGCCGCCGCTCCTCCTCATAGCGCCGACCACCGTCACGGGTAATGCTGCCGATATCGTGAAGACGGCGCTCGACGCGCTTGGGACTCCGTACGTCTGGGGCGGAACTGCCGAAAACGGGTTCGATTGCTCGGGCCTGGTACAATGGGCCTACAGCCAGCACGGCATCCGGCTGCCGCGGATGAGTCGCGATCAGGCGCGCTCGGGCACCGAGGTGACTCCCGACATCGGTGCGTTGCAACCCGGAGACATCTTACTGTTCGCCGCTCAGCCCGGTGGCGGCGTCACCCACGTGGGGCTGTACGTCGGCGAACAGAAGTTCATCCACAGCTCGAACAACGGCGTCAAGTTGTCGCGCCTTGATGGGCTGGACACCGACGGGGCTTGGTGGGTTACGCGTTGGGTGGGCGTGCGACGGATCGTGCAATGACGCACACGTCTGCACGTTGGCACGTCGGCACGTTGTGACGGCTTTGACGGCGTGCCGACGTGCAGTCGTGCCGACGTGTATGGTGTTGGTGCTCACCGCCGCGTGTGGTACCGCGCGGCTGCCAGCGCAACTCCATGGTTATGCCGTAGTCGTCGAAGAAAAGGATCAGCAGAGCACCGAGCTTGCCCGCGCGTTGCGGGAGCAGGGCGTCAAGGTGCGGCCGAGAGTTCGTGGGGGTAGTGGGCCCACGGCGGCACTGATCTACTTCACGTTCAGCGATCCCGGCCCCGGCCAGCCGCTCTGGTTCCACATCCGTCTCGCGGATACGCGGTCGGGTGAAGTCATTGGTGCGGCGACAATTCCGCTTGATTCGGTGGCGGGTACTCCCCGAGCTCGCGCGCTGGCGGCAGTGCGGGCACTTGCCCCTTGACACTCCGGTAGGGCCTGGTCAGATTCCCCTCCGTCGTCAATTAGCACTCACCATCTGCGAGTGCTAACAGCTAATCAATTCAAAGCGTTACGGAGGTTCGAGCATCATGCCAACGGCAACCAAGACGACCACGAAGTACAAGGTCTACCCGCTGGCCGATCGCGTGGCGATCCGGCCGATGGAGGAGACCGAGACGATGAAGGGCGGGCTGTACATCCCCGATACCGCCAAAGAGAAGC
>WNGA01006098.1_pt1 | contig 28565 bp, 19 predicted proteins | sample 5400061 | NCBI WGS metagenome assembly WNGA01 (sample SAMN13153366, study PRJNA577476) | soil metagenome | isolation source: 100 cm soil or saprolite under grassland replicate 2 | place: USA:California | collected 2016-06-15
CCTGTAAGAGATCAAAAGGAAATAACAGGACACGCGGTGCGTGCAATGTACCTGTACACAGGTGCTGCAGATGTTGCTGCATTAACGGGTGATACGGGTTATGTGCGGGCAATGAAAAATGTTTGGGAAGATGTTGTGTATAGAAACATGTATCTCACAGGGGGCATTGGCTCATCGGGAAGCAATGAAGGTTTTACCAATGATTATGATCTTCCAAATGAACAGGCTTATTGCGAAACCTGTGCGTCTGTTGGCATGGTATTCTGGAATCAGCGCATGAATGCATTGACCGGAGAAAGTGAGTATATAGATGTTTTGGAAAGAAGTTTATACAATGGCGCTCTCGATGGATTAAGCATCAGCGGCGACAGATTTTTTTATGGTAATCCTCTTGCATCAAATGGAAATTATCAAAGAAGGGAATGGTTCGGCACTGCCTGTTGTCCTGCAAATATTGCGCGGCTTGTAGCATCACTTGGTAATTATGTTTATGCAAAATCTGATAATGGTATCTGGATAAATATTTTTGTTGGAAGCAATACCAACATTCATTTGGCGAATGGCGATGTGCCCGTAAAAATGGAAACAAATTATCCCTGGGATGGTAACATAAAACTCACAGTTACTCCTGCAAAGAAAATAAAGTATGCTTTGCATATGCGCATTCCGGGATGGGTGCTAAACAATCCTGTGCCCGGAGATTTGTATCGTTATGCAGATTCTTCGTCTTCCACTTTCACTATCACTGTAAATGGCAAACCGTTTTCTTATGCTATGGATAAAGGTTATGCAGTGATTAATCGGGAATGGAAAACAGGTGATATTGTTGAGTTGCAATTGCCTTTGGAAATAAGAAAAGTTGTTGCACGCAACGAAATACAACAAGATAATGATCGCATGGCATTGCAGCGTGGTCCACTCGTGTACTGTGTGGAAGGCGCAGATAACAACAATCATGTATGGAATGTGTTGCTGCCTGCAAACACAAAATTTACTGATGTTAATACGAATATTCTTTCAGAACCTGTTGTTGCTTTAAAAGCAGAGTTGCCGGTTGTTACTACAAGCGCTGATGGTAACGCAGTACAAACAGTTACTCAAACCATCACGGCAATTCCATATTACACATGGGCAAACAGAGGCGCAAACGCAATGGAAGTGTGGCTTCCAACAAAAATAAAAACGATACGGATAAATTGAGTGGGGAGGTTTTTATGAGCCGGGCTTTTGTACATGAATGAGGCTTTCGTTGCGTCGCACTCTTCAACTTATAGCAACTTTAATGAACTTAAAGAAAACAGATGCCTCATTCTTCGGCATGACAAGCTAAAGTTTTTTTTCAACTAAAAATTTGATTTGCGGCATTTCATTTTTTCTTCAGCTTGTCATCCCGACGTTAGGAGGGATCTATGTAATCTTCGCGCATTGCATTATAAAAGACAAAGACACACAAGATGAAAAAATTGCTTTTCTATTTTATATGTTCCCTTCCATTATTATCTTTTGCACAATCTTACATTCCTGTAAAAAATGATGCACGCATAAAAGTAAAACCAGTTGTACCAATCAAAGCTTATGCTTTTGATTTGAAAGATGTGAAGCTTCTCGAGGGCAGTCCGCTGAAACATGCTATGCAAATGGATTCTGCATATCTCCTGCTGCTTGACCAAAATCGTTTGCTGCATCGCTTTTATAAAAATGCAGGCTTGCCAACAAAAGGTGAAGTATATGGCGGCTGGGAAAGCGAAGGTTTATCAGGACATACAATGGGTCATTATCTTTCAGCAATAAGTATGATGTATGCATCAACAGGAAATATTGAATTTAAAAAACGTGTTGATTATATCGTTGACGAATTGGGAAGATGCCAGGCTGCAAGAAAAACTGGTTACGTTGGTGCAATACCAAATGAAGACAGCATTTTTTATAAAGTGTCCATCGGACAAATAAAATCCGGCGGCTTTGATTTGAATGGAGGATGGAGCCCGTGGTACACTGTGCATAAATTAATGGCAGGTCTTGTGGATGCTTACCTGTATTGCAATAACATCAAAGCATTGAAGGTAGCAACTCACATGGAAGATTGGGTTGACCATACTTTAAAAAATTTAAATGAAGAGCAACTGCAGAAAATGTTGCGTTGTGAATTTGGCGGCATGAATGATGTGCTTGCTAACATTTATGCTATCACCGGCAATAAAAAATATCTTGAGCTTTCTTATAAGTTCCATGATGATTTTGTAATGAAACCGCTTTCACAAAAAATTGACCCGATGCCTGGCAAACACAGCAATACAAATGTTCCCAAAGCTATTGGCAGTGCAAGACAATATGAATTAACAGGTAATGAATCTGATAAAACCATTGCATCTTTTTTCTGGCAAACAATGGTGCACCATCATACATATGTGATCGGCGGCAACAGCAATTATGAACACTGCGGTGATGAAGATAAATTAAATGATCGCCTGAGTGATAACACCTGCGAAACATGCAACACTTATAATATGCTCAAGCTTACACGACATTTGTTTAGCTGGCAACCATCAATAGAATTGGGTGATTATTATGAACGGGCATTGTACAATCACATACTTGCTTCACAAAATCCGGAGAGCGGCATGATGTGCTATTTTGTTCCGTTACGCATGGGAACCAAAAAACAATTCAGTGATTCATTCAACACATTCACTTGTTGTGTCGGCACAGGCATGGAGAATCACAGCAAATATGCAGAAGGCATTTATTATGATGGTGCAGATGAAAGTTTATACGTAAATCTTTTTATTCCTTCTCAATTAAACTGGAAAGAAAAAAATACAATCATCACACAACAAACAAATTTTCCTGAAGATGATGATATCAATTTTACTGTTGAAACAAAATCACCGCAAGCATTTGCTCTGCATATTCGCAAACCGCACTGGGCAACAAATGCATCCTTACTGATAAATGATAAACCTGCGTCTGTTGAAACAGATAAAGATGGTTATATCATCATTAAACGCACATGGAAAAATAATGATAAGATACAACTCACGCTTTCCAAATCATTATACACTGAGAGCATACCCGATAATCCAAATCGTATTGCTATATTATATGGTCCGCTTGTTTTGGCAGGAGCATTAGGCGATACAATGCCTGACCCCGCATTTGGCACACCGGTATTACTTACTGATGATAAGAATGTAAATGACTGGATTAAACCTGTTAGCAATAACTCAATCACATTTGAAATGAAAGGCGTTGGCAAACCTCATGATGTAAAGCTAATCCCCTTCTATAAAATGTACAACCAGTATTACAGCGTGTACTGGGATTACTTTACAAATCAGGATTGGAATCAAAGACAGGCGGAATATGAAGCGGAAAAGAAACGCGAAAAAGAAATTCAAGAGAGAACGATTGATGTTTTTCGTGTTGGTGAAATGCAACCCGAAAGAGATCATAATTTAAAAGCAAGTGACAACAGTTATGTAAGTGATGCTATTGGTGTGAATGGAAGAGAAGCAAGAGCAGGTGGCTTTTTTTCTTTTGAAATGAAAATTGATCCTTCCATTCAAAACAGCTTGCTGCTTACTTATCTCGGCGATGATAAAGACCGCAAATTTGATATATTGATTGATGGGACAAAGATTATAACGGAAGAATTGCCCGGTGGCAAAACCAGTAAATTTTACGATAAAGAATATGCCATACAAAAAGAATTAATTGATAATAAAACAATAATTACAATTCGCATTGAAGCCAATTATGAAAAGACGGCAGGCAGGGTGTTTGGAGTGAGAATTATACGCTCCAAAACACCCTGATTTTTGTTTCCGCGTCAATGTTGTTTTATACTATTTCCATCCTCCGCCCAATGAGCGATACAATTCAACCATTGCACTTAGCTGCTGACGCCTTATATCAGCAAGATTTAATTCAGCATTTAAAGAATTACTCTGTGCAGTAATTACTTCCAGATAATCTGCAAGACCACTCTTAAATAGTAATTCAGCATTGCTGATAGCTTTCCGTAAAGTATCAACCTGTGCAGATGCAATTTGTTTTTGCGCTTTTAATTTATCCAGTCTCACCAATGCATTCACAACTTCACCAATCGCATTCAATGCTGACTGGCGAAAGCTAATCACAGCCTCTTCTCTTTGTATTTGCGCAACTTCCAATTGTGTTTTTAATTCGCGATGTTGTAAAATTGGTTGCGTAATTGTTCCTGCTGCTGTCGCAAATAGAGATGCCGGCATCACAAACCATTTGTTTGCTTTAAAAGCATTCAGTCCGCCACTTGCCGTAATATTAAATGAAGGATACATTTCTGCCTGTGCTATACCAACCTTTGCATTGGCGGCAACCAAAGCCATTTCATTTGAACGCACATCAGGTCTGCGGCTTATCATAGCAGCGGGCAATCCCGTTGGTAAGTTATCCGATACATTAAAGTTTTGTAATTGCGCATTGCGTACAATAGCTGAAGGAAGTTCACCTGATAAAATACGAATGGCATTTTCCTGTATGGCAATTTCCTGCTCGAGTTGCGGCACTAATATCTCAGCGGTTTGTCTTTGCACTTCTGTTTGTTGCACTGCAAGTTCTGTAACCTGTCCTGCCTGTTTTTGCAAATGCATCATTTGAACTAGTGTATCACTCAATGCAAGATTCCTGCGAGTAATATCGAGTTGTTTATCGAGCATCAGCAGATTAAAAAAACTGTTTGCGATATCTGCTACCAGTGATGTTTGCACTGCTCGTGCTCCTTCATAAGTTTGCAGGTAATTTGCCAGCGCCGCTTCCTTCTGTCTTTTTATTTTTCCCCACACATCAATCTCCCATGACACGCCAACATTCAATGAATAATCTTCCACATGACTTTTTCCGAGAAAACTTTCAAGACTTTTTCCATTTAAACTATTGTCTGATGGAGTACTGGTTGAAGCGCTTAATTGTGCCTGCGCCGTAGGAACATAATTCATCTTTGCCTGCTTTACATAAGCCTGCGCCTCATTAATACGCTTCATTGCCAACTGCAAATCAAAATTGCCACTCAGTGCATGCTCAATAAGACGTTGCAATGTTGTATCTGTAAAAAATTGTTTCCACTCCATGCCTGCAATACTGCTCGTATCAGAAGGAGCAGTAATACCAAATTGTTGTGGCAATTCCAATTCGGGGCGTTGATAATTTTTACCAACTGTACAAGCAGACAGCACAACAATAAATAATGCTATATAAAATTGAAATCTCTTTTGCATTGTTCTATTATTTAAAATCTCTGTTATAAATTTTTTTATTCGCAGAATGCTGTGCATGGGACGAGCTTTTGATTCTTTACTTATCGCCTCTTGTGTCACTCTCTTCAACATTCTTGACATTATTGAACTTTTTTGTGCATGGTGAGTTATCAGTTGTAAGTGTCACTCTACACACTAACCACCATTCACCACTGACCACTCACCATTCCTTTTTATTCTGTCAACTCTGTTCTCTCTCCCTTAGGCTTACCTGATACTTTCTCCTGCAAATACTGGAAGATCACATACAGCACGGGTATGATGAATATGCCCAATACCACTCCGAAAAGCATGCCTCCAATAACGCTCCATCCGATCGAGTGATTACCATTTGCCGATGCACCTTGTACAAAAACCAAGGGAAGCATCCCTACTATAAAAGCAAGGGATGTCATTAAAATGGGGCGAAAACGTAGGCTGGTAGCTTCAAGCACGGAATCAATCATCCCCATTCCATTGCGGCGGCGCTGTACAGCATATTCCACAATCAGAATGGCATTTTTGGATAACAAGCCTATTAGCATAATCAATCCTATCTGTACATAAATATTATTATCCAATCCGGCAAATCCTATAAAGGAAAACACACCCAGTACCCCTGTGGGCACAGTAAGTATCACGGCAAAAGGAAGAATATAACTTTCGTACTGGGCAGCCAATAAAAAGAATACAAACACTATGCTGAGCAAGAAGATGAATCCCTGCTGACCTCCCGCCGCTATTTCTTCACGCGTAATACCCGTCCATTCATAAGCAAAGCCACGTGGCAAGGAAGCTTTAGCCGTTTCCTGAACTGCCTTAATTACATCACCGGTACTATAACCCGGTTTGGGAGTGGCATTAATGACAACGGCGTTGTACAAATTGTTACGGGTAACGGTTTCGGGACCGTATGTCCGGTTAAACTTAGCAATAGTGTTTGCAGGAACCATTTGACCCGAATTATTCTTTACATAAATGCCATTTAAAGAATTTACATCGGTACGATAAGGAACATCTGCCTGTGCCATTACACGATAATATTTTCCAAAACGGTTGAAGTCTGAAACAAAGCTGCTACCATAATAGATTTGCAAAGTATTCATGAGTTCACTAATGCTTACACCCAATTGTTTTGCCTTTTCATAATCTATTTCAATGTTATATTGTGGGTTATTGGTATTAAAAGTGGTGAAAGCTGAGGCTACTTCTTTTCGCTGCGATAAAGCACCTACAAAGCCCCAGGCTGTGCCCGATAATTTGTCCAATGGACCACTTGCCCTGTCCTGCAGTGTTACTTCAACCCCACTTACATTTCCAAAACCTTGTACTGTAGGAAAGTTAACAAATATGGTAAGTGCGTCATGTACCTGGCTTGTTTTACCAATTAGCCTGCCGGCAATTTGGTTGGGATTTGTTACAGGTCCTCTTTCGTCTATGGGTTTTAAGCGTGAAAAAACTGCTGCATTAGGCGAGGCAAAGGCAAAGGTTACAAAATTCATCCCGTTCACATTCCATACATCGCTGGCTGCTCCATCCTGCAGAACAGTTTTGCTTATTTGATCGGTAGCGTTTACAGTTCTGCTTAAGGAACTACCTCCCGGTGTTTGGGTTACAGCAATTATGAAACCCTGATCTTCCTCCGGAATAAAGCCTGTAGGTGTTGTCTTTACCAGGGCAAAGGCAGCAACAGAAACCAATAACAAACCCAATACACCTACCCATTTATGACGGGTTAAAAATCGAACACTACCCACATAACGTTGTGTAGTGGCTTTAAAGGCAGCATTAAACCCTGTAAAGAAACGGGCACCAAAACTTTTCTTTCTGCCATCTTCTCCTTCTGTATGCACGTTCTTTAAAAACAAAGCACATAAAGCAGGGCTAAGGGTTAAAGCGTTAATAGCCGAAATACCAATGGCTGTAGCGAGTGTAATGGCAAACTGCCGATAAAACACACCTGCAGGGCCTTGCATAAAGCTTACAGGAATAAACACGGCTGCCATTACCAGCGTAATGGAGACGATTACGCCCGAAATTTCACTCATGGTTTGGATGCTGGCTTTTCGGGCAGGCAACCCGGTACGTTCCATTTTGGTATGCACGGCTTCTACTACCACAATGGCGTCGTCTACCACAATACCTATTGCTAATACCAGCGCAAATAAAGTAAGCAGGTTAATAGTAAATCCGAATAGTTGCAAAAAGAAAAAAGTACCAACAATTGCCACGGGAACGGCAATAGCAGGAATAAGCGTGGAACGCAGGTCTTGCAGGAAAATAAAAACCACAATTGCCACCAGTATAAAAGCAATAAGCAAAGTTTCTTTTACCTGACTGATAGAAGCATCCAAAAATTCTTTGGAGTTGTACATGACTTTAAACTTCATGCCTGAAGGCAAGCCTGCAGAAAATGTGTTTAACTGGCGTTCCAGTTCTGTGATAATTTCATTAGCGTTAGAACCCGGAGTCTGCACAATACCAAAACCCGAGGCAGGTAAACCATTCAGTTTATTGGACGAAGTATAGGTGTAGGCGCCGAATTCTACCCGTGCCACATCTTTTAAACGCAGAACAGAGCCATCGCTGTTGGCTTTAACCACCATATTTTCATAATCGTCGTTCTTATTGAGTTTGCCTTTATATTTTATGATGTATTCGAATGATTCTGGACTGTTTTGACCCAAGCGTCCGGGTGCAGCTTCTATATTCTGGTCTTTAATAGCGTTTATAACATCTTGTGGCGAAAGGTTATTTGCAGTTAGCCGATCGGGTTTTAGCCAAATACGCATAGAGTAGTTTTTGGAACTAAACACCTGGGCTTGTGCTACACCGGGAATACGTTGTAACTGTGGGATAACATTTATTCTAAGATAGTTTTCCAAAAAAATCTCATCGTACTTCGCACTATCCTCGCTATATAGCCCCACAAACATTAAAAAGCTGTTTTGTACCTTTTGTGTGGAAAGACCTGCCTGTATTACTTCGGGTGGTAGCTGGCTATTAGCTATTGATACGCGATTTTGAACGTTTACCGCTGCAATATCGGGGTTGGTACCTTGTTTAAAAAATACGGTAAGATTCATGCTTCCATCGTTGCTTGAGTTGGAAGTCATATAAGTCATATTTTCTACACCATTTACAGCTTCTTCTATAGGAGTAGCTACTGTACGAGCCACTACTTCGGCATTGGCTCCCGGATAAACCGCCGTAACCTGTACGCTCGGTGGTGCAATATCAGGAAACAAAGTCACGGGCAAATTGAATAAAGCTAATCCTCCCAATAAGAGAAGGATGATTGAAATCACCGTTGATAATACCGGTCGTTCTATAAATCGTTTTAGCATGGATGTAAAATTTTGGTACTGACAAAAGCTTCACTTTTATCAGCAGGTAAATAGTATTACTGATTAATGGATTTCTTAAAGCGATGAGATGAAAGTCGAAGTCAGCAGAGAAAATCACCCACAATAAATTGAACTTGCCCGTTCTTAAGTGTCTTAAAGTTCATCGCTCGTCTCCACTGACTTGACGACTTCATTTGATTTTAGTTGTTAATCATTTTTATTTTTTATCGTGAGACGACAAACGTGAGAAAACTCCGATTTATATTTCACGTCTCACGTTTGACGTTTCATGGTTATTAACTACAGCGGTTTTGCTTTCAGCAAACTGTCGGTTGAAACCATTTGAGGTACTATAGGCATTCCGTCTCTTAAACCACCCATCAGTAGAGTAGATTGAGAAGATAAAACAATTTTCTCTCCTTCTTTTATTCCATTTGAAACATAATAATAATTGGCGGTTCTGCCACTGATAGTGATAGGTTTGGTTACTATTTTATTACTATCGGCTACCGCATACACAAATGTCTTGTCTTGTATTTCAAAAGTTGCTTCTTGCGGTACGATAAGAACAGATGCAAACATTTGAGGTACTCTTATTTTACCTGTATTACCGGTTCTTAATATGCGCGATGGATTGGGGAAAGATGCCCGAAAATTAATAGCACCTACTGTTTTGTCGAATTGACCTTCTACCAATTCTATTTTTCCTTTTTGTGTGTAAGTGCTGTCGTCTGCAAGAATCAATTCAACAGGCGGAACGTGTTTTAATTTTTCTTCCAGTGTATTTCCCTGATATCTATTTTTAAAGGCAATAAAATCGGGTTCGCTCATAGAAAAATAAGCGTACATTTCGTTTACCTGCGATAAAATAGTGAGTGGATCATTTTCCCCCTGCTTTCCTACCAGGCTCCCTATTTTAAAAGGAATACGTCCAATATACCCATTTACCGGTGCTTTAATATAAGTATAGCCCACGTTAATTTGTGCATTGCCTACTATAGCCCTCGACTGTTCAACAGAAGCCTTTGCTGCATCGTAGGCTGCCTTTGCAGTTTTCAATTGCACATCAGAGATAACATTGTTTTCAACAAGAGGTGTTAAGCGGTCAACTTCAACTTGTACTTTTTGCTGGTTTGCCTGGGCAGCAAGCAAATTCGATTTAGCATTGTTGAGTTGTTCGTTGTAAACACGGGGGTCTATTTTAAATAATAGCTGACCCTCTTTTACATAAGCACCTTCATCTACGTAAATTTTTTCGAGGTAACCTTCTACCTGCGGGCGAATTTCAACATTCACCTTGCCCTCGAGCGATGCAGGGAATTCCTGATATGTTGTGGCAGGTGCTGTTGTTACTGTAACTACAGGCAAAGGAGGTGCCGACTGCTGTGTTTCAGTTCTTGCAGAGGAATTGTTGCAGCTATATTGTAATGCTATTGCAGCAGGAAGCAATAGGATAAATAGCAATTTGTTTTTTACAATGGTGTTACATAAAGGTCTCATCGTCGTGTGTTTTAAAAATGAATAGCAATAATCTTTTAAAAAACTGTTTTAATTGTGAATGATGATGCAAAGAAAAACATCACCACTGACAACCCTATGTCAACATCTTTTTTACGAAATTTTATTCTGACACAGGCATCAAATAAATATTTACCGGCAAGACGATCGTTTATGTTATTAAGGGAGTGGTCTTTTAAAATAAAAAATTATGATAATGACGTTTGAATTTTTACCATGCAGACATTTTTGAAATTTTTTTAGCCCTTCAATAACATATGTTCGTTATCACCTGCCGCAATTTGCTCATTAATTATTCCACAGTAGAAATATGTTGCTGCTTAAAACTAGCTGCGCTCAAATTTTGTATCATTTTAAAATGACTTTTCAAAAAGACAATATCAGTTTCAAAATCCGTACAAAAATTTCTTTTTTTCCTTTTTTTTGTTTCTGTATACAAAATTTTTCCGTTATTAATATAGATGTTGACCAACAAAGTGAAGCGCAATTATAGATGCGTTGTACTTGCTCCGCAGAGCTTAACAGTTGAAGAGTGCGACGCAAGAAAAGCGACATAATAGCTATGTAGCCCGGCTCACAAAAAAATTTCGCATATTTTAGGTCAGCACCGGATATACTTATAGTTTCCGAACCCAAAGTTAGCATGCATAATTCTAAAACCGGTTTACCTAATTCGGGGATTAATTGTACTTTTCGAGGTTATTTTTTTGAAATAAAGCAGGTGTCTGTCCTGTATGCTTTTTGAAGAAACGATTAAAATAGGCATCGTCCTCAAAGTTGAGATGACCTGCAATTTCTTTTACAGAATGCTTGCCCCAAAAAAGCAAACGCTTCGCTTCTACAACTCTTTTTTCATCAATGATCTGCTTCGCGGTTTTGCCTGTAACGGATTTAATAAGATCATTCAGGTGACCCGGAGTAACATATAACATATCTGCATATTGAGACACCTGCGTTCTGTTTAAAAAATGCTCATCAGTTAATGTTTTAAACTGTCGCACAATTTTATTTTGCGAAGAATCCATTTGCACAATTCTGGTTTTGCAGCTCATGAGCCGTGCAGCGCATATAATAAATGCGTTGAGCAAATTTCGCAGCACAAAATTTTTCTGCGGTTTGGTGTTTAGAAACTCCTTCTGCATAAGACGCACATAAGTTTGCAGCTCCTCTAATGTAGCTTCGTCTTTAACGTGAATAACTTCCTGGCTAAACATATACTCCCAACAAGAAATGACGCCCAGCACTTCATTTATTAAAAAATCTCTGTTAAAAGAAATATGAACCTTTACGATTTGTTTAACGGAAACGGTTTGATATACCTGCTCAGGCGAAAGGAACATAAGTGCAGGAGCTGTAACAGAAATTTTTTTAAAGTCTGCATAATATTCTATTTCTCCTTCAAGCAACAGGTTTATTGAGTAACCTGCATGGCGATAAGGCTTTGTTATAAACGAAGGTATTTGTGCGCATTTGGTAGTCGTTATTATAAAATCAGTTCCGAGCTTGTACGATAAAATATCATGTACCGGAATTATCGAACCATTTTTCATAAGCTAAAATTTGAGCCGGTAAAATTAAGTAATATAAATTTTATGATAAGTAAAGTTATTGTTGCCAATATAAAACTTTATACATGCGGTGATTTTTATGAGCCCTGCGGCATTGCTGCTATTAACTTTTTGTCACTTGCCGGAGAATTTTCTTAGTAAAATGTTTTCTGGGATTATTCACTAATTGAACTTGGTAGTGGTTTGAGAAAATGAATATGGCAGTAGCAACTTTACTTCAATTAATACTCTTGCTTATCCCCTGTTCCAGTCCACGCAATTCTGCCAATCCCCGCAAACGCCCAATGGCACTATAACCGGGATAAGTCTTCTTTTTTAAATCATCGAGCATCTGATGTCCGTGATCGGGGCGCATTGGAATAGATATCCCTCTCCTTTTTATCAGCAATACAATTTCTTTTACCACTTCATACATGTTTACATCACCTGCCAAATGATCTGCTTCAAAAAAATTTCCCTCCTCATCTCTTTGTGTGCTGCGCAAATGCAAAAAATAAATATGATCTCCCAACCTTTTTATCATGTCCACCAAATCATTGTCAGCTCTTACGCCGAAAGAGCCTGTACAGAAGCAAAGACCGTTTGCAGACGATGGTGCTGCATCCAATAATTCTTTTGCGTCTTTCCCTGTGCTCACAATTCTTGGAAGACCAAGAATAGGATAAGGCGGATCGTCAGGATGTATTGCCATCTTTAATCCAACTTCTTCTGCAACCGGAACTATCTCACGTAAAAAATAAAATAAATGATCCTTTAATTTTTTTGCATCAATGGTTTCATAAGTTTTTAGTGCAGCTAATATTTGCTCTTCCGTAAAGCGTTCTTCGCTGCCAGGCAAACCGAGCAAAGCATTTCGATATAGTGTTTCTTTTTCTTCAATCGTCATAGTGCCCAACCGTTGTTTTGCTTTTGCAATTTCCTTCGCTGTATAATCTTTTTCTGCATTAGGTCTTTTCAACAAAAACAAATCAAACGCAATGAATGCCGATTTTTCAAAACGCAGTGCTTTGCTTTTATCGGGCAATTCATAATTAATATCTGTACGCATCCAATCCAGTACCGGCATAAAATTATATGTCACTACTTTCAAACCACAAACAGAAACGTTGCGTAAATTTTGTTTGTAATTTTCGATATATTCTTTATAGTTTCCTATTTGCTTTTTAATGTCTTCATGCACCGGAAGGCTTTCAATTACTGTCCATGTCATTCCCACTGCTTCCACCTCTGCTTTTCTTTTATTAATTTCTTGCACAGTCCATACTTCTCCAACCGGCACGTGATGCAATGCAGTCACCACTCCTGTGCATCCTGCCTGCCGTATATCCCATAAACTAACGGGATCATTTGGTCCAAACCAGCGCATTGTTTGTTCCATTAACATAATTGATAAGTTTTATTTTTTGTACCTAGCTTAATTGCTGCTAATAAGCCGCGTTGCGTCGCACTCTTCATCGCTTTGTTCTTTGATGAGCAAGAGATACGGCTTCGAAATTACATTACGTTTCAGTGAATGAAAAAATAATGGGATTAGATTCCTCCTGCGTCGGAATGACAAGCTTCGTAGCGGAATTTTTTGTCATGCCGACAAAGGAGGCACCTGCTTAAGTAACCGACATTGATTAACCTATAGTAATTTTAAGGTACTTTGTAAGATTAAACTTTGCCGCGGTTTAAATTTATTTCTGTTCTTTAAAATTTCTTAAACTAAATGCATGGTATCTTTTTCAATAAGCGGAAGTTATACAGACCTCTATGAAATAACAATGGCTGAAGCATATTTCCTGGAAGGACGAAAAGATGATGCATGCTTTGATTATTTTTTTCGCAAAGTACCAAATAATGGTGGGTATGTAGTTTTCGCAGGATTGCAGGATATTCTCAGCATCCTGACAGACCTGCATTTTACAGATGACGATATTTCGTTTCTTAAGGAATTAAAATTTCAGGCTTCATTTATTGATTACCTCAAAAATTTTCAGTTTCACTGTAATGTATATTCTTGCCCGGAAGGTGAAATAGTATTTCCGAATTGCCCTATACTTCGTGTTGAGGGAAATATTATCGAAGCACAACTGGCAGAAACAATGCTGCTGAATATACTAAATTTTGAATCACTTATTGCAACCAAAGCTTCGCGTATGAAGTATGTTGCAGGGGATAGTATTTTAAGTGATTTTGGTTTACGCAGGGCACAAGGTATGGGTGGAATACTTGCCACAAAGGCTGCTACTATTGGTGGATTTGAATCTACGAGCAACGTGTATGCTGCGCAACTATATGGTTTAACTGCCTCAGGCACAATGGCTCATTCTTTTATTGAGAGTTATGAAAGCGAGCTTGAAGCTTTCCGTGCTTTTGTAAAAGCAAGACCAGATGATTGCATTTTTCTTGTTGATACGTATGATACATTAAAGAGCGGCATACCTAATGCTATTACTGTTGCAAAAGAAATGGAAAGCAGTGGGCAACGGGCAACAGGTATTCGCCTTGACAGCGGTGACCTTGCTTATCTTTCAAAAGCTGCAAAGCATATGCTTGATGAAGCCGGATTATTTTATATGAAAATTGTTGCTTCAAATCAACTTGATGAATACGTAATTAAAAGTTTACTGGAACAGGGAGCACCGATTGATATTTTTGGTGTAGGCACACGACTTGTCACTGGTCAGCCGGATGCTGCACTGGATGGAGTTTACAAACTTTCCATGTCCTCAGGAAAGCCGCGTTTAAAATTGTCGGAAACACTTCAAAAAACAACTTTGCCTGGAATAAAACAAGTACGAAGAGTAATTGATGAGAATGGAATGTTCTTTGGCGCAGATACAGTGGCACTTATGGAAGAAGAAAAGAAAATAGATACTATGTATCACCCGGTTGAACCTGGGAAATCACTTATCATAGAAAATTTTCAACAGGAATCCTTATTACAAAAAGTAATGGAGAAAGGAAAAATTATTTCTGCTTCTCCTGCACTAAAAGATATTGCTGCCTATGTAAAGAAAAGATTAGCTCTTTTGTCTGCAGAATATAAACGATTTGAAAATCCGCATCTGTATAAAGTAGGCATAAGCAAAAAATTATTGGAGTTGAGAGATCAGTTGAGAAATTATTATAAAAAATAAAAGAATGAAAGCTTTTGCTGGCGGTATCAAAATAATTTTTTGGCTGTCTATTTGTAGAAAGTTTCACAATAATTTTTATAATAATATTTTTACAATGGTTTCATCGCCTGAATAATTTTCAGGAGAAACCTTTGCACATATTTCCATTCCCCGAAACATTAGACGACCTTCGTTATTATGCTCATAAAGGTATGAATGAATGTGATGATATTACGAGTGAAGCAGGAGATTGTGAAGACGAATAATTTATTTCTATTTGAATCTTTCTTTCTTTTTAATCGGTATACTTGCACCCAGTTTTATAGCTTCTTCAAAAATTTGAATAATAATGTGTAGTTTTATACTATCTGAAACTAACTAAAATGAAAACTCTAACTCTTTTAATGCTTCTCGCACTTGTTTCTTGCCAAAGAACAACCATTGCCCCAAAAGGTGTTTCAAGTGCTTTACCATTATTAAAAAGCAACTCTACACAAACTGTCGATAACAGCAGTGTTTATATTTCACACGAAAACCTGCAAATCGGATTTTCCAATTATAATGCCTGTGATAATAATGTGCTTTATTGGGCAGTGGGTATATTTCATGTACACACAACTTTAAATTTAAACGGCGGTGATTATACTTCAAAGACACATGTTGCTTTTTCAGACTTTAAAGGAGGAGATGAAAACGGCAACTCTCTTATTGTAACAGGCAACCAATCGTTTGATGAAGTTTGGAACTTTAATTTACAGGGTAGAGATTACTACACTCAACAATATGTTATTAAGTTTGCAGTTCATTCTTCAACAGGTGCAGATTTTATTTACATAACAACCCTGAAAACTGTTATGAATGTAGACGGAACCGTAAAAACTTCAGTATATGAAGAAAAGATGGAATGTAAGTGAGAAGAAAAGAAAAAAGTTATAGAACAGGTATGTAGAAAAACGCAGAATACTTTACTGGTTGAACAGGAATCATTAACCATTATAGCTTAATTGCTTATGTACGTTCTCTGTAAGAGTTAAATGATGTTCATAACTGCCTATGGTATTATCATAGTCTTTAAAGTATTGAGCAGTTGGTCTATTTCAAGAGCACCATAGTTAGTTTCTTTCACAGGAGTAAAGTTATCAGTTTCCTTTTGCAATAATTCACCGGATTGAAACTCACAAGATTTATGCAGTAGCAATTGCAGAGTATCGTGCAGTTTTTTTATTTTCTTCCTTATCTCTTTTAATTCCCAAAATTCCTGATTGCTTTGTAAAGCGTGTTATAATTATTCTCTTCTCTTTCTATTGAGTTTGTAGTAGCTTTTATCTCTGCTTTAATTTGCCTAAAAAGATTTCTAAAGGACACTTAGTGAGTTACCGGATTAGTTACCTGTTTTTAAAGAAAAAAGGGAATTAAGGGGGCTTATAATTAAAAAAAGCACATGAAAATGACATTTTCACATGCTTTAATTGAAGTAAGTGGCTCTAAAAGTGATCCGGATTGGATTCAAACCTTTTTTTAAAATCGTTAGCCAGCTTATGTTTTAGAGCTTCGTTACTTTTTGGTTCACCGTTTAGTTCACCGGTTATTATTAATTGAACTACAATATTATAATTTATCTTCGATAAGGAAGATTTATATTAAATTTTGATTTTTCATATCCAAAAATGTGCGTTTTTAGAAATCCAGAACATCATTAAATTTTAATCCCCTTCAAATTCTGAAGGGGATATTTTTATTTTCTTACAGAAGTTTATTGTTACTTCATACAAGAAAAAATAAATTGAGATGAATCAATTTGTTTTGAAAAAGTATTGCAAACTGACATTGTAATCTTAATCCACATGACTAAAATTTAGCCATGTCATTTTTATTAAGAATAATTATCGTTATTTTACCATGAGTAAAACAAATTGATTTTTATCAATTCGATTTGATTAAAGCACATATTATTTTTACTCTGAAATATTTTTGTGTGAAAAGAAAAATTGTGAAGTATGGAAAAAATATTCAACAAACGAGAAGAAAAATTTTCTTCCGAGCGAATGTATGCACATCAGCTAATTACTATAGCTAATTTAAGAGAGTTCAAAAACCAACTTATCGAAGAACTTCTTACTGCTTTAAAATCTCAAAATTCTCAGGTACAAAAAAAGTGGCTTAAATCTCATGAAGTAAGAAGACTGCTCAAAATCTCTCCCGGCACACTGCAAACACTTAAATCATCCGGTATCATTCCCTACACTAAAATGGGAGGTGTTCATTTCTTCGATTATGACGACATCCAACGCGTCCTTGAATCAGGTAAAATGAACAACAGATAAGCAAATCTCCTGTAATGTTTTTTTGTTGCTGCATCAAAGGTAGAGGTATCTCTTTTATTGATAACAAAGCTGTAAAAACAAAGGGTAGTGAAGCGGGATATTCTCTGCAAACGATTGAGAAAATTTTATCTCTGAAACCGTGCTTTTAACACCTGAACAACAAATTGAAAGGATAAATCCATCGCTTTTACAAAAGAAAAAGCGTATACGAAGACATCACCATCTTTAATTCTTTGATCTTAAAAAAAATGTTATGACTGATGAAGTAATAGAAACCGTGTTGCAGGAAATATTGGAAGAGCAAAAAGAAGCCATAAAAACAAATCAACAGTTAATTGCTAAAATAGAATATTTATCAAACCAGATTCAATCGATTAATAGAAAACAAAATAACGGAGAAGTAATAACCCACGTCGATACTAAAGCATTACTGGAAATTGTATCACAAGGCATCAATAATATAAATCAAATGATAGCAGAGCAACCCAAGAATGTCATCCATCAAAAGCGTTTTTTATTTTTTCCTGAATCCCATGCAAAAGAATATTATTCAGTTGTACTTCGCTGGTCATTTTATATCATTATTGCTTCATACAGTTATTGGTTATTGAAGTACATCATTGATCACTGGAGGCAATAATTTTTATACTGTACTCTTTTGAGATTAAGTTGTCAAAAGCAACGAAAGATGTTACCAGTTGAGCTTTTATTAAAAAATTACAAGGCTTCTAAAAATTGTTATTATTGCTTAAAGAAGGTCATGGTGAGTTATGAACAAACAACAAGTTATATTAAGGAGCGGAAGAGTATTTAAGCTTTCCATTACTTTAGTAAATGCCGAAAATTCTTTGGGTATTACCACTGCTACATTACAGGAATACGTCATTTATGGAGCTTTACTGGAAACGGAAACTTTAATTTGAAAATTTTATAAGATAAAAAAAGATTGCTGGTATGAATATACCTGGTTCCAATTACAATAGAGGTTTCGCTTATTTAAATTTAAAAAATTACTTAAAAGCATTACTGGACTTTAATAAAGTAATGGAGTTGCAAACATAAGACTACACCATTTTAACTTTCAATAGCACAATGGAATTATTTTATATTATCAGGATTGGGAACAAAATTTAGAAATGAATCAAATTTATGCTGATATTTTCTTTTATTAAGTTTGTAATAGAAAGCGCCACGTTTTGAAGTCTCTCTTTCTTTTTGATTTTGTTTGACCAATAAACCCGTTGATAAAATTTTCCGGCTGAAATTTCTTTTATCCATCAGTGTTTCATAAACGCCTTCATATAAATTTTGTAATTGCGGCAGTGTAAATTTTTCGGGAAGTAGTTCAAACAATATGGGATGAAAAGCAGCTTTGTACCGAAGTTTATCCTTTGCCATTTCGATCATTTGTTTATGATCAAAAATTAATGAAGGAATTTTTTTTAGATCAAACCACTCTGCATGATATTCATGACTTATTTGCTTTTGATATTTGTTTATATCAATTAAGCTGAAATAAGCGATTGAAACGGTTCGTTCTAAAGGATCCCGATGGGGGTCACCGAATGCATATAATTGTTCAAGATAGACATTGTCTAAACCCGTAAGCTGTTTTAAAACCCTTGCAGCCGCATTTTCAAGGCTTTCGTCAGCTTGAACAAAGCCTCCCATTAAACTCCAGCGTCCCTTTTCAGGTTCAAACCCTCTTTGAATTAATAATAGTTTTAAGTCCTGTCCGTCAAACCCGAAAATGATACAATCAACGGCCACAAACATTTCTGTATAATTTGAATAGCGCATCATGTTTTGATAAATATTAGTTTTTTGAAACCATAAGTTCAAGCATTGAGCATCCAATTCAGCAGTATAACAAAATTATACTTTAAGTCTATTTTGCAAGAATAGTGAGATGCGATTTTTATCAGAGGATAATTTTTGAGCCTCGCTTAAACGTACCATCAAATTCAAAAATATGCTTTCAATAAGATAACTTTTATTTATAAAGTGTCAAAAATACATTAATTCTGATAAATTTTAAATTGATGAATGTAAAATATGTGCCATTTTAAAGGTGAATAAGAGATTATTTTTAAAAATTTTTATTTTTATTTTTTAATTGTCAAAACTACACTTAATATTGCATTTTTAATTTGCAAAGAGCAAATCAGAACAAGATAACGCATGAACGCTTTTTCAGATTGCTTCTGTTATCTGTGAAATTTTATTTCAGCAAGCTTCCGTTTCCATAGCCATTGTTTTAAAATGTATGTATGAACGCATCTGAATTGCTTGATGATAATTTGTTGCTTTGGGATAAATTTCTTCAAGGCGATGCCTGTGCATTTGGAGAACTGATGCACAGACACTACCGGGACTTGTTTAATTACGGAACGAGATTTACAAAGGATAAGGAACTTGTGAAAGATTGCATTCAGGATCTGTTTCTTTCACTGTGGAAAAATAGATTAACACTCAGCAGAACGGAATTTGTAAAATATTATCTTTTAAAATCACTTAGAAGAAAATTAAGTAAAACAATAAATAATAACCATTCGTCTAAGAACGCAGAGCTATATTTTGATATTGGAATTAGAGAGATAGATCCCGTTGAGAATAAAATTATAAGTTCGGAAACTTATTTGGAACTAACTCAAAGAATACGAAAGTTACTCGTCGGTCTTTCTAAACGCCAACAAGAGGTGATATATCTTCACTTTTATATAGAAGCAGATTATAAAGAAATAGCGGATATTATGTCTATCAGGAGACAATCGGCCTATAATCTATTGCATGAAGCTCTTAAAAAGCTTAAGAAAACATTTTGCATGCAAAATATTTTTTAGTGCCCATAATTCCCACAATTATTTAAAATTTCCCCAAATTTTTTTTAAAAAATTCAGTAGATTTTTTTTGTTCACGCCTTTATTATTTATTATAGAGATAGCTAACTTAATTTTCGTATGAAGAATTTTGAATGTAACGGCATAGAAGATCTGGTATTCAATTCTTCGTTCAGAAATTGGGTACTTTCCCATCAATCTCCTGAAGCGGAATTGTGGGAGGATTGGAAAAAGCAAAATCCCGATAAAATTGAATTTATCAATCATTCTAAAGCAATTATTTATGCTTTACAAATTGATTTTGATACGCTTTCTAACGACCAAGTACATGAAGAAATATTAAAAGCGATTGAAAAGTTCAAACATTAGTCAAATTACAAAAGTAATATTACCAATAATAACGAGCGGTTTATTTGCGTGTTTCTAATAATTCCTAATTACGTATATCGGGATTTTTTAAAAAATGAACAAGACGATAAAGGCTGCCAAATGAAAAATAAAAATCTTATGCTAAAGCCATATTTCCTATTCCCCCTCCTATTTACCTTAAAATTTAAGGCTTATACTTTTTTATTGGCGCAACGACTATAAAGGAATAAATCATTTATTGAATTAATAATCTTCAAAACTGCTTTCTGATGAGAATTTTAACTAAAACCAGCTTGCCGCTTTACACTAATTTTTTATTGACAAGGCTATTCGCGAAAAAAGCATCTATAATGCTTTTATTTCTGATAACCTCGCAGGTTTGTTGTGTACGTGTTTTTGCTCAATCAAAAAATATAACGGGCATAGTAAAAAATGAAAATGGGCAGTCTCTTGAAGGGGTAAGTGTCATCCTGAAAGGAACAACTATTGGTACGAGCACCGATAATCAAGGAAAGTTTTCTTTGCAGCTTTTGGTGAACAAAGGTACTTTGGTATTTTCCTATGTAGGTTTTGCAACACAGGAAATTCTCCTTAAAGATCAAACTACCATCAATGTACAACTGGTGTCGGAAGCTGCAGCATTAAAAGATGTAGTAGTAGTGGGTTATGGTACCCAACGAAAGAAAGACCTTACCGGGTCTATTGCTGCCGTAAATGTCGCTGAAGCTAAAAAAGTCAGCACCAACGATATTACCGGTCTTTTGCAGGGAAGAGCGCCGGGGGTAGCTGTAAACAGTGACGGGCAGCCAGGTGCCACTCCAAGTGTGCGTATCAGGGGTTTCAGCACTTTTGGGGGATCAGCCCCTTTTTATGTTGTGGATGGCGTTCCTGTTGGTACTTCTATCAGGGAATTTAGCCCAAATGATATTCAGTCTATTACAGTTTTGAAAGATGCATCTGCCGCATCCATTTATGGTGCCGCTGCTGCTAATGGTGTTATTATAATAACAACAAAGCAGGGGAGTAAAAATTCGCAAATGAGAGTGGAATACAATGGCTATTACGGTCGGGATAATGTATGGCAAATCCAGGATGTAACCAACCGTGAGCAATACCAGATGTTGAATAATGAATCCCGTACAAACGCAGGTTTGCCATTGTTCCCGGCTAATAACCCGGCAGACCCCGGATATATTGATAGTATCGATACTGATTGGCAGGAAGCAGGTTTGAAAACAGGCACAAGAGAAAACCATAATATCAGCTTATCGGGAGGTGGTAATAACAGTACCTATAATATTTCTTTAGACTACTTCAATAACAAGGGCACTTACGTAGGTAATGGGCCTTCTTACAAACGCTATACAGCCCGCGTAAATAGCTCAGCCGAAAAAGGCATATTTAAAGTGGGAGAAACTTTCAATTATACACATTCACACGAAAACTCTCTTACTTTCCGTGATGATATTTTGCTGGGAGCCATACCACCAATGATTGTTTCCCTGGTAGCTGCTATACCAACAATGCCTGTGTATGATCCCTCTCTTCCTAACGGCTTTGGTGGTTCAAATTCTGAATATAACGGTGCTAATTCACTCAATGCGATAGGAGTAAACAGCGTTTTCGTAAACTGGATAGATGTTGACAGAACATTTGGCAATATTTACGGAGAGCTTCAGCTATTAAAAACAGGAGGACATAACTTAAGATTTAAAACAAGCTTAAGTTATGACAAAACCCAAACAAGGGATTATTCGTGGGTACCTGTTTTCTATTTTGGCAAATTCTTCAGCAACGATATAGCACGTTTAAATGATAATTCAAGAGTTTATACCAATTCCGCAGTGGAAAATACATTAAATTATGATGCGGTTTTTGGTAAACATTCAATACAGGCCTTATTGGGACAATCTTACAGGAAAAATGATGTCGTTTTAAGAGAGAGTAGTGCACAAAGTTTCTCTCAACCCTATTATCCTGTTATTGATCGCGGAGAATCAAGATCTTCCAAAGGCTCAGAATATGTAGCCACTTTAAGTTCATATTTTGGAAGAGTAAACTATTCATATGGTGACAAATATTTAATTTCTGCAACGCTGCGCCGCGACGGTTCTTCCAGGTTTGCTCCTGCTAACAGGTTTGGGTATTTCCCTGCCGGATCAGTAGGCTGGAAAATAAGCAGTGAGGACTTTTGGAACGTTCCAAAATCAGTTGTGTCTTTGCTTAAATTAAGAGCCAGCTATGGAAAATTAGGAAATGATAAAATCGGAGACTACCTATACCAGGCAATTATTAATACGGGTATTGTTTACACCTTTAACGGTACAAGAGTTGTAGGTGGATTGCAAACCAGTGTAGTGTCGCCGGATATTAAATGGGAAGAAAGAGCTATCACTAATATTGGTTTTGACGGAACATTTTTAGATAGTCATCTCGATTTTTCGGCTGAATATTATAATGCTAAAAGTGAAGACGTATTAGTAGGCGTACCCATTCCCGCAACTGTTGGTTCCATCAACTTATCGCCTGTAATAAATGCTGCAACGCTTAAAAATACCGGTGTAGAATTTAGCGCTGCGTATCACAAAATTAAAGGAGCGTTCACCTTTGATATATCTGCTAATCTTTCTACTGTTAAAAATAAGGTGTTGTCTTTAGGTGGTAATAATGAACCAATTTATGGTGTTGGTGCAAAAACAGCTATTGGTGGTGAGATAGGGGAACATTATGGATTTGTATATGAAGGGATCTTTCAAACACAGGCTGAAATTGATGCGCACGCTACCCAGTTTGGTGCAGTGCTTGCTCCGGGAGATGTTAAATATAAAGACATAAGTGGGCCGGAAGAAAAACCAGATGGCGTTGTTGATGAAGCTTATGACAGGGTTTATTTGGGAAGTGCTATTCCTAAATACAACTATGGATTTAATTTTTCAGCAATTTACAAAGGCTTTGATTTTTCTGTTTTTGCTGCAGGAAGTGCAAAGTTTTTAATTAATAGCAGGCTATACAGGATATACATCATTCAGCGGGGGCGCTCAATTATAGTGTTGATATGCTGAACAGATGGACTCCCACCAATACCAATACTGATATTCCCCGGTTGAACGATGCTGATGTAAATAATTTCAAAGATTCTGATCGCCCTGGTTGGCTGCAGGATGGAACCTATTTGAGAATAAGTATGGTTTCTATTGGTTATACATTGCCTCAAAACATAATAAAGGGGTTAACAAAATCAAGAGCTTATGTTACTGTGCAGAATCTTTACTCTTTCCAGGAGTATACCGGATATAATCCTGACTTTACATCGGGAGTATTTAATCCCGGGTTCGATTTTGGATCTTATCCAAAACCAAGAACCATAATGTTAGGTGTTCAATTGGTATTCTGAGTATTTCAAAAAGTATTAAAACTACAATTATGAGAAAAGTAATATATTATATTTTCAGTCTTTTCCTTATAATAGCCGCATGCGATAAAAAATTGGACCAAACCAATCCTAATGCGTTAACCACAGGTGAATCCTGGAAAACAAGAGATCAGGCATTTCAGGGTGCTACGGCCATCTATAATGCGTTAATAAATGATGGTACTTACATGCGCTCATTCCCCGGTCTTACCGATAGCCGTGGAGATGACTTTACCGGTGATAGCCCCTGGCTTGATCTGGTCTTAACCGGTCAATTTATTATTCCCACCAATTCGGCCCCCGTGTTTTGGATATGGAGAGATTTATACCTTGTTGTTACGAGAGCTAACCAAGTTCTCTATTATGTTAGCAAATATGATGAAAGCATATTATCCCCTGAAGAAAAAAGCAGGATTTTGGGTCAGGCATATTTTCTTCGCGGGTTAGCATATTATAATCTTGCAACTACTTTTAAAATTGTTCCGGTTATTACTGAACCCCCGCTTGGTACCGATCAGTATTATGCAGCTACAGGCACTGAAGAAGAATTGTGGAATCAAATATTTTCAGACTTACAACAGGCCGAAGCTTCTTTACCCATTTCTTATAATAATGTTGTTGGGCCAGATCAGGGACAAATAGGGAGAGCGACAAAAGGTGCTGCAGCCGGTTTATTGGGTAAAGCTTACCTGTATAGAAAAGATTATGACAAAGCAGCAGCTCAGTTTGAAAAATTTTTTACAGGGGAATTGAAAGGTGTTTACAGTCTTGTACCCGATTACTGGGATAATTTTAAAGATGTAAATGAAAATAACAGCGAATCTTTATTTGAAGTCCAGTTTCAGGTGGGGGAAGGGACTGACTTCAATTGGACAGGCGAACCATCTACAGCGTGGAAAACAGTTCAGGCAATTTCGATTACTTATGGAATGGAAGGCGCCGGCTTTTCTGATTATTTACCTACACGCTGGATTTTTAATGAATACAAAAAGGAAAAAACAGTAGATGGCAAAGATGATCCGAGGCTTTCTGTCACAATTGCTCATAATGATCCTGCAACAGGTGATACATTGGCTTATGGCAGATACTGGTTCAATCCGTTCGACAGAATTTATCCGAGAAAGTACACAAATGATGGGTTAGGCAAACCTTTTGAAACACCTGAGTCCGGCATTAACTATAGGGTATTGAGATATGCAGATATCTTATTAATGTATGCTGAAGTGTTGAATGAAACAGGAAAAACTGCAGAAGCTTATTCATATATTCAAGAGGTTAGATCAAGGGCCCATCTCCCGGATTTAGCTACTGTTAAACCAAATATGACACAGGAACAAATGCGTGACCAGTTAGCCCATGAAAGAGCCCTTGAGTTTGCAATAGAAGGACAAAGAATAAATGACATAGTTCGCTGGGGTTGGTTATATGATCCGGTAAAACTGGCTGAATTAAAATCACACGATGCTGATTTTAATACATGGACACCGGGCAACGAGTATTTGCCCATACCTCAGCAGGAACTTGATGTAAACAAAAACCTTTTACCTAATCCGGCTAACTGATTTTTTAAAAATTGTAATTTCTGTCCGTCATTTTAGGTAGGAATAATTCATGTAATCTTTATAATTCAAATATGAAAAACAGGCCAATGAAAGATAAACGCATTGCTAATCGCAGTGTCTTCAATTTGTCCTGGTTTATTACGTGAATTGCTTATACGTTAAAAATATCTATCAACTAAGGAGATACATGGTGCGAACGTTGATTGCTGTGTGTATAATTCTGTTAATAATAGCTGGTTGCACCACAAAAAATTTTAAAGGTGTTGAAAGGTTTCATTTTACACTAATGAACAGCAGTGAAACAAATATTGATTTCAACAATAAGATTACAGAGAGCGACTCTGTAAATGTTTACGACAATGAATATATGTACAATGGTTCGGGAGCTGGAATAGGAGATTTTAACAACGACGGCTTACCCGATATTTTTTTGGGCGGGAGCATGGTAAGCATCAGATTATACATCAATAAAGGGGATTTTCAATTTGAAGATATCACTGAAAATGCAGGATTGAAAACAAATCAATGGTGTACCGGCGTAAGCATTATTGATATCAATAATGATGGCTTTGTGGATATTTATATCTGTTCCTCTCATTCGCATAATAAAGAAAGAAGAAAGAATTTATTGTTTATCAATGATGGGAAGCTTCATTTTACAGAACAGGCAGTAGAATATGGCTTGGCAGATACAGGGTTTTCTACGCAGGCGGCTTTCCTTGATTATGATAAAGATGGTGATCTTGATATGTATCTTCTTAATCACAGATTATACGATCATACCGCAAATAATCTCGCACCAAAAGATACCAGTGGTAGCTCACCTGCGCAGGATAGATTATACAGAAACGATGGAGTGCTGCCGGGGCAATCTCATCCCGTTTTTCATGATGTTTCAAAACCGGCGGGCATAAAAGAAGACGGATATGGCCTGGGTGTGGTAATTACGGATGTAAACAATGACAACTGGCCCGATGTGTACGTGGCAAATGATTATATTGGTAATGATCTGTTATGGCTTAACAATAAGAACGGTAGTTTTTCAAATATTATTTCAACATCATTAAAACACCAGAGTTATAACAGTATGGGTGTAGATGCTGCTGACATAAATAATGACTGTTTGCCTGACCTTGCTGTACTCGATATGATGCCGGAAAATAACGAAAGAAAGAAAATGATGTTCAATGTGGGGAGCCAGGAAAAATACGATATGCAGCAAAGGCTGGGTTATGAACCCGCATTTGTGCGGAATATGCTACAGCTGAATAACGGTATAAGAAAGAATAACAAAAGAGATGAACCTTTTTATAGCGAAATAGGACAATTGGCAGGTATTTCTGAAACAGACTGGAGCTGGAGTGTTTTAATGGCTGATTTTGATAATGATGGTTGGAAAGATATTCATATTACAAATGGCCTGGCAAAAGACGTAACGAATAATGATTATGCTACATTTAAAAATGCTCATGCTTCAAGCAATTATACTTTCGCCGGTACAAAAGTTACTACTACATTAGATAAAACCACCATTGACATGCTGCGTAAAAATCTTGATAAATATGGAAGCATCAAAATAGATAATTACTTTTTTCGTAATAATGGCGATCTCACTTTCAGTAATGTAACTGAGCAGGCAGGGTTAGCAATTCCTTCCATTTCCAACGGTGCTGCTTATGCTGATTTAGATAACGACGGCGATCTTGACCTGGTAGTAAATAATATGAATCAGGAAACATTTATTTACAGAAACGAAATAAGAAAATCTGTGAAAGACAGTACAAATAATTTCATCACTATTCAGTTGAAGGGACCATCGAATAATTTGTCAGGGCTGGCAAGCAAAATATGGATATTCAGTAATGGAACAACACAGTTTTTAGAACAATCACCTGTACGTGGCTTTTCATCAAGTGTTGATTGCAGACTTCATTTTGGAGTCGGAAATAAATTGCTGATTGACTCTCTTAAAATTCAATGGCCCAATGATGAAGTACAGATATTGAAAAATGTAAAAACCAGCCAATTTTTAACGCTGCAATATACAGATGCAAAAGCACAGGCAGCACCGGAAGAGAATATTGTTGAGAATATAGTATTCAATGATGTAACAGATGAATGCAAAATTGATTATACTCATAAAGAATCACAATATTATGATTATGGTTCACAACGCGGGTTGCCGCAAAAATATTCTCAGCTTGGCCCACGTGTAGCTACAGATGATATGAATGGTGATGGGCTTGAAGACTTTTTCATTGGAGGGGCAGCTTATCAATCAGGCAAAATATTTTTTCAAGAGTCCGACGGTACTTTTACTTCAAAAGACCTTATAGAGGGAATGAAACTGGAAGAAGATCTTGCTACAGTGCTCTTTGATGCTGACGGAAACAAATATCCCGACCTGCTTATAAGTGGCGGCAGCACTGAATTTGGAGCAGACAGCCCGAATAATTTTCTCCGTCTATATAACAATGACGGCAAGGGAAATTTTACACTGAATAAGCTTGCATTGCCCCACAGTATTTCAGCTATTTCAAATGCAGTAACAGCAGCAGATTACGATGGAGATGGTGATATGGATATATTTATCGGAGGCCGTATCACTCCAGAAAAATATCCCCAATCTCCACGAAGCTATATCCTACAAAATAATAAAGGAGTATTTACAGATGTAACAAATCAGGTATGTTCTGAACTTCAATATCCGGGAATGATAACTGATGCATTATGGACTGATTTTGATAATGATAAAAAACCGGATTTGATCATTTGCGGCGAATGGATGCCTCTACGTTTTTTCAAAAATAACAATGGAAAATTAACAGAAGTAACTGCCGCCACGGGGTTAAATAATGATAATGGTATGTGGCGTTCGCTGCAGGCTGTTGATATAGACAACGATGGTGATATGGATTATGTAGCAGGAAATATGGGATTAAATAATAAATATCATGCAACTCCCCAAATGCCTATAATCCTGTACACAAAAGATATAGATAAGAATGGTTCTGAAGATTTGATACTTGCTTACTACATAAAAAATAACGGTGGTAAATATGAATTATTTCCCGGCTTAGACCGCAACCAACTTGCAGATCAAATTCCTTCGGTTAAAAAAAAGTATTTGCTTCATAAGGAATTTTCAGACGTAAATATGGAAAGGTTGGCTCACGATTTTGGCAATAATGGATGGACAAAACTAAAGTGTGAAATGATGCAAACAGTATGGATAGAAAATATGGGAA
>WNGA01010416.1_pt1 | contig 28565 bp, 24 predicted proteins | sample 5400061 | NCBI WGS metagenome assembly WNGA01 (sample SAMN13153366, study PRJNA577476) | soil metagenome | isolation source: 100 cm soil or saprolite under grassland replicate 2 | place: USA:California | collected 2016-06-15
TGCCCCGATACCAGCGCAAGCGCAGCCGGCTGAACTGGGCGTCCCAGCCCTTTTCGCGCAGCTCCGCGACGAGGCGGCGGTGGGCCCACTCGGGGAGGCCGGCACGGTTGACGTAAATGCCCAGGACAATCAGGCTCAGCAGCGCGAGCAGCAGGGCCACGCGGGTCCATTTGAAGATCGAAAAGAAGATCCTCCAGCCGCGGCGGCGAGGCCGTTTGGGGTTTCCGGTTTTTGGAGCGTCGTCACTCACGGTGCCCGCCCTCGCGCCAAACTACTTCGCGTCGCCAGCCAACGGGTAGAAAAAGTAAGTCACGATGCGCAAGTACAGTTGCGGTGGGATTTCAAAGATACGCGGCTGGTCGTCGACGGTGGCCAGCGCGTAGGGGACGTTGTTCGGTGCGCGGCTGCCGAACTCCAGCGTGAGCGTTTGCGGCTTGTCGCCGTTCTTCAGCTCGAGGATGAGGCGGTCGGCGTCCTCCTTGAAGCCATAGGTAAGCCGGTAGTCCTCGCCGCGCGCGACCCAGGTGTCGGCGCGGAGTTCGCCGAGGAGGTGGACGGTTTCCTCGATTGCGGGCGGATTGTTGAGAACGCCTTGCGAGCCGGCCGCAAGGCTCCACTGGTGCGTCGGGCTGCGTTGATGAGTGCGGGACTGGCCGTGATACTGGGCGGTGAGCCGCGCGACCTGGTTCGTGGTGAATCGCCACACGCGCCGGTCGCGCAATTGCCAGAGCTCGTAAGGCAGGCGCGACACGTCGCGCGTGTCCAGCGCGTAAACGGAAGCCTCATCCGGCCGGCGGGCAAAGACCTTCTCGTCCTGGACGGCACCCAGATCCAACTCAGCCACGACTCGGTTGCTGACGGCGCCCGAGCCGTTCGTGACGGCGGCGCGCACAAGAAACTGGCGGGCGGGCGGGTTCAGGTTGTAAAGCGTTTTCAGGTCGGTCACCACGTCGGCCGCCACGCTGCCTTCCAGGCGCGTCATCGCCTCAAGCCAGTCTTTCATCAATTCGGTGTCGACGGCCACTGGCGTGGCGTCGCCCGCGATCCAGGCGCCGTTGGTCTGATGGCGCACGACGAAACTCTCCGTGCCGATGACCTCGATTGATTCAACCGCGGCCGGATTGAAGCCCATCAGGTGCCGGTCTCGCAGCCAACTGTGGGGCCTCTGGAGGAATTCGAGCAGGTCTTTGGGCACGAGCACAATGTTGGTCTGCGCCAGACGCCGCGCGTAGACCGAGGTGGGGTCGTTGGTCGGGCTTTTGCCGAACTGGACGACGAGGAGGTCGTTGGTGCCGAGGCCCGCGACGAATTCGGCTTCGGGGGGATCGAGCCCGTAGGGTTCGAGGTCGGCGCGCGGATTGTCGTTGATGAACTTTTGCACGTGCGCTTCGCCGAGCTTGCGGAAGAGCAACTCCACGAGGCCGGGGTCGGCGCGCGCGGGCGTCGGCTTGGTGAGGGCCAGAATCCGGTTGGTCTGATCGATTTCCAAGGCGAATCCGCGTCCGGCAGCCCGCACCTCGAACCGGCTGGCCTGGAAGTTCTGAAAGTGGATGAGCGTCGTGTCGCGCCAATCGTTGGCCGCGCGCGGCAGGCGGTCAAACAGCTCCGCCGGTCCTGTGAAGACGGACGGATCTTGCGAAGTTTGCATGTACACCTGGTCGCCGACGGGCGTCCGGTTGCCGAAGTGGATCTCCTTGCGCTGGCCCTGGAACTGAAGCGTGAGCGTGGCCTGCGGCAAGTCCAGGCCGTACTCCGCCGGCGTGCGCCGGGCGGCGATCATTTCCTCCTGGGAAATCCTCGTGCGGGGGACAAGCGTCTCGAGTTGATGGAGCACCCGCTCGATGGCGTGCGGCTGAGCCGGGTAACGGATGGGATCGGCCAATTCCCAGGGCGACAGCCCGTTGGCGCGCTCGACGCGCAGGAGCAATTCGTTCGTGAATCGCAACGTAACGTTCGTCACGTCGGCCGAGCGGAAGGCGGACAGCACGTCCGGTGTCCGGGCGTTGGCCCCGCCCGTGCGCAGATGGCGCTCGAATAAGGCGATGAACGCAAACAGCGCCAGCGCGAGGCCGAACAGGATACCGGTGGTCCGCCAGCGGGTCATGGCTCAACGCCTCCGCCGCATCCAGACCAGCCCGCCCAACAGCAGCGCGCCGCCGGGCATGCCGGCCAGAAGAATCCACTGCACTGAGATCATTTGCGCCCGGCTCAGTATCACTTTGTATTCCTTCATCGGCCGCGGAGGGATTCCAATGAGCAACTCTACCCGGTCCAGAAGCCAGTTGACCGCGTGGCTGGCAAATTCGTGGTTGGCCGCTTTGTCGATCGTGTCGTTGGCCAGGAAAATCGAGTCGCCCGCCACCACGATGCGGGTGGCCCCGCGCTCGGCGCTGACGCCGGGCACGCCGCCGCGCTCGACGGCCACGATCAGCGGCATGAGGCCGATGGGGTCGTCGGACGAGGGGCTCAGGCTGCCGTCGGACCGGATGTTTTCGATGGCGCGCCCGCCGGGACTCGTAAAAACAATTTCCTCGACCTGCGGCGCGTCGGCGCCCCGTGCCGAGCTCTTGTCGCGCGATATCGTGCGGGGCCGCAGCAGGTAAAGCCTCGAGCGGACCAACGGACGGACCATCCGGTGCGCGCCGAAGGTCGAGACCACCATGTCCTGCTTGTCCGGGCTCACGGCGAACTCCTCGTCGAGAACGCGGTTGCGGCCGACGACCACGCCCCACTCGGCCAGGGTGCGCTCCAAGCCGGTGTCCCGGGTGCCGGAATTGAAGTTGAAGAGCGCAAACAGGCGCCCGCCTTGCTTGAGGTAGCGGTCGATCTTCGCCACCACCAGCGGAAGCATCCCCTGGAGGGGGCCGGCGACGATGAGCAGGTTGCAGTCCGACGGGATCTCGGCCGCGCCTTCCAGTTGGAGCGACTCGAACTTCACGCCGTTCTCGCGCAGCACGCCGGCAAACTTCGAGTAGCCCATCAAGCCGTCGTCGCTGGCCGGATCGTGTTCGTCGTGGCCCTGGAGGAAATAGGCCTTGAGCTGGCGGGGGGTGAGCACGCTGAGGATCGCGGAGGTAAACATCATCTCGCCCTTGAAGGCCACGCGCTTGATTTCGCTGCTCCGGCCGGCAAGCATTTCGTTCATGTCCAGATCGGACAATTCGCCCTGGTAAACGAACTTCGTGCGGTCCTGGCAGTCGAAGATGACCAAATCGCGGTCGTTTTTATCGACGAGATTGTATTTTTTCTTCGCCGCCAGCGCGATGCTTGTGTCGCGAGTATAGTCGATGACCTCGATGACAATGCGCGGATTGGCCCCGGAATACGCCTTGAGCAACCCGAGCGACAGTTTGAACAGCGGGTCCTCCCGGTCGAAATAGAGGGTGACGCGCAGTTCGTTCGTGACCGAGGCGAGCACCTTCTGGGTGAGGGGCGACAACTCAATGCCCCCGGTGCCCGACCAGTCGAAGCGGCTATGGTGCCGGGCGGCCAGATAATTCATCATCGTCAGCAGCGCCACCACCGAGAGCACGAGCAGCGCCGTGTTCAGCGTGATGTTCCACTTGCGCGCGCGAGAAAAGCTGGGAGGCGGCTCGGACATCATGTCATTTCCAGCGGCGGCACTCGACCGCCTTCCAGGTCAGCAGGAGGAACAATCCCGTCAGGCTCAGATAAAGGACCACGGGCCGCACGTCCACGACGCCCTGGGCGAAGTTGCGCATGTGCTCGTGCAACGCCAGGTAAGCCACCAGCCGGCCAATCCCCTCACCCTGGGATGGGAAGACGGCGTCCAGGAAGATGCAGGTGAACAGCGCTCCACCAATGGCCAGGCCGACGATGACGGCGATAATTTGACTGCGCGTAATGGCGGATGCAAATACTCCGATGGCGATGTATGCGCTTCCGAACAGCCCGATCCCGAGGCCAGTCGCGGCCATCGTGCCGGCACTCAAGCCCGAGGAATCGCTGCTGTAATGCCGGGCGATGAGCAGGCAAGGCAGCAATGGCAGCCAGATGAGCAGGAAACACAGGAGCCCGCCCGTGAACTTGGCCAGCACCACCTGACCGTCGCCCACGGGCGTCGTCATCAGGGTTTCGTAGGTGCCGGTGCTTTTTTCCAGCGCAAACGAGCGCATCGTGATCACCGCCGGCATCACCAGGAGGATGAACCAGAAGAACTGGGTGTCGTAGAAGAGCAGCGTCAGGGGCAGGTTCTCGGCATTGCCATTTTCAATCCAAAGCATCAACACGAAGCCACCCCCGAGCACGAGCGTTGTGACGGCCAAAACGATATAACCCATCCACGACTTGAAGAACGTGCCCAGTTCCCGGCACACCAGCGTGCAATAGGCTCGCATCAGCTCTCCTCCTCCCGATCCGGTCGCGTGACTTGCACGAAAATGTCCTCCAGCGAATGCCGGCTGCGCGTCAGCTCGCGTAACGGCCAGCCCTGCGCGCACACCAACTCATAGACTTGCGGCCGGAGGTCCACGCCCGGCCGCGCCGTAAGCGAGCACCGCACGTAGTCGCCCTCGGCCGGCGCCAGGTCGAACCGATCCACGTCCGCCATGGCTTCCCAGGCCGATTGCAATTCATGGAGTGGCGCGCTGATCTCGGCCACCACCTGGCCGCTCTCACTCATCACCAGTTGCAGGTTCTCCGGCGAGTCGTCCGCCAGAATCTGCCCCTGCCGCAAGATGAGCACGCGGCTGCAGGTCATCTCGACCTCGGGAAGAATGTGCGTCGAGATTAGCACTGTGTGACGGCCGGCCAGGTCTTTGATCAACTGGCGGACCGCGCGAATCTGGTTGGGATCCAACCCGATGGTCGGCTCGTCCAGGATGATCAACTCCGGTTCGTGGACGAGCGCGTCCGCCAGCCCGACGCGCTGTTGATAACCCTTGGAGAGCTGGCCGATGATTCGCTTGCGCACATCGGTCAGCCCGCACTGTCCCATCACCGTCTCCACTCGCTCGCGGGCCGCCGCGCGCCGGAGTCCTTTCAGGTTCGCCCGGAACTGGAGGTACTCCCGGACCCGCAGGTCGCGGTGCAGCGGATTGTTCTCCGGCATGTAGCCGATGCGGCGGCGAACCTCGTCGGCCTGGGTGAAGACATCGAAGCCGGCGACGCGCACCGTGCCCGACGTGGCGGGCATAAAGCAGGCGAGGACGCGCATGATCGTGCTCTTGCCCGCGCCATTCGGCCCGAGCAGGCCGACGATTTCGCCGCGCTGGACGGCGAATGACACGTCGCTGACCGCCCGCGCCGCGGCATAGCGCTTGGTGAGGTTCTCGACCTCAATCATCCAGCCGTTGTTTGCCGATCCGTCAATCATGCAGCGTGCGGAGTGTAGTCAGGAGGACGGACGCCTCGCCAACAAAAAGAAAGGTATGAGGTATGAGGTATGAAGTATGCAGGATGAGGGAGGTGCGACGTGGGGGAAAGTGGATGGGGGATCAAACAGCCAACAGTCGCCCGCCGCTCCCTTCATACCTCATACCTCATACCTCTCTCCGCGCGTCGCTCAAATCCTTTCAAAATACCGCCTCATTTCCCAATCCGTCACCGCGTTGCCAAACGCTCCAGTCTCCAACCGCGCGGTGTGGACATAGAAATCCACAACGGCGTCGCCCAGTGCGCGCCGCGCCACTTTGCTCTTGTTGAGCAACTCCGCCGCGTCGCTCAGCGAGCCGGGCAGCGCCGGCAACGCTGCGTCCACATAGGCGTTGCCCTCGTAAACAGCGCCGCAATCCAGTCCTTCCTCCACTCCTGCCATCCCCGCCGCCAGAGTCGCGGCGAAGGCCAGATACGGGTTCGCGTCCGCGCCCGGCATTCGGTTTTCGATGCGGAATGAATTCGCGTGCCCCACCACGCGAAAGCCCACGGTGCGATTGTCGTGCGCCCACGCCAGTTTCGTTGGCGCCCAACTCCCCGGCTGGTACCGTTTGTAAGCGTTGATGGTCGGCGCAAAAAAATAACAGAACTCGCGCGAATACTTCAGCAGCCCGCCGAGGAACTGCCGAAACAGCTTCGAACCACCGCCGTCTTTGGCGCCCTTCCCGTTCCAAAACAGGTTCCGGCCTCCCTGCCACAGGCTGGCGTGGATGTGGCAACTGCTCCCCGGCTCGCTCATCGAAGGCTTGGCCATGAATGTCACGCTGCGGCCCTGTTGCGCGGCGATTTCCTTCAGGCCTTGCTTGAACACCGTGTGCAGGTCCGCCATCTCGAGAGGCGTCGTGTAGAGGAAGTTGACCTCGTGCTGGCCCCGGCCCCATTCGCCTTTGCTCGACTCGACCGGCACCCGCGCCGCGATCATCTGGTTGCGGATCGCGCGGAACAGCCCCTCGTCGCGCGCCGGTTGCATCGTGTGATAATCGATGCGGTAATCGCTCGAAGGCGTCAGCCCGCGGTAATCCGCCACGTGCGCGTCATGATAACTGGCATTGAAGAGGAAGAACTCCACCTCGCTGGCCATGTTGCAAACCAGCCGTCGTTTGGCCAGCCGAACCAACTGCCCCCGCAGCACGCTGCGCGGCGCTTCCGCCACCGGCCGGCCGTCGTGATGGCAAAAATCGCAAATCACCAACGCCGTCCCCGGCAGCCACGGCACGTGGCGTAGCGTCGCCAGGTCCGGTCGCAATGCGAAGTCTCCGAACCCCGACTCCCAGTTCGCGACGCCGAAGCCCCGCTGGGGTTCCATGTCGATATCGACGGTGAGCAGATAATTGCACCCGTGAGTGCCGTGCTCGACCACCGATTCCAGGAAGAACTTCCCGACGAAGCGCTTGCCCACGAGACGCCCGAATACATCCGGAAACGCCACCACTACCGTGTCGATATCGCCTCGTTGGATGAGCCTGCGCAGGGTCTGGAGATTCATAAGCGGGTGCGCGGAGAATATGCGGGCGGTTTCGGCAGGGTCCATGATTTTCGGTTTAGGACCACGTCGGACGAATGGAGTTCCGAGTTCCGGGTTCCAAGTTCAAAGTTCCAAGTTCAAAGTTCGAAGTTCAAAGCTCACGCTTTGAGCCTTGGACTTTACCCCTTGAACTCCGAGCCTTGTTTATCGAGCTTTGCCCTTATGCCGGCCCTCGCGCCTTCACGCACCACGCACCACGCACCACGCTTTGCCCCCATTGACCAGGTGATGCTCGAAGCCATTCGCGATTATTTCTTCGCCACCGGCCTGCGAGTCGGGATGAAACCCGCCGGGGGCATCCGCACAGCCAAACAGGTCCTCGTCTCTCTTGTGATGGTGAAGGAAACCCTCGGCGACGACTGGCTGACGCCCGAGCTCTTCCGGTTCGGCGCCAGCACGCTCGTGAACGACGTGCTGATGCAAATCGTGAAGCTGGCCGACGGCGGCTACCAGAGCCCGGAATACTTTTCGTTGCCGTGACCAACGACCGCTTCACGTTTCACGTTTCACGTTTCACGTTTCCGCCTCACACATCCCGTTTGGACGCCGCGATTTCCCTGAACACGAACCCCCCTCCTCCGTCCAACCCACTGCCGTCCGATGAAAATCACCGACGCCTTTATCGCCGAACACGCGGTCCTATACGCGCAACTGGATCACCTCGAGCAAGCTATCCCCGCTGCCAGGACGCTGGGAGAGATCCAGGCCATGGCCGGCCTGCTGGAAGCCGCGCTCCGGACTCACGCCGACCTCGAAGACCAACTGCTCTTCAACGGCCTCGAACCGGGCCTCGACCAGATGGGCAAGCTTGAGAAGGTCCAGCACGATCACGACGCCATCTGCAAGGGACTCGAACTGATCCGCCATTCGCGCTCGAAAAAAGACGCCCAACGGCGGCTGCTCAACGTCGTTCACCTGACGCGCAAGGAGTTCGATCTCGAAGACCGCGTTATTTTCCGGCTCGCGGAGGAACTCCTGCGCGAGGAGACCCTCAAGCAGCTCGGCAAGGCCTGGGCCCGCCAGCGGCTCGTGCCCGCGAGATAGGAAACGACGAAAGACGCTCATGGAAAAACTCGCGGTCTACCTCGCCGTGGCGTTGGGCAGCGCGCTGGGCGGCGTCGGACGATTCTGGCTCTCCGGCTTCGCGGCGCAGCGGGTCGGCGAGACCTTCCCGTGGGGCACGCTGCTGGTGAACGGGACCGGCTCGTTGGCCATCGGCCTGTTCGCCGCACTGACTGGTCCGGATGGGCGCTGGATCGTCAGCCCGCGCTTGAGCTACTTTTTCATGGCCGGCCTCTGCGGCGGCTACACGACATTTTCGTCATTCAGTCTTCAGACCCTTAAGCTGGCGCAGGAAGGGCAAGTGCTGTACGCCTTCGCCAACGTGGTGGCGTCGGTCGCGTTCTGTTTGCTCGCCGTGTGGCTGGGACATTTGCTCGGACAGGCGTTGAATAGGTGAAGACATGAAAATCCCCGAGAACGGCAAATTGCTGCGCATCTTCATTGGCGAGAGCGACCGCTGGCATCGCCAGCCGCTCTACGAGGCCATTGTGCTCAAGGCGCGCGAGCTTGGCCTGGCGGGTGCCACCGTGTTGCGCGGTCCGATGGGCTTTGGCGCCAGCAGCCACCTGCACACGGCCAAGATCCTCCGTCTTTCAATGGACCTCCCCATCGTCATCGAAATCATCGATGCGGAGGAGAAGATCAACCTGCTTCTGCCGCATCTCGACGAGATGGTCACCGAGGGCCTGGTCACACTGGAAGACGTGCGCGTGCTGAAATACCGCGCGGACCAGAGCAAGCCTCGGGGGTAATTCCCATTGGCGCGGTCGTTAGAGGGCGCATCTCAACATCAGTGCAGCCGTGTGCGCGCTAACCCTTCACCTCAGCCCTTTCTCTGCGAGGTGCGAGGAAGAGCGCGGAGCACATCGCGACAGTTCGCTGGTTACGCGGCAGCCCCCTCACTCCGGCCCTCTCCCCCTCCGAGGGGGAGAGGGAGTCCGGTGGCGCCGTGGGTTCCGCAATGGCAAGCACCTAACCGTCGGACGACTTGCGCCGCCAACTGCGCGGACTGACGGGCGGCGATTCTCCCTCTCCCCATCCGATGGGGAGAGGGCCGGGGTGAGGGGGCAGCCGGTTCGTTTGGCCTGAGCAGCGCAGAAAATGGGTAACGCTTGTCGTTAGAGAGGCGCACCCATCGGGATTGACTTTGCCCCGGACCGGGCATTGAATGTCAGTAGCCTCGGTAATTGTGAAACGTATCGCATGGTTCGTCTGGCTCTGCCTGTGGCTGGCTGTCGCGGCCTGGTCGAGGGCGGCTGATTTGCGCCCAGGGGGACGTGCATTCGTCGAACGGCATTGTTTCGAGTGCCACGATACCGAGACGAAAAAGGGTGGACTGGATTTGTCGGCGCTGAAATTCGACCCTACCGATTCGACGAACTTCGCCGCGTGGGTGTTGGTTCACGACCGGGTAAGCAACGGCCAGATGCCGCCGAAGAAGAAGCCGCGGCCGGAGTCGGCGGAACTGGAGGCGTTCACGAGGTCCTTGTCCTCGTCACTTGCGTCCACAGAACTGGCGAGCCTTGCGAAGGAAGGCCGGGCAACCCGGCGGCGGCTCAACCGCTACGAGTACGAAAACGCGTTGCGCGACTTGCTTCACGCGCCGTGGCTCCAGGTCCGTGAATGGCTGCCTGAGGATGGCGAGGCATATCGCTTCAATAAGATCGGCGAGGCCCTCGACGTGTCGCACGTGCAGATGGCGCGTTATCTGGGAGCGGCGGAGTACGCGTTGCGCCAGGCGATGGCGCAGTACGCCGGGCCGCCCAAAGCAATGACCCGGCGCTACTACGCGCGCGATCAGCGCAGCTACACCGGGCCGATGAAGTTCTCGGTGTTCAACACCGCGCCCGAGCGGGCCACCTTCCCGGTGCTCGGCTTCAAGGGGCAGCCCGACGTGCGCGCGGGCGACGCGCCCATCACCAGCACGAATGCCGAGCTGCGTGAACTGGAGGGCGTAGGCGTGGTGGCCAGCGCCTACGAACCGATAGAGCCGAAGTTCAATCAATTCCGGGCGCCCGTCTCGGGCCGCTACAAGCTGCGCTTCAACGCCTACTCGGTGTGGGTTGGGCCGGGCCAGAGCAACAAGTGGTTCATCCCGAACCTTGACGACATTTCCCGCGGGCGCCGCGACGAGCCGGTGGTGATTTATTCCGAAATCCCGCCGCGCCTGTTGCGCTGGCTGGGCAAGTTCGACATCACGCCCGAGCCGGGCGTGCACGAGTTGGACGTCTGGCTGCTGGCCGGCGAAACGATTCGGCCCGATGCAGGCCGGCTGTTCCGTTCCCGGCCGGGCGCGTCGCGATGGCAGAATCCGCTGGCCGAACCGGATGGCCAGCCCGGCGTCGTCTTCCGCTGGCTGGAGGTCGAAGGTCCCATCTACGACCAGTGGCCGCCCCCAGGGCACAAATTGCTTTTCGGCGATTTGCCGATGGTCAATCGAAAGCTGTCCGTCGAGGTGGAACGCAGGTCTGCAACGGAAACGAACCGATTCGGCCAGCGCAGATTCATCCCGCCCTCGGGCGTGGAAGTCGTTTCCACGAAACCGATGCGCGATGCCGAACGCCTGTTGCGCGATTTCATCCCGCACGCTTACCGGCGCCCGGCGGACGACGTGGAGCTGAAGCGCTTTTTGCCGGTCGTCCGCGACGCGTTGAAGAAGGGCAATTCTTTCACCGACGCGATGATTGCCAGCTACACCGCCGTGCTCTGCTCGCCCGAGTTCATCTGCCTTGAGGAGAAGCCCGGGCGACTGGATGATTACGCGCTGGCCTCGCGCCTGGCCTTCTTCCTCTGGAACTCGGCGCCCGACGACGAGCTGGAATGGTGCGCCGCGAAGAATGAGTTGCACCAGCCCGACGTCTTGCGCGCGCAAACGGAGCGGCTGCTGGTCCACCCCAAGTCACGGCAGTTCGTGGACGCTTTCCTCGATTACTGGCTGGACCTGCGAAAGATTGTGGCCACGGCGCCGGATTCGGGCCTTTACCCCGACTATTACCTGGACGACCTGCTGACCGAGTCGGCGCTGGAGGAGACGCAACTGTTCTTTGCCGAATTGCTGCGCGGGGACTTGCCTGCGCGCAATCTGGTGGCGTCCGATTTTGCGATGCTCAACGAGCGGCTCGCCGCCCACTACGGCCTGCCGCCGGTGCAAGGAGTGGCCTTGCGCCGCACGCCGTTGCCCAGGGAAAGCCCGCGCGGCGGGCTCCTGACGCAAGCCGCCGTGCTCAAGGTGACGGCCAACGGCACCACCACGTCGCCGGTGCTTCGCGGGGCGTGGATCATGGAACGCATCCTTGGCCAGAAGCCGCCGCCGCCGCCGCCGAGCGTGCCCGCCGTCGAGCCGGACATTCGCGGCGCGGTGACGATCCGCCAGCAATTGGATCAACATCGCACGCAGGAAACCTGCAATGTGTGTCACTCAAAGATCGATCCCCCTGGTTTCGCGTTGGAGAACTTCGACGTGATGGGCGGCTGGCGGGAACGCTACCGCGCGGAAGGCGACGGGGTTCCGGAAAAGGGGATTGCCAAGAGCGGCCAGAAGTTTGCTTTTCATTACGCGCTGCCCGTGGACGCCAGCGGCGCGCTGCCCGACGGCCGGAAATTCCGCGACATCCGCGAGCTCAAAGAACTGCTGCTGGCCGACGAGAAGCAAATTGCCAGGAATCTGGCCCGGCAACTGGCTGTCTATGCCACCGGCGCTCGCGTGCGCTTCGCGGACCGCGAACAAATCGAGCAGGTGCTGAAGCGGGCCAGTTCCAGCCATTACGGCGTGCGCAGCCTGGTTCACGAGATTGTGCAGAGCGAGTTGTTTTTGATGAAGTAGCGGCCAGTAATCAGTAATCAGTAATCAGTAATCAGTAATCAGTAATCAGTAATCAGCAAACGTTAACGGGTTTTCCAGTATGGGAACGAAGCTTGGATACGTGACGCACTTCAAAGACTTGGAAGTGTACAAGCGGCAGCGCGAACTATCCAAGGAAGTCTTTGGGCTGACAAAGCGCTTCCCGGGTGACGAGCGGTTTTCACTGACCGACCAACTCCGCCGGGCATCGCGCTCCATCGGAGCGCAGATCGCCGAGGCTTGGGCGAAGCGCCTGTATCCGAAACACTTTATCAGCAAGCTAACTGATGCCGATGGCGAGCAAATGGAAACCCAGCATTGGCTGATTGAGGCAGGAGACTGCGGATACATTGACGAAGCGAACTCGAACCGACTGCTCGGCGTCTGCGAGGAAATTGGCCGGATGCTTGGCTCCATGGTGCGCAAAGCCGAATCATTCTCGTCACACGACTATTCCTTGCATGAAGAACCGCCTTCTTATCTGGCCAACAATTTACTTGAGTCCGGAGGTTCCTGCGGGGCGCGGGCATTCTGCTCTCCCTGCCCCTGCTCGACGCGATGACGCCGGCGTTTGCCCGCGCGGCGAAACGCATCGCCGCCGACGCCACACCGGGCGGCAAGCCGCGCCGGCTGTTTGGCATCTGTAATAATCTGGGATTGCTCCCGGACAATTTCTTCCCGAAGGCCAGCGGACGTGATTACCCCTTGTCACCTTATCTGGAAACGCTCGAGGAGCATCGGAACGATTTCACGGTGTTCAGCGGCGTGTCGCATCCCGACGTGGACGGCGGCCATCCGGCGGACAATTGCTTCCTCACGGCCGCGCCGCACCCGGGCAGCGGCGGCTTCCGCAATACCATTTCGCTGGATCAATACATCGGCGAGCGGATCGGGCACCTCACGCGGTTTCCGTCGCTCACGCTGGGCGTCAACGTCCAGCAGGGGCTGCGGAGTCTTTCGTGGACCGGCTCGGGCGTGCTCATTCCCTGCGAGGAAAAAGCCGCCGACGTTTTCAGCCGGATGTTTTTGCAAGGCACGAAGTCCGAGACGGCGGCGCAGGCGCGCAAGCTGGAGACGGGCCGGAGCATCCTCGACGCCGTGGCCGGACAGGCGAAGGATTTGCAGCGCACGGTCGGCCCGCGCGACCGCGACCGCCTCGATCAATACTTCACCAGCGTCCGCGAGTTGGAGCAGCGCATGGCGATGTCGCGTGAATGGGAGCGCAAGCCCAAGCCGAAGGTCAGCGCCCCGGCGCCGCTCGACCCCGCCAGCCCGAAGGCCTACATGGAAAAAGTGCGGTTGATGTACGACATGGCGCGGCTGGCCTTCGAGACGGATTCCACGCGCTCAGTTTCCCTCCTGCTCGACAGCGTGAACTCGCCCGCCATCGACATCGAGGACGTGAAAATCACGGACGGCTACCATAACCTGTCGCACCATGGAAAATCCGCACAAAAACTGGCGCAGTTGAAAGCCATTGACCTGTGGCACATGAAGCTGCTCGCGGAACTGTTCAGCCAATTGAAAGCCGTGCGCGAGGATGGCGAGCCGCTGCTCGACCGCACGATGATTCTCTACGGGTCGAATCTCGGCAACGCCAACACGCACGTCACGACGAACATGCCGACGATCTTCGCCGGCGGCGGTTTCAAGCACGGCCAGCACCTGGCCTTTGACACGACGCACAATTATCCGTTGCCCAACCTCTTTGTCTCGATGCTCCAACGCATGGCTCTGGAGACGGACAAGTTTGCTTCTTCCACGGGTACGATGCGGGGATTGGAAATGGCGTAGGCGGCGGCAAGGCTTCCCATCAATTGTTCACTGTAGCGTCGGTCTGTGACCGACGACGGCGCTCACAGAGCGCCGCTACAGCGGTGCTGCCGTTATGCCGAGTCACGCCGCGTGCGTTACCGCGGCGCCTCGGTTTCCGACAGTTCGAGCCGGTATCTCGCCTCGAGGATTTCCACGCCGGCTTCCTTCTTGAGTTTGGAGAAGAACTCCGGCATCGCTTTCTGCAACGCTTGTTGCTGGAGAATTTCCTTGAGGTCTTTCGACACCTTGTCGAAGTCCGCCTTTTGCGCCGGCATCTTTTCGAGCAGCTTGAGGAGGTGATGCCCGAATGGCGTCGTGACAATGTCACTGATCGCGCCGGGCGCGAGCGAGAAGGCCGCGGACTTGAACTCGGGGGAAAATGGGTCGTTGCGCGTCAAGGTATATTCGCCTTTTGTCTTCGCCAGGCCGCGATCCTCGGAGAATTCCTGCACGAGCTTCTGGAAGTCCTCCCCGCCCACCGCCCTCGCGCGGAGCTTCTCCAGGCGCTGGCGCTTGAGTTTTTTCTGTTCCGCGGGCAGGTCTTCTTCGGAGTTTCGGTCGCGTGTGGCAATGAAGATATGGGCGACGCGGACTCTTTCCGGCTGTTCGAGTCTTTCGAGGTTGAGACGGCGCAGCGTGTCCATGCGCTCGCGCAACGCGGCAATGTCCGCGAGCTTGGATCCCGGCGCGGCGGCCTGTTTTTCCAGATAGGCCGCCATCGCCTTGACGAGGTAATCCGTCCCGGTCCGGTAAAAATCCTGCACTTCGGCGTCGCTCACGACCAGGGTGGACTTCAGCTCGCGCTGGACCACGGACTCGGCGAGAGCCTGGTCCTGAATGCGACGAGTGAACTGCTCCATCGTGAGGCTCATGGCCTTGATTTGGCGGAGGAACGTGTCGTCGTTCGGGGCGGCTTTTTTCGCGTCGGCCAACATTTTTTCCGCGAGGCCTTCGGCGGCGAGGCGGTCGGCGGCAGTTGCGCGATTGGTGAGGATTTGGGTGACGATGAGGCGGTCGAGGAGCTGGGCTTCGCGAAGGGTCCGTTCGCTTTCGCCGAAACGTTCGCCGCGCGAAGCGAGGTTCGCGCGATAGGCGATAAAGGCTTGCTGGAGCTGTGTGCTCGTCACGTTCACACCTTTGCCCCGCGCCAGCACTTCATCGCCGAACAGCGAATCGAAGCTCGGGCGCGGGGCGGGCTTGGGGGCGCCGTTGTCGGCCGCGGCGGCTGCGCGCGTGGCGAAGAGTGTGGCGAGGGCGCAAAGCGCTAATAAAGTTGAAAGCGTCATAGCTTCACCACCCGCACATTACAAATATCCGGATCCCGTTTGATCTCGTCCAGCGCCTCGGGCGGCGGGACGCTGTCGAGGTTGAGCACCGTGAGGGCCTGGCCGCCGGCCTGGTCGCGGGTCAGGCTCATGCTGGCGATGTTGACCTTGTAACGGCCCATTAGCGTGCCGATGTGGCCGACCATGCCGGGGCGGTCCTTGTTGTTCATCATGAAGACCACGCCGGACGGGACGATTTCGACCGGCTGGCTCCACACGCGGACGATACGCGGGTTGTTGGGCGAACCGAAAAACGTGCCGCCCGCCGAGACCTTGCTCGGCCCTGAGAACACCGCGACGTGCAGCCACTCGTTGAACGTCACCGGTTCGTCGGATTTCTTCTCCTCGACGAGAATGCCGCGGGCTGCCGCGGAAGACCGCACGTTCACGTAATTGATGTCCTTACCCGCGCTGAATTCGAGGAAACCGCGCAGAATGCAGCGCGTCACCGGATCCGTGGCCACCAACTCCTGCGCCTTGCCGCCGTAGGTGATGAAGATGCGGTCGACCTGCTTGGGCGCCAACTGGCCGAGCAGTCGGCCGAGTTTTTCGCCGAGATTCAGGTAAGGCTTCACCTGCGCGTAGGTCTTGGCGTCGAGGTTCGGCAGATTCACCGCGTTGCGCACAGCGCCATGGAGCAGGTAATCGGTGATCGCTTCCGCCACTTCGATGCCGACATTGTCCTGGGCTTCCTCCGTGCTGGCGCCGAGGTGAGGCGTCATGATCACGTTCGGGTGCGCGCGCAGCGGCGCTTCGCGGGGCAGTGGCTCGGTTTCGTAAACGTCCAGCGCCGCGGCGCCCACCTGGCCGCTGTTCAAAGCTTCGAGCAGGTCGCGCTCCTGAATGATCCCGCCGCGCGCGCAGTTCAATACCCTCACGCCCTTCTTCATCTTCGCGAAGGCGCGGGCATTCACCATGCCTTTCGTCTCGTCGGTCATCGGCATGTGGACGGTCAGGAAATCCACTAGCGGCCACAACTTGTCGAGGTCGTTCACCAGTTCGACTTGAAGCGCGACGGCCCGGGCCGGCGTCAGATACGGGTCGTACGCCAGCACGCGCATGCCGAACGCGCTCGCCCGCTTTGCCACTTCGCCGCCGATGCGGCCCATGCCGAGGATTCCGAGGGTTTTCCCGTAAAGCTCGATTCCCTGGAAGGCCTTGCGGTTCCACTCGCCGGCTTTCATCGAGGCGTGCGCCTGCGGGATCTTTCGCGCCAGCGCCATCAGCATCGAAAACGTCAGTTCCGCTGTCGAGATGGTGTTCCCCGCCGGAGTGTTCATCACCACGATGCCGCGCTCGGTGGCGGCCTCCTGGTCGACATTGTCGATGCCCACGCCCGCGCGGCCGACGACCTTGAGCCGGGGCGCGGCCTCCATCACCTTGCGGGTGATTTTGGTCTCAGAGCGGACGACGATTGCCTCGACGTCGGCCACCGCCCGAATCAACTCGGCTTCGGACAGGCGCTTCTCGAGCACCGTGACCTTGAGCTGCGGTTGCTGGCGAAAGAACTCGATTCCCCTGGGGGAGATCGGGTCGCAAATCAGCACGTTCATAAAATGGAGGCCGGAGTGTAGGAGCGGGGGCAGGACTGGTCAAATAATGAGATCCAGCCTGGCAATGCGGCTTGTCAGGCGCGGGCGCCAGCAGTAGGGTGAGGTCTATGTTCGTGCGCATTATCGCTTGCGCGGCGCTGTTCGGTGGCGTGCAACGCGCCTCCGCAGACCTCGTGCAGTTGAGGGACAAGGCCTCGGTGAGCGGCAAGGTTCTAGCCGAGAAGCGCGATGCCGTCGTGATCGACATCGGCTACACCGTGCTGGCAATTCCCAAGTCGGCCATTGTTCGTGTCGTGAAGGACGCCGACTCGGAACCGAAGGAAGCCCGGGGCAAGTCCGCCGCGAAAACAACCGCCGCCGCGACCACCGCAGGTGCGACGACCAACTCGCCCCTGTTCCGGACCTCGAAGACACTGGCCCCCGAGCGCACCGTGCGCGAACTGGTCGCGCACATCGGCGAAGCCGTCGTGACGGCTATCTCATCACCAACTTCCACGTCATCGAAGGGGAGACGCAGATCGCCGTCGAGGTGTACCATCAGAACGGGGGTCCGCTGGAGCGCAAGGTCTACAAACAAATACGCATCGTCGCGATGAACAAGTTCCACGACCTGGCCTTGCTCAAAGTCGAGGACAAGGAGGCGCCGAAGTTCGCCACAGTGCAACTGGGCGACTCGGACAGCCTGGCGGTGGGCGAGCCCGTCTTCGCCATCGGCAGCCCGCTGGGGCTGGAGCGCACGGTGACCGAAGGGATCGTCAGCACGAAAACCCGCCAGATGCAGGGCGAGCTTTACATGCAGACCACCGCGCAAATCAATCCCGGCAACAGCGGCGGTCCGCTCTTCAATTTGCGCGGGGAAGTCGTGGGCGTGACGAACATGAAGATGTTCGGCGACGGCCTCGGCTTCGCGATCCCGGTGGACAAGGTGAAAGACTTCCTCAAAAACCGCGACGCCTACGCCTACGACACCGACAACCCGAGCAATCCCTACCGTTATCTCCAGCCCCCGAGCCGCTTGAACCAACCCGCGGCCACGGACGCGGGAGCGAAGGAAGGCAGCGAGGCCAAGTAAGCCCAAACTCGCTGGCACACCTAGCGCCTCATCCCGTACTCCCTTCCACGGCCAAGAAGTCCGGTTGTTGATTATCAACCACTTGAGAATACAGTTCCGGCGGTGACGCCGTGAAAAATCAAGTGGGAATTTCCCGGATAAAGCCCCATCCCTCGGCGGGAATACCAGCCGGTCCGAACGCGCCGAGCCGAACCGTGGGCCGGGCGCGCGGTGAGTTGGCGCCTTCAAAGCCTTGACGACTCTTTTCATCGTGCCGCCATTGTCTCACAGGGGGTAGGACAACGGCGGTCCAATGAGGTCAACTTCAGGAAAAAAGTTGCTTCTGTGGCGTCGTCAACCAGCCGGCCAGCGAGTAATTGGCGGATGAAGCTTGGCGTGTCGACTTCGAGTGCCAAAAGTGAGGACCCCTTTATGGTTTATAGCAATCGTACCATTCGTCAGCGTAATCGGATTGCCGCGAATGGTGTGCCTACTGGCCAGATCGAACCTGATTGAGCGGAAGATGCGGTCGGTTAAATCGTTGGTGCTCACCATGTCTCCGGGCGGCAAGCCACCGGGAAACACGAGGTCGTTGCCGTTTGTGGGCACGCCGGCCGGAGACCAATTGGCCGGTGCGGACCAGTAGCCGGAAGGATCGGCGCCGGTCCATGTAGTCGTCGTCGCCACCGCCCGGGCACCGGGGACGGTCGCGAGGCTCAAAACAACGAGTGATATCAAATGCTGAATCTTCATAGGCTGACGTGTTGAAGTTTCATCGAAGCCATTCTTACCGGATTACGCATCGGTCAGGGATTGGGCAATCGCCTGACCCGATAGAAGTTCATCCCATTCGTGGCAAAGTCGGTGAAGGTCATTGGATTGAAGTTGGCGGTGTTGCTCCAAATGGTGGTCCAATTGCTCAACGTCGCGCTGCGTTCCACTGCGTAACGCAGGCCGACGTTGGCCGAGTAAGAAAATACGAACTGCGTGCCGAAGGGCCGTTGAATACCACTGAGCACGATCGGGACCGGCGTCACGACCGTGACCGTAACCGTCGCCGATCTCTTCGTTGCCCCGCGGTCATCCGTGGCCACGGCGAAGAGGGCATGCGTGCCCGCGGCGATGTTCGTCACGGCCAGATTGAACGGCGCGTTGCTCACGCTGCCGACCAGCGCTGTGTCAGAGAAGAAATCCACCCGCACAACCGTGCCGTCGCTGTCGGCGGCATTTGCCTGAATCGTTCCGCCGAAGGGCGCAGCGACGATAGCACCGTTAGTCGGGCTGATGATGCTGACCGTCGGCTGAGCGTTGACCGTATTGGTCGCTTCAACCGTGAGTGTCACGTCATTGCCATCGCCACCGATGTAGCTGAGGCGAAAAGGCATTCCATTCAGGGTGGTGACAGTCCCTTCGGGTCCCAGGAATTCGTTTGCGATCACACCTGGAGATGTCTTCTCGACGATGGTGTAAATTTGGCCTGCCTGCGGATGAAAACCAGCTGACGGAAAAAGGAAGCCATTGGACAGGCTCACCTCGCCAGATGAAACGAGTCTGCCGTATTCGCCGACATTGGTCCCATTGAGATAAATCTCCAGGAAACTGGTATACGAGGAGAGGCTTAGACTGAGGTTTTTGACCGAAAGCGTTGAGTCGAGAGTGATGTGACCGCATCCCGTTACATCTCCGACCACACCGTTACTACCGCTCAGACCAGCGCAGGCAGCACTCTCCATCTCCCAGAGCAACGTAATATTGAGGTTCGGCTGTGAACCCTGGACAAGGAATCCGCGTGGGCCACTCTGAACCTCTGCGGAAACAGCGTAGGGGTTATCTCCATAAAGAGCCAGAGCGCCTCCATACTGCCGAAGGCGGCCTCCAGTGAATTGTCCCCTGATAACCAACCGCCCGTTGTAAACGTAGAGACTGCCACCCCCAACATTTCCGATCACCGTCAACTCTCCAGACAAACCCCGGATTGAGGTGAATTGGGGAGTTGACGGTGTTCCACTGAAAGTCAAGTCACAGGCAATCACATTGGTCCCACTGTTGACTATACAATCCGTACGATTCGTCAGCGTAATCGGATTGCCGCGAATGGTGTGGCCACCGGCCTGAGTGAAACTGATTGAGCGGAAGATGCGGTCGGTTAAATCGTTGGTGCTCACCATGTCTCCGGGCGGCAAGCCACTTGGAAACACGAGGTCGTTGCCGTTTGTGGGCACGCCGGCCGGAGACCAATTGGCCGGTGCGGACCAGTAGCCGGAAGGATCGGCGCCGGTCCATGTAGTCGTCGTCGCCGCCGCCCGGGCACCGGGGACGGTCGCGAGGCTCAAAACAACGAGTGCCATGAAATGCTGAATCTTCATAGGATAACGTGTTGAAGTTTCATCGAGGCCATTCTGCCCGAGGGCCCTTCAATCCGAGCGCGCGCGATAGAAGTGGTTCGAGTGCTGAAGCCATTCTGGATCGACAAACTCGGCGGAGGCGCCGGGCAGGGCGTTGGTCCAGATGGGTTGCCAGTTCACCAGATTGGCGCTGGCCTCCACCACGGTTTGATTGGTGAGGCAGGTGAGAGTGAAGCCGAAGCCGCCCGGTTTCACGCCCGCGCTGCCCGGGGCGATTCGCGGCGCGAACAGCATCACGGTGGGCAAGCCGCCGTAGGTTGCTCCCCAGCCGGTGGTGCCGCAGTAGTAATAAGCCTTCGCGCCCGCGCCGACATTGGCGAACCAACGTCCGAAAGAATTAGTAGAGTAAGGAATAAGCACCGGCGCATTGCCCAGAAAGGTGAAGTTCGTCAGGTTAGTGCAACTCATAAACGCCTCATACCCGATTCTGGTGACGCTGTTGGGAATGGTCACGCTGGTCAGGCTGGTGCAGCCGGAAAACGCCCCATTCCCGATGCCGGTGACGTTGTTGGGAATCGTCACGTTCGTCAGGCTGGTGCAGCTGGCAAACGCACTGACTCCGATGCTGGTGACGCTGTTGGGAATCGTCACGCTGGTCAGGCTGGTGCAGGCGTTGAACGCATTACCCCCGATGCTGGTGACGCTGTCGGGAATGACGTAACTGCCGGCGCGACCGAGAGGAAAGATAAAAATGCCCGTTTGCGCTTTGTTGAACAAGACCCCGTCGAGGCTGCTGTAAGCCGGATTGGTGGCGGCCACTGAAAAGTTCGTCAGGCTGGTGCAGCCGGAAAACGCATCGCCCCAGATCTTGGTGACGCCGTTGCCAATCGTCACACTCGTCAGGCTGGTGCAACCGCCAAACGCAGCACCCCCGATGTAGGTGACGCTGTTGGGAATGGTCACGTTGGTCAGGCTGGTGCAGTTCTCAAACGCATCATCAATGATCAAGGTGACGCCGTTGCCAATGGTCACGCTGGTCAGGCTGGTGCAGCCGTAAAACGCCCGAAGCTCAATGCGGTCGAGGCCGTCGGGAATCGTCACGCTCGTCAGGCTCGTGCAGCCGAGAAAGGCAAACTGCCCGAGGTAGACGACGCTGTTGGGAATGGTCACGTTCGTCAGGCTCGTGCAGCCGGAAAACGCATAGCTCCCGATGGCCCAGACGCTGTTGGGAATGGTCACGCTCGTCAGGTTGGTGCAGTTGTTAAACGCATATTGGTCGATGTGGGTGACGGGATAGCCGTTGAAGGTGGAGGCGATGACAACGTCACCGGAAGCGTTGGGGCTGCTCGCCACATAAGCAGTGCTGCCGGAAACCGCGTAGTTGACCTGCGCCGTGGCCGGCGCCGCCACCAGCAGGCAGGTCAGGGTGAGAAGCCCCGGAACGAGAGTTCGCGCCTTGAACCCGAGGCTCAAAACAACGAGTGCCATGAAATGCTGAATCTTCATAGGATGACGTGTTGAAGTTTCATCGAAGCCATTCTGCCCGAGCTGTCTAAACGTCGTGCACCTGAAGCGGATCTCCGCCAACCGATGTTCCCGCTCCTGTGGTCTCGGTCCAGCCCTGCGTCACCGGACTCGGCGCCACTGCGGGGTTGCCATGCGGGCCGGCGTCGTAACTGGCCACGATGGAGTTGGTGACCGCGAAAGTGGCCGAGTGGAAATTCATCCGGCCCATGCCGGACCCGCTGCTGTTCGTGGCCGCAATTCGCAGGGCGTACGTGAGTTGGTCCAAGAAGTAACCCGGCCCAAACGAGCGCCATACTTCGGAGAATTGACCAATGACTTTTCACACACTGCGGGCTTTCGCAATGGGAATGGTGCCTTCCTGCCAACGGCAACTATGCCAGGCAAGACGGCAACAAGGCCAGTGTGCAGACAAGATATGATACAGAATCGACGAACTTAGACAACCACCAATTTCGGGGGAACGGTGAACGTGCAAGGGAGGGCAGACTTCCATGTCCGCCACGGCGCGGGTGTGCGTCAGTTCATCGAAGTCGCGCAGAAATTGCCGGAGAAGTGTCAACAAACGGCGATGGAAGTTCGTTGACCGAGCAATGAGAGAATATGCTTGAGCAGCCTGTATGCGGGGGGCCACTTCACGATGGCCGGAGGCAAGGTTTCGGCTTACATCGCCAAAGCGCGTATCGGCAGTGCCGCCGAGTCCATCACCGCATCCGGCTCTTCAGCCACCATCCAATTCTCCGGCGTCGTCGGCTACGAATATCACGTCCAACGCACTGACAGCCTCACTTCACCCATGACGTGGACTACGTTGACTGCGAGCCCCCTTTCACCCGCCGCTGATGGCTCATTCAGTTTCATCGACACCAACGCGCCATCCGGCACCGCTTATTACCGGCTGGTGCAGCATTAAAACCACATCGACGATGAGTGCTCCCGCATTTCAGCACTTGACGCTCCGAACAATTTCCAACGGCTATTCCTAAGCCATCGCAAATTTCTTAATCGTAATCTTACTCGTAATCCTAATCTTTTTCTGGAATTCGTGTTCATTCGTGTCCATTCGTGGTTTGACCTCTTTTGGTTGCGGCTATGCCTCTCCGTGTCCTCCGTGCCTCCGTGGTGAATTCGTCTTGACCGCAGATCGTGCCCGCGAAACACGCGAGTCGACGCCAAACAAGAATGCATAAGGAATAGACGTGACCTCAGATGACTGCATCCTATCGAATCACCTGGCCGCGAATTTCGCCGTCGCCGACGAAGGACGAGTGGATATTGATGTAAGTCAGTCCATCAATAACGTAGCCCAAGACCGACGGCGAGAGGGTGCCAGTGCCCGTAAAGCTGCCTGAGGTTCCGAAGGCGCCGTTGTGAAACGGAACGAGGTCGAAAAGGACCCCAGCGCCCTGGCCCACCGGCGCGGGACCATGGATATGCGCGTTGTTGGCAGTGCCCGTCAGATTGCGGTAAGTGATCTCAAAGGTAAGGCGGTCGCCGATCACAAGGAGAGCGCTCGAACCGATGCCACTGGTGGTCACGCCAGCTTGAGCACCGTCCAACCTGGAGGTCATAAGTACCGTGCCGACCTGGCCGCGAATTTCTCCGCCGGGGTTATTGGCCGTGTGAATGTTGATGTAGGTCTGGCCATTGAGGATCATCGTCTTCTGTTGCGCGGTGAGCGCGACGGTGCCGGCGAGAGCGCCGCCGGTACCGAGCGGTCCAATGCTATACGATGCAAGGAAGATTATTGGGGCGGCATTATTGGTTGAATTCGCCGGGCCGTGAATATGCGCGTCGGTGGCAACGGAGGTGAGATCTTTGTAGCGGACCTCAAAGTGCAGATTATTTCCTTCGATGCGGAAAGAGGCGATGCCCGTTCCAGGAGTCGTGACTGGGTTGGGCTTTTCCGCGGCGCCAGTGAGCGAAGCCGAAAGCGGGATCGCACTGACCTTGGGCGTGATTTGTCCGCGCACTTCACCTAGCGGAAAGTTCGGCGTGTGAATGTTCACATAGGTAAGGCCGTCGAGGACGTTGGCCAGTTGTTGTGGCGTGAGGCCCATGGTTCCGCCGAAACTCCCCAGGGCGGCGAGCGGACCATCGTGAAAAGCGACAAGATCCCGCATCACGCCCGCCGAATCGGCCGTATCGGCAGGCCCGTGAATGTGGGCATTATTGGCGGCGGAAAGAAGGCCGCTGTAGGTGATGTTGAAGGTCAGATTGGTGCCGACGAGGAAGAACGTACCCTGACCTTTGCCGAGGCTGGGCCGGGGCGGTCGTTCGGCGGGACCGCTGATGGCTGCTTGCATGAGGACCGGCGCGATCTGGCCGCGAATTTCACCGTCGCCGTTATTGACCGTGTGGATGTTCACATAGGTTCTTCCGGCGAGCACTGCGTTTCTCACATCGGGAGTAAGATTGACCGACCCAGCTAATGTGCCGCTGGTACCCCAAGCGCCGCCGTTGAACGCGCCCAAATCGACCAGGACGCCCGCACCGAGTGACGCGGGAGCGGGACCGTGGATGTGGGCATTGTTCGCCAGGCTGGGAAGGTTCTCGTAACGGATATCGAAGTGAAGCGTGTTGCCTGCCAGGCGGAAGGTGCCGAAGCCGGTGCCCGCAGTGGTGACGACCGGCCGTTCCATGGCGCCGCTCATGTAAGCGCTAAAGGGCACGTTCGTGAGAGTGGCGATGTCTTCGATGCGGAAGAAGCCTTGATTGACTTCATTTCTGACCGTAGCAGTTTTGGCGCTGTCGATAACGAGATCGCGCCAACCGGCCTCGCCGAGGTCTTCTTTCTTTTGGAACGCATACGGCCCCGGGGGGCCGTCCCAGGTGACGATGAGGTTGGTGCGGAAAGAGGGTCGGATGTCCGTGATTTCGAACACTGGCTGGACTGTGACGCTGCCGCTCATGTTGTACATCCAGTGCGGCCGGCAGTAATAATTATAAGTGCCCGGGACATTGAATGTCGCCGAACACGATACGTCTGAAGCGCCAAAAATCGTACTGCCGCAAAAGGGCTCCTGTGCCGAGCTGCCCGTGACGCTGTGGAATGCAACGTTTACCCAAACGATGGTGTCGCCGGCTGTGATGGTCATGTTCCGGGGGTTGAAGCTTGTGCCTATGATTGTATTGGTATGTGTGGCACCGAAAGCTGGCCCACACGCCAGCAAAGCCAAAACCGCAAACAGAAACGTTCTTCTGAAGGTTTTCATAGGTTTTCTTTCTTTCAAAGGGCGAATCGTAAAGGGGTCCTCGCTTTTTGCACTCCACCTTCCTTGCGGCGGACAGGAGGTTGGAGACGTGGCTCCAACTGGCCCGTTCGGAGCCGGGCCGAGAAGGTTTCTCCAAGGGTGTGAAGGAAATTGAGGCGGTCGAAATCAGTCTTGAAGATGGGTTCGCGGCGGTCCCCGCGGTCCATGAGGTGGTAGATGGCGCCCTCGTACTGGATGCGCAGTTGCCGGGGCATGGATGACTCATAGCGGATGGAGCTTGGCGTGTCAACTTTGGGTGCAAAAAGTGAGGACCCCTTATTCGATCAAAAACTCAGGCGCGGTTGTAGCGGCGGTCTGTGACCGCCGAAATCGGGCCAGTATATGCATTTTGTTTGGCGCTCATAGAGCGCCGCTACAGTTTTTGAACGGCCGTTAGCCGGTCGGACGTCCTTGCCGCCTGAAGGCGGGACTCCTTACAAGACACGGTTCATGGGTGGCCAGCCCGCGACCTCACGGTCGCAGCTACGTTAATTGACGAAGGAGGCTTCGTTCGCCAAAAGCAGGGCGTGGGCGTATTCGGCCCAGGCGGAAAGGGGCTTCATCTGGCGGACGCCGGCTTTGCGGGCCGCGACGAAAGCCTCCCTCCTGGCCTTGACTTGATTGCCGACGTTGCCTTTTCGGAAATTGACCTGGGCGGCGGCAACACCGGCGGGCGCGGCGTCTTCCGGAGTCGCAGCGTCTTCGACGAACTCAATGGCAAGCCGGATTTCCTCCGGGCGCGGCGCGCGCTGGTAGAGGATCTCGTAGAGCCGGCGCACCCTGGCTTCGTCGGACGAGCAGGCCACCACGTCGGGGCGCTCGACGAGGTTGCGGGCTTGCTCGACGACCAAGGGGCTGTTCATCAGGTAAAGGGCTTGTTGCGGCACGGTCGTTTCGTGGCGGTGGCCGTTGGGCATGTCGGGATTCGCGAAGTCGAAGTGGTTGAAAACCTCGGGCAAGTCGGCGCGGTCGATGTAGCCGTAAACCGTGCGGCGGGTCGTGTAGCCGATGTCCTGCGGGCGGTGGGTCGGCTCGAGCACCATCGCCACGCGCTGGCCGCGGCCTTTGCTTTGGGCAAGGGGAACGGGCTTGCCGAACATGTTCGTGTCGAGCTTGCCGCCGAAGGCCAGGAGCGAGTCGCGGAGCGGCTCGAGTTCAAGGCGGCGGAGGTTCGCGTGCCAGAGCAGTTTGTTGAAGGGATCGAGCCGGGCGTAGCGCGGGTTGTCGGCGCTGCTTTGCTGCCAGGTTTGCGAAAGCAGGATGAGGCAGTGGATGTGTTTCACGGACCAAGGCCGCAGGTTCGTTGAAGCGTTGGGGGATTGAATCGTTGAATCGTTAAAACGTTGAATCGTTGAATCGTTGGATGCGTTGGCAACGGAAACTTGTTCCGATTTAACGATTGAACGATTTAACGATTCAACGGGGCTCATGAACTCGCTGGCCAGCCAATCCATCAGCTGAGGATTCGTCGGCGCGGCGCCCATCGTGCCGAAGTCGTCCACGCTGCTGACCAGGCCCTCGCCGAAGTGATGCTGCCAGATCCGATTGACCGCGACGCGCGCGGTGAGCGGGTTGCTCTTGCTGGCAATCGCGTTGGCCAGCTCGATTCGGCCGCTGCCGAGGGTGAAAGGCTTGCGGTTCGGGCTGGAAAGACATGCCAGGAAGCGCCGCGGAGCCACGTCCCCCTTGTTCTCCGCCTCGCCGCGAATGAAGACGCGCGAGTCCTGTGGGTTGGCGCTGTCGGCGAGCGTGTTGGCCCGCGGGGGGGATCCGGCGTGGGTCAAATCGAGCGCGTCGATCCGGTTCATCAACTCGATGCGCTGGCGCTGCAGTTCGCGGTTCTTCTGCGGCTCGCGCCGTTTGCCGCGGATTTGGGCCTGCAACTCCTCCATCTCCTTTTCAAGGGCCATGCGCTTGGCGTAGTAATCGGCATACTCCGGGTCCTTCGTCGGATCGCCCATCACGGGCTGCACCTTCGGCTCCGGCGAACTCTTGAAAATGCCGTGGAGCGAGTAGTAATCCTGCGTCGGGATGGGATCGAACATGTGATCGTGGCAACGGGCACAAGTCACGGTCAGGCCGAGGAAGCCTTTGGTCACGACGTCGATGCGGTCGTTGATGATGTCGTTCTCGTTGTTTTGGAACCGTTCGCCCAGTGTGAGAAAGCCGAGCGCGGCGAGGGCCGAATTGTCCTTGCCGAGCGGCAATTTGTCGGCGGCGATTTGTTCGATGATGAAACGATCGAATGGCTTGTCGTCGTTGAACGCTTTGATGACGTAGTCGCGGTAAGTCCAGGCGAACGGATACACGGGCGTGTCGCGCTGGCGCTTGATTTCGCCCTTGGTGTCGGAGTAACGCGCCACGTCCAGCCAATGCCGGCCCCAGCGTTCGCCGTAGCGGGGCGAGGCGAGGAGGCGGTCAACGACCGTCGCGAAGGCGTCAGGCGAGGAGTCGTCGAGGAAGGCCTGGACTTCCTCGGGAGTAGGTGGCAGGCCGATGAGATCGTAATAGGCGCGGCGAATGAGGGTGCGCTTGTCAGCGGGCGGGGAGAGCGTCATGCCTTTCTCCTCGAGCCTGGTGACGATAAACGCGTCGATGGGGTTCGTGATGCGTGTTGCGTGTTGCGTGACTGGGAGGGGAGGCCTCTTCACGGGCTGGAACGACCAATGGTCCTTGCCGCTGTTCTTGCTTTTGGCGATGGCCTTGCCGGTGCGCGGGTCGGGCGCGCCCATCTGGACCCAGGTGACGAGATCGTTGATTTGCGCGTCCGAAAGTTTGTCACCTTTGGGAGGCATCTGAAGTTCGGGATCGGTGTAGCGGACAGCCTTGATGAGAAGACTCTTCTCCGGATCCCCGGGCACGATGGCCGGACCGGTGGCGCCGCCTTTGAGAACGCCCTCGCGCGTGTCGAGCAGCAGTTCGCCCTTTAACTTGAGCGACTCAGAACTGTGGCACTTGTAGCAATTCTTAGTGAGCAGCGGGCGGATCTTGTTCTCGAAGAAGGCGGATTGAGTCGCGGTGAGTTGGGGAGCGGGCGGCGTTGCAGACGGCGCGGCGGCCGAAGCTCCGAGCTCAAAGCTCAAAATCCAAAAGAAGGACCAAAGGCCAATGGACAAGCTCCAACGAAAGGCATGCAAGTCGCCAGTCTCTGAAATTTTGAAACTCTGGGCAGCCATTCTCCGCCTCCCGGAGGGAGATTCGAGAATAGCCCGGCAGTTCACTGCCGGGTTCAGATTGACGCTGGGTTTAGTCCCGAAGGGACGGCTGAAACGACCGAACCTCACACCCTCTTTTGCGGCACCGAGTACAGGAATCGCTTTTGGTGGGCGTGATTTCAGCCGTCCCTTCGGGACGACTCTCGGCGTGCTCGTGAACCCAGCGTTGAAACGCTGGGCTATTTTCAGATTGTCCCTTCGGGACAAAGTCGTTGGCGCAGTCCGTGAATTTCCGAAAGTCATTACGATCAACGATTCAACGATTCAACGATTTAACGATTTAACGCTCCGGTCCCGTTAAGCGAGGATCCCCTTCACGACCTTCCCATAAACATCGGTCAGCCGGAAGTCGCGGCCGTTGTAGCGATAGGTCAGCTTCTCGTGATCGAAGCCGAGCAAGTGCAGCATCGTCGCGTGCAGGTCATGGACATGCACGCGGTTTTCGACTGCCGCCGCGCCAAATTCGTCCGTCGCGCCGTAGACCGTGCCGCCCTTCACGCCGCCTCCGGCGAGCCAGGTGGTAAAACCCTTGTTGTTGTGGTCGCGGCCGGGATTGTCGTTGCCATTCCGGTCGCGCGTGGGCTTGCGCCCGAATTCGCCGCCCCAGACGACGAGCGTGCTGTCGAACAGGCCGCGATCCTTGAGATCCTTCAAAAAGGCC
>WNGA01003862.1_pt1 | contig 28550 bp, 29 predicted proteins | sample 5400061 | NCBI WGS metagenome assembly WNGA01 (sample SAMN13153366, study PRJNA577476) | soil metagenome | isolation source: 100 cm soil or saprolite under grassland replicate 2 | place: USA:California | collected 2016-06-15
TCAGGATTCAACTCTCCCTTTTTGGGAGAGGGAAGGATGAGTGTCCCGATTGACATCACTCCCGCCGGGTCCTAGCCTTGAGTCACATGGCTAGGATGAGTCGCGTCCCTGCGTTTATTCTGATTTTGCTTCTGGCCGCATGCGCCGCATATAACATCGGGGGACAGTTTGTCGCGGGCCGACAGGCACTCCTGAGGAACGACCTTCAGACCGCGCTGGGATATTTTCTTGCCGCGGCGCAAAGCGATCCGAATTACGTTTTTCGTGCCGTCTATTTTCACGAAGGCATTTGGACATACGTCGGGCGCGCCCAGTACGCGACGAAAAGATATCCAGAGGCGCGACAGTCGCTTGAGCGTGCTCTGTCGATGGACAGGGACGACTACTTGGCGAGGCTCTATCTTGGTCTCTCGCTGGCGCGCACCGGAGATTTATCCCGCAGTATTAAAGAAATCGAGAGCGCGATGAGAGGCATTTACGATTGGCTTGAATATATCAATCGCACTCGGCCCTTCGAGGCCTACTGGGACCCATCACGCGAAATCCGCAAGGCCATCGAAAAGGATCTCGACTATATCTCGGCCAAAGATTTCAACCCCGAACAGCTGATCGCTGATGCCGAGTGGTTGGGAAAAAGGATGGAAGAGGAAATCGACTACGTGCGACGGGACGAGCGCCGGCAGTACGAGCGGGATTTCGACCGGCGGCGCGGCGTGTCGCTCGGCGTCGGAATCGGCTTCTAAAACCTATCGGCAGCTTTGCGTGACCCGTAATTCGCTCTCGAAATCCATAATCCTTAAAGCTTTCTGTGAGTTGACTGTCGCCACTATCTTATAGGGCAACCAGACGGCTTGCCCGGCATTGGATCGGAAATTCTGCTGGACCTACCTCCTTTCTCGGTGGTAAGAAGCCTTGCATTCGATCGATAAAGAGGAAATCCGATGCCCTGCTGACGTAGGGGCGATTGAGCCGTCGCATCTACCGCCAAATCGAGACAGGAGGGACTAAAGGCAATGACTTACGAAGTGCGGTTCCAAACCGTTCCGCCGGAGCGGCGCAGCGAATACGTCAAAATGTACAAGCAGGCGATCCAGGAAATCAAACTGGCCGGCTGCAAAGGCGGGCTGATTCTCTGCAGCGAGGATGATCCGACCAGCGTGTTAGTGCTGCTCGAATGGGAGAGCAAGGAGCACCATCAACGCTGGCGCGGCACGCCGCCGCACACGCGCTTTCGCAGCGCCGTCGAAGGCTGGCAGTCCAAGAGTAGCACCGGCGGTTATTATCTGGCCGACACGATTTAGACGCGCCGCCGTTGAGCCAGGGCAGACATCTTGATGACCAAAGTCAGCTTGTTCGTGGCTCCTTGGATCTCAACCTTTTCTCGACCTCGCCGATTCGAAAGTCCGAAAAAATAAGCGTGTCGTAGCAACGTCAATCTGTCAGGTTAGCAGCAACATGAAAATGTCAGGGTCACAGTTCGTGGTGTAAGGTTGATTGAATGGAAATAGGTCCATAGCGGAACCCCTCCCGCTTCTTGTTCGTTCGATATAAGCCAAATGCGTGCGTTGTTTTTGAGTCAAAGGCTGCGATTTTTTCTTTTTTGTAGAAAAAAGGTGACGGTGTTGTCGTTGGCCACGGTACGGTGTTGTTTGAAACACAAAGCCTGTTCGATCTGTAGGGAGGTGACTTTTCTCCAGGCGGCCTGTGCCTTAGTAGGCTTAGAGAATTTGCGGTTATGCTCGGAGAGGTAGTGATCGAGCACGGCTTGGGCGCGTTGCAAGGTCTTGGCTTTGGCCAGTCTCAGTTCACTGACCAGGCGGTCTTGGAAAGTTCCCCACAGTCTCTCGATTCTTCCCTTGGCCTGAGGCGAGCCGGCTAAGATCAGGGTGACCCCGAGTTCGTCGAGGGCTCTGCCCACCTCGGTGGAGGGACGTTTATTGATTAGCTGCTCATCGAGGGTTGGCTCTCGATCAGTCCAAAAGGCCGAGTGACGATCGGCATAGATCGACTGTGGCAGACCGTGATGTTTGAAGATATCGCAGAACAGCCGCAGGTAGCCCCAGGAACTTTCCGCCTGGGCAAAGAAAGCTCGGGGAACTTTTCCGCTGGCATCGTCGATGGCCCCGATCAGGCAAAGACGCGGCCCTCGCCCCTCGAGCCAGTCATGCGGCGAACCATCGACCTGCAGCATCATTCCCTCGGCTTGCCTTCTCTCTCGGCGGCTCCGGTGCTTTGAGGCCCGCCTTTTTCGCGGCGTTGAAATGCCCTCAGAGCGAAGAATGCGACGGACTTTCTCTCGACTGAGCTCGATCTTTTCTTGTTCCTTGAGCTTCTCGGTCAAATGATGATCGTTAAATCCGTGGTACTTCCCTCGGGCTAACTCTACGATCCGCTTGACCGTTTTGTTCTTGACCTTGCGCTGACACGGTCGGCCCCGATTGCCGTGAACCACTCCTTTGGCCCCTTGCTCCTTGACCCGAGCTTTGATCCGATAACACTGTCGCTCGCTGACGGCGAGAATCATTGCTGCTTCTCCTACCGTTAGCTCGCCTCGAAACACTCGTTGAATTGCCTCTATCCGCTTCTCGTCCTTCATCGTCAGGGTTGTCATCGCCACACCCTGACATAATTACGTTGCTATTAACCCCTGACAGATTCACGTTGCTACAACATCCGAAAAAATAAGCGTTGACTGTAGTTTCCTGCGGTGCAATTATAGCGTCCGGCAGGCAGTATCTGTACAACCGCCACGGTCATTCAGGTCTTGTTGCTGCACGGAACAGGATTTTCCGTGTCGGTTGTTTTCATCAAAGCGACGTAAGGTCCCTGAAAATCATCGCGTGTGGGAACACGAGCGTAGTATTTGCGAAACACCAGTCGCAACGCTCACAAAATAAACTGATTGTGCAATTGTGGCACTGGCTTTGCTTACTTTTTCGTCGGTTTTCTTTATTCGACTCGCCCATCAAATCAATTGTCAGTTGATAAAAAAATCGTAAAGGAGGTTCTTATGGCAGTGTGGAATCAGACGACACCGGAGGAAAGCAAGGATAAATCGCCTGCGACCCCGGCGTCGCCAGCACAGTCAACTCCCATTTTGACACCGAAGGAGAGCGCGCCGAAGAACCGCGGTGAGTCGATATTCGGCGCCGGAGTTACAATTGAGGGGAAAATCGAAGGCGACGCCGATGTGCGTATCGCCGGAAAGTTCAAAGGCGAGATTCAAGTCAAGGGAGATTTGAACATCGAAAAGGGCGCTCACCTTACGGCAAAGGTCAGCGCGGCTAACGTTACCATCGGCGGCGAACTGGACGGCAATGTCGTCGCCAGTGCTCAAGTCAAGCTCTTGGAGTCCGGGCAGCTTCTCGGCGATCTAAAAGCAAGTACGCTCACAGTCGCCGCCGGGTCGCGCATGCGCGGCCACGTGGAGTTCGGCTGGAACGCATCCGATGTCGCGAAATTCGTCAACGGTCAAGCCCACGATAATGACAAGAACCGGACCGGGGGATGAAAATCGGCCGCGCAGCCACCGCGGGTGAATCCCGCAGCTGTCCGCATTGCCGGGCGACGATCCTGAAAAGCGCCACGTCTTGCCCTGTCTGTCGCCACATGTTGCGGGCTAATTCCTTTGGCTTCGAACCGCGATCCAAACCGACGACGTGTCCACTTCTGGTGGAAGGCACCCTTGAGCACCCCGGTGCGGGCGAGCCATTGGAATATCAAGTTCTAATGGAAGTCCGGGACGATGCCGGAAAGCTCCTATCTCGTCAGGTTATCGGTATCGGCGCTCTCCACCCGGCGGAAAAGCGCATTTTCTCTCTACGCGTCGAGATGACCCCAGCGACGTCTTCCAACTGAAAAGGAAGCGGACCTTATGTCGGGACCCGTTTGCCGAGCGGAATTTCGCCGGATTGTTGCGCGACGCGGCTAGCGGTCAGCGTTGGCCAGCAGCCGTCCCCATCCTTGCACCGGCGGGATAATGCCGGGCCGAATCAGATCGTTCCAAACTTCGGCGCTCATGTTGGTGAACGCCGGTTTGCCGAATTCTTCTTCCAAGGCCGGTATGACGTGCAGAGCCATCGCCGCGCCGCCCGGCACGGAGATGGCTTCGGCCTGCGGCCAGGTTTTTGCCGCTTCACGGCCAACTTCGAGCGCCATTTCCAATCCTTGCTCCAGCGTCATGGCGAAAGAATCCGACGCCCATTGATTTCGCTTGGTAATGCCGACAACTGTGATGCCACCTTCCTCGAGATAACGGACGATGGCGTTATTGACCGGGTCCGCCCAGCGACTACCGACGGCCAGCTTTGTGTACCCGAGATGCTTCAAGGCAGCAATCAGTGCTTCCAGCGGCGCGTCGGCGGAGATGCCAGTTCTTTCCTTCGTTTGCCGTAGTAACTCGAGCACGCGCGGCCGGGTCAACACCGCTGAAATGGGTGCCCCGCTGAAAATGATATGGTCCGCTTTTTCTTTCACCAGCCGGTCGACACACGTCCAGTAGTTTTTGATCGCTTTTTCGACTCCCTCTTCGGTGTAGTTTTCCAGCCCAAGTCCGGTGGCGATCTCCATAAAATCGAGCGGTAAGAGGCGATATAGTTGGTAGGTTCGGCCGCGGTGAACGTCTTCATGGGCGCGCGGTTGAATGACGCCGTAACGAAAACGAGGCAGCAGTTTTTTTGTATAGTCAGGCATTGAAACCTCCGATCCTTCGAGAAACCGAAACTGTGAAAAGATGATTCCGAGCCGCAAGCCGCGGCCAGGTAGTAGTCACACTTATAGGTAGGCGGCGCCGGGTCTGTCAAGTTAAACGGCTAAGCCAATCCCTTGATCATCAGCGCGGCAAAGTCGTAGGTTCGGCTCGCTTGGGAACACACCCGTTATTGACGGTTCACGCCGCGACTTGATGGGGCCGCAGCTTCAAATTGGCACGATATAGTTCGAAGCAGAGCCAAAAAAGAAGAGGTTGAACTGGGTTCATTCGCAACTTGCTGCGAAACAACAAGAGGAGGTATGGAGTGATGTAAATCAGGGCCAGCAATATCTTGTAGTACGGTGGAAACAAGGCCCTGTGCGGATACATAAGCAGGGCGGGAATTGTCAGGAGCAGCAGATCGTAAACAAATCCGTGGTGCATGAGAAGCAGGGTGGTCGTCACTAACATGGCATATTGAAGATCAAAACCATTTGATCGAAGTGGGACAACTACCCGCCATGTTTGCAGGAGCCAGTATACCAAGAGCAGAGCAGTCGCGATCGTGCATGTTACCGCCCATGCCTCAGGAAGCAACGGCCTGAAGAACCCGTAGAGAGTAATATAGAATGATAGTGGCTGTGCCTGTGTCGCTATTCGGTGTGAAAAGTTTGTAATCGCGTCTATGTATTTCAAGTAAGAGTCAAATGAGAACACGACGCCGCCGATGACGATGAGCAGAAAGAGGCCTGCGGCTATACCCACGATTGCGCGGCCCATCCTGCGAAAGATGAGCAAGGGCAATAGGGCGATCAGATATTGTGCTCGGTATGATAGAAACGCGAATATGAATCCCGAGCATAAGACGCGTTCCCGTTTTAAGAGGTAAAACCCCACGGTCCAGAAAAAGAGAGCAATCGCGGTGGAGTGGCCGGTAGTCGTCAGCCAATACAAGACCGGCGCTGCACCGCCGATCGCGAGCGCCAAACCTAGAGGTGGCTGTTTCGGCCGACAGCATTTCCATAAAATGCCGATCGATAGAAAATAAAGCAGTACAGTTGCGGTAATCCATATCCAATACGCAACGACGTAAGAAAAAAAACTCAATGGGATCAAAAGAATCGTAAAGAATGGAGCATGAAGATATGGCCAGTGAATTCCCTCAAGCTGCGCCGGACTAAACTGCCTCTGCAGCTCAATCTGCGCATCGGCGTCATAGACCTTTTCTGGACTGACTCTCGTCAAGACTGCGGCGGTATAAAACTGGACGAAATCAGCTCCGGGTTTTTCACCCATCCGTGCCGCCTGCACATACACCTTAACAAGCAACGTGCAGGTAATAATCATCAAAGCAAGCGAATAGAGAAAAACGCGTCTTTCCGAAAGAAAGCCGCTGGCTTTGTTCAGCGCCTCTATTATTTTTGATGCGTATAAGGCCCGCATTTTCTGGACTAGGGATGCCGTCGCAGACTAACGTTCGACTATTGAACCCGTTGGTGACCGATGGCTTGAAAGTCGCCCGGTGCCCCAGACCGTGCCGCGCAAAAGTACGTTATGACGAGCGCCAAACCCAGAGCGGTCCTCAAGCCGATCGTGGTTTTCATGACAAAGTGTTCTGAGAATTCAAGCGCCAACAGAAGTTTGTCATGGACGCCGCCGACTCACGCTCCCAACGCCGGCATGACTTCACTCGCGAATAACTCGATGGAGCGCATGACTTGTTCATGCTTCAAGCCCCCGAAGCTGAACATACCCACCAGGCAATCCGGGCGGGCGGTCTCGATCATCTGACGCGCTTTCTTGGTAACGGTCTCCGTACTGCCGATCAACGAAGTGCCCCATTCATCGAGCCGCTTGACATTCAGGCCGCCGGGAAAGTAAGCAAAACGCTCGGTGAACCTCGGCAGATCGTCGAGCGACACGGAATCGCCGCGCCAGAAGTTATCGGTCGCGAGCTGCCAGAAACGCGAAAGCTGCGGGCCGGCCTCCCGCCAGGCTTGCTCATCGCTATCGGCGACATAGATGTCGCGCACCATGATCGCATCGCCGGTACCGGTCAAATTCTCATGCTTGGCACGTTCCTCACGATAAGATTTTATCGCCCGCGCGCAGTTAGCCAGCGGCTGGCGCGAGAGCGCAAGATTCCAACCGCGGCGCGCTACCATCGCTGGGCTGTCCGGCGAAGTGGCACCGTAATAGATCGGCGGGTGGGGTTTCTGCAGCGGTTGGGGCCGGCATGAGATCTCTTCATAGCCCCATGCCTTGCCGGAGTAGCTGAAAGTCTCTCCAGTCCATGCGCGCATGAGGATCTCGATGCCCTCTTCGAAACGCGCCTGAGCCGTTTCCCGGTCGAGCCTGTGCTTCATGTCATCTTTGGGCACGCCGCGGCCCAGCCCAACGTTGAGCCGCCCGCCAGTGAGAATGTCGAGTATGCCGCACTCCTCAGCGAGCCGCATCGGATCGTAGAGCGGGAGAACGTTGACCAAATTGCCCATGCGAAGCCGCTTGGTGCGGCAGGCGAGCGAGGCGATGATTAAATTGGGTGACGCCAACATCCCGTAATCGGAGTGATGATGCTCAGCAAACCAGGCGTCGTCGAAGCCCAAATCCTCGGTGAGCAAGATCTGCTCGAGCAGTTCCGCGAAAGCTTGTTTCTCTGGCACGCAGGGTCGCGATTGATTATAGCTGAATGTGCCAAACCTCATTGCCGGTCCTCCGGAAAGATCTTGCTGCTTCAGGCTACTCTGACTGATAGCATATTCTCAACGCTCTCGGCGAGCGCGTCGCGAGGCCAAATGCCATTGTTTTCTGAGGGCTCGCACTGCGGGCGTGCTTGTTGCGTGTATGAAATGCGCAATAGAAGATAGTACCGGGCATTCAACTTGGAATGCGCCTGAATGACGCCGATCACCAGCCGAGCCAAGTCTGAATCGCGCCAGACTCGAACTGGATGTGCACCAACCATTGAAACAGAGTGTAAAAAAAGCCCCACGTGATCGCCGTGGCCGCGATCGTGTACAGCCAACTCACTTCACTTTGAAACTTTAGATAAAAGAAAATGAACAACGGAACGGTTAATGGAAAACCGATGAGATAGACGGAGACAATAAAGGCGATAATCCACGAGAAAGTATTGATCACACGACGTCGCGCCACCTCGGCAGGCACGTCGCTCGAAAAATCCAAGTCGAGACCCGCGCCTTCGTCGGTTTCTCCTTTGCCGAAAATCAGCTGCAAGAGCTGTATCGTCGCAAGGACCAAAAGTGGAATGCTTACCGAGAGCGGAAATAGCTTGGTCTTGAACGACCATCCGAGCGCCGAACGGATCGCGTACGTGGCGACGGCAATCAAGAAAATGCAGAAGAGCACGCGGCCCTTACGCATTAGCCGAACCCGCGGCGCGGTCGCGACGCTGTTGAATGTAGGGATAGACAATAACGACGACCATGAGGACAATGAGTAAGACGACAATGGGGTGTTTCAGCCAAGTGAAGCCGTAGCGCGACATCGAAATGAACAGATAAGTCTCGATGACCTTTCCCAGAACGAAGCCCAACACGAAAGGCGGACGTGGCCAACCAAAAAGCACCATGAAATAGCTGATCATACCAAAAATGAGGGTCACGATCAGATCGGCGATTTGTCCGTTCGCCGTGTAGCTGCCGACGAAGACCAGCAGCAACACAAAAGGGATGATCCAGCCGCCCCGGACGTTCGTTATCTTGGCAAGCTGGTCGAGCACCGTGAGGCATAAGAGCACGGTTATGATGTTGGCGATCGCCAGCGTCCAGACCATGGAGAAAGTGATGGATAGATGTTTAGTCAACATGTCCGGCCCGGGCACGAGGCCCATAATTAAGAAGCCGCTGAGCAGGATCGCCATCGCACCGCTACCTGGAACACCGAACGCAACCGTAGGGATCAGCTCGCCTCCTTCTTTGGAATTGTTCGCTGCCCCCGGTCCCAAAACGCCGCGCACATCTCCCTTGCCGAATCGTTCCCGGTCCTTAGAATCCTTGGCGCTTTGCACCGAGTGAGCATAAGCCATCCATTGCGCGACGCCGCCGCCCGCCCCCGGCATGATGCCGACAAAAACGCCGATCACCGAGCAGCGAAAGACCAGCCAAAAATGCCGAAAAGTATCCTTGATGCCTTCCATAACGCCGCTGCGTAGGTTTTGCGCAGGTCCTTCCCCCGCAATGGAAGTGCCGCGCACGGCCAGATCGATGATTTCGGGAATCGCGAAGATTCCGACCAGGACCGGAACGAAGTCGAGACCTTCCCAAAGGTACATTATGCCCATGTCGAAACGCAGCGAGCCGGACTGGCGCTCCTGACCGATGGTCGAAACGAGCAGACCGAGAAGACCCATCGCGAAGCCTTTGATTTGGCCGCGCGCGCCCGCGCCACTGAGAGAAGTGATGCAGGAAATGCCGATCACCGATAACATGAACAGTTCCGGAGACCCGAAGGTAAGGACCAGCGGACGCACGATGGGAATCGCGAGGGCCAGAGCCACCGCGCCGATCAGCGCGCCAAGCAACGAGCTCATCAACGCGGCACCGAGCGCGCGACCCGCTTCTCCCTTCTTGGCCATTGGGTAGCCATCGACGACGGTGGCGGCCGAAATCGCTTCTCCGGGAACGCCGAAAAGGACTGAGGTGATGTCACCGGTGGTGGCGGCGACCGAATGCATGCCCAGCAAAAACGCGAACGCCTCGGCGGGACTCATCTTGAAGATGAATGGGATCATCAAGGCGAGAGTCGCCGCGCCGCCGATGCCCGGCAGCAAGCCGACACAGAAGCCGAGGCCCATGCCGACAAGCATCAGGCTGAAGGCTTTCCACTGCAGAACAAGAAAGAGACCGTCGATGAATGCGTCGAACATTGGTTTCGCTACTTCATTTCCGCCGCCTGCGATGACGCATCATTGAAATCGGTGACCGCATACACGGATAAGATTCGCGCGAATATATTGGATGACAAAATGCCAAGTCAAGGGACGCGGCCCTTTTTCCAGCGTCGAGCGCGTTGACTCTCTCGGAGTGCCGATGTTAAGAGAATTGAAATTTTGCTGCAACGCGCAGAGAGGAACATACTATGGCGAAATTGGTCTTGGCCGCCGGCGTGCCGCATCCGCCACGGCTGATTTTCGAGATGCAGCAATCGCCGGGAAAAACCAAGGGTGAGGCGCTGATGAAGCAGGTGCGCGAGCAAGTCGAGAAGGCCGAACCCGATCTGATCATCGAGGTGGACAGCGATCATTTCGTCAACTTCTTCTACGACAATCTGCCGTCGTTCTGCATCGGCATGGCGGAGGAAGCTCAAGGCCCGCAGGAGACGTGGTGTCCGATGCCGCGTTATACCGTGCGCGGCCATGTGCCGCTGGCGAAAGCGCTGTTCAAGTACGGCGTGAGCGAAAAATTCGACCTCGCCGCAGCGCATGAATTGCGTCTCGATCACTCGCTGGTGGTGCCCTTGCACTTTCTCAATCCCGGCATGACGCTCCCGGTCGTGCCGATTTACACCAACGGCTTCGCTTCGCCGTTGCCGCTGGCAACCCGTTGTTTGGCGTTGGGCCGCATGCTGCGCAAATTTATTGAATCCTGGGAAGGTAACGAGCGTATCGCATTGATCGCGAGCGGCTGTTTTGCCATGGACGTCGGCGGACCGCTACGAGGCTGGGTCGATAACGAGTGGGCGGAAACGATCTCGAAGCTGCTCGCGCGCGGTCAGTATCCGACATTGGCGCGGCGCGCCACGGAAGAGCGCATCAACGCCGCCGGAAACAATAGCGGCGAGTTGCTCAACTGGATCACCGTCGCGGGGGCGCTCGGCAAGACCAAACCGCTTTTTTTGGAAGGCGACGAGGGCAACGGCTACGCGGTGTGGAAATTCGATTGATTTTTCTCTTTCGAATGGTTGAAACTAATCGCGTTGGGTCGAGAAGATTTCGCGAAGATTTCTCTGCTCCCTCGCCCGCGTGCGGGAGAGGGTACGGGTGAGGGGTCTGGAGACTATGAGCGTCTATCAGGTTAACAAGATTCTCTATCTAACGGACAACGACGCCGCGTTCCGTAAGCGCATGCAGGAAGAGCCGGAAGCGGTGCTTAACGAATTCAGTCTCAGCAAAGAAGAGCGTGACGCTTTGACTTCCGGAGCGGTGGGGAAGCTGTATCAAATGGGCGTCCACACTTTTCTGCTCAATCATTTATATCGATGGGAGCTTTTCGGCGTGAATCGCGACAATTACTTAACCCGGATCCGCGAAGGCATGGCTTATGACCCGCGCTTTGAGCAGGGGAACATGCCTGTCCAACGATTCATTAAAAAATAGAATCCGAATTATTGGACCGTTCAAACCGCCCCCTCCTTCATCCTCCCCCGCGCGCGGGGGAGGAAAGAGGTGGGGGAGATCATCTTAATCTACGAACAATCAGCTCTCAGCCTTAATGTACTTGCCCATTTCTTTCAAAGTCTCCGGCGTCTGATTGAGTAATGCGGTGAAATCTTTCTGAACCTGCTCGTGAGAAATGTACTGCATGTCGATCTTGGCCTTCTTTGCTTCCGCTATGAGTTCCGGATCCTTGATCGCCTTGGCAAGAGCATCGCGCAGCACCGCCACTCGATCCGCCGGCGTGCCTGGTGCGGCAGCGAAAGCGCGGCCGATCGCGAGCGGCAGTGCTTTGATCGACATCAGCGACTTGCCGAGCGGACTGGTCGCCAAATCTTCGTCGACGGGCAGGTTTTCGAAGCCTGGCACTGCTATCCGGCCGCGGACGAGCGGACGGACCGCGCCGCGATCGGCGGCGAGCTTGATCGTCGTTCCGAGCGCCGACCAGGCGTCGACTTCCTTGCGCTCAATGGCCAGCAGAACATCGCTGTTGGCCGGGTAGCCGGAGACCAGTTTTAGCTTGAGCCCGGCAAATTCCTTCAGGAGCAAAGGAAAATCGTGCGCGTTGGAGCCTGGCCCGGTCGTGCCGGCGACCAGCTCTTTGTCAGCTTTCTTGAGTTCATCGAAACTCTTGTAGGGCAGATCCGGGCGGATGGAGAACATCACGCCATCGGCGCCCGAAGAGCCGAGCCATTGAAACTTGCGTACGTCGAAGCGCACCTGTTCGACTTTGGAAAGCTGCGCGATGGCGACATTGGGATTTGCCGCGAGGATCGTCAAGCCATCCGGCTTGGAGATGTTGAAAACATTATTGGTCGCAAGCAGATGCGCGGCGCCGGGCACATGCTGCACGATGACAGCCGGTTTGCCTGGAAGATATTTTCCCAGGTGGTGCGCGACCACTTGCGCGGCAATTTCCAAACTGCCGCTTTTCGCTCCGATCATGATCGTGAGAGTTTTTCCTTCGTAAAAGTTGGCTTGTCCCCAAAGCGGTCCGACCGAAAAAATCATCCACGCTGCACCACCGAGTGCTTTAAACATCCACTTCTTTTTCATTTCTGCCTCCTGTTATAGATCTTTAGACGAACAAAAACCGTCCGCATGGCGCCCTGCGAGGTATTTCATCGTATGAGCGCCCGCGCAAAGGTAAATGATTGGGGGTAATAGAGTCAAGACGTCCGGTGCTGTGGTAACCGATTAGCCGCGGGCGCGGCGAGGCGTGATAGCAGACCATAGATTTGACAGCGGCGGGACCAATCAGTTACGGTTTTTGAAAATTTCGCAAACAAAGCAGAAAGGACTGAGCTATCGTCGCAAACACAATGAGTGACCTGATCAGACAGTATAAAATCGAAGAGTTCGTGGTTGAAAGAGAACCGTTTTACGTTGCAACGGCCGACGAGGTGGAAATATTCGAAGCGGCCTACCGTCAACGGATACCGGTATTATTAAAAGGCCCCACGGGCACCGGTAAAACTCGGTTCGTCGAGTACATGGCGTGGAAACTTGGCCAGCCCCTGACAGTGGTCAAGAATCAAGCCAAGCGGGATTCACGCGGGGTGCACCTCAATGGCGCGGTGCCGCTAGTGACCGTGGCTTGCCATGAAGATCTCACAGCGAGCGATTTAGTCGGACGCTACCTGCTCGATGCTAACGGCACGCACTGGATCGACGGCCCGCTTACGCGGGCGGTCAAAGCCGGCGGCATTTGCTATCTCGATGAAATCGTCGAAGCGCGCAAAGATACCACCGTCATCATCCACCCGCTGACCGATCACCGGCGTTTGCTTACGATCGACAAGCTTGGCGAAGTGGTCGAGGCCGCAGACACTTTTCTGCTTGTGGTGTCTTATAATCCCGGTTATCAGAACGTCCTCAAAGATCTCAAGCATAGCACGCGGCAGCGCTTCATCGCGCTCGAATTCCAGTTTCCGGAACCTGAACGCGAAGCCAAGATTATCGCCCACGAATCCGGGGTCGAAGAAGAGGTTGCTCGGCAGCTCGCCAAGATCGGCCATAAGGTGCGTAATCTGCGAGAGCACGGGCTCAAAGAAGGCGCCAGCACGCGCGTGCTGATTTACGCGGGACGGTTGATCAAGGAAGGCATTGCCCCGCGCCGCGCATGTCACGTCGCAGTCACCTGGGGAGTTACCGACGACCCGCAAGTGCAGGGAAGCCTGGACGAAGTCGTCTCGGCGATCTTTCCGTGAAATTCAGAGAGCAGGAACCACAAAGGACACAAAATAAAAGATCAGGATGATGTCGAAGGAAAAATATCTCGTGATTCTTATGTTCTCTGGGATCTATTTTCTTTATGCCTCCCGCTGATTCACCCGCCGTTGAACTGGCGCCAATACGCCAGATGCTGCGGCTTTATTGCCAAGCGCTGACCGGGCGGAGTGTCGATCTCCACGACGTCAAGCCACTGATCGACAAGAACATCGGTTGGTCGAAGAATGACGTGGCGACTAGCGACGGCGCGTCAATTTTTCTACCTGCGTTTGTAAGACGGTTCGAGGCTCCATCCGACAACTTCAACTTTTTGAAAGTGATGCTCACGCAGCAGGCGGGGCATCTGGAGTTTGGCAGCTTTGAGTTTCAGTTCGACCGGCGATCGGCTAGGTTCGATGATCTGCGGCCAAAACTGACTGCGCCGCCGGAGTATCACGAGCACGATCATGGTCACGAAGGTCACTACGATCGTCCGAGCATGACGGAACTGACGCGGTTTTTTCGGCTTTTTCCCAACAAACATTTGGCGCTGGATGTGTTTTCGATCATCGAAAGCAGCCGCGTGGAAGCGCGTATCATGAGCGAGTACCGCGGCATTGCGACGGCGTATCATGAAATGCGCGACCACGCTTTGAGACTGCGCCAAGAATTAGTTTTCCTGCCTGCGCGTGAGGCGCTGCTCGAGTTCATGATTCGCGTAAGTTTGGGCCAAAAAAGTGGGGTGAAAGTCCCGGTGAAACAGCAAAAGGTCGCTCGAGAGATTCGTAGGATGGTTCGATTGATCAGCGATTATGGCGCGACCGTGGAAGACGCCGCCGAGGCGACGCTGCGGATTTACGCTCGGCTGGCAAAAATCAAGAATGACTATCTCGATGAGAACGAGTTCGCACTCTTTGAAACCGACAGGGAAAGTTCAAGCCGTTCAAAACGTTCAACCAGGTCAAACCGTTGGGGCAATAACGACGCGGATGCCGCCGTTGACACGCTGCCGCGAGTCAATGGCCGGCAAATGGAGTACCTTTCGCCTCAAGGCGTGGACTATCGCGGCGAATTCAGGCCGGAGCTGGCGCAGCTGTTAACCCAAGCACAGATCAACGCGCGCGAGCAGCGCAAATCATTGACTCCCGAAGAACTCGCGGATCTGCTACGCAGCCAAAGAGCGCCAAAACCGCGTGATTCGGAAGAAGAGGGCGAACAACAGGACCCGCAATCCGAGCAGATGGTGCAGAATTTAATGCGCGAACTCGAGCGTCGTGATCCGCGGATGCAAAGCGTTCACCGGCGTCCGTCGGCGCAGGACGACGACGATACGGGCCCGCTGACGGCGTTGCAACCTGGCACGTTCGTTTATGACGAGTGGGATGTTTTCGTGAACCGATACCGCAGCCGCTGGTGCCGGGTGTACGAAAAAATCATGCCGGTGGGCGATCTGAATTTTTATCGGGAGACTTTGTCGAATTACATGCCCCTAGTGAAACGAATCCGCGGTGAATTTGAACTAGTCGCGCCCGAATTATACCACAAAGAAAAACGACTGCCGGATGGCGCGGAGCACGATTTAGACGCGGCCATCGAGGCGCTGACCGATTTGCGCGTCGGTGTAACCCCGGCAGAGAAAATCTTTTGGCGCCAGCGAAAGCTCGAGCGCGACGTGGCAGTGGCGTTTCTCCTCGATATGAGCGGCTCCACAGGCGAGGCCATTGGCAGATCAAGCGGGGCCGTGCTTCCGGCGCAGGACGTGCGGCAGCAGCGGCGCATCATCGATGTTGAAAAAGAGGCTATTGTGCTGATGATGGACGCAATCGAAGCGATCGGCGACCGCTACGGCGTTTACGGCTTTTCCGGTCACGGACGTGAAAACGTCGAATTTTACGTGATCAAGGATATCGAGGAAGAGTTTAATCCGGACATTGCGAAACGCTTTAGCCGGGTCGGCCCGCTGCACGCGACGCGAATGGGCGCGGCGATCCGTCATTCAACCGCGAGATTACGGCAGCAACAAACGCGCTCGAAGTTTCTTTTCCTAATCAGCGATGGGCGACCGCAGGACCGCGGGTATTCGCAAGAGAGCGCGGAGAAAGCGTACGCCGTGGAGGACACGCGCATGGCGTTTGTTGAAGCACGGCGCGAGGGCATCCATCCCTTTTGTCTGACGGTCGACAAGGAGGGGAATGATTATCTGCGTACCATGATGGATGACTTCAGTTACGAAGTGCTCGCCGACGTGAGTCTGTTGCCGCACCGATTGCCGCAGCTGTACAGAAGGTTGACGATGTAATTTACAATGAAGCGCGGTTCAAGCCGTTCAAATCGTTCAAGCAGTCAAGCCGTTCATTGAAGGGGAATCAATCTCTAGCATGTTATAGCGCGCGTCAAAGCGGCATCAATCTTCATGTCAGCAAAAAAGCTTACCCGTTCTCCTCCCGATCCAATCCCGTCATCTTCAGCAGCGGCCGATCGGTGACTGAAAATAGAATGGCCGGTTCGGTTTGCGAATTATTTCCATGGGCGTGCCAGCGCCAGGGCGGGAGGGTGAAACTGTCGTGTTCGGTCCAGTGGATCTCTTTCGTGTCCTTCTGATCGACGACGAACGTGCCGTTACCTTTGATGACATGGTAGTGGGTGATGCCGGTATGGCGATGAAACTTGGTTGTTTGACCGGGTGTTAGCATCTGGATGTAACAGGTCATCGTCCGGAAAGTCGAGCCGCCGTTGATGGGATTCTTATACTCCAACAACACTCCATCGTAGGGATCGTGGGTGCCTTCTCTGGCGGCGGTTTGGAGCGCTTCGAGAGTCTCGGCCCATTTATAATGATAGGGTACGCCGGAACCGAGCTCGATGTTCGGTTGACGGATCGAGCCGTACAATCGCCTCGATGTTCCGTCGGATTTCGTTAACGGTTGTTGGGTTCCTTCATCCCATTCGTCGCGAAACGATGCGGTTAGATAATTTACCAGGCTGCTATCGAGGGCGTCGATCCAGATGATCGGCTCTTTGGAATTGTTCGCGTGATCGTGCCATGCAAAATTTGGCTGAATGAGCAGATCTCCCGGCTGCATGTACATGGGCTCGCCATCCGAGGTCGTGTAAGCGCCGCCGCCGGAGACGACGAACCGCAACGCGCTGTTGGTGTGCCGATGCGCCGCGGCTTTTTCGCCGGGCAGAACAATTTGGAAGCCGAAAGAAACCGTCCGGCTCCCTGTCTCTAGCCCGACATTGCGCCGGAAAGAGTCGGGGCCGATGCGAATCACTTCGGTGGTTTCCATTAAGACCGGATAGAGTTCCTTCCAACGCCAGATTTTGGGCTCCATGCGGTGATCGTCGCGTTCGAGCTGCCAGTAGCCGCGCAGACCCATTGCGGCAAATTTTTTGTGGAGCTGTTCGCGGTCTCTAGATTGGTTGGTAGCTGGGCGGCTCATGATTCACCTCCGGGGGGCAATTCGTTCGAATAGTTAAAACCGATCATGTGGTTCCAATGGTTCGTCCATATCGTTTCTACCAAATTCGTAAAACCTTGCGCAAACGAGGATTGCGAAGGCTTTACAAGGGGAACTGTTTCCAGTTATGTCTCTATGAACTCTGAAACAAATCTTGAGGAGGTGCGTTATGGTTACGGCGAAAGACGTTCAAGGCGTAATGGCGATGATGCCGTCTTTTTCGACCAAGGATGCCGGCGATCTGAGTTCGAAGAACACGATCGACGTCGACAATCTCACAGCTGGGGTGGACCGGATGATCAACGATGGAATCGATGTGATTACCACCACGGGAAGTTTTGGCGAGTGCTACAACCTGCATTGGGACGAGTACAAGACTTTGGCCGTGGCAACCGTCGATGCGGTGAAGAAGCGCGTCCCTCTGTTCATCGGCGCAACCAGCCCGAATGCGCGTGAAGTTGTCGAGCGGCTGAAGTTCGTCCAAGACATCGGCGGCGATGGAACGCTGCTCGGTGTGCCCTATTACGACGCGCAGTCGCCCGAATACATGGCTGACTTTTACACTCAGATCGCGGAGATGTTTCCCAAGCTCGGCTTTCTGATCTATCACAATCCGGTCAACCACAAAGTGAAAATTCCGGTCTCGGTATTTCCACGGCTGGTCAAGTGTCCAAACATTATCGGCATGAAGGACAGCCATCGCGATACGCGGGAATTTGTCCGTTTGATGGAAATTATCCACGGCAAGATCAGTGTCATGACGAACCAGGCACAATACTTTCCGTTCTATAGGATGGGTTCGGCCGGCTGCTGGTCGATCGATGCCTGGATGGGCCCATGGCCGGTGTTGCATTTGAGAAACCTCTGTCGCGAGGGAAAAGATCAAGAAGCGTTGCAAGTCATCGCCGAAATCATGAACGCGGCTGGAGGCGAGCGGCCGGGAGGAAACGAAGGCGCGACGGCGAAGCTTCCCATTGAATTCGCCGGTTACGTTAACCCAGGGCCGGCGCGCACTCCAATCATCAATTTTTCCGACACCACCATCGAACGGGCGAAGAAAAAGGCCGAAGGATGGAAAGCGCTGTGCGCGAAATATCGGCCGTTGGTCGAGGCGGAGCGGACTAAAGTTAAGGCGGCGTCGTAGATTATTTGGGTCGCGTTCAGCTTCAACGTTCAAAGTTCAAGTTGTGGGAATCGAGTCCGGCATTGAACCTTTGAACCTGGAACTTTGAACTGAATTTGGACTGGAGGATGTCGTGAGTTCGATGCCACTAATCCCCAAACAGGCTGCGATTGCCGTCGCCGACATGATCGACAACTGCGCCAAGGTCAAGCCGGGTATGAACGTCCTGATCATCGCCGCCAACGACGGCCTCTACGGCGGCGTCAACATCGTCGATCAAGAGACCATTGCTTGGATTCAGTCGGCAGTAGTCCAGCGGCGCGCCGACGCCACGGTGATTTGGTGCGATATTCCTTTGCGACCGGCGATCCTCTGGGGCGAAGGCGCCGACCCGAGCAAGGCCTGGCGGGTGCCGCCCGTCGTCACCAACGCCATGCGCGCCGCCGACGTGGTGATCAGCAACGCCGTCGACCTCACCTACGAAGAAGAGTTGCGAGAGATTCCCGACATACTCGAAGAGCGCAAGACCCCTTTCGCCCGCAACATGGCGACGACAGCGTCGCTGCTTTCGAGCAACTGGGGCCTGACACCGTACGAGCTGGTTTCCGAGATACGCATTCAAGCCAACGCGCTCGCCAAGCCGGGCGCCAAGTGGGTGATGACTCATCCCAACGGTTCGCACATCGAAGGTTACGTAGTGAAACCGGAAGACATGGACGACTACGCGCATTACCGCGATATCGGTGTTTATTGTCCGTTTCCCGAGGGCGTCTGGTCGTCCATACGCGCCCGCGACGCCGAAGGTTTCGGGATCATCAATGAAGTCGGGGTGATCTGGGCGCGGCATATCGGCGTACCCTGTCCGTTCAAGCAGCCGGTCAAAGTTTTCATCGAAAAAGGTTACATCAAAAAATTTGAAGGCGGCGCCGAAGCCGAGACGCTAACACGCTTCTACCAATTTATTGCCAAATATCTCGGCGAAGCCGCTTACGAGGTGCGCGGATTTCACGGCGGCGTGCATCCGTCGGCAATCCTCGAACCGCACCAGTGTCCCAACGCGCCGTACCGCCACTTCATCGAGCATCACCACTGGAGCAGCTTTCACTTTCACATGGGTAACAGCCGGCGCAGCAAGACATTTCCCTATTTACTGCATGTTTCGGCGGAACTCCGCGGCGGCGATCTCAAGATCGGAGAAAATTACGTATACAAAGATGGCCACATCACCACTGCGGATCATCCAAAAGTGCGCGCCATTGCGGAGAAGTACAAAGATCGTCCGGGGCTGGAACCGGAGAAGTGGTTGCAGACGCCGAGGTAGGAAGAATGGGGTGAGGGAGTCTTGGAGTAATGGAGCGATGTCGTAGGAGGAAAAACTAACGGGCTTGGCGGGGCGCGGCAATATTTGTTATTTCCGTGGCGTCGCGTGAACGTCCAAGGAACCCGCCCTGTTCAATTAGCCATGCGTTGTCGCGATGCATTACTGATCGGCGCGTTTGTCGTGCTGTTACCACGGGCAGAGGCGTTTTACGCCGCCGCGCCGTTCTACGAGGGAAAAACGTTGACCATCATTCAAGGCCGCTCCGCCGGCGGCCTTGGCGACGTGCGAGTTCGCACGGCGATTCCTTACCTAAAAAAATATCTACCCGGTAATGCTCATATCATTTCCATTTACGTTGCCAGCGCCGGCGGCATCCAAGCCGGCAACATGATGGCGAAGACGATCAAAAACGATGGCCTGACCATCGCCAATATCGGCACGAGCATATTCGTCAGAGCCGCGTCCAAAGATCCCACGGTGCAGTACCGCTTGAGCGACTTTACGTATCTCGGGGCGCCGAGTGTCGGCGGTCCTTACGCGCTTTTGATGCATCGCCTGGGCATCGACTCATTGGCCAAGCTCAAAGCCCATAATAAATTGCGAATCGCGGAGCGAAGCGTCGGTCACACCATGTACAACGTCGGGCGCATCATGGCGTTTGTTCTCGAGCTCAAAGATCCGCAGTGGGTCGTCGGCTACGAAAGTCCTGAAGTGGACATCGCAGTCCAACGAGGGGAAGCCGATGGCAGAACCGAAGTGCTTTACGATCTCGTACACAACAAACCCAATTGGCGTCAAGAGGGTTTCACCGTGCCGGTTCTGCTCAAGAACATTAAAGGCCGCGGCGCGGAGGCGGTGCCGGGGTTTCCTAAAACAGAGACCGTTAATGACTACGCTGACACTCAGCTCAAGAAGGATGTGTTGCGCTTCTATCAAAACAGCCGACCCGGAAGTTCCGTTTACTTTACCCAGAAAGGTATACCCGAGGAGGCCGCTGTCGCGTTGCGGCAGGCGTTCAGGAGGCTATGGAGCGACCCGCAATTCGCCAAGGACTATGAGCGCATGACGGCGGAGCCTCTGGAGGCGATCTCGGGAGAAGAGATCGAAAAATTTCTCCAAGATGTCCCGGAGGATGCCAAGGTAAAATCAGTGATGCAGCAATTGCTCGGCGCCGGACCGATTCCACCGGCGAAGTGATGCGGTCGCGATTATGGATTCGAAGGGGCGCGAATCGTCTTCAGCGTGATTGCATTCAAGGGAGGACACAATGGCTTATTACAAAGACATTCGCGAGCTCATTGACGGCCTTGAACGCGAGCATTTGCTCGTGCGTATCGATCGTCAAATCAATAAAGACACGCAGCTCCATCCGCTGGTCCGCCTGCAGTTTCGTGGCCTGCCCGAATCGGAGCGCAAAGCCTTTTTTTTCACCAACGTCACCGATGTATCCGGCCGGCGCTACGATATCCCAGTGGTGATCGCTTGTCTCGCCGGCTCGCGACAGATCTACGGCGTGGGTTTGCAATGCGATCCGGACAGGATCAGCCAGCGTTGGACCGAGGCGCGCAACCATCCGATCGAGCCTGTCCTCGTCGACAACGCGCCGGTACAAGAGGTCGTGCAGTTGGGTGCCGATCTCGACAAGCCAGAAAAGGGGCTCGAAACATTTCCGATTCCGATCTCGACGCCCGGCTTCGACGCCGCGCCGTACACCAGCGCGAGTCATTTCATCACCTACGATCCCGAAACCGGAGTGCGCAACATCGGCAATTACCGCGGCATGGTCAAAGCGCGCACGCGGATCGGCATGAACGCCGGCGGGCAGCAGCATATTTCGCAGCACTGGCGCAAATGGCAGAAGATCGGAAAGCCCATGCCGGCGGCGATCGTGATCGGCGCGCCGCCGAGCGTGTCTTATGCTTCGGTTGTCAAGATTCCCTACGGTGTCGACGAATATGCGGTAGCGGGCGGCTTGGCGAGGGAAGCGGTGCCGGTAGTCAAAGCGAAGACCGTGGATCTGCTTGTCCCCGCCAATGCCGAGATCGTGATCGAAGGGCTGATCAATACGGAGTTGATGGAGCCCGAGGCGCCGTTCGGAGAATTCACCGGATACATGGATCCACAGCAATTAAACCCCTTCATGGACATTACCTGTATCACGCACCGAAAAAATCCGATTTTCGTCGCGATGCTGAGCCAATTTCCACCGTCGGAGTCGAGCAAGATTCGCGGCACGGGAGCGGAAGGCAACGTGCTCTCCTATTTGAAAAGCAAGTTCGACAATGTGAGGAAAGTCGCATTCCATGAATCGACGGGAAGCTGGGGACTATGCTGCGTGCAAGTCGACGACCCTAAACCGGGACAGGCCGTGGAAATTCTCGACGCTTGCCATGAGTCCCCCGCGGTGGGGGCCAAGATGATCATCGTTGTGGACGATGACATCGATCCGCGCGATGCCGAAGGAATTTTCTGGGCGATGACGTTTCGCATGCAACCCCATCGCGATGTCCGAATCAAACCATCGCGACTTCAGTCCGCCGATTGGTCGGCTTTTCCTCCGGGCACTGGAAATCCCGGCGGCGTGCACGCCGGAACTTCCGAGATTCAGTCGACGAGGATGCTGATCGACGCCACCCGGCCATGGCCTTATCCACCGGTATCGCTGCCGCGCAAGGAGATCATGGAAGACGCGCTTGGGTTGTGGAAGCAACTAGAGTTGCCGCCGCTCAACTTACGCGAGCCTTGGTACGGTTACGAGCTTGGCTGGTGGTCAGAGGAGAATCTCGAAGCGGGCAGGTTTGCCGTTCAAGGCCGTTACTACGAGACCGGTGAAAAAATGAAGCAGGCAAGAGTCCCGGTCAAGGGTGTGGAAAACGAATAAAACACAGTGCGGCTAAACCGCAACCAAAATCGAAACAGACATTGCACCACGAAGGTCGTTGCGCCGGAAATTCAACTACAGTCGTCAGGTCGCTTTGACCGTAAAGAGTAAAACGCGCCAAATAGGATATGGAGGTTTCGCCATGACCAGCAAGTATCGTCTTTTTTCCGCCGATTCTCATTTAGAAATATCTCCGCAGCGGTGGACGCACCGCGTTCCCGCCAAATATCGCGACCGGGCGCCGCGGTTAATCAAGCTCGCTAACGGTGGCGACGCTATCATCGTTGAGAACCGGCCGATGTATGTTCTGGGACTTGCGATTGCAGGCAAGCCCTATGAAAGGCACGAACTCACAGGTTTAACCTACGAAGGATCCGAGGGCGCTGGGACTCCTGATCAGCGGCTCAAAGAGCAGGGCCAGGACGGGATCGACGGCGAGGTGCTTTTCACCTCGGCCGGCAACCTCGGCTTTTGGCGGGGAATCCGCAACGATGATGCCTATCTGGCGATTATTCATGCATACAACGAATTTTTAGCGGAAGAATATTGCGCCGCAAACCGAGAGCGATTACTGGCGATGGGCGTGATTCCGAGCGCCTCTGTCGATGCGGCGGTAAAAGAGATGGAATATTGCAGGAAAGCAGGGCTTAAGGGAGTTGCGCTCAACACTTTTCCCAGCGGAAAACTCTATCCGACGCCCGACGACGATCGCTTCTGGGCGGCAGCGCTCGACTCGCAGATGCCCGTTACGGTCCACGTCGGTTTACAAAGGACCGACGGGCCGCTTTTCAAATACGACAAGGAACCCGGTGAGGTGGCATTCGGCGGCGATCCGATCCGCGTGCTGACGCGCTTCGGCGGCAACAGCGGACTCAACGCGGTGCAGTTGCTGCTGTCCGGCGTGTTCGATCGTTATCCGAAGTTACGGTTATACTGGGCGGAAACCCAGATCGGTTGGTTACCGTATTATTACGAGCAACTGGATGATGTTTACCAGCGTAGCCGGTTTTGGATGGAGCGCTATTTTGGCTTGCAGCAGCTCAAGCAAGAGCCGAGTCAAATTTTGCGCGAGCACTTTTACTGGGGATTCATTTACGACCGCATCGGCCTTCGCCTGCGCTACGATATCGGCGTGGACAGAATCATGTGGGGCAACGACTTCCCCCATTCCGCGGGAGATTGGCCGAATTCCCGCCGTGTCATTGATGATATGTTTTCTGGTGTGCCCGCGGATGAGAAGCAGAAGATTCTGGTCGACAATGCTGTCGAGTTTTTCCAATTGTGCTAATCGCGAACCCACACGGAGGCCAATATGCGCATACTGAAAATTAATGAGTTGCCTGAACAAGCGATGGACACCGCCACGCCGATTGCGGGATGGACCGGCGGACCGGTCAGCCGAACACGGCAAGCGATCATTGGCGAAGGCCAGTCGGATAACTTTCGCTGCAACGTGGTCAATTTTCGCGCCGGCGCGACGACCGGGTGGCATGTACACGATTGCGATCAGATTCTCGTGGTCACAGCCGGCAAGGGCATCGCAGCGAGCGAACAGGGGGAGCGAGAAATTACTGTCGGTGATGTCGTTCATATCAAAGCCGGTGAGCAGTACTTCGAAGCACTGAGACCACTCTTAAACTAATGCAAGGAAAGTAGAAAATCCTTGCGAAAAAGTCGCTGAGCCGCGGGCATGCGCGGAATAACTCCTAGACGAGAGCAGGGAATGGCCGATCCGGTGTTGGCTTAAATGGTCCATGCCTTGGGAATGGAGACAGCGAGGCACTACACGGCCGCGACTCCCAAAATTCAGGCGTATCGCGATAGCTGGGTAAAGCTAGCGCCGTTTCGCGACGGCCCGATCAATCCGAAACGAACGGAGGTGAGCGATTCTGACGCGATGACGAAACAGATCAAAGCCAAAGGAACCGACCTCGGCGCCGACATGGTTGGCGTCTGCCGACTGCAGCCGCACATGATCGATCTGGGCGCGGACGTGCCGCACGAGTTTGTGATCGTCGCCTGCGTGGCGGAAGATTATGATAAGGTCGTCCAGGGCGCCAATGCCGTCGAAGAAGAAGCGATGCGCGTCTATGCGAGGTGCACCGAGATTGCGACCCAGCTTGCCGCTTATGTCCGCGACATGGGATATCCCGCGCGCGCCCACCATAACGGCGCCAGTGAAGTGCAGGCAATCCCGATTTTCTATCAGGTCGGCTTCGGCGAGCTTGGCCGTCACGGCAGTTTGATCAACGAAAAATACGGCGCCAGTTTTCGGCCGGGATTCGTGACGACGGACTTACCGCTCGCCGAAGACCAGCCGCGCGAATTCGGCGTCCAAGACTTTTGCATGAACTGCAATGTCTGCCAGTTAAACTGCCCGGGCGACGCGATTCCGCAGGATCATGTGATGACGCACGGCATCAAGCGCTGGTTGATCGATCTAGAAAAGTGCTACCCCTATTCGCGCCTGCGCGACGAATACTGCGATCTTTGCGTCGATGTCTGCCCGTACAACGTGAGATCTCATCCGGAGACGTACAAAGCGTTCATGAAGGAACGCAAGCAAGTCGGCTACAAGACTCCGAAGTCGTGCTAAAGCAATATGGATAAACTCTACGTCAATGAGATTCGCCCAGATGGTGAAGTTAGCACCGTCGGTTTGTTTTACTCGCGAGTTGAAGCGGAAAACATCGTCGCGCAGCTGCGCAGCATTTCCTGAGCGATGCGATAATTATTACGAGATCGTGCAAGCGACCCAAGGTTATCTCATGATGAGCGATTCTCAACGATCGGGCGGTACCGCCAAGGAGTAGCCTGTGCCTTTTATTCGAACTATCCCGCCGTCCCAGGCGACGGGAAAGGTAAAGGAGATTTATGAATCCGGGCGGGTCCCTCGGCGGCAGGGGGAAAGGTCTCAATGATTCGCCAGGTGCAAAGTCTCAATCCCGACGTTCTCGCCGCATGGCGCGCTCTCGACGTCGGCATTATGCGGGGGGAATCGTGCATCGCGCGGTGCCAACGCGAGATGATCGCCACGGTGGTATCCGCGACGAACAAATGCAGCTATTGAATGACCGCCCACGGAGAGGCTCTCCGTCTGGAATCGAACGATGATCAATTGGTAGAAGGAGTCAAGCAGGATTATACGAGTTTGAATTTATCGCCGGCTCAGCGGCCGATGCTCGATTATGCAGTGAAGCTTACGGTCGCGCCTTCTACCGGCAGCGAGGAGGATATCAACGAACTCAGAAAGCACGGCTTCGATGACCGGGACATTCTCGACATCATCTACGTGATCTGTCTCTACAATTTCAACGACCGACTGGCCGATGCCACGGGGATCTATGGCGACGATTTTCGTTATGGGTAAAAGGCTCGGTTCTGATACGTTGTAAATTTAAAGACCGAAAACACTCGGCGAAAAACAATGGGCGCGCGCGCACTTGCTATAAGAGGCGAGTACCATGAACAAGACTGACGGCAACCATCCGAGACAACTCCTCGTTGGACTCGACGCGATGGAATGGAGTCTGGTGGAGCGATGGGCTGCCGCAGGCAAGCTTCCCGCCTTCCGCCGCCTGATCGCGAACGGCACCCGCAGCGTGCTCGCCAGCACAGCCGAGCAACTGCCCGATACGATTTGGGCGTGCACTTTTACCGGCATGAACCCGGCCAAGTTAGAGAAGTATTTCTACGTTCAGTATGATCCGCGCACTCAGCACCTGCGGCACGTCACTGATGATGAGATCACGCGTCCGGCGTTCTGGGATTACTTGAGCGAGGCGGGAGTACGCGTTGGCGTGGCGGACGCGCCGAAGTTTAAGCTCAGTAAATGCATCAACGCAGGTGGCGGCTTTCAGCTCGCCAATTGGGGCGCGCACGCCACCAAGACAGCACGCGCCGCAGTGCCCTCCAACTTGCTGAACGAGGTGCAAGCGCGCTTCGGAACGCATGCGGTCGGTGAGTGCGATGCGGTGGATGACAAACCGCGCGCGCTAGCTCGACTGCGGCGCAACGTCGTCACAGGAGTCAAGCAGCATGGCGAAGTCTTCCGCTGGCTGATGCGCGAGCGTCAGTGGGACGTGTTCTTCGCGGGGTTCTCTGCACCGCATTGCATCGGCCATCACTTCTGGCACGGCGCGGATGAATCGCACCCGCGTCACGCCGAAGCTGTCGCCGCCGGTATAGATGGCGCGATCGAAGAAGCGTACCGTGCGATAGACCGCGAGTTGGGCGAGATGATCGCGCTCGCCGGACCTCAGGCCCAGGTGATGGTCGTCTCCGCGCACGGCATGGGTCCGCTGTATCACGCTTCGTGGAACCTGCCGGAGATCATCGATTTACTGGGATACGGTGGCCAACCGCCGCGCAAACGTGAGGAAAACGAATCGCGCGATGCCAAGGTCAATCCGTGGCGCATTCTGAAGATGACCCTCCCCGGCGCGTTGCAGTACCACATCAAAGCGATGCTGCCGCAGGCTATGCAGGATCAACTGCTCTTTTTGTGGTACTCCGCCGGGCGTCAATGGGCCGGGTCGCGCGCCTTCGCCGTGCCCAACAACGATGCGGTCGGCTCGATACGCCTTGCCGTCAAAGGCCGGGACAAATACGGGCTTATCGAGCCGGGTGAGGAATATAGACGCGTGCGCGACGACATCGCCGGTGCACTCTACAGCCTGACCGACCCCGTGAGCGGCCGGCCGGTGATCAAGCGCGTGACCTATGTCCACGATGAATATAAGGGGCCGTTCGCTAACCAGCTCCCGGACCTCACGGTGCTCTGGGATCAATCGTTCGCGTGGTCATCTTTGCGCTCGCCGCGGATCGGCACGCTGCGCATCCGCGGGCAGGACTCGCGCACGGGCGGTCACTCGACATACGGCTTCCTACTCGCTACCGGGCCGAACGTCGCGCCCGGCGCACTGATCCATGGCGGCTCGATCTACGATATCGCGCCCACGGTGCTAGAAACCGCCGGAGTCGCAGCGCCGCGAGATCTCGACGGTCGCGCTCTGCGCCTGCAGCCCGCAGAGACTTATGCCTGATGTCGCAGTCACCCGCACTGAATCAATCTTAGTTCTCGGACGAAGGCGAAGCGCGCTGATGGTGCGGGCGCGACGTGGAAATCTTGCTGGCTAAAAATTCAAATGGAAATTCCCGTCATCCAACGGCAATGAAGGAAAAGATGAAGCGGAGCACCGAAAGGATTCTCACCACCTTCGTCGGGAGCTTGGCGCGCCCGGCAGACCTGATTGAAACGCTGAAGGCAAAAGAGAACGGGCAATCCTACGACCGCCAAGCGTACGACGCCCATGTTCGGACCATCGTGAGCGATGGAGAGCAGGAAGGCGGGCTTTGTCACCTACGTCGGCGAGCGCCTCGCAGGCTACGAGCCGCGAGCGACAGCGCCGCGGGGCGAGCCCGTGGGTGGGGTCGAGAGAGGTCATGGATTTCCCGGAGTACTACGGGGTGGTATTCCCGATGGCGCGGGCGCGTCCATTGGCACGCCGACGAGTCTCGCATGCACGGGGCCCATCGCATACAAAGGACAGCAAGCGCTCCAAAGGGACACCGAGAACGTCAAGGCCGCTCTAAAAGGGGTGAACGCAGAAGAAGCCTTCATGCCACCTGGCCCGCGAATGTCGAGGCGCAGCGTAAGTAAGAATGAGTATTATCCTACGGAGGAGGCATACCTCTACGCGATCGCCGATGCCATGCGAGAGGAGTACAACGCCATCGTCACCGCGGGATTCCTACTGCAGGTAGACGATCCACGGCTGGTGACCTATTACAACTCGAATCCAGGCTCGACCGTCGAGCAATGCCGCAAATGGGCGGAGTTGCGTGTCGAGGCGCTGAATTACGCGCTGAGAGACATCCCGCCGGAGAAAGTGCGTTTTCACACTTGCTACGGCATCAATATCGGTCCCCGCGTCCATGACATGGCCTTGACGGATATCGTCGCCATCATGCTGAGGGTCAATGCCGGCGCTTACTCGTTCGAAGCTGCCAACCCTCGGCACGAGCACGAGTGGCGCGTCTGGCAGAGCGTCAAGCTCCCAGAAGGGAAAATCCTGATCCCGAGGGTGATCACTCATTGCAGTAATATCTGCGAGCACCCGGAGCTCGTAGCCGAGCGTCTTCTCCAGTTCGCCGGGATCGTGGGGCGCGAGAACATCATCGCCGGGAGCGACTGCGGGTTCTCCTCACAGGCCCCCGCGGAGCCGGAGATTCACCCGACCGTCGTATGGGCCAAGTTCAAAGCGATGGCAGAAGGCGCGCGGCTGGCCAGCGAAGAGCTTTGGGGAAGGCGGTGAATTTCAGCGAGTATACTGAAACCGCACGATTCGATTGAGTGGGTCGGATCGACAGACCATCAGGAGGTGCAGGCAATGATCGAGCTTTACCACAACGACATGTCAGTTTGCGCGCAGAAGGTGCGCTTTGCGCTCGCTGAAAAGAAACTCCC
>WNGA01005825.1_pt1 | contig 28535 bp, 25 predicted proteins | sample 5400061 | NCBI WGS metagenome assembly WNGA01 (sample SAMN13153366, study PRJNA577476) | soil metagenome | isolation source: 100 cm soil or saprolite under grassland replicate 2 | place: USA:California | collected 2016-06-15
CACCGGTTCAAACACGCTCGGCCTGTTTCAGCATCGCTTGGAGCTGCTCCCGCGCTCGCTTCACGCGCATCTTCAGGGCGGAGATACCCGCGCCGGTGAGTCGTGCCATGTCCTCGTACTCGAGCTCCTCGACATGCTTGAGGAGAAAAGCCTCACGCGATTCCGACGGGAGACGCGCCAGCGCCCGGCGGACCGTGTCGTCCCACTCGGTGTGCCCGTCCGGTCCCGCCAGCGGCGCGGTCTCGAGCGCGGCGGGGTCGTGGACGAACCGTCGCGCCCGACGCGCGGCGCGCGCGCCGGCCGTGCGGCACCGGTTCACCAGAATGCCGTAGAGCCACGCACCGAAGCGCTCGGGGTCGTCGCAGCGCGCGAGCGAGCGATAGGCACGGACGAAGGCGTCCTGCAGCACCTCTTCCGCGTCCTCCCGATTTCCGAGCATGTGCAGCGCGTAGCGGCCCAGGCGATCGCGATACCGCGCGACGAGATCAGCGTAGGCGCCGGTGTCGCCGGCCTGCACACGGCACACCAGAGCGGCGTCGCTCGTCCCCACGCTGTGTATACCCATTGAGAGGATCCCCGCGTCACACTACCCCGCTCGTGTGACCTCGGCCAGGGGAGCGGGGGTATCTGGGGCGGGTACCGCCGCCAGAATTCCTCCAGGAGCGAACGATGTCGAGACGCCTCGCCATGCCCGTCCTTGCCGCCGCGCTGCTGGTCGGAGGCGGGTGCTACCAGGACGATCCAGGCTCGATCGGGCCGGGGACGGCCAAGCCGATCGCTAAGGTGCTACTCACCGATGCGCCCTTCCCCTACGACTCGGTCACGAGCGTGAACCTGCATGTCGTGCGGATCGAGGCGAGCACGCAAATGGATACCACCGGTGGCGACTGGGTGATCTTCGCCGAGCCGCGGCAGACCTTCGACTTGCTCCAGCTGCAGCAGGGCGCCACCGCCTTCCTGGGCGAACGCGAGATCCCGGCCGGTCAGTATCACGCGATCCGCATGACGATCGACACGAGCCTGTCGTCCATCCGGAGCCCGGCGGGTCAGATTCCCGTGAACTGGAACAACTACTCGGGCTCCAACGAAATGCCGCTGTACGCCTCCGTCGACTATCCGGTGAACGTCTCCAGCGCGGGAGCGGAGATCGTCATCGATTTCGACCTCGGCCGGAGCTTCCTGTGGGACCTGTACGGCACGCGGGAGTTCACGCTCTTCCCTTGGCTGCGGGCGATCAGCACGGCGGCGACCGGCGCGATCGCGGGGACGGTCACCACCGACAACAACGGACCGGTTGAGTCGGTCTCGAACGCGAGCGTCACGGTCTGCTCCCGTAGTCCCTGCGATTCACAGAGCGCGACCAACGTCGTAGCGAGCGGTCGCAGCGACAACGCGGGACACTACAAGGTGGCGTTCGTACGCGCGGGCACCTACACCGTGCGGATCGAACGGGCCGATCATCCGTGGCTCGACCCCGTGATCAGCCCGACCGTTCAGGTGACCACAGGGGACACCGCGACCCTCTCCGTAGTTCTGCCGAGGGCAGGATCAGGGGGCGCCTACATCAAGATTTCGGGGCCCACGTCGGTCGGCGTCGGCGGAACGATCATCCTTACCGTCGCCGTGGGGGACGCGAGCGGCCACCCGGTCGTGAACCCGGCAGTCACCTGGACGAGCGACAACCCCGCGATCGCGGAGGTCGCGTCTGGAACCGACTCGGTGACGGTCGTCTCGGGCCACGAGACGGGGCTCGCGACCATCACGGCGACGAGTGGCGGGCTGAGCGACGCGATTACGATCCAGGTAGTTGGGTCGCCCGGTGCCCCGGTCGCGACGGTGACGGTACGCCCTGCGAGCGACACTCTCGCGGTCGGCGACAGCGTCTACTTCACGGCGGATCTCCGCGACTCGAGCGGGACTCTCCTCTCGGGGCGGCCGGTCTCGTGGTTCAGCACCGACACTTCGGTGTTCGTCATCCAATTCCAGGGTGGCACGAACCCGATCGCCATCGTCCGACCGGTAGGGGTCGGCAGCGCGTCCCTCCGGGCGACGAGCGAAGGCAAGACGGGTCAGGCGGCGATTACGGTGCGCTGAGTCGCCGGAGGGGCGGGGGGCTCCCCCCGCGGCCTGCGGGCTCGTAGTTTGCCGGTTCCCGTGTCCCGTCCGGAGGTCGCTTGCGATCCGTTCCGCTCCTCGCGCTGCTCTTGGCGGCCGCTTGCGCGCGTCCGCCGCGTGCGGCAGCGCCTCCCCAGCCCGGCCTGTTCGGCCCTTCTTCACAACCGGTGCTCTTGCCGCCGCGGCAATTCGAGCCGGACGTGCCGCGCACCGACCCTCAGTGGCGTGCCGTCGGCCGCGAGGCGGCGGCCCTGCTGTCGCAATACGTCGCGATCAACACCACCAATCCGCCCGGCAACGAGCTCCAGACGGCGCACTGGCTGAAGGCGGTGCTCGGGCGTGAGGGCATCGAAGCGCAGGTGCTTGAGCCCCAGGCGGGGAAGGCGAACCTGTACGCCCGCCTGAAGGGAGACGGCAGCGCGCGGCCGCTGATCCTGCTCAACCACATGGACGTCGTGCTCGCGAGCCCGGAGTACTGGACGGTCGACCCGTTCTCGGGCGTCGCGAAGGACGGCTACGTCTGGGGACGCGGCGCGCTCGACATGAAGGGCGAGGCGATCACGCAGCTCATGACGCTGCTGACGCTCAAGCGTGCCGGCGTGCCGCTCAAGCGCGACGTGATCTTCCTCGCGACGGCGGACGAGGAGATCGGGGGCGGTGTCGGTGCGGGCTGGTTTGTCGAGCATCACCGCGACATCGTGCAGGACGCCGAGTTCCTTCTCAACGAGGGCGGTACGATCCGCACGGATGCGAGCGGGCGGATCGAGTACTACGGGGTGGGGACGACGGAGAAGTCGCCCTTCTGGCTGAACGTAACTGCCCACGGCACCGCGGGTCACGGGTCGCGCCCCACGCCGGACAACCCGGTCCACCGGTTGGTGCGAGCCTTGTCTCGCATCACCGCCTATCAGACGCCGCTGGTAGTGACTCCCGCGGCGGAGCGCTACTTCCGCGATCTGTCCACCATCGAGACGGACCCGGCGCGACGAGCCGCGCTGGCGGATGTGCGTGCGGCGCTGCGCGACTCGGCCGCGGTTCGCTTCCTCACCGGCGATCTCACCTACAACGCGCTGCTCCGCAACACCATCTCGATCACGGGCCTTCAGGGCAGCGACAAGACGAACGTCATTCCGCCGCTGGCGCGCGCGGTGCTCGACGTTCGGCTGCTGCCGGGCCAGGACCCGCAGGCCTTCCTCGCCGACCTCGTGAAGGTCGTGGGTGACTCGGGCGTGGAGATCACCCCACAGGGTCCGAATTGGCCCGCCACCGAGAGCTCGACCGAAACGGAGCTGTTTCGCGCGATTGTGGCCGCAGCCCGCGAGCGCACGCCAAACGCGCTCGTCACAACGCCGCCCCTCACCGGCTTCACGGACAGTCATTACTTCCGGCGCCTGGGCATCGTGAGCTACGGCCTGTCACCGTTCCCTTTGAATGAAGCCGAGTCGCGCGGCGTGCACGGCAACGATGAGCGGGTGAGCCTCGACGATCTGACGTTCGGGGTGCACTTCATGTACGACGTCGTCGCGCTCATCGCGGCGAAGTGATCGGGCTGTTCCTCCATCCCCGCCGTTACCCGCCCGCGCGGGAGCGGCGCCCGCCGCTACTCGAGCGCGTCACCAAGCGACCGCTCGGGTGGGTGGCCGAGCGGTTGGTGCGTCCGCTCATCCGCTGGGATCGCGCCCGGCTCGAGACACCGGACATCGCGGTCCCCGTGGCGAGCCTCTCCCCTGGGCTCGTGGGCTACCGCCTGGCGCTGGTGACCGATCTGCACCATGGTCCCGCCGTGCCCACGTGGTGGCTTGAGCGCATGGCCGACCGGGTGCGGGAGCTCGACCCCGATCTCGTGGTGCTGGGCGGCGATTTCGTCAGCCACGCCCGCAGCGATATCGATGGCCTCGCGCGGGTCCTGGCGCGCTTCCGTGGGCGCGACGGCGTGGTGGCCGTGCTTGGGAACCACGACCACTGGGTGGACCCCGACCAGGTCGGGGCCGCGGTCGAGCGCAGTGGCGCAACGCTGCTCCACAACCGGCACCGGCTCATCCATCGCGGAGCGGCCGTGCTGGCCGTGGGCGGCGTAGACGACTTCACTCACGGAGCCGTCCGGCCCGACGAGGCGTTCTCGGGCGTCGCGCCGGACGTGCCCCGCGTGCTCATCTCGCACAATCCCGATCTCATCGAATACCTGCCCTTGGGCCTGCGGGTGGACGTGATGCTGGCGGGACACACGCACAACGGCCAGGCGCACCTGCCGCTCCTCGGGCCGATCACGGCGCCGTCGCAGTTCGGCCGGAAATACCTGCATGGGCTGAAGCGCGTGGGGCAGTGCTGGCTGTATGTCTCGGCGGGCGTGGGCAGCGCGTGGATCCCGCGGTGGCGCAACCCCCCCGAGCTCCCGGTGATACGGCTGACGCCGGCTACTTGAGGGAGACGACGAACCGTACGAGCACGGTTTCCGCCGTCTGGGGCGCAACCGTGCAGAAGCACTCGCCGCCGATCAGGCGCTTGACACCCAGTACTTCCGCCTCCGCGATCCCCGGCACGTCCCGATACGTGATCTCGAGCATCGTGCCGTCGATGATCCGGTAGGCCACGGGGCGGCCGAGCAGACGATGATGCGGGTCGATCCTGCCGAGCCCTTCGCTGAGCCGGTGCTGAATCGCGGCAGCCTGCGCGCGCTGCGGCGTGGGCACTTCGATCATGGGCGAGCCCGGCGGTGGTTCGCGAGCACCGCGGTGGCGTTTCGCCGCATCCCGGCGGCGCCGGGGCGCTCGAACGGCGTGTCGCCGAAGCGGCGTTGGAACGACTCCGGATTCCCGTCGAGCAGCGTCGTGAGGTCCGGCTCGGCAACCTCGGGGCGCACGTGGAGCTCGACGTCGCGGGTCGGGCGCGCGAACTTCTCGTTCCACGGGCAGACGTCCTGGCACACGTCGCAGCCGAACAGCCACTCGCCTACGAGGCGCTGCTCGGCAGCGCGGAACTCGGCGGTGTGCTCGATGGTCAGGTAGGAGATGCAGCGCCGCGCGTCGAGCACACCCGGTGCCACGAACGCGCTCGTCGGACATGCGTCCAGACAAGCGCGGCAGGTGCCGCAGCGATCCGCCTCGAACGGCAGGTCGGGGGCGAGCTCCGCGTCGGTCAGCACCACGCCGATGAAAGTGAACGAGCCGCGGTCGGGGTCGATCAGCATCATGTTCTTCCCGATCCAGCCGAGCCCGGCCCGCTGCGCCAGCTCCCGTTCGGGGACGGGTCCCGCATCGACATAGCAGCGGGCTTTCGCGCCGGGAACGATCTCGCGAATCGCGGTGGCCAGCCGCTCCAGACGGCGGCCGAGCACGCCGTGATAGTCGGGGGACCAGGCGTACTGGGCGACTCTTCCCGACGCCCGACTGACCCCGGTCGCGAGACCGGGGTTCACGGGTGCCCCTGGATTGCTCTGGTCGCCGTTTTCCCCGGGCTTGCGCCCGGGGTCAGCGTCGCCGTGGAAGTAGTTCGTAAGTGTGACGACCGCGACCCGCGCACCGGCCATGATCGTGGCGGGGCGTTTTCGCTTCTCGGCTTGGCGATGCAGGTACGTCATGGTGCCGGCGTACCCAGCGTCGAGCCACTCATCGAGCTCGCGGGCGTGAGGGTTCGGCGCCAGTGACGCGATTCCCACTGCATCGAAGCCAAGTTCGGCCGCTCGCCGTTTCACCGCGACGGTGTCCCGTGACGCCTTCACGCGACGTTTCTCCGCGACGTCGTTCATAGGTGCATAGTTTCGCGTCGCCATCTCGCGAAGCGGACGACGTCGTCGACCGGTGGCACCGTGTCCTCGTCGCCGTACGCGGTGAACATGCGCCACCGCACATAGTCGCGCGGCGGCAGCGGCAGGAACGGCGGGCGTCGGTACCAGTCCCGCGCCCGAAAGCTCCAGGTGAGGCGCACGAGGTCGAGCGCGAGCCGCGGGTTCACGAGGGCCCGCAGGGCGAGGCGCGCGGTGAGCGTCGGCCAGCCGGCGGAGGCTCTCATGGGAGTGAATCTACTGGCGAGGCGTGCCCGGCGCGCTTTTCCTCCTGTATATTGACCGCCTATGACACTCGCCAGCGGTCTCGACGCCGGCGCATCCGCCGGGGCTCACGCGCTCGCCCGCTATCGGAGCGAGTTCCCGATCTTCCGGGACGCGGTGTACTTGAACACCTGCTCGCTCGGCGCGCTCGGCGAGCGCACGCGCCGCCGCATCGCGGAGTTCATCGATCTGTGGCAGGCGCGCGGGGCGTCCGCCTGGTACGACGTGTGGTGGGCAGCCCTAGGGGAGCTGCGGGCGCGCTACGCGCGGATCGTCGGCGCGAGCCCGGAGGAGATCGCGCTCGCGCCCAGCGTTTCGGTGGCGTTGTCCGCGGTGGCGGAGGCGCTGGACTATCGGCGCCGTCCCAGGGTTGTGGTCACGTCGCTCGATTTTCCCACGGTCGCCTACCAGTGGCTCGCGAAGCGGGCCCGTGGCGTGGAGCTGGTCGTGGTCGAGAGCCCGGACCAGATCTCGGTGCCGGTCGAGTCCATCGCGCGGGCAGTAGATGACCGGACCGCCCTCGTCGCGACTTCGCACGTGTACTTCACGAGCGGGGCAATCCAGGACATCAAGCGCGTGGCGGAAGTCGCACACCGGTGCGGCGCCTTGACCCTGGTCGACGCCTACCAGTCGGTGGGACAGGTGCCCGTCGACGTGAAGGCCGCAGGCGTGGACTTTCTCACCGCGGGCGGGCTCAAGTGGCTGCTCGGCGGGCCGGGGATCGTGCTGCTGTACGTTCGCGACGAGCTCGCGCGGCGGCTCGCACCGGCCATCGCCGGGTGGTTCGGCCACAAGAACCAGTTCGCCTTCGACCCCCGCGCGCTCGAGCTGCACGACGACGCGCGGCGCTTCGAGCTCGGGACACCGGCGTTGGCGGCAGTCTATGCGCAGCTCGGGGGCCTCGAGTACATCGACGAGATCGGCGTCGCGGCCATTCGCCGTGTGACGTCGGCACTCACTGAGGACCTGGTCGCACGGGCGCGGGAGTACGGCTTTCAGCCCAAGGTGGCTTCCCGTGCCGAGGATCGTTCGGCGATCGTGATGCTCCCTGCGGCCGACCCGGCGGCGGGCGTGCGACATCTCGCCGCCGGCGGGATCATCGCGGACGCCCGACCGGGACACGTCCGTCTTTCTCCTTTCTTCTATAACGTGCAGGACGACCATGTCTCAGCGCTCGAGCGGCTCGCAACGCACACCGGTCACTGAGGACGAACGCCTCCTCGCGCAGGCTCCCCGCGAGCGGCGGGGGTTCGTCAAGACGGACTCGTGGCGGGTCCTGCGGATCATGGGGGAGTTCGTCGAAGGGTTCGACACCCTCTCCGACGTTTACAACGCCGTCACGGTGTTCGGATCGGCGCGCATCAAGCCGGAAGACGCCTACTACGAGAAAGCCGTGGAAACCGCGCGCATGCTCGCGGAGGAGGGATTCCCGATCATCACGGGGGGCGGCCCCGGGATCATGGAGGCCGCGAACCGCGGGGCCCAGGAGGGAAACGGCCTGTCGATCGGCTGCAACATCGAGCTGCCGTTCGAGCAGGGGCTCAATCCCTACGTCGAGCGCGCGATCAACTTCCGCTACTTTTTCGTCCGCAAGACGATGTTCGTCAAATACTCGACTGCTTTCATCGTCTTCCCCGGGGGATACGGGACGATGGACGAGCTGTTCGAGGCGCTCACGCTGATTCAGACCGGGAAGGTGACGCACTTCCCCGTGATCCTGTTCGGAGAGGAATACTGGGCCGGCCTCGTGGAGTGGCTGCGGGAGCGCGTGGCGGGGGAGGGCAAGATCGCCACCACCGATCTCCGGCTGTTCACGGTCACGGACAGCCCGCGGGAGGCCGTGGCGACCGTACGACAGGCGCGGGAGCGCCGCAGCCAGGTCTTTCCGGTCGACGTGCAACGCGACGCGGAGGTGCCATGACCACTCGCAAAGACTTCTTGCGCGGCGAGCGCATCGATCCGAAGCCCATTACCGGCCGCGAGACGGTCCCCGAGCTGGTGGACAATGCGTTCCTCGCCTACAACGCGGGCCGCCTCGCCGAAGGGTGCCGCCTGTTCACCGAGCTGATGCTCGAGGACGACGTCACCATCGGCATGAGCCTCACCGGCGCGATGACGCCCGCGGGACTCGGGATGTCGACGATCATCCCGCTCCTCGAGGCGGGGTTCATCGATTGGATCGTCTCGACGGGTGCGAATCTGTACCACGACGCGCACTTCGGGTTGGGTCTGACGATGCACCGGGGGACGCCCTTCGCGGACGACGTGGAGCTGCGCGAGGAGGGCGTCGTCCGCATCTACGACATCTTTTTCGACTACGAGGTGCTGCTGTCGACCGACGCTTACATCCGGGAAGTGTCGGCGGGCCCGGAGTTCCAGCGCCCCATGGGCACGGCGGAGTACCACTACCTGTTGGGCGGCTACATCCTCGCGCGCGAGAAGGCGCTGGGGATCTCGCGGAAATCGGTGCTCGGCGTGGCGCACCAGTGTGCCGTGCCCATATACACGTCGTCCCCGGGGGACTCATCCATCGGGATGAACGTGGCCGAGCAGGCGCTCACCGGATCGCAGCTGCGCTTCGACCCCAGCGCGGACGTGAACGAGACGTCGGCGATCGTCTTCGACGCCAAGACCCACGGCGGCAAGAGCGGCATCCTGATCATCGGCGGCGGCAGCCCGAAGAACTTCGTGCTGCAGACGGAGCCGCAGATCCAGGAGGTGCTGGGCATCAGCGAAAAGGGTCATGACTACTACCTCCAGATGACCGACGCGCGCGCCGATACGGGCGGCCTGTCCGGGGCGACGCCGTCCGAAGCCGTGAGCTGGGGGAAGCTGGACCCCGACAAGCTGCCGGGCACGGTGGTGTGCTATCTCGACAACACCGTCGGTTTCCCCATCCTCGCCGCGTACGCGCTCGCCAAGCGGAAGAAGCGGCGGCTCAAGCGACTGTACGACCGGCGCGAGGAGATGATGCGGCTGCTCACCGAGGCGTACCAGGAGGCGAAGGCGGATCGCGACGCGCGCGCGGAGGCGACGACTGTCGGACGCAGACTCTGAGCGCGGCGGCCCCCCCTCCCGCAGGTACGTCCCGGGCGTACGCCGCGTACGCCTTGGGGCTCTTGACGCTCATCAATCTCCTCAACTACACCGACCGGAACGTCATTTTCGCACTGTTCGAGCCGATCAAGCGGGAGCTCGTCTTGTCGGACCAGCAGCTCGGCTTGCTCGGGTCCGCGTACGTGATCGTCCTCTCGCTCGCGGCGCTGCCGCTCGGGGTGCTTGGGGACTTGAAGTCCCGGCGCGCCGTGATCGCGTTCGGCGTCGGGCTGTGGAGCGCTTTCACGGCGCTGGGCGCGACGGTGAGCCGCTTCTGGCAGCTCCTGGTGTGCCGCTCGCTGGTGGGGGTGGGCGAGGCGGGCTATGGGCCGGCGGCCCAGGCGTTGCTCGCCGAGTTCTTCCAGGGCAAGCGCCGCGCCTTGGCGCTCGGGATCTACTCGGTCGGGATGGCGTTCGGCGGCGTGCTCGGGATCTGGCTCGGCGGCGCGCTCGCCGAGCGCTACGGCTGGCGCGCCGCCTTCATCGCCCTCGGCGCCCCCGGCGTTCTCTTGGCGTTGCTCGCGTCCCGGCTGCGCGAGCCGCGGCGTCGCCCGCCCCCGACGATCCGCGCCACGGTGGAGGGCTGGTACGCGCGTGGGCGCGTGGGGGCCCGCCAAGCGCTGCGGCTCGGCGCGCCGCTCATCTGGCTGGCGCTCGCGGGTGCGGCGCTCTCCGCCGCGCTCGATCTGTTCGAGGGGCTGCCGCACGGCCTCGATACCGCGGTGTTCGCCGCCTGCGTGAGCATCGGCATCGTGTGGACCGTGCTCCGGCTGGTGCCAGTGGCCGTCCGCGGCACGACCGAAGCGACCGAAGTCGCGGCCACGGCATTCGGCGACTTCCTCCAGGCGGCCGGTACGGTGCTCCGCACCCCGACGCTGATCTGGATGTTCGTGGGGGGGGCGCTCGTCACCTTCGCCGTCAACGGCCTGATCGCCTGGGCGCCGAGCTTCCTCGAGCGGACCCACGGCCTTCCGGTCGCCGCGGTGGGACGGCAGTTCGGCGTGTGGGGACTGGCCGGCGGGGCGCTGGGCGCATTGTTCGGCGGCCGGACGGGGGACTGGCTGCTCGCGCGGTGGAGCGGAGGGCGCGTCGTCGTGTCCGGCGCGGGATTCGTGCTGGGCGGGCCAATCTGCGCCGCGTTGCTCCTAATCGACGAGCTCCGGCTCTTCGTCCCGCTCCTGTTCGGGACGTTCTTCCTCTACTCGTGGTACAACGGGCCGCTGTCTGCCGTGATCCTCGACGTGGTGCCGGCGGCGGTCCGCGCGTCGGTGCTCGGCGCCTACGTGCTGTTCTCGCACCTCGCCGGCGATGCGATCGCCCCGCCGCTCATCGGGTACCTGTCCGACCGATTCGGCCTGCGGCCCGCGATGCTGCTGCTCCCGACGGCCGGCGCCGTGGGGGGATTGGTCATCCTCATCTCGCTCAGCACGGTCGGGCGGGATATGGCGCGGGTGAGAACGTGATTGTGGATTGCGGATTGCGGATTGCGGATTTGAGGGGGCGAGATCCCCTCGCGGTAATCCGCAATCCGCAATCGCCAATCCGCAATGGGGCGGGGAGGGGAAGAGCGGCATGAAGATCGCCGTCGTGTTCGACACCCTGCATCCCGACTGGGAGGACGCCGACTACAAGAGAGAAGTCGACGCGAAGGTTGAAGAGGCGGAGTACGACGTGGGCCGGGCGCTGATGGCCCAGGGACACGACGTCCTGATGGTCGGCGTCGCCGACCAACTGGCGCCGGTGCTCGAGCGGCTGGCCACGTTCCAGCCGAAGTGCACGGCTATCGCTACACGGGATCGTCTCCGACGGGGCTGCTCGTCGCGCGCAACAAGTCGCTCACCAAGAAGATCCTCGCGCACCATGAGATCCGGGTGCCGGCGTTCGCCGAGTTTCGCCCGGGCGAGAAGCCGGTGCGCCCGTCGGAGCTGCGGTTCCCGCTCATCGTGAAGCCGCTCTTGGAGGACGCGTCCGTTGGCATCGCGCAGGCCTCGGTGGTGGAGGACGATGAGGAACTCGGGGTACGGGTGAAGTTCATCCATGAGAAGTTCCACCAGGCGGCCATCGTGGAAGAGCTGATCGAAGGCCGGGAGCTATACGTCGGGCTGATCGGGAACGGCACCCTCCAAGTCCTACCCATCGTCGAGCTGACGTTCGGCGAGGCCGATGGGGAGCATCGCATCGCGACCTACAAGGCCAAGTGGGACGAGGAGTACCGCAAGCGGAAGAAGATCAAGAACGTGTTCGCCAAGGGACTGTCGGACGAGGTCGCGGCCAAAATCGCGGACACCTGCACCACGGCGTTCCACGCCCTGTGGCTCCAGGACTACGGGCGCGTGGACCTGCGGCTGACGCACGACGACGCCGTCTACGTCCTGGAGGTGAACCCCAACCCGTTTCTCGCGCAGGAGAACGAGATGGCGGACGCGGCCGAGAAGGCAGGGATGAGCTATAACGCCTTCATCCAGCGGATCGTGGAAGAGGCAGCGGTGCGTGGCTCCGCGTAGGCGCGAGGTCCCGACGCCCGAACTGCGCTGTCCCACATGCGCAGCGGAGCTACAGCGCTTCTGGGCGAACTGCTCGAACTGCGGCCGCCGGCTCGAGTGGCGCGATACCACCAAGGAGACCGGCGCGGAGTGCTACTCCTGCGGCTGGGTCGTGTCGGACAGCTTCTCGTTCTGCCCCTGGTGTGGTCGCGATATCGCCGACCGGGCCTCGAGCCCCGAACCGCTCAAGGCCCCGAAGGGCTTCAAGTACCACCGGCGCTGCCAGTGGGGCTGCGGCGGCGGCGTGATGTACCCGATGCGCTTCTGCCCCTGGTGCGGACGCCCCCAGAAGTGGCGCTACCAGGAGTTCCAGAACATCTGCCCGCACTGCAACAAGGGCGTGAACGACTGGATGGACGTCTGCCCGTGGTGCGGCGAAGACGCCACCGGGCGCGACTTGATCCGCCAAGCGCTGCGCCGGGTGCGGCAGCTCCTGGTGGTCGGCCGCCTGAAGGATTGGAACTACCGGGTGCTGCTGCGGCCGGGCGTTTCCGGCGTGACGCACCGGACGCCCAAAATCATCGAGATCGAGCGCCGCTATGTGACCGGCAAGCGGCGGCGACGCGACGAGATCTCCTGGAACATGCTGAGCGGGCTGATTCTGCACGAGCTGGGGCACTCGTTCCTCTATCACAATTGGTCGTTCACGCGGAGCGGTCGGTTCCGGCGGGCCTTCGGGGAGGTGCGCAAGGCGTATCGCGTCGCCGACTCGAAGTGGGTCGACTTCGAGCGCCGGGGCGTCACCACCACCCTGCCGAACTACGTGACCGCGTACGCCGCGACGCACCCGCAGGAGGATTTCGCCGAGACGTTCCGGTTCTACATCTCGCGGCGGGGGCGGCTGCGCGAGCTGTTCGCCGAGTTCGGGCGGAAACGCAAGGGCGTGCCGGTGTTCGAGAAGTTCCTCGTGCTGCACGACTACATCCGGAGCCTCAGAGGATGGAGCTGAGCGGCGGCGTTTAGAGTTCCCCGACCGCCGCCGCTTCCTTGGCGAAGGCGCGGGATCGCTCCACCAGCTCCAGGTAAGCCGCCACCTCTTCCGAATGGCGCGTGGCGCCCCAGCCGAGTGCCTCCGCCAGCCAGTCCGCGATTGCGCCCGTCGCCGGGACGGCCTGGTCGCGGGTCGCGTAGAACAGATGCAGCCGCCGCACCAGCACGTCCGAGAGGCGGACCGCCATCTCCCGCTCCACCGCGTGCGCCACCTCGGCCCACAGCGCCGCCCGCCCGGCGACGATGGGTCGTCCCAGCGCGCGGTCTCGGTCCACCAGGTTCAAAACCGCGGCCGACTCGCTGCCGTAGCCAGCGACCAGATGGCGGGCCGTCCGCTCTGACGCCCCCCGCTCCATGGCCGCCCTGACGAGCCCTTCCAGGTCGGCCGTCTCGCCTCCCGGGAGCGGCAGCCGGTCCGTCGGCACGCGGGGGGCGCGGGGACGGCCGTCCAGCTCGCGCAGGCGTGCCGCGACGCGATCCACCACGTCGCAGGCCATCACACGGTAGGTGGTGAGCTTGCCGCCGGCGATCGTCACCAGGCCGCTCGCGCTCTCGACGATGCGGTGCTCGCGCGAGGCCGCCGACGGAGCGACGTCCCGCGGCGGTCGCAGCAGGGGTCGCAAGCCCGCCCAGCTGGCGATGACGTCCGCCGGGGAGAGTCGCGCGTGCGGGAAGAACGCGTTGGCCGATCGCAGCAGGTAAACGACGTCGTGCGCGGTCGCGCGCACCTCGTCGGGTGACGCGTCCTCATCGGTGTCCGTCGTCCCGATGTAGCTCAGATCGCCCCACGGTAGCACGAACATCACGCGCCCGTCTAGCGGGGACGTGAGCGTGACCGCTCGCGTGTGCCCGATGCGCTTGCGGGGGACCGCCACGTGCGCGCCTTTGGTGGGCCGCAGCAGGGGCTCGGCCCCGGCGTCGTCGAGGCGCCGTACGCGGTCGACCCACGGCCCGGTCGCGTTCACGATCACGAGCGCCCGTATCGTCGAGACCTGGCCCGTCAGCCCATCGCGCACCGTCGCGCCGCCCACCCGGCCGTCCGGCTTGATGAGCGCGGTGACGTCGGCGTAGTTCGCGACCAAGGCGCCCGCGTGCGCGGCGCTGCGCATGGTCGCGATCACGAGACGGGCATCGTCGGCCTGCGCATCGTAATACAGGGCCGCGCCCTTCAACTCCTTGTCCCGCAGCCCGGGCTCGAGGCGCTGGGTGGCCTTGCGCCCCAGCCAGCGGTGCGCCCTCACGTTGTGGAAGGCCGCGAGCAGATCGTACAACCACATCCCCGCGCGGAGCTTCCAGGCGGGGACCCGCGCTCCGCGGTACACCGGGAACAGGAACGGCAGGGGATGCACCAGATGCGGCGCAATGCCGAGCAACACGCGACGCTCGTGGCTCGCCTCGAACACGAGGCGAAACTCGCCTTGCTCGAGATAGCGGATCCCACCGTGGATGAGCCGTGATGAAAGCGACGAAGTGCCGCCCCCGAGATCGCCCTTGTCTACCACTGCCGTGCGAAAGCCTCGGAGCGCCGCGTCGCGGGCGATCCCGGCGCCCGTGATCCCGCCCCCAATGACGAGGACGTCGACCGGCTCGGCCGCCATCGATGCGAGCGCGGCGGCGCGCGTGCGATGCGAAAAGGGCGTCTCGCTCGTCGACGTTCTCCAGCTTGGCCCGGCAGCAGGCTCGGGGTAGGTTTCGGGACTTCACCGCCGGCCAGGGGGTGAGGTCCAACGCGGAGGAGAATGTAATGCCGGTTGCCAACGGACGGCGCGTGGCGGTCATCGCCGGTTGCCGCACGCCGTTCTGCAAGTCGGGAACGGTGCTGAAGGATGCCCGGGCGGTGGATCTGGCCCGGTTTGTGGCGCGTGAGCTCCTCGAGCGCACGAACCTGGACGGCGCCGACGTGAATGCCGTCATCTTCGGGCAGGTGGTCCCATCGGCGCTCGTACCGAACGTCGCCCGCGAGGTGAGCCTCCTGCCGCAGTTCCCCAAGGAGATCCCCGCCTACTCCCTGAACCGCGCCTGCGCATCCTCCGGGCAAGCCGTCGCCAACGCGTACGACGAGATCGCGCTCGGCGACGCCGAGGTCGTGCTCGCGGGCGGGGTGGAGTCGCTCTCCGATATCCCGATCCTTGCCTCGCGCCGCCTCGCCGACATCCTGGTAGAGGCGAGCAAGGCCAAGTCGCTCGGCGCGCGCCTCCGCACGTTCAGTCGGATCCGGCCGCGTGACCTCGTTCCCGTGTCACCCGCCATCGCCGAGCCGTCAACCGGCGAGACGATGGGCCAGTCGGCGGAGAAGATGGCCAAGGAGAACCACATCTCCCGCGCGGCACAGGATCGCTGGGCGCTCCGGAGCCACGAGCTCGCGGCTCGGGGGACCGACGACGGCCGTATCCCGGCGGAGATCGTGCCGTGGTTCGTTCCCGGAGGGCGCGCCGGCGACGGAGTCGTCGCCCAGGACAACGGGCTCCGCCGGGACACGTCGCTCGAGCAGATGGCCAAGCTCAAGCCGGTCTTCGACCGCCGCTACGGCAGCGTCACCGCCGCCAACTCCTCGCCGCTCACCGACGGGGCGTCCGCGGTTCTCCTCATGAGCGACTCGGCGGCGCGCGCGCTCGGCTACACGCCGCTCGCCTACGTCCGCTCCTACTCGGTCGCGGCGGTGGATCCGGGGTGGCAGTTGCTGCAGGCGCCCATCTTCGCCGTCCCCAAGGCGCTCGAGCGCGCGGGAATCCAGTGGAAGGACCTCGGGGTGATCGAGGTGCACGAGGCGTTCGCCGCACAGGTACTCTCGAACCTGCAGGGATGGGGAGCGCTGGGTTGGGAGATCAACGAGGACATCATCAACGTGATGGGCGGCTCCATCGCCATCGGCCACCCCTTCGGCGCGACGGGCACGCGCCTCGTCACCACGCTCGCGAACGAGATGACCCGCCGGGACGTGCAGTTCGGCTTGCTGTCGATTTGCGCGCAGGGTGGGATGGGTTTCGCCATGGTGCTGGAGCGCCGCTGATGGCCCCGGGGGCGGCGCTCACCTGGGAGCTCGCCGACGACGGCGTTGCCGTCGTCACCTTCGACTTGAAGGGCGAGCCCGTCAACAAGATTTCGGCCGCGGTGAAGCAGGACTTGCTCGCGACGTTTGAGGCGTTGGAGCATGACCCCGCCGTGCGGGCCGTCGCCTTCTTCTCCGGGAAGCCCGAGAACTTCATCGCCGGGGCCGACATCGAGGAGTTCGTCCGGCTCACCACCGCCGCGGAAGCCGAGCGGCTCTCGGCCCAGGGGCAGGAGATGCTCGGGCGCGTGGCCCGCTTCCCGAAGCCGATCGCCGTCGGGATCCACGGCGCGTGCCTCGGCGGCGGGCTCGAGTTCGCTCTCGCCTGCGGGTACCGCGTGGCCTCCGATCACCCCCGGACCCAGCTCGGCCTCCCGGAAGTACAGCTCGGCATTCTCCCGGGGGCGGGCGGCTGCCAGCGGCTCCCCCGCTTGATCGGCGCCCGGCCGGCGCTCGACATCATCCTCGCGGGCAAGGTCGAGAGCGCCCGGAAGGCGTTCCGTCTGGGCATCGTCGACGAGCTGGTGCATCCCGCCATCCTCAAGGACGTCACCCTTACCGCGGCGCAGCGCATGGCGGGTGGCTGGCGCCCCCGGCGCAAGCGGCCGGGTGGCTTTCGGGGATGGCTGCTCGACGGCAACCCGCTGGGCCGGCGGCTGGTCTTCAGGGCGGCCAGGAAGCAGGTCCTCGCGCAGACGCGTGGCAACTATCCCGCGCCGCTTGCCGCGCTGGAGGCGGTCGAGCACGGGCTCAAGCACGGCATGGTGGCAGGCCTGAAGCGCGAGGCGCAGCTGTTCGGACAGCTCGCCGTCAGCGATGTCTCGCGCAAGCTGGTGCAGATCTTCTTCGCCACCACCGCCCTCAAGAAGGACTTCGGCATCGCCAACCCACCGCCTCCCGCCGTCGTCAGCCGCCTCGGCGTGGTGGGGGCAGGGTTCATGGGGTCGGGGATTGCGGGCACCGCGATCGCTCAAGCGGGTGTGGACGTGCGCATGAAGGACGCCGATCTGCCGCGCGTTGCGAAGGGGCTGGCCGCCGCGCGCGAGATCCTCGACGACCGGCTCAAGCGACGCCGCGTCACGCCCTACGAGCACGCCCGGCTGGTCGCGCTGCTCTCGGGGAGCGATCGCTACACCGGGTTCGGCCGCGCCGAGCTCGTCATCGAGGCGGTGTTCGAGGATCTCCAAGTCAAACAGCAGGTGCTACGGGAGGTCGAGTCGGCGACCACCCGCGACGCGGTGTTCGCATCCAACACGTCGACCATCCCGATACACCGGATCGCCGAGGCCGCGGGCCGGCCGGAGCAGGTCGTCGGGATGCACTTCTTCTCACCGGTCGCCCGGATGCCGCTGCTCGAGGTGATTCCGTCGGCGCGCACCGCGGCGCAAGTGGTCAGCACCGCCGTCGGGTTCGGCCGCCGCATGGGCAAGACCGCCATCGTCGTGAAGGACAGTCCCGGATTCTGGATCAACCGGATTCTCACGCCCTACATGAACGAGGCGGGTCATCTGCTCGTCGAAGGTGTGGCCATCGAAGAGATCGACCGGCTGATGGTCGAGTTCGGCTTCCCCGTCGGGCCGATCACGCTCATGGACGAGGTGGGGATGGACGTCGGAGAGAAGGTGGTCGGGGTGATGCACGAGGCGTTCGGCGAGCGGTTCGCGCCGGTCCCCGCGTTCGCCGGCATGGTCAAGAGCGGCCGGCTGGGCCGCAAGGTGGGGAAAGGATTCTACAAGTACGCCGGCGGCAAGAAGCGCAGCGTCGATCCCGCCGTGTACGAAGTGATCGGCGCCCATCCCAACGGTGGCCCCAGGCCGGCGGAGATCATCCAGCGGCTCGTCCTTGTGATGCTGAACGAAGCGGCGCGCGGCGTGGGGGAGGGGATCGTGCGCACGCCCCGCGACGGCGACATCGGCGCCATCTTCGGCTTCGGGTTCCCCCCGTTTCGCGGCGGCCCGCTGCGGCACGCCGACGACCTCGGAGCCGCGCGCATCGTGGGCGAGCTCGAGCGGCTCGCCGAGCGCCACGGGGCCCGCTTCGCGCCGTCCGACGTGCTGCGCGACCAGGCGCAGCGAAACGCGAAGTTCTATCCCTAATCCCTGGGCCCCGACACCTAGCACCTGATGCTACGCGCCGGCCTGCTGTGGCTCAGCGAGCAATCCCGCGTCTTCCGGTTCATCCGCGGCAACGGGTTGGCCCGCCGCTTCGCCGCGCGCTTCGTCGCGGGAGAGACGGTGGAATCAGGAGTGGCCGCCTTGAAGGACCTGAACGCCGCCGGTCTCACCGCGAGCCTCGACCTGCTCGGCGAATCGGTGCACAAGCCCGCCGAGGCGCAGGCCGCCCGAAACACTTATCTCGAAGCGCTCGACCGGATCAGGGCCGTCGGGGCCGATGCCAACATCTCGGTGAAGCTCACCCAGATGGGCCTCGACATCGACGAGGCGCTGTGCGTCGAGAACATCCGCGCCATCATCGCCCGAGCGAAGGCGCACTGCTCCTTCGTGCGGATCGACATGGAGCAGTCCGACTATACCGAGCGCACGCTGCAGCTCTTCAAACGCACGTTACACGCGGAGTTCGGGAACGCGGTCGGCGTAGTGTTGCAGTCCTACCTGCGGCGCACGGAGCCGGATGTGGAGCAGATGATCGCACTCGGCGCCCGTGTGCGGTTGTGCAAGGGTGCCTATCAGGAGCCGGACACGGTCGCGTTTCCCGACAAGCGCGATGTGGATGCGACCTACGTGCGCTGCATGGAGCGGCTCATGCTCAAGGGAAACTACCCTGGCATCGCGACCCACGACGCGCGCATCATCGAGCACGCCAAGGCGTTCGCGCGCGACAAGGGCATCCAGCCCCCGCGCTTCGAGTTCCAGATGTTGTACGGCGTGCGGCGCGACCTGCAGCTCGGACTGCGGCGCCAGGGATACAACGTGCGCGTGTACGTCCCGTTCGGCACCCAGTGGTATCCCTATCTCATGCGCCGGCTCGCCGAGCGGCCCGCGAATGTGGCGTTCCTCGTCGGCAACATGTTGCGGGAGGCCCTACGGCGGAGCTGACGGACGGTACGCTGGGCGGCTATCAGCGAGTGCACGAGCGCGCCCCCGCGTTCTCCGGGACCGACGGCCAGTCCTACTCGGTCGGGACGTACGTGGATGGTGCCCCGGACACCTTGGGCCGTTATGGGGCGGCGCTGTTGTTCGTGCGCTGGTCCGAGGCGGGAGATCGACCGATCGGCCACCTCGAGACGGACTACCTGTTCCGAGGCGCGACGCCCGCCGACGCGCTGGCCCCGCTTCTCGCCTTGACCCTGCAGGACGTGAAGCGGCATCTCGATGACTGCATTCAAAAACAGAGAATGGAGATGGGGGAAGAGGGCAGGGTGTGATCACCATCGGCGTCGTCCTCGCACGCACCGGCTCTACCTATCGGGTGCATACCGATGGTAGCGAAGTTGTCGCCACGCTCCGCGGCAAGCTCAAGCACCGGGACGACGACCGCGTGGTGGCGGGCGACGTGGTGGAGCTCGAGCTGCACGCCGAGGGGCGCGCCACCATCTCCGCCGTGCGGCCGCGCAGGAGCGTGCTGGCGCGCCGTGCCGCGGGTGAGCGGAGCCCCCGGGCGCAGCCGATCGCCGCCAATGTCGATCAGGTCGTGGTCGTCGCGTCGGCCCGGAGCCCGGAGCCGAGCCCCCGCATGCTCGATCGATTCCTGGTGATCTCGGCGGCGAACCGTATCCCCGCAGTCCTCGTTCTCAACAAGATCGACCTCGACCGGACCGCGCTCGACGCCCTGCGGCGGCGCTACGGGCCGGCGGGCTACCAGGTGCTCGGCACCTCCGTGACGCAGCCGGAGGGCCTGGCGGCGCTGCGCGATCTTCTGCGCGGGCGGGAGTCGGTGCTCGCCGGTCAATCGGGCGTCGGGAAGTCCAGCCTCCTGAACGCGCTCCACCCGGGCTTGAACCTCCGCATCGGCGAGATCAGCGCGAAGTGGGACACGGGGAAGCACACCACCCGCGCCGCCCTCGTCGTGCCGCTGGCCACAGGGGGCTATGTCGTAGACACGCCGGGGTTGCGCGAGGTGGGCACGTGGGGGATCGATCCCGAGCGTTTGGGCGTCTACTTCGCCGAGTTCCAGCCCTTCCTCGACCAATGCCGCTTCGATAACTGCCGGCACCTCGCGGAGCCGGGCTGCGGGGTGCGGCAGGCAGCGGAACGAGGCGCGTTCGACCCCGATCGTCTCGTGTCCTACCAGCGCATCTACGAGGAACTCAGTGTGGCTTCCTGGTCCAGCGATCGGCGTCGCGGGAGGTGACCTTTCGCATCATCGCTGCGAACGCGTCGTCCAAGTCGATCCCCTGTGAGTTGGCGAGACAGATGACGACGAACAGGATGTCGGCCAGCTCCATCGCGATCGAGCCCTCCGGCTCTTCGGCCTTTTTCGTCTTCTCTCCGAACCGGTGGTTCACTTCCCGCGCCAGCTCACCGACTTCCTCCGTGAGCCGGGCGAGATTGGTGAGCGGGGGGAAGTATCCTTCCTTATATTGGCCGATCCACCGATCGACCGTCTGCTGGGCTTCACGCAGGGACACGGGAGGCTCCGGGGAATCGTGAACGCCGAGCTGCCGCCGCTCGTCGCGCCGTTCCGCGGTGAGCGGTACGCCGCGAGGGAGTTGAGCGCCCTCATCGCGCCCCCGTACGACGTCATTTCCAGCGAGGACCGCACACGCTACGCGGCGCGGGATCCCCACAATATCGTGCATCTCGTCCTGCCGGAAGCGCCGTCGGGCGGGGGCGGGGACCGCTACGCGCAGGCTGCGACTCTGCTCGGGACGTGGCGGGAGGCGGGCGTCCTGCGACCCGATCCCGTGGAGTCGGTGTACATCGTCGCGCAGGACTACGCCGTACCGTCGGGCGATCGGCGGACGCGCATCGGGATGCTGGCCGCCGTGCGCGCCGAGCCGTTCGAAACGCGGCGCGTGCGGCCGCACGAGCAGACGCACTCGGCACCCAAGGCCGACCGGCTGGCCCTGCTGCGCGCCACTGCCGCGAACCTCGAATCGATCTTCCTGCTCGCCCCTGACCCTGATCGGCTGCTGTCGCAGGCCCTCGTGAAACGAGCCTCCGGCGTGCCGACGGCGCACGCGGAGCTCGACGGCGTCGCCATTCGCCTCTGGGTCGTGCCGGGCGAGCAGGCGGCGGAGCTCGCCCGGCTCGCGGGCCGGGCTCAGCTCTACATCGCCGACGGCCATCACCGCTACGAGACGGCGGTGGCGTATGCGCGGGAGCAGCCGGGCGCCGACCGCGTGCTCTCGTTCATCGTGTCGGCGGGCGATCCGGGCCTCACGATCCTCCCCACCCACCGCATCATCTTCGGCGCGGAGCGCGAGGCAACGAAGCTGGTCGCGGCCTGGCGGGAGTGGTTCCAGGTGGGGCGGGTGGCGCCGTGCATGGACCGGGTCGAGCGGCTGGCCGAGCTCGGGCGTGAGCGCACCGCGTGTATCGTGGCGTTCCCCGACGCCTATGACGTGACCCTGGTCCTGAAGAACGCCGCGGCGCTCGACAACGTCCCGGACCTCGGGAAAACGCCCGCGGTCCGCGCGCTGGACGTGGCCCGGATCGAATCGCTCGTCGTGCAGCGCATTCTCGGGGCGGGCACGGCGACGCCGTCGCTTGCCTACACGCCCGATCCCCACGCGGCCTTCGATGCGGTCCGGAACGGTCGGGCGGCCGCCGCGGTCCTCCTCAATCCTACGAAAGTGCAGGACGTGTTCGCCGTGGCGGATGCGGGAGACGTCATGCCACCCAAGTCGACGTACTTCGTCCCGAAGGTGCCGAGCGGGCTGGTCGTGCGGTCGGTCTAATCTATATTTTGTCTCCATGCCCCCCCCTCGATCCCGCGACCGCGTCCTGGGCAATCTCGAGTCCATCTACCGCGAGGCCTACGAGCGTGCGAAGGCCGCCAGCGACCAGGTGCGCATGGCGGATCTCGACGCCGCCTACCAGCGCGAGCAGCTGCTGCTCGAAGTGCTGCTCGACATCCGCGATGCCCTCGCGGCCCTTCCCGCGTCTGCCGAGCCCGGCTCCGGGAAGACCCCGGGATCCGACCCGATCACCGCGCTCGAGACGATCCACCGCATCACGAGACTTCGCTGAGGAACCGCATGCGCCGACGCCTGACTCTGGGACTCCTCTGCTTTGCCCTCGCCGCCTGCGCTCGGAAGGCGGACACCATCGTCTCCGGCGGAATGGTCTGGACCGGACTCTCGAGCGGGGCACCCCAGAGGGGCGCCGTCGCCCTCGCCGCCGGCAGGATTCTCGCGATCGGCGACAGCGCGCAGATCGGGCGCTATAGGGGCCCCAAGACCCGATCGGTTCAGGCCGACGGCGGGCTCGTCCTGCCCGGCTTCACCGACGGACACACCCACTTCATCGACGGCGGGTTCCAGCTCGCGTCGGTGGACTTGAGGAATGCCCCGACCCCCGGGGAATTCATCCGGCGGCTCAAGGATTACGCCAAGACCCTGAAGCCCGGTGAATGGATCATCGGCGGTGATTGGGACCACACGCTCTGGCCGGGCCAGCCGCTGCCGCGCCATGAATGGATCGATTCGGTTACGCCGAACAATCCGGTCTTCGTGAGTCGGCTGGACGGACACGAGGCGCTCGCCAACAGCGCGGCGCTACGGGCGGCCAGCGTCACCAAGCAGACGCCCACCCCCTCGGGCGGGGAGATCCTGCGGGACGCGAGGACAGGAGAGCCGACCGGCATCTTTAAGGACCGGGCGCTCGATCTCATCGGCCGCGCGCTCCCCGACCCGTCGCCCGCCCAGCGTGACTCGGCCCTCGCCCGCGCACTTGCGTACGCCGCGTCGCTGGGGGTCACCGCCACCGCCCACGTGGCCGCGTCGTGGGCCGATCTCGCGAGCTATCGCCGCCTTGAGCGGGCGGGCCGGCTCACGCTGCGGGCGGCGCTCTACCTCCCGCTCGATTCCTGGCGGGCAGTCGCCGAGACAGTGAGTCGTTCGAACCGCGGCGATGAGTGGGTGAAGATCGGCGGCGTCAAGGGCTTCATGGACGGCTCGGCGGGGTCTCGTACCGCGTACTTCTTCGAGCCCTATAGCGATTCGGCGGGCTACCATGGGCTGCTGCAGCACCCGGAGGGGGACATGCGCCGCTGGATCGGCGGCGCCGACTCGGCGGGACTGCAGGTCGCCGTCCACGCGATCGGTGACCGCGCCAACGCCATCCTGTTGTCGATCTACGACAGCGTGGCAAGGGCACACGGGCCGCGCGACCGGCGCTTCCGGGTCGAGCACGCCCAGCACCTGCGCCCCCAGGACATCCCCCTGTTCGGGAGGCTCGGTGTGATCGCCTCGGTGCAGCCTTATCACGCCATCGACGACGGTCGCTGGGTGGAGCAGCGCATCGGGCCGGTCCGCATTAAGACGACCTACCCCTTCCGCACGCTGCTCGAGACGGGCGGCAGGCTCGCGTTTGGGTCGGACTGGACGGTCGCGCCGCTCGACCCGATCCTCGGCGTGTACGCGGCGGTCACGCGCCGCACCCTCGACGGGAAAAACCCGGACGGGTGGGTGCCGGAGCAGAAACTCTCGGTGGGCGAGGCGCTGCGCGCGTACACGGCCGGCAACGCCTATGCGACGTTCGACGAAACGAAGCGCGGCACGCTCGTACCCGGCGCCGATGGCGATCTCGTGGTGCTGGACCGCAACCTCTTCACCGTGCCGCCGGATTCGCTCGATCAGGCACGCGTGCGTTACACGATCGTGGGCGGCCGGGTGGTCTACCGGCGCTAGTCGGAGTACGTGAGCCCCGACTCCTGAAGCGTGAGGGGCCGCGCTCCCTCGTGCTCGACGCCTGCCTCCACCACCTCACCAAGCACCAGCGTATGGTCGCCGCTCGGGAGTGTTGCGACGACGCGACACTCCACCCACCCGAGCGCCTCGGCGAGGACTGGCGCACCGGAGATCGCCCCCGGTTTGGTCTTGATTCCCTTGAGTTTGGGCGACGCGCCTGCTGGCCCCCGCCCCAGCTTGTCCGCCAGGTCTCGTTGCCCCTCGTGAAACACACTGATGGCAAAGTGATGCGCGTCGCGGATCATCTCGATCATCTTGGACGTACTCTCGACGGCCACCACGACCATAGGGGGGTCAAAAGAACCCTGGCTCACCCAGTTAGCGGTAATCCCGTGCTCATCGCCCTCCCGCTTCACAGTCAGCGCGTACAGGCCGTAAGTGAAATGTCGGAGGACCGTCTGTTTCGCGGCTGTGTTCATGGACAGGAAATATGGGCCGGCGGGCGCTTAGCACGCCAATTGCGGTGTGGCGTGGCTGCCGCAGATAGGAGACGCCCATGCTTCGTATCCCGGCTTTCCCCGCCTTCGAGGCGGGCCTCGCACTGGTGCTTTCCCTCCCAGCTTCGTTGCATGGGCGTGGCGCCGCCCGGCTGCCGGCCCAGCAGCCGGCGGCCCGGCAGCCGTCCGCCTACGAAGAGCTGCAGACGTTTTCGGCGGTGCTGAATCACATCCGCGTCAACTACATGGATTCGGTGACCTATACCCAGCTGGTCCGCGCGGCCATCGACGGAGTCCTGCAGGCACTCGATCCCCACAGCCGTTTCGAGTCGCACGCCGACCGCGACAGGGCCGGGAAGGTCGAGCGCGGCGAGCTCGCCGTCACCGGCATGGTGCTCGAGGACGTGGACGGCGCCGCCAGCGTTCTGTCCGTCATGTCCAAGAGCCCCGCGGACAAGGCCGGGATCCAGCCGGGCGACCGGCTCACCCTCGTCAACGACACCACCGTTGCGGGCCTGGACGTGAGGGCGCTCGAGCTCCGGCTCGCCGGGGACAAGGGATCCAAGGTTCGCCTGCGGTTCGAACGCGGCCCGCGCCTGGAGCCCGACACGTTTTCGGTCACCCTCAAGCGCGAATACGCCAAGGTTCCATCGGTGTCGACCGTGCGCCTCGCCGACTCTGTGACGGGGTATGTGCGCCTCGATGGGTTCCGGGAAAAGGCGGCCTCGGAAGTGCACGACGCCCTCAAGCGGCTTCGCGGCCAGGGCGCCACCCAGTTCATCTTGGACCTCCGTCGTAATCCTGGCGGCGTGGTGTTCGCGGCGGTGGAGCTCGCGTCCGAGTTCTTCCCCAAGAACACGGTCGTGTTCAGGACGCGGGGCCGGAAGAAGGACGTCGATACGACGTTTGTGACCAAGCGCGACGGCGAGTTCAGCTCCGCGCCGCTGATCGTCTTGATCGATGGCGGCAGCGCGAGCGCCGCCGAGGCTCTGGCCGCTTCGCTCCAGGACCACGACCGCGCGCTGCTCCTGGGTCGCCGCAGCTTCGGTAAGGCGCTCATGCAGACGGCCTTCCTCACTCCGTCGGGCGACGTCGTATGGCTCACCGTCGGCCGCGTGATCACGCCCAACGGCCGCTTCATCCAGCGGCGCTACCGCGGCCTGCGGTCCGAAGAGTACCGCGCCTTCGGCGGCGTCGCCGGCGCGGGGGAGGATACCGTCGAGACCTTCCGCACGGATAACGGCCGGACGATGCGCGGCGGCGGCGGCATCGCGCCCGACGTCGAACTCCCCCGGCCCGCCCCGGTGCCGGTCTGGTGGAGCGCGGCGGCGGACTCGGGGCTCGCCGACGCGCTGGCCGACAGCTTCGCTTTGACGTTGCCGGCCACGCCGGCTGCCCGCACGGCCTGGATGAATGCGCGTGCGGATTGGGATACCCGGTTGGTGAATCCCTTCTTGGAACGGGTGCGGAGCCGCTTCCACGTGGCGGCGCGGCCGGACTCGCTGCTCGCCGCGCGGGTCGGGCGCAACCTCGCGCTCCGCGTCGCCGAGGTGCGTTGGGGGCCGGATGCGCGCGACGAATTCCTCGTGCGGAACGACCCCGATATCCGCGCCGCCGCGGATCACTTCCGCCGCCTGCGGGAGCTTTTGAGCGGGCCGAAGTAGACTATCTTTGTCCCATGGCGACGCGCGCTCAACCCCGCCCCCGGGCCGCCAAGTCCCTATCCAAGGCCGACCTGCTCGACATGTATCGGCTGATGCTCCTGTCGCGGCGCATCGACGACAAGGAGATCCAGCTCAAGCGGCAGAACAAGATCTTCTTCCAGATCTCGGGCGCAGGTCACGAGGCCGTGCTGGTCGCGGCGGGCAAGGCCCTCCGTCCCGCGTACGACTGGTTCTATCCCTACTATCGCGACCGCGCGCTCTGTCTCAGTCTCGGCATGACCCCCACCGAGATGCTGCTCTCGGCCGTCGGTGCGGCCGACGACCCCAACTCGGGAGGCCGCCAGATGCCTTCCCACTGGGGCCACAAGGCGCTCAACATCGTCAGTCAGTCGAGCCCCACCGGCACGCAGCTGCTCCAGGCTGTGGGCTGTGCGGAGGCGTGGCTCCGCTACGACCGGATCGACGCGATCGCCGAGAAACCGATCCAGGGCGACGAGCTCGTGTACGTCTCGGCGGGGGATGGCACGACGAGCGAAGGGGAGTTCTGGGAGGCGCTCAACACCGCCAGCAACCTGAAGCTGCCCGTGCTGTTCCTCATCGAGGACAACAAGTATGCGATCTCGGTGCCCGTGGAGGTGCAGACCGCGGGCGGCTCGGTGTCGAAGCTCGTGCGAAATTTCCCCGGCCTCCTCGTCGAGGAGGTGGACGGCTGCGATCCGGTCGTCTCCTACGACGTGCTGTTGCGGGCCTCGGAGTACGTTCGCCAGCGCAAGGGCCCCGCCCTGGTGCACGCGCACGTGACCAGGCCGTACTCGCACTCCCTCTCGGACGACGAAGTGCTGTACAAGCCGCCCAAGGAGCGGGAAGAGGAGGCACGCCACGATTGCCTCACTCGGTTTCCGGAGCGGCTCATCGCCGACGGCGCGGCCACCGCAGGCGAGATCGAAGCCATCCAGCGCCAGGTGGATGAGGAAGTCGGCGTCGCCGCCGACATGGCGCTGGCGTCGCCCCAGCCTGAGCCGGAGACGGCCCTGTTGTACGTGTACTCGCCCGAGGTCGATCCCACGTCCGAGCAGTTCGATACGGAGGACGACCCGCACTTCGGGGGTGATCCCACCACGATGGTGGACCTGCTCAACGCCTGTCTCAAGGACGAAATGGCGCGGGATCCCCGCATCGTGGTGTTCGGCGAGGACGTGGCCGACGTCAGCCGCGAGCAGCACCTGGAGCACGTGAAGGGCAAGGGCGGTGTCTTCAAGGTCACGTGGGGGCTCCAGCGGCAGTTCGGGAGCGATCGGGTCTACAACTCACCGCTCGCTGAGGCGAACATCGTGGGCCGGGCCATCGGCCTCGGGACCCGCGGCCTGAAACCCGTCGTCGAGATTCAATTCTTCGACTACATCTGGCCCGCCTATCATCAGCTGCGCAACGAGCTTGCCACGCTGCGGTGGCGCTCCAGCAACGCCTTCTCGAGCCCGGTCGTGGTCCGCGTCACCTATGGGGGCTATCTGAAGGGCGGCTCGATCTACCATTCCCAGACGGGCGCCGTGGTGTTCACGGCCGTTCCAGGGCTCCGCGTGGTTTGCCCCAGCACCGCGCTCGACGCCAATGGGCTGTTGCGCACGGCGATCCGGTGTGACGACCCCGTGTTGTTCCTCGAGCACAAGCACCTCTATCGGCAGACGTACAATAAGGCGCCCAATCCCGGGCCGAACTTCATGATCCCGTTCGGCAAGGCGAAGGTGGTGCGAGCGGGCCGGGACCTCACGGTGGTGACCTACGGCGCCGTGGTGCAGCGCTCGCTGGTTGCCGCGAAAGAGCTCGAGGAGCGGGACGGCGTGAGCGTGGAAGTGATCGACCTGCGCAGCCTCTCGCCCGTGGACTGGGAGGCGATCACGGCGTCGGTGACCAAGACGAACAAGGTGCTCGTCGCCTACGAGGACGCGCAGTCGTGGGGCTACGGGGCCGAGATCGCGGCCCGCATCGCCGACGAGTGCTTCCCGTGGCTGGACGCACCCGTGAAGCGCGTGGCGTCGACCGACACCTTCGTCGGCTACGCCCCGAGGCTCGAAGACTTCATTCTGCCGCAGGTGGAGGATCTCGCGCGGGCGATGCGCGATTTGCATGCGTTCTAGCGCGGCTCGCGCCTACAGTCTTCTGTTCTTCTTGTCCGGAGCGACAGGGCTCGTATACGAGCTCCTCTGGGTCCGGGTTCTCTATCAGACGTTCGGCTCCACCATCCAGTCGGTGACGACGGTCGTGGCCGCCTACATGGGTGGCCTGGGTCTCGGCGCCTGGCTGCTCGGCCGCCGCGCGGATCGCCATCCTCGGCCCGCCGCGCTGTACGGCGTCCTCGAGGTCGCGATCGGTGTCTTCGGGTTGATCTCCCCCCTCGTGCTCGGGCTCGCGCACCGGCTCTACCTCGGCATCGCCGGGACGCTCCAGCTCGGTAGCGCCGTCAGCGTGGCGCTGCGTTTCGGGCTCGCCGCGCTGGTGCTGCTCGTCCCCACAACCCTCATGGGCGGCACGCTCCCCGTGCTCACCCGCGCCTTCATGGGCGCCGACCGCGGCGAGCTGAAGCGCTCTCTCGGCCTGCTCTACGGGCTCAACACCCTCGGCGCCGTGGCGGGGACGGCGCTGGCGGGCTTCCTCCTGATCGAGCTCGTTGGCATCCGGGCGAGTCTGTGGGGGACGGCGGCCGTGAATCTCGCGTTGGGCGTGGG
>WNGA01002416.1_pt1 | contig 28528 bp, 31 predicted proteins | sample 5400061 | NCBI WGS metagenome assembly WNGA01 (sample SAMN13153366, study PRJNA577476) | soil metagenome | isolation source: 100 cm soil or saprolite under grassland replicate 2 | place: USA:California | collected 2016-06-15
GGCCTCTCCGCCCGGACAAATCACTCGAAAGACACCCGCCGGGCGGGGTCATCCTCTCACTGAGTCACGGGCGAAGAGCACCGGCACCAACCTGACGACAGCCCCAGACGGGACCGCGACACACTCACAGTCCTCTCACTCGGTGCCGTTCGCCGGTATGGACGCGGGCTGGAGCGTGAGCTGGTTGAGGCCGAAGCTCGTGATGCCAAGGGGCGCGCCGGAGCGACAGGAACCGATCGCGGCTCTCCCACTCGACGCCGGTGATCGCCGTGCCCGCCTCCACGAACCCGAGGATAGTCGGCTCATCCACCGGAAAGCAGATGAAGCCGTTCGAGGGCAACTCAGCTGCTTGCGGACGGTGGAGGGTACCCAAGTCGACTCGAAGCTTCGTTTGCTTGCCGAGGGGGCATCCCTGAGCCGAACGCCTAGGACGCTTCCCACGACCCGGGCCCCCATCGAACCTACGAGACGTCAGGGCGCGGCGCTGGTTGCTCACTCAGCCACGTCCTCAACGACCAGCGGGTTATAGGGATCGACCGAAGGCGGACGCGCTTCAGCTAGAGAGCCACGGTTGTGTACCCGTTCGAGTTCTGGCGGCTCGATCGCGTCGAGATCCGAGTAGCGGTCGGAAAATCTCCGCAGCGCCGCGATAGCTCAACGTCTTGGTTTCGTCGAGCAGGGTGTTCTGCGACAGGCGGAGCGACACGGCGACAGCTTCAAGGACATCGTCGTCCACTCGATGCTCGCGGGCGATTGGAGAAAGAGCCGGAAGGAGAGCTAGAGAAGCCGAGAGCGTGTGGATCGACGGACGCTCGGGCGAATTTCACATCAAGCCTCTAGCCCTGTCTTGTGCCAGCCGCGCCTCTTACTCTGCGTGCTTACAGCGCCCTCACGTCACGCAGTTCCGCTGACCCACGTAGCGGACGCCTCCGGGACCCCCGTCGCGGGCGCCTGGTCGGCGTTTCCAGACCACACCGGTTTACATGACCTGTGCGGCCGGCAACGTCGCTCCAAACGAGCGGGTCTGCGCCTGGCAACTACGGCCGCCGGGGACAAGGGCGAGGGTCCGGAGGTGGTCACGAGGCGGCCAGGGCGATCAGGAGGCCGAAACCGATGCTGAGTGCCGTCGCGATGCCCGCGAAGACGAACAGATCGCGCCGTTCGTAGACCATGATGTCGACGGGCCTCGGCAAGATCCATGCTGGCACTAGAGCGATCGCGACGGCACTCAGCGAGAGACGAGTGCAATCCCAAAAAGAAGCGGCAGCACGACCGAGGAGGAGTCGGAGCCGGTGCTCAATACGGAAGCCGGCGTAGCGGGCTGAAGCTCGCCGTCGGGCGGACGGGACGGCGGACCACTCGTCAACAGGACTGCCGCTGCCTTGCGTGCGCGCACGCGCTGGCGGACGACGCGCTTGCGGTGGTGCTTGACCGGCGGAGGCTTGAACACCGCAGCGGGTGGGGGCGGTGGAGGCGGAGGCGGAGGTGGAGGCGAATAGGTCTGCGTGGGAGGTGGTGGTGGCGACGGCGGCGGCGGAGGAGGCGGCAGCGGCGGGGCCGTCGTGGTGGGCGGGGGAGGATCGGGATTGGGATGGTGGTGGTCGCCCGCGTAGCCGCATGCGACCCGCCTGCAAACGCATACGTCAAGAAGAAGCCGACCAGGCCGAGACAGGCAAGCAGCGCGAGCCGAAGGCGTCGATCCGATGCCCACGACGTACCGACCGCAGATTGGACACGGAGATCCTGGCTCAATTCTCCGCCGTCCTTCCTTCCGCCTTGCTCAAAGAACTCTTCGACGGTACCACCAAATTTCCGGCGCATTAAGAGCCCGTTCGCATCTTCGCCACTACCTGGCCTCGAGTTCCTGCGACCTCCGTTCCGGATCACGCCGATGGCAATGAACGCTATGCCTGTTGTTCTAGTGGCGGGTGCGAGGCGGTTCTGCTTGGGGCAGGGAGAGCCAAACGGCGAACGGCACGCAATGGCTACTGAGTGCGGCGAACAACCGGACTCCCCGGCTCGCCCAGAGCTTCCATCTCACGCGACGGGAGCGCCGAGATGAGTGCATCGATGATCTCGTCCGCGCGCAAGGCACTGCGACGCGCAGCCCGATAGAGCCCTGCCAGAGCATCGTTCCATGGCGCCGGCTCGTCCTCCCCGACGAGTCCCGATTCGAGCTCCTCCACTTTGGCGCCGTCGGCGTTATAGACAGTGAGGTCCAATGGAGGCAGACCGTCGTGATCGCGACTTGTAATCTCGACTGATCCTTCCGGCCGCCGCCAGAAGAAGGTGTCTCCGCTAGCGACCTCCCATTGCACGTCGCCGGCAGTGGTCGCAGCGGCCAGCTGCTCGCATAGAAGAACGGTTCGATCGCCTTTCCTCCCATCCGCTCTCTCTTGTGTCACGTGCTCCTCCTTCGGACGCTCACGTTCAGCGTCGTCTCCTGCTTGTTTAGTCATCTCCGATGTCCCCGATCAGGTCTCCGGAGCTTGGCCTTCAGCAGTTCTACCTCTGCCTGCGGCGACTGTCCCAATCCCTCGACTTGCTTCGCCTTGATGAGGTCGATCTGATCGTGTCCGCTGTTCTCAGGCTTCGTCGACAGCGTCAGCTCGTTGCGTTTGCGTTGCAGCGCCTCGACGTCCGACGCCCTCCTCTTCGTTGTGAGAGGCCGATCGGAATTGGGTGGCAGCGGCGGACGAGGCGGGTGCGCGTCGCGCCCATCCGTGGCAACCCGTGAACCTGGTTCGTCACGTGCCACGGCGCGTGCGTGCGACCCCGACATGACGTGTGACTCACTCGCTCGCGGGCTTACGCTCAACCACCTGATCGGGTCAGGACGGGACGAGCCGAGCTCGGGCACTACCTCGGACGGCACGAGTTCGACATTAGCCGTGTCAACATCTGCGCGGGCGAAGCGTTGCCGCACAGACAGGCGCGTCTTTCCTGGAACCAATCCAAGAGAACATTCCGCTGCTGCCGTCCCGCGTCGCGCCACGGCTGTGAGCCAGCGAGCGACCGAGGTGGCGTGCCGATCAAACAGCCGCGTCTTTCTCCCAACCAACCGAAGAGAACGTCCCGCTGCTGCCTTCCCGCGTCGCGCCACGGCCGTGAACCAAGAAGCGACTGCGGCGGCGTGCGTCGCAGCTTGGCTCATCGCGTTCGTTGTACCACGCCGCGCCTGCCGAAGGTGCGGCGGTTGCGGCAGGCCTCGCCTTCGTCTCTCGCTCGCCCTCCTGATGCGCCAATCTTTGGTTCGGGCATGCGCCACCCCTCCGCCTAGGAACAGCAGGACCACCGCGATCGTAGACACCATCGAAATGAACAAGACCTCCGTGTCCGTCATGGGTCACCGTTCGCGTTGGCAGGCCTCTGGTTGCGATCGGGCTGGTTTGCGCACCGCGATGGGCCGGGTCGACCAGAGATCAATGCCAGTGCGCGCACTCGTTCTCCCGGAGATCCAATACGTGTCGTGGGCGGCTATCAGCCGAGAGTCGTTTGGGCGAGACTAGCACTGTGGAGAGAATTTTCCGGTGCCGTCCGCAATTCTGTTCTCCCACGACACGAGTCGCCAGGTACCGGCAAGCGGATTCGAGGTCATGGACGCTGGAGTCTCCGAGGAACGGGACTCCGACGTCTCCGTTCGGGGGCGTTCAGCTCGGCGGCTGGGCGCGCCTGATCGGTGCCACCGTCTGGACCGGATCGTTGGTCAGGAAGTCAAGCACCAGCTGGTTCACCAGCTGCGGCTTCTCCTGGGTGAGGAAGTGCGACGTGCCCGGCATGACCGCGAGCTCCGCGTTCGGTAGCGCCTCGTACATCTCGACGGCGTGCGTCATGGTCACCAGGTCGTCATCGGAGAACATCACGAGCGTCCGCTGCATCACCTTGGCGAGCTCAGACGCCTGCAGGCTCGGCTCGACGGCGGCCATCTCGCCGATCTTGGTCGCCACCACCTTGAAGTGGTCCTCGCCGTCCGGGGACACCTCGCCGTAGGCGGGGCCGAGGAACTGCGCCAGCTCATCCACATTCCACTCCATGTCCGGCGCCGCCTCGCCCTTCTTGCTGAAACCGCCGCTGATCATGACGAGCCGCTTCACCAGCTCCGGACGCTGCATCGCCACCAGCATCGCGACGAATGCCCCGTCGCTGTGCCCCACCAGGTCAGCCGGCTCGCCGACCACCGCCTCGAGGAACGCGATCGTGTCCTCCGCCATCAGCTGGTAGGTGATCGGCCCGGGCACGTCCGGGCTGTGCCCGTGTCCGCGCCGTTCCGGCGTGTAGACATGGAACCGCTCGGCGAGCGCGCCGAGGTTCGGCTCGAAGAACCGCGCGTCCACCAGGCCGCCGTGCATCAGCACCAGCGGGTCACCCGCGCCGTGCTCGTCGTACCAAGTCTTCACCGCACCGAGCTGTACGTACTCCGCCATCGTCCGATCCTTCGCCGCGGGTGTCACAACGATAGACCCGCCGGCTCGGGAAAACTCATCGACAGCCTGAATGCTGGCTAGGCGCAGACCTGCGTCGCCGGGTGTACGCGGATATTGCGACTACAGCGCTTGCGCGAACAAGGTTTCCGGCCGGGGCTGGGTGGTGTACGAGAACGGTGATATCTGGTCGCTGGAGACGAATCACTCGCGGATCGCGGAGGCCGCAGGGGCGAGTGGGTGTCGCGCTTCCTGCAATTCGCGACACTAGCCAGCCTCGAAGACGGTTCACGACAACTTCGTCCGAGCCGCTACCCTTGCCGGCTCCCCTGCTTCCCGAATCGACGAGGGCGGTGGCTGTCTTTGACGCCAGCACCCGTCTCTCCCCCCGCCGAACTGGCTACACCACAAACACGGCTTTCTGTCCTCGGACTATCCGCCCGACTTCCTCCGGCGTGGTCACGCCAGTTGCCAACTACCTCCCCTGAGGAGTGGCACAGCGTCGCCTCCGGCGTGGAGGCCGTCGACCTCGACCTCGTCGCTGCCGATCATGAGGTCCGTGTGGACGTGGGCGCGGTTGACGCCCATGCTCCGTAGTTCGTCGTCCGAGAGACCCTCCGGCAGATCCTCGAAGGCGCCGAGGATGGAGGCGCCGTAGGCGATGTGGCAGGCGGCGTTCTCGTCCAGAAGGAGGTTGTAAAACAGCGTGTCGAGCTCGCCGACCCGCGACCGGTGGTCGACAAGCGCGATCTCGCCGAGGTGCCGCGCCCCCTCGTAAGCGTCGAGCTCGGCGCGGACGTCGGCCTCGCCGTGGGCCGCGGTGGCCTGGACGATCGCGCCGTCGCGAAACACGAGTTCGAGGCCGCGCACGATCGTGCCGTTGGTCAGTGTGACCGGCCGGGTGGTGCGCACGACGCCGTCCGCGCGTCGCCGGTCGGGGGACGTGTACACCTCGTCGGCCGGAAGATTGGGGACGTAGCGCAGGCCCAGCTTGGTCTTCGAGGCGGCGCCGTACCAGCGCGATTGCGGCAGCAGTCCGAGGGTCAGCTCGGTTCCCGGCCCACGGAACCGGACGGCGTCGAAGCGGCGTTCGTTCAACAGCGCGGAGCGAGCTTCGAGATTGTCGATGTGCGTTTGCCAGGCCGCTATGGGATCTGGCTCGTCGAGACGGCAGACGTGGGCGAGCGCCTGCCAAAGTCGCTCCACATCAGGCTCGCCGTACACCTGCTTGGCCCAGGAAGATGTCGCACAGGCGATGGCGGTCCAGGCGCGGGCTTTCGAGTCCTGCAGCTTGCTGTCGCACTTCCACCAGAAAGCGTCCCGCTGTCGCACTTTCCGCAAAGGGCGACATGCCTGGTTGCGGTGGGCCGGATCGTGATACGCGAGGAGGGCGGTGGCCCGACGTTGCCACTCACGGCAAGGCCAGAGCGCTTGCGGCGACGTTCGAGGCCGTGATCGTCCCGCTGGAGATGTCGCTCTCGATGGCGACGCAGAGTTTGGCGAGGTCGCGGTAGCCGATCACGCGCCGGAATTGCCGCTCGGCTTCGAGCATCCCGGCGGCCGTCCATCTGAGCACCTACATGACCGACCGCTACCGGCACCTGCTCGACGGTCAGCGCGAGCAGGCGGCCGCGCGCCTCGACACCTACTTGGCGGGCGCGCAAACTTCCCGCCACGGGAACGCAGGGCACTGAGCGAGGGAAACGGATGCGAACATTGCTGGTAGGAATCGCCATTGGCATAGCCGTGGGAATGGCCGCCACTGCTGGTGCTGCCACGCTCCGGTATCTCTACCTTCAGCGCGGTGACGCTGCGGTGGCCTCGGGCGGCGCGACGGTGTGCGTAGCTCGGCCGTACGACGGCAGTCGGAACTGGTTCGTCTGCCGCGTCGGCGGTGACTACCGCGCGCGCTACGGGGTCATCATCAACGAACGAGAGGCGGCGATCACCCGCTACACCGGCTTCAACCGCTACCGCGTTGTCGTGCGCAGGCGGCAAGCGCCTCTGGGCGCAGCAAATGGCCCGCGTACTGGCGCGCAGGGGTCGAAAGCGCTTGGCTAAGCCGCAGGCCCTAGGACTCCAAAACCGGTGCGGTCGTGTAACCCACGGCTCGGTAGGTTCGACTCCTGCGCCGCTCCGTTGACCGAAACCCGCTTCGTTTGGCGGGTTTCGGCGTCTCAGGCCGCGTTGTCAGGCGCCCCTCGTCGCACCGCTTGAAACCGCTAAGAACCGCTCTGGACTGGCGCTCATTGGTGCAACTGGCGAGCAGTCAATTAGCTTTTTGTCGACCCGACAGGGAGGCGCCGTGCCGAATCTCGACCTGTTCATCTATCGCCACTTCGACAGCCTCAACGTGGATCTCGACGTTGGCGACAACGCTGCAGAGAAGCTGGGAATCGAGTTCAAGGGCCTGCACGTGGTGGCGTTGGGCCCGCCGATTCACGAGGGCAGGGACAAGACCGTCGTTCTTCGGCCGAAGCCCGGCCGGAGAAGATGCAGAAGCTCAAGTCGTTCTTCAGCCGGACTTCCTAGCGCTGGGGGCGAGTGGGTCATCTCAGCGGCGCCGCAGTCGGCCCGCCTAGTTGCTGTTTCGGATAGCCCGATTCCGGGCACGAATTTGCTTCACGGCGGAGTCGTGGTGGCTGCGGTGGCGATCACGTCCAGCCCCGCCTTGTCGAGAGGGGACTGACATGCCAGTGCCGAAGTCGCAGACAGCACGATGACGTGGGTTTGGGCCATTGCGTCGGGAGGTGCGACGTTTCTTGCCCTTTCGATCCTCGTCGGTCTCGCCATAGGCGCGGTCCTGCGCAACATCAGTTTCGAGGTCTCGGAGGTCTTTGAGCGGGAGTCATCGGCCTTTGCGCCCCCGACGCGGGCTACTACGTCTATGGAAGCTTTGCACGAGGGCTTTGCGGGGCGTGTCCCGGGCCAGGAGCCGCACATCTCTTAATCGCGCGCCGGCCCGCCAAGGAAGCCGCGTCCGCGTGCTGCCTTCTTGCGGCGCGAGCAGTTCGCCGCAAGTCCTGCGGGGGGCTGGCGAGAGCCGTGGCTACCGCCTGAAACCGTTAGCGACCGCTCGGTAGCGCTCCCTGGCGGACAACCGGCGCGCAGGTATTACGGGCGGCCGTGGCGACCATCAGGCGGCTTCCTCGAGCGCGACAGCCTCGCCGTCGGCGCGCTCGGCAGGCGCGCTCGGTGTCGGCGCCGACTTGACGAGCGTGGCCGCGATCACCGCGCCGAGGATCAGTAGCCCCGTGAGTGCGTAAAGCGCGGTCTGGAACCCGTGGTCGAGCGCCACCCCGCTCGATGCCGTCACTGCGGAGTGGGCGTCGACGAAGTTGCTCGTCGAGGTCGCGGCAATGGCACTCGCGGCGGCGAGGCCGATCGCCCCCCCGATCTGGCGGCTGGTGTTGATCAGACCTGATGCGACGCCGGCGTCGGAGCGCTCGATACCGGTGAGGCTTGCAATCGTCACCGGGACGAAAGAGAGCCCCATGCCGGCGCCGCCGAGCACGAACGCCGGGAAGAGGTCACGGAAATAGTTACCGTCCACCGGGAGCCGCGTGAGCAACCCGACCGAGACGGCGAAGACGAGCAGCCCAGCGGTGAGCGTCGGCCGTACGCCCAGCCTGCCGACGACCACCTGCGCGACGTTCGAGACCACCACGACCGTCAGCGCGAAGGCCGCGAACGCAACGCCACTCTGGACGGCCGAGTAGTGGAGCACGTCTTGCAGGTACAGCGTCAGCAGGAAGAACTCGGAGAACGCGACCGCTCCGATGATGGCCATCGTCGCGTTCGCGGCTGCGAGCGTCCGCTGTCGGAAGATCCGGAGAGGCAGCAGGGGTGACGGCGAGCGCAGCTCGAGCGCGACGAACGTGAGCATGAGGACTGCTGCGCCGGCGAGCAGAGTTAGCGTCGTGCCGGAGCCCCAGCCGTCGGTCGTCGCCCGCGTCATGGCGTAGACGAGCAGCATCAGACCGGCGGTGACAGAGGTGGCGCCGGCGAAGTCGAAGTGGCGGTGCGTCAGGTTGGGAGCTCGGCTCTCGCGCAGCAGCAGTGGCGTGAGCGCGATCGCGGCCACGCCGACCGGCACGTTGACGAAGAAGATCCACGACCAGCTCAGGTACGACGTCAGCAGGCCGCCCAGGAGGACGCCGGCCGCAGCGCCACTGCCTGAGGCCGCACCGTAGATCCCGAGCGCAAGGTTTCGCTCCCTACCCTCCGCGAAGGTAGTCATCAGGAGCGAAAGCGCTGCCGGGGCAAGCAACGCGCCGCCGAGGCCCTGAACGGCGCGGAAGGCGATCAGCGAGCCCTCCGACCACGCGAGACCACACAGGAGCGAGCTTGCAGCAAACAGGGCGAGCCCGGCGACGAACAGCCGGCGGCGTCCAAGCAGATCGGCGAGCCGGCCGCCGAGCAGCAGCGCGCCGCCGAACAGGATCGCATAGGCGGAGATCACCCACTGCAGGTTCGTCTGCGAAAAGCCGAGATCCGACTTGATCGACGGTAGCGCGACGTTCACGATCGCGACGTCGAGGATTACCATGAACTGTGCGGTAACGATGAGAGCGAGCGCGCTCCACCGCCGTTCGTGCCTCGTGTCCAACTCCACCTGGTTGCGCCTCCTGATCGTTGAGTTTTGGAACCTTATAACCCGGCAACGGTTGCACACGCTAACCTATTCCGCATGACCGTCGCAAATTCGGAAACATCTCGTTCGTCAACGCTTCCCCGTCTGCCGGAGGAGCTCGTTGCCTCGACGGCGTTCCTGCTCAAGCGGCTCGGCCTCGTGGCCAAGGACCAGGCGATGGAGGCCTACAACCGCAGCGGCCTCCACCCGTATCACCACGCGGTACTCGCGGTCTTGGACGAGGGCTCGCGCGAGACACAGGGGGCGATCGCGGACGCGCTGGGTTATGACCACGGCCAGCTCGTCGGACTGCTCGACGAGCTCGAGGAGCGCGGCCTCGTCGAGCGACGCCGAGATCCGACCGACCGCCGCCGACACATCGTCCGGCTGACCCCCGACGGCAAGCGTGCGCTCGCAAAGCTCCGCGCGCTCGCCGGCCGGCTCGAGAACGAATTCCTCAGCGCGCTCGACGACGGCGAACGCGCCCAGCTCCACGCGCTCCTGCTCCGGCTCGCGCACCAACACCTACCGCACTGCGCCCCCAACGTGCAGGCGCCTTCAGCCAAGCGCTCTTAGTGGCGCCGCCCGCGGCGGCTAGCCGCCTCTCGCAGCATTGTCCGGGCGTTGCGTTACGAGATAATCGCCAATGACGAGCGCGTCCAGGTTCGAGACGACGAACGTCTCGAGCGCGACTGCCGGATCCTTGACAATCGGCTGGCCCTTGAGATTGAAGGACGTGTTCAGCAGGACCGGCAAGCCGGTGAGCTCCTCGAACCGTTTGAGCAAAGCCCAGAAACGCGGGTTCTCCTGCTTGTCCACCGTCTGGAGCCGGGCCGATCCGTCCACGTGGGTGACCGCGCCGAGCTGGTCGCGGTATGCGGGCCGCGTCTGCGCGACGAACAGCATGTGCGGGTAGTAGCGCTCCTTCCCTTCCGCGATCTCGAAGTACTCGCTCGCCGACTCGGAAACCACCGCGGGAGCGAACGGCCGGAACTCCTCGCGCTGCTTGATCAGCTCGTTGATGTGGTCACGCATCTTCGCGTCACGCGGATCGCCGAGGATGCTCCGGTTCCCGAGCGCCCGCGGCCCGAATTCGAGCCGACCTTGCGCCCAGGCGACCACCTCTCCGGCCGCGAGCCGCTCGGCCGCGACCCGGATCAGCTGGTCGAAGTCGTCGTACCGACGCGCCGTGACATCTTGACGGGCTGCCAGCGCCGCCTCGATCCCAGCTTCTGTCAAGTCAGGGCCCCAGTACGGCATTTTCATTCGCGCCCGCCGCTCGCCGCGTCCGAACGTGCGATGAACGTGCAACGCCGCACCCAGCGCTGACCCGTCGTCCCCCGCAGCCGGCTGCACGAACATGTCGTCGAACATCCCGCGGTCGGCGATGAGCCCGTTGACGGTGCAGTTCAACGCGACGCCGCCGGCCATGCACAGTCGGCGCGCACCCGTAGCCTGCTGAAAGTGCTCCAGCACGTGGAAGATCACAGCCTCGAGACCAGCCTGAACGGCGGCCGCAACGTCACGGTGGCGGTCGTCGACGGGGCCACCGGGTTCACGCCGTTCCCCGAATAACTCGCCCAGCGCACGCAGGGCGCCGCGATGCGTTTCCCATTCCTCAGGCGAGTTATGGGCGAGGAGCGGGATCTGGTACGACCCTTCGTCGCCGAGTTCGATCACTTGCCGCATCTCGGCGCGGTACCGCCCGGGATCGCCGTACGGCGCGAGTCCCATCACCTTGTACTCATCCATCATCATCTCGAAGCCCAGGTAGAGCGTGAAGGCGCTGTACAGGATCCCGAGCGACTGCCGAATCGAGTAGCGCCGGAGCACGCGGATCGCATCGCCCTCGCCGACGGCGATGGTGAGACTCTCGATCTCGCCCATGGCATCCGCGATGACGATGAGCGCATCGTCGTAGCCACTGAGATAGAACGCACTGGCTGCATGGGCGATGTGGTGCGGGACGCTGACAAAGCGCGACCCCCATCCGGAAAAGGTGTCCTCCGCTCGCCCGGCTGTCACCTCCGGTGCGTAGACCTCGTTGTACCGACGCTGCTCGAGCGACCCCTGTTCGTGAAGCGGCAGAGGCCTGTAGGCGAAGCCGTGCGCGATGTGGTCGACGTCGGCGGGCTCGAGCCCAGCCGCCTCGAGGCAGTACAGGATCGCGTTGCGCGGAAACGCCCCCGTTGATTTCTCACCGGTGAAACGCTCCTCGGCGACGGCCGCGGCAACACCCTCGTCCGTGACGAGCGCGGCAGCTGAGTCGAAGCCCTGGGCGATCCGGTATTCCCGCCGATCGAGATCGGGCAGCTCGCGCCGCTTGAATGCGACACTGTTGTCGAGGCCGCTGATCCCGATGACGTTCACGTGTGCCGCTCCGCTCGAAATGTACTCGCGCAGGGCCCGGCGGCAACCCGCTTAGAGTACGGTCGCCCCACCGGCCGACGCCACGATGCGCAGCCCCATCCGCCCACTCGAACGCGAAGACATCCCAGCGGTGGCGCGCCTGTACCAGGTCGTCATGCGCGGAGGCAGCGGCGAGCCGCCGGCGTTCCTCGAGCCCTTCTTCGAGCGCACACTCCTGGATCAGCCCTGGGCGGATCCCGCGATTCCGTCACTCGTCTATGTGGAGGAAGGCGAGATCGTCGGTTTCATCGGCTCGAACGTCAAGCGCATGCGGTTCGACGGCGACCCGATCACGATGGCCTGTAGCGCGCACCAGATTGCGCACCCGCGGGTGCGCAATCGAGCGGTCGGTGCGCTTCTGATGCGCAAGTACATGAGCGGCCCGCAGGACCTCACGATCACCGACGGCGCGACGGAGCCCGTGCGCCGGATGTGGGAGGGGCTCGGCGGCCGGACCGTCCATGCCTGCTGCTTTTCATACGTCCGGGTGTTCCGGCCGTGGCGGCTCGCGCTCGGTCGCGTGGCCGAGCGGCTTGACGTGCACCGCGTAGAGTCCGCTCTTGCGCCTATGGCCGCGGGCCTTGACTGGGCGACCGCCGCGGTCTCGCGCCGCTCGCGCCGAGCGGCCCCTCCGACGACCGATGTCGAGCCGCTGACGCCGCACCGCCTCCTCGAGCTGCTGCCGGCCATCGACGGGACCGTTCGCTTGCGCGTCGACTACGACCTGCCGTACCTCGATTGGTTGTTCCAGGAGCTCAACCGCGAGCAGCCAACGTTGTGGCAGCGAGGCGTCCGGCGCGGGAAGCTCTGGGCGGAGGCCGTGCACAGCGGCGGTCGCCCTGTCGGTTGGTACGTGTGTCAGCTCCGTGCCGACCTCCTGTGTCGCGTCCTTCAGATCGCGGCTGCCCCCGCCGAGACCGATTTCGTGCTGACGCAGCTTCTCCACGGGGCATCGGCACGCGGCGCTGCCGGTGTCTACGGCCGCGTCGAGCCAAGGCTGGTCGGGCCGCTGTCGGTCAGTCGGAGCTTCCTCCGCTTCAGCGAAGGGAGGATGCTCGTGAACGCGCGGGAGCCGGAACTCGTCAACACGGTCATACGCGGCGACGCCTTGCTCACGCGCTTGGACGGCGAATGGTGGTAGCGCTCCGACGGGCTCCGACCTGGGTTCGCCTCGGCTTGGCGTCCGCGCTCGCTGCCACGGCCGCTCTGACGGCGGCAGCGAACGCACACGCCGCCACGTTCACGGTCACCCGCACGGACGACCCGGCTCCAGGCGCGTGCGACTCGGACTGCTCGCTGCGCGAGGCGGTGCGGGCCGCCAACGCCGGCTCCGGGGGCGACACGATCCGGCTTCCAGCCGGAGCGTTTCGGCTGACGCTTGCCGGAGCTGGCGAAGACGCTGCCGCAACCGGCGACCTCGACCTGACCAAGAGCGTGACGATCACCGGAGCAGGCGCGCGCCTGACGACGATCGACGCTGCCGGCACCGATCGCACCTTCGACGTCCTGAGCGGAGTAGCGGCTCTGATCGCCGACGTCACGATCACCGGCGGGTTCGTGAACGGCAACGGCGGGGGCATCGAGAGTGCGGGCGCGCTCACGCTCGTCCGCGACGCCGTCTGGGGGAACGAGGCGCTGCTCTCGTCGAACGCAGCGGGGGGCGGGATCGACTCGACCGGCACGGTGTCCTTGACCGACACGACAGTGTCGAACAACCGCGCCTACAACGGCGGCGGGCTCAACGTCGCCGGGATGCTGACGCTTTCGAACAGCACCATCTCAGGCAACGTCGCCGGTGGGCCGGGCTCGAACGGCGGCGGGGGCGGCATCTCCGGTAGCTCCGGCGCGACCATCACGGCCGAGAACAGCACGATCGCGCACAACGTCGCGTTCAACGGCCCCGGGTCGGGCGGGGGGATCACTGCCCCCTTCGCGACGCTGCGGAACTCGATCGTCGCCGCCAACCTCGCGCACCTGCCGAACCAGTCGACGACCGGCCTCGACAACTGCGGCGTCAACGTGCTCACAAGCCAGGGTCACAACCTCTCCGACGGGACCGACTGCGGCCTGACCGGCCCGGGCGACCGCCCGAGTGCCGACCCACGCCTCGGCGGCCTCGGCGACCACGGCGGGCCTACCGACACCGAGGCGCTCTTCCAGGGGAGCGCCGCGATCGACGGCGGGGGAACCTGCGGCACGTTCGACCAGCGCGGCACAACGCGCCCGCGAGGGTCGAGCTGCGACATCGGCGCGTACGAGTTCGCGCCTCCGATCGTGGCCACGACTCCGGCGTTGAGCATCGGGCTGACGAGCGCGCTCTTCCGGGGCACGATCACCCCGAGCAGCCAGGGCACCGGTTACTTCTTCGAGTACGGGACGACCACGGCGTACGGCTCCCAGACCGACGGCCTGCTCCTGCCGCCGCCGAGCAACTCGCAGACCACGGTGAGCTCCTTCGTCGTCGGGCTGAAGCAAGGCACGAGGTACCACTTCCGCCTTGTGGCCTTCAATACCGACGGTACCTCGCGCGGCGCAGACCAGAGCTTCCTCACGAACGATCGCACCAAACCGGTGCTGACACTCCTCAAGGTCGCCCCCGGGATCTTCCGGGCGGCGAAGGGCACGAAGATCTCTTTCACCCTCTCCGAGCCCGCAACCGTGACGTTCAAGGTCGACCGGGTCTTCCGCGGCGTGCGCAAGGGCCGCCGCTGCGTCGCCAGGACCGCCCGCCGGCGAGGGCGCGCGTGCACTCGCTACGTCCCGGTCAAGGGCACGCTCGTCCAGGCGGGGGCCGCGGGCGCGAACCGGATCGCCTTCGACGCCAAGCTCGGCGGGAAGCGACTCGCGCCGGGGGCCTATCGCCTCTCCGCGAGCCCCCGCGACGCGGGGCTGAACGTCGGTAAGACCGTTGTCACCGCCTTTCGCATCCTGCGCTAGCTGTAGTGACCACGGAGGTGTGAGACGCGGCTGATTGGCGGTCGGCCGCCGAGCGAGCCGTGGGGTCGTCTTCGGTTGTACCAGCGGAGGAAGCTGCTGAGGGCGCGGCCGCGGTGTTCGCTGGATGGGTAGGCGAAGGCGTAGGCCCATTCGCGGAGCATCGTCTTGATCAACGCTTCCGCCTTCCCGTTTGTCCAGGGTGAGTAGGGGCGGGTGTAGCGACGCCCGATCTGGAGCCGATCGCAGGTGTGGCGCCAGTGGTGGGAGTGGTAGCTCTTGGCATTGTCCGTGAGGACGCGCTCGATCCTGATGCCCTGTGCGGCGTACCAGGCGGCGGCGCGTTCGAGGAAGGCGGCGCAAGCGAAGCGGTCGTCGCGTGCGAGCAGCTCGGCGTAGGCGAGGCGCGTGTGGTCGTCGATCGCGACGTGCAGATGTTGCCAGCCTGCGCCCCTGTTGCCGGGCAACTCGCCGCGGCTGACGACCCGATGTCCGAGCCGCCAGAAGCGGCCGAGCCTCTTCGTGTCAACGTGCAGCAACTCGCCTGGCTGTTGCCGCTCGTAGCGGACGCGCGGGTCACGCGCCGGCCGCGGCAGCCGTGAGTGTCCGAGCCGCCGCAGCACCTTGCCGATCGTCGATGCGGGCAGCTCGAGAATCGCCGCCAGCCGCAGTGGCCCATACCCGGTCCGCCGCCGCCAGCCGAGGATCTCGAGCTCGACCGCCCGCGGCACTCGGCGCGGCTGCCGCCGCGGCGTCGAGCGACGATCAGCAAGCGCCGCCCAGCCGCCCTGCTTATAGCGGCCCCAGAGCCGATAACCGGTAGCACGGCTCGCGCCGCAGGCGGCCGCGGCCGCCTGCGGGCTCAGCCCATCGAGGATCAACCGCACGATCCGACAGCGCGACTCGAGCGAGTAACGCATCCGTTGAGACGGGCAAACTGGCTCAGGCATCCGGGCCTCCCTTACGAGTTGGGGCGTCAGCAACCCCCAGGCTCGCGGGAGGCTCGGACGCAATCAGCCGTCTCGCAGGTCTGTAGTCAATCCAGCTAGCGAAGGAAGCGGCCGCCGAGACGACGCAGGCGGCGCGCTACGATCGGTCCGTGGCCGCGCCGATCCGCATCGGCACCTGTTCCTGGGCGGACGAGTCGCTGACGCGCTACTTCTATCCACCGGGGGTGAAGGGCGCAGAGGAGCGGCTGCGCTACTACGCCGACCGCTTCGACACCGTCGAGGCGAACTCGACCTACTACAGCCTGCCCGCGGCGGAGATGGTCGCGCGCTGGCACGAGCGCACCCCGGAGGGCTTCGTCATGCACGTGAAGGCCTTCGGCGTGATGACTCGGCACCCGGTCAAGGTCGAGCAGCTCCCGCCCGACCTGCGGGAGGGCGCGCCGGTGGACGAGCGCGGCCGGGTCGACCGCCCGCCGCGTGAGTTCCGGGCCGAGATCTTCCGCCGCTTCCACGAGGCGCTCGAGCCGCTGCGGCGGAACCGCAAGCTCGGCGGGATCCTGATGCAGCTCCCGCCTTACGTCGTCTTCAAGCCGGCCTCGCTCGAATACCTCGAGTGGGCCCAGGAACAACTCGGCGGCGACGAGATGCTGGTCGAGTTCCGGCACGCGAGCTGGCTCGACGAGGAGAACCGCCGGGAGACGCTCGCCTTCCTCGAGCGCAACCTGATGAGCTATGTGATCGTGGACGCGCCGCGCACCGAGGCGCGCAATGTCTCCCCCACCGTCGTCGCCACCACGACCCCGACGGCATACGTCCGCTTCCACGGCCGCAACGCGGAGACCTGGAACAAGCGCGTTCGCAGCGCAGCCGAGCGCTTCGACTACCTCTACTCGGAGGAAGAGCTCGCAGACTGGGCCGAACCGCTGGCCGAGCTGGCGGGCCAGAGCGAGAGCGTGTTCGCGATGTTCAACAACAACGGGCGCTCGACGATGCCCGGGGCGCCGTCGCTGGAGAGCCCGGACGGGGCCCAGATGACAGTGGCCCAGGCACCCGTGAACGCGCAGATGCTGCGCACGCTGCTGGAGCGCGAGGGCCTACCGGTCACGCCCGCGCCGGCGACCGCCACGTAGCATCCCCGCGTGGCGGTTTCGAGATGAGCGCAATTGTGTCGACTTGTCGGTTCAGACGGCCACGCGGGCAGAGCCCGCGCGGCCTGAAGCCGGCACCGCGAGCGGTGTCTTAGTGGAGCCCTGGGCCTATGACCTCGCCGGCCGCTTCGACGAGCTGGAGCTCGAGAGCGAGGTGCTGAAGGACAACCCGCTCGGCGACCCGCACGTGCGCCCGCTCTGGGTCTACGTCCCGCCCGGGTACGACGAGGCCTCGGAGCGCCGCTACCCGGCGATCTACGTGATCCAGGGCCTGACCGGCCAGCTCGACATGTGGCGCAACCGCAACGCCTTCCGGAAGAACTTCCCCGAGGCGGTCGACGAGCTGTTCGCGCGCGAGGAGTCGCCGCCGTGCCTGCTCGTCTTCGTCGACGCGTGGACGTCCGTCGGCGGGAGCCAGTTCATCGACTCGCCCGGTACCGGCCGCTACCACACGTACATCTGCGAGGAGGTCGTGCCGTTCGTGGACGAGCGCTACCGCACGCTTGCCGGCTCGGAGCACCGCGGGATCGCAGGCAAGTCGAGCGGCGGCTACGGCGCGATGGTCAACCCGATGCTGCGCCCTGACGTCTTCGGCGGGCTCGCCACTCATGCGGGAGACGCGCTCTTCGAGATGTGCTACCTGCCGGAGTTCCGGCGCTCGGTGCGTGCGCTGCGGGAGCACTACGGCGGCTCCTTCGAGCGCTTCTGGGAAGACTTCCGCAGCCGGCCCGCGCTCTCGAAGGACTCCGACCACAACCTCCTGAACGACTACTGCATGGCCGCCTGCTACTCGGCCGACGAGGACGGGACGGTGCAGCTGCCCTACGACACTGCGACCGGCGAGCTGCGCCCGGAGATCTGGGAGCGCTGGCTCGCCTGGGATCCCGTGCGGATGGCGTCCGAGCGGGCCGACGCGCTGCGCTCGCTGAAGGCGATCTACATCGACTGCGGCTCGCGCGACCAGTTCTACCTCGACCTCGGCGCGGAGGCGTTCCGGCGCAAGCTCGAGGAGGTGGGCGTGAGCGACTACTTCTTCGAGCTATTCGACGCGACGCACTCGGCGATCGAGTACCGCTACCCGCTGGCGATCGCCTACCTGGCGGAGCGGCTTTCGTGATCGTGGGCGCTGCGGGGGTTGCAGCCGCAGCGCTGATCTGCCTCGACCCCGGCCACGGGACGCCCCCTGCGGTCGGGCGGCAGACCGAGCCGATCGGGCCGGGGTCGAAGGTGCTGAAGATCAAGGACGGCGGCGGCGTGGCGGGTGAGGCGGCTGTCGCCCTGGCGATCGCCCGCCGGGCCCGGTCGCTCCTGCTCGCGCGCGGCTACCGGGTGGCGATGACGCGCACCGGCTCGACCTTCCGCTACGGGAACGGCGGCAACATCGCGCGGGCGCAGTTCTGCAACCGCCGGCACGCGGTGCTGATGGTGCGCATCCACGCTGACGGCTCGCCCGCCAGCTCGCTGCACGGCGTCTCGACGCTCGTGCCCGCGTGGCATCGGGGCTGGACGAACGACATCTACGCGCCGAGCCTCCGCGCCGGGCGGGCGCTGCAGCAGGCGGTGGTGAGCGCGACCGGGGCGGCCGATCGCGGCCTCGTGCGTCGCTCCGACCTGACCGGGTTCAACTGGGCCGACGTGCCCGCCGTGCTCGTCGAGACCGGGTTCCTGACGAACCCGACCGAGCGGCGGCTCCTCCATTCGGGCGCCTACCAGCAGCGCGTGGCGAAGGGAATCAGCGCCGGCGTCGCGGCGTTCGTCGGGGCGAGATCACCCGGAACTGCCCGGGCCTAGCGGACGCGTCTGAGCGTCGCGAACCGTGACGATCGATCCACAGAGGGGTCGGCGCAGGCGAGCGCAGGTCAGTCGCCGGAGGGGCCGCGCATCTCGTCGGCGGCCGCGCGGCCGCGCTCGTGCACGGCCTTGCGCCGATCCTCAACCTCCGCCGGCTCGGGCACGTCGTTCACCGGCGTCTCCGCCGCCTCGAACTCCTCGCGCTCCTCGACGATCGTGCGCGACTCGTCGAGCTTGCGCCGCAGCTCCTCGGCCCGCGGGTCCTCGGCTGGCGCCTCGTTGCGCCGCAGCGCTCGGTAGGCAGCCGCGCCCGCGACTCCCACCGCGCCGGCCAGCCAGGCGATCCGGGCTCTCACGCGGCCGATGCTACACTGCCCGCCTTCCTGCCTCGCCATCGCGCCTTCCGCACCCGAGCGGCGCTTGCCGGCCAGGCCGTCTCAGACCGAAGGAAGGGAGGTATCGGGAGCGTGACCGACTACGAGATCCTGCTCATGCTCGATCCTGAGCTGCCCGACGAGCGCCAGAACGAGATCGTCACCCGCGCCCGCGAGGCGATCGAGCGCGACGGCGGCCGCTTCGACGCGCACGAGCCCTGGGGCCGGCGCCGCCTCGCCTACGAGATCGGCCACAAGGGCGAGGGCTCCTATCACCTGCTGACCTTCGCGGCCGAGCCCGCGACACTCGCCGAGATCTCCCGCGTGCTGAAGATCACCGACGGCGTCATGCGCCACCTGGCCGTGCGCCGCGTCGAGGGCGCCTCGACACGCCCACCCGAGCCGGCTCCCGAAGAGCCAGTAGCGGCTGCGGGGCCGGCGAGGCAGGATGCCGAGACCGTGCCCGTGCCCGAGACCGAGAACACCGCCTGAGAGGAGAAGGAGCAAAATGGCCAACATCAACCGCGTCGTCCTCGTCGGCAACCTGACCAAGGATCCCGAGCTTCGCCACACGCCGAGCGGAACCGCCGTCTGCAAGCTACGCCTCGCCGTGAACACGCGCCAGAAGGACGGCGCCACCGGCGAGTGGGGCGACAAGCCGAACTACTTCGACGTCACCGTCTGGGGCAACCAGGGCGAGAGCTGCGCCCAGTACCTCGCCAAGGGTCGCCCGGTCGGCGTGGACGGTCGGCTCGACTGGCGCGAGTGGGACGCCCAGGACGGCACGAAGCGCCAGGCAGTCGAGATCATCGCCGACAGCGTCCAGTTCTTGGGCGGCCGCCCGGATAGCGAGGGCGCTCAGCCGCAGTTCGTCCCGAGCGGCGCCGGGGCCCCGGCCGAAGGTGCCGACTTCGCCAACTCGGCCAGCGACGACGACATCCCCTTCTGATGGCGCAGCGAGACCAGCGCCAGCAGCGCAAGCGCGGCCCGTCCCCGGGTGGCCCGATCCGGAAGCGGAACTGCTATTTCTGCCGCGAGAAGATCACGGAAGTGGACTACAAGAACGCGAACCAGCTCCGCCGCTACGTCTCCGAGAAGGGCAAGATTCGCTCGCGGCGGATCACCGGCGCCTGCCGACGGCACCAGCGGCAGGTCGCGGTTGCGGTGAAGCGGGCGCGCGAGATGGCGCTCCTTCCCTACTCCACGGGCTAGGCATGGAAGTCATCCTGCGACAGGACGTCGAGAAGATCGGGCTGCGCGGCGAGGTCGTGGACGTCGCCCCCGGCTTCGCGCGCAACTACCTGCTGCCGCGGAAGCTCGCTGAGACGGCAACGCCCGCCAAGGTCGCCGAGCTGCGCAAGCACGAGGAGAAGCGGGCGCGGCACGAGGCGCAGAGCTTCGAGCACGCCCAGGAGATCGCGCAGAAGGTCGAAGGCGCCGAGCTGCGCTTCGACGTCCCGGCCGGCGAGACCGGCACGCTCTTCGGCTCCGTCACCGCGACCGACATCGCCGAGCTGCTCTGGGCGTCGCAGCGGGTGCGCGTCGACCGGCGGAAGCTCGACCTGGCCGAATCGATCAAGCGGATCGGCCGCTACCAGATCCCGGTGGAGCTCTTCCCCGACGTGACCGCCACGCTGCGGATCGCGGTCGTGCCGGAGGGCGGCGAGCTGCCCCCACAGGAGGAGCTCGACGCGATCGCCGAGGCCGAGGCCGCGGCCGAGGCCGCCGCGCAGGCCGAAGCGGAGGCCCAGCACGCCGAGGCCGAAGCCGAGCTCGAGGCCGTTGTCGCGGAGGAAGAAGAGGCCGAGCCCGAAGTAGCGGCCGAGGCCGAGCTCGAGCCGACTGACGAGGCGGCTGCGGAGCAGGTGCCCGAGGACGCATTCGATCGGGCCGAGCCGGAGCGGGAGTAACAAGAGCGCACAGCTTTTTCCACAGGTCGCCACCGATCTGTGGAAATCCGCAGAAACTTCCCGCTCCGAGCGATAAAATCGCCCACAGGCGTCGTCCGGGGGTCGTGGGAACCTGTGTTCCCTTATGCCTGCAAACCACGTCAACCTGCTCGCCCGGGGCCTGTCGAAAGGCGGATCGTCCAGACCTACCACGGCCGTCCCGAGCGTGCTTTCGTAACGCGGATGGCCCAGCTCGCCCAGGCCTCGCCGACCGCCCCGGTCCCGCCGCAGAATCTCGAAGCGGAGGAATCTGTCCTCGGCGCGATGATGCTCTCCCCCGGCGCGATCGGGGCGGTCAGCGAAGTCCTGGACGCGAGCGACTTCTACCGCGAGAGCCACGCGAAGGTCTACCGCGCGGCACTGGCGCTCTACGCCAAGGGCGAGCCCGTCGACGCGATCACCCTCGTCGACGAGCTCGAGGAGCGCGGTGAGCTCGAGGGTGCGGGCGGCCGCGTCCGCATTCACGAGCTCGCCGCGCTCGTCCCGGCGAGCGCCAATGCAGGGCACTACGCCCGCATCGTGCGAGAGATGGCAACGCTTCGCGGGCTGATTCGGGCGGGCGGCGAGATCGCCCAGCTGGGCTGGGAGCGGCCAGGAGACACCACGGACCTCGTCGACCGCGCCGAGCAGGTCGTCTTCGACCTCTCGCAGGCGCGGGTCACGAGCGAGTTCACCCACATCGAGGAGCTGCTGAAGGACAGCTTCGAGCGGATCACCGCCCTCTACGAGGCCGGAGCCGACGTCACGGGAACCACGTCGGGCTTCCGCGACCTCGACAAGCTCACGTCCGGCTTCCAGCCCGGCAACCTCATCATCGTCGCCGCCCGCCCGTCCATGGGTAAGTCCGGCCTCGGCCTCTGCATGGCGGCCAACCTCGCCGTTCGCGAGGAGCGGCCGGTCGCACTCTTCACGCTCGAGATGTCGAAGTCGGAGGTGACGCAGCGCTTGATGTGCAGCGAGGCGAAGGTCGAGTCACAGCGCCTGCGCACCGGGAAGCTCGGCGCCGACGACTGGCCACGCCTCACCGCCGCGTGCGACCGGCTCGCGAAAGCGCCGATCTACGTGGACGACACGGGGTCGATCACGATGATGGAGATCCGCTCGAAGGCTCGCCGGCTAAAATCGCGCGAGCCGAATCTCGGCCTGATCGTCGTCGACTACATGCAGCTGATGACCTCCGGCGCGACCGCGGAGAACCGCGTCCAGGAGGTCTCGCAGATCTCGCGCTCGCTGAAGATCCTCGCGCGCGACCTCGACGTCCCGATCCTGGCGATGTCGCAGCTCTCGCGCGCGGTCGAGCAACGCCACGACAAGCGACCGATCCTCTCCGACCTGCGCGAGTCAGGCTCAATCGAGCAGGACGCCGACCTCGTCATGTTCATCTACCGCGACGAGTACTACAACGAAGAGTCGGACCAGCAGGGCATCGCCGAGGTGCACCTGGCCAAGCACCGCAACGGGCCGACCGACACGGTCAAGCTCTCGTTCCTGAAGCGCTACGCGAAATTCGCCGACCTGGCGCCTGCGGGGTAGAGGCGGTTCCTGTGAGCTCCTTTGTGTCGACCGGTCATTTCCGAGGGACGCCTTAGCGTGTACGAACAAACCGTCGTCCTCCTCGCCCGCGCAACTGCCTTTACGGTCGTCTGCCAGGCCTGCGCCGAGGATCAGCCACGGGAGGAGTACGCGGGCCTGACGGCGCAGGGTCGCCTCCACCTGGGGCGCGACGTCGACTGGACGACGTGCCCTCGCGGCCACCGGATCCGGGTGATCCGAGCCGGCAGCGCGGTCGCCGCCGAGGCGACCACGCCTCTCTGGTAGGCACGGGCAACCGGTCCCGAGAGCGTTTTGAACTGGATTCGTTCGGTTCGACCGGTCATTTCCGACGGACGCACGGGCAGAGCCCGCGCGTCCTGAGGGCGGCACCGCGACCGGCGCCTTAGGCAAACTCCGGCCCGTGCCTGCCACCGTCATCGTGGGGGCGCAGTGGGGCGACGAGGGCAAGGGCAAGATCGTCGACCTGCTCGCCCAGCACTCCGACCTCGTCTGCCGCTACCAGGGCGGCCCGAACGCGGGGCACACGATCGTCGTCGACGGCGAGAAGTTCAAGTTCCACCACATGCCGTCCGGGATCTTGCACGGCAAGGAGTGCATCCTCGGCGCGGGTTGCGTGATCGACCCCGAGGTCTTCGTGCGCGAGTTGGACGAGCTCGAGGCCCGCGGCATCTCGACGGGGGTCGTGCGGCTCTCCGGCGAGGCGCACCTGATCATGCCGTGGCACGTCGCGATCGACCAGGGCTCCGAGCGACGCCTCGGCGACCTCCAGATCGGAACGACCAAGCGCGGTATCGGGCCGGCGTACGCGGACAAGGCCTCGCGCCTCGGGATCCGTGTCCAGGACGTGCTCGAGCCGAAGATCCTGCGCCAGAAGATCGAGGTCGCCCTCGCCGAGAAGAACGTCTGGCTGGAGCGGGTCTACGGCGCGGAGCCGCTGGAGCTGGAGGAGCTCGCCGAGCGGTACGAGGTGTTCGCGCAGCGGCTGCGGCCCTACGTGGCCGACACCTCGCTGCTCGTCGACCAGGCTCTGCGCGGCGGGAGGTTCGTGTTGCTGGAGGGCGCGCAGGGCACGCTGCTCGACCTCGACCACGGCACGTATCCGTTCGTGACCTCATCGGGGACGGTGGCGGGCGCAGCGGCGGTCGGCATCGGCATCGGGCCGAACCGGATCGACTCGATCATCGGCGTCGCCAAGGCCTACCTGACGCGAGTCGGAGAGGGGCCGTTCCCGACGGAGATCGAGGGGCCCGACCAGAAGCGCATGCGCGAGCTCGGGGCGGAGTTCGGAACGACGACCGGCCGCGAGCGGCGCTGCGGCTGGCTCGACCTCGTCGCGCTCCGCTACGCCGTGCGCCTGAACGGCATCACCTCGCTCGCGCTGACCAAGCTCGATGTTCTCTCCTCCTTCGCCGAGCTGCCGGTCTGCGTGCGCTACCGGCTGCGCGATGGGTCGGAGACCGCCGACTTCCCGCCGCACCAAAGCGACTTCCATCACTGCCGACCCGTCTACGAATCGCTGTCGGGCTGGGAGGAGCCGCTCGACGCGGTCACCAAGCTCGGCTCGCTGCCGGCGAACGCGCGGCGCTACGTCGAGTTCGTCGAGCGCGAGCTCGAGGTCACCGTCTCGCTGATCGGCACGGGTGCCGAGCGTGAGCGCGTGCTCGCGCCGGGGCCGCTCGAGGCGCTGGCCCGACCGTAGATGGTCGATGCCACGATCTCGCGCGCTCGGCTGCGCGAGCTGGCGTGTCTGGGCCGCTCCCGTCCGGCAAAGACCGGCGCAGCCGGCCTCCGCCGGTCGTCCGCTTCCCGCCGCCGACGACGCGAGTACACTCGCCGCCGTGAAGGTGCTCATCGTGGGGTCGGGCGGGCGCGAGCACGCGCTCGCCTGGAAGCTGAGCCAGAGCACCCGCCTAGACGGCGTCCACGCCTCACCCGGAAACCCCGGCATCGCCGCTCTCGGCGAGTGTCATCCGGTTCGCGCGGAGGACGGTGAGGGGCTGCTCTCGCTGTGCCGTGAGATCGACGTCGACCTGGTCGTCGTCGGGCCCGAAGCGCCGCTCGTCGTCGGCCTGGTGGACACGCTGCGCCGGGCGGGCATCGCCGTCTTCGGCCCGACGCGCGCGGCGGCCCGCATCGAGGGGTCGAAGAGCTTCGCGAAGGAGGTGCTCGAGGCGGCGGGCGTGCCGACCGCCAACCGACTCGCCGTGGCGCGTCCGCCTTGCGTGGTGAAGGCGGACGGTCTCGCGGCCGGAAAGGGCGTCTTCGTCTGCCACACGCGGGAGGAGCTGGAGGCCGGCCTCCGCGGAGCAGCCGCACTGGGGGGCGACGTCGTGGTGGAGGAACTGCTCGAAGGCGACGAGGTGTCTCTCTTCGCCGTGACCGACGGCAGCCGGGCGATAGCGCTCGCGCCCGCGCAGGACTTCAAGCGCATCGGCGAGCGGGACACTGGTCCCAACACGGGCGGCATGGGGTCGTACTCGCCCGTGCCTGGGCTCGGGGAGCCCGAGGTCGAGGAGCTGCTCGAGACCGTGCACCGTCCCGTGCTGGCCGAGCTCGCCAGGCGAGACGCGCCCTTCTCGGGCCTGCTCTACGCGGGCCTGATGCTGACCGCTGAGGGCCCACGGGTACTAGAGTTCAACTGCCGCTTCGGCGACCCGGAGACGCAGTCGATTCTGCCGCGGGTCGAGGGCGACCTGCTCGGGGCGCTCTGGGGGGCGGCGACCGGCGAGCTCGGCTCGGATCTGAGCATCGGCGAGGGGGCCGCGGTCACGGTCGTGCTCGCCGGCGGCGACTATCCCGAGCAAGGCGACAGCGGCACGCCGATCGAGGGCGTCGAGGACGCGGAGGCAAGCGGCGCGCTCGTGTTTCACGCCGGGACTGCGAGACATGGGGGCCGACTCGTCACGAACGGCGGGCGGATCCTCGACGTGACGGCCGTCGGCGAGGACCTTGCCGCCGCACGCTCCGCGGCCTACGAGGCGGCGAGCCGGATCGCCTTTGCGGGCATGCGGTTCCGGCGCGACATCGCGCTCGCGGCGGCGGAGGGACATGTCCGCAGCTGAGGCGCCCGTGGTCGGGATCCTCGTCGGCTCAGAGTCGGACCGCGAGCCGATGCAGCCCGCGCTCGACGAACTGGAGGCGCGCGGGATCCCGCACGAGCTCGACGTCCGCTCCGCCCATCGAAACCCGGACGCGGTGGCCGAGTACGCGCGCGGCGCGCGGGAGCGAGGGCTGAGGGTTTTGATCGCCGGCGCCGGCCTTGCCGCCGCGCTTCCGGGCGTGCTCGCGACGCACACCGACCTGCCCGTGATCGGCGTGCCGCTCCGCTCCCGGCTGAGCGTCCTCGACGGGCTCGATGCCCTGCTCTCGATCGTGCAGATGCCGCCAGGCGTGCCCGTCGCGGCCGTGGGCGTGGACAACGCAAAGAACGCGGCCGTGCTCGCCGCCCGCATCCTCGGCAGCTGACCCGGCTGCACGACCACCGGTCGGCCGCGGAGCCGCCGCGTAACCCCGACCCATCCCTAACCCCCACCCACCCGGGGGTAAATCCAGGGTGCCTGAGCGCGACGCGCGAGAGAGTGACGCGACTGTGCCGAGTTCGTCGATCTTTCGCTCGGGCCGTCCTCCTGTGCGGGCTCTAGACTGCAGCCGGTGATCGCGCGCTACTCCCGACCCGTGATGGCTCGGGTCTGGTCGGACGAGAGCAGGCTCGCGCGCTGGCTCGATGTCGAGCTCGCTGCGCTCGAGGCCTGGGCCGAGCTCGGGGCGATCCCCGCGGAGGCCGTCGCCGAGATTCACGCCGGCGCGAAGCCACCGACTCCGGAGCGCGTGGCCGAGCTGGAGCGTCAGACCCAGCACGATCTGGCCGCCTTCGTGGACGCCGTCGCGGCCGATCTCGGCCCCGCGGGGCGGTGGCTCCACCACGGACTGACGTCCTCGGATGTCGTCGACAACGCCCTCGCGCTTCAGGTGCGCGAAGGAGGCGCGCTGCTGCTCGAGGGCCTCGAGCGCGCGCTCGAGGCTGTGATCTCACGGGCGCAGCAGCACAAGGACGACATCTGCATCGGGCGCACGCACGGCGTCTATGCGGAGCCGACGACCTTCGGGCTGAAGCTCGCCGGCTGGGCGTTCGAGCTCGACCGCAGCCGAGAGCGGCTCGGCCGGGCGCTCGAAGGGATGCGCGTGGGGAAGCTCTCCGGCGCGGTCGGCACGTACGCGGCAACCGACCCCGAGCTGGAGCGCCTCGCCTGCGAGCGGCTCGGGCTCGAGCCGGCGCCGGTCTCGACGCAGATCCTCCAGCGCGACCGGCACGCCGAGCTCCTGGCTGTGCTCGCGCTCGTCGCCGCCTCGCTCGAGAAGTTCGCCCTGGAGGTCCGCCATCTCGCCCGCACGGAGGTCGGCGAGGTCGCGGAGCCGTTCGGCAAGGGCCAGAAGGGCTCCTCGGCGATGCCGCACAAGCGCAACCCCATCGTCTCGGAGCGCATCTGCGGGCTGGCACGGATCGTGCGGGCCAACGCGCTGGTCGGTCTCGAGAACGTGGCTCTCTGGCACGAGCGGGATATCTCGCACTCCTCGGCCGAGCGGATCGTGATTCCGGACTCGTTCCTGGCGCTCGACTACATGCTTGACCGCTTCGCCTGGCTCGTCGAGGGCCTCGTCGTCAGGCCCGAGCGCATGCGCCACAACCTCGAGGCGGGCCACGGGCTCTTCTTCAGCCAGCGGCTGCTGCTCGTGCTCGTCGAGTCAGGGCTGGCCAGGGACGAGGCCTACCGGCTCGTCCAGCGGCATGCCCTGCGGGCGCATGAGGAGGAACAGGACTTCCGCGAGCTCGTCCGTGCCGACGAGGAGATCGCGGGCCGGTTCGACCTCGACGCGATCTTCAACCTGGCCTGGTACACCCGTCATGTCGACGCCGTTTTCGAGCGGCTGGGCGCACTCGCCGGAAAGGAGGAGCCGATTCATGCCTGAAGCCGCCGTGCACGTCGGGAGCGGCAAGGTGCGGGAGCTCTACGAGCTGGAAGGCGACCGCCTACTACTAGTTGCCAGCGACCGCATCTCGACCTTCGACGTTGTGCTGCCGACCGAGATCCCGGACAAGGGCCGCGTGCTGACCGGCCTGGCCGGGTTCTGGTTCGCACGCTCGCGCGAGCTCGTCCCGAACCATCTGCTCTCGCTGAGGCCTGACGGCCGCTCGACCGAATGCCGCCGTCTCGAGATGCTGCCGCTCGAGTGCGTGGTCCGCGGCTACCTCACCGGCTCCGGCTGGAAGGACTACCGCGAGACCGGCGCCGTCTGCGGGCACGTGCTCGCGGAGGGCCTACGCGATTCCGACCAGCTGCCCGAGCCGATCTTCACCCCGGCGACCAAGTCGCAGGAAGGGCACGACGAAAACATCGACCGGGAACGGGCCGCCGAGCTCGTCGGGCGGGCGCGGCTGGACGAGCTCGAGCAGACGGCGATCGCCCTCTACCGCCTCGCCTCCGAGCATGCGGCCGAGCACGGGATCCTCATCGCCGACACGAAGTTCGAATTCGGTCTCGACCCCGAGGGCCGTCTGGTGCTCGCGGACGAGGCGTTCACGCCCGACTCTTCCCGCTTCTGGCCCGCCGACGAGTACGAGGCAGGCCGGCCGCAGCCTTCGTTCGACAAGCAGTTCGTGCGCGACTACTGCGAGTCCCTCGGTTGGGACAAGACCGACCCGGGCCCCGAGCTCCCTGAGGAGGTCATCGCCGGCACCCGCGCGCGCTACGTCGAGGCCTTCGAGCGGCTGAGCGGAATCCCCTTCGACGAGTACCTCGCCGACCCCGAGGTCGTGCTGCGATGAAGGCGACCGTGCTCGTTCGTCCCAAGCCCGGGATCCTCGACCCGCAGGGCGAGGCCGTCCAACGGTCGCTGCGCCAGCTCGGCTTCGCGGTCGACGAGGCCCGCGTCGGCCGCGTTGTCGACCTCGAGCTCGACCTCGGTGACACCGAGCGGACGCGGGCGGAGCTGGAGCGGATGTGCGAGCAGCTGCTGGCGAACCCGCTGATCGAGTCCTACGAGATCACCGTCGCAGGCGAATGAGCGAGCAGCCGCGTCCGAGAATCGCGGTTGTCGTCTTCCCGGGCTCGAACGACGACCGGGATGCCGCTCTCGCCCTCGAGGGCCTTGGCGCTGAGCCGGTGCTCGTCTGGCACGCGGAGGCCGAGCTGCCGGACGTCGGCGCCGTTGCCCTCCCGGGCGGATTCTCCTACGGCGATTACCTGCGCTGTGGTGCGATCGCGCGCTTCGCGCCGGTGATGGACGCGGTGCGGCGCTTCGCCGAAGAGGGCGGGCTCGTGCTCGGGATCTGCAACGGCTTCCAGGTGCTCTGCGAAGCCGGCCTG
>WNGA01012420.1_pt1 | contig 28526 bp, 25 predicted proteins | sample 5400061 | NCBI WGS metagenome assembly WNGA01 (sample SAMN13153366, study PRJNA577476) | soil metagenome | isolation source: 100 cm soil or saprolite under grassland replicate 2 | place: USA:California | collected 2016-06-15
CGAGAAGCACGTCGGCAACCTATTCATGAAGTTTGACCTGCCGCCGTCCGATGCCGATCACCGGCGGGTGCTGGCCGTGTTGCGCTACCTCAGATCGTGACGCACCACTCGCTAGGGATGCGCCGGACGGTCTTGTTCGAACGATGGATGTCGCGGATCCCGCTGCCGCTGACCGCCGCTGACCGCGCGGCCGGCTGCTGGTGGGAACTGTCGATGCGCCAGGTCGAGGTGTCACGCACCCTGGTGTTCGGCGCGCCCCGCCACGCGCGGGCGTTCTTCGAGGCACTGGTGGCCGACAACCTCGACCTCGGCCGCCCCGAGCACGCCGAACTGCTGTTCAGGCGCTCACCCCGGGGCCGCAAACCCAAAGACCCGGCCGACGGGGCGTTCAAGACCGCCATGGACCGCAGCAACCAGGGCGTCACCATCAACGCCTTCTGGCGGCACTCCCGCGTCAAGCAGTACCTCAAAGACGGCCGGGCGCTGCGGATCGAAACCGTCGTGAACTCACCCGATGACCTCGGCTGCGCCCGCCGCCTGCACCACCTCCCCGAATTACAGGCCCGGGCACGTGCGATCAACACCCGGCTGCTGGACACTGAAAAAGCCGGCCAGGGATGTGTCTTCGATAGTCCAGCCTTTGCGCGGATATCGCAGCCCACCCTCACCGAGGATGGCCGGAGGGCCCCAGGACTACGGTTCGGCGACCCTCGAGTCATGGCCCTGGCCGGCGCCCTCGCCAACACGCTATGCGCCGTCACCGGCATCACCAACAAGAGCCTGCGCGCCTTGATGACCGGCCTGCTCGGCACCGCCTACACCACCAACCAGGCCAGCTACGAGCTCGCCCGCCTGGCCCGCAACGGGCTGATCACCCGCATCCCGCACCGCAACCTCTACACCCTCACCTGCGACGGCGTCCGGTTCGCGATTTTCTACACCAAGGTCCACGATCGCGTCCTGCGCCCGCTCATGGCCGGCGACCAGCCCCAAGCCCCGCCTCCACTCCGCGCCGCCCTCCGCACCATCGATCACGAAGTCGCCCGCCGCCTCGCCGCCGCCCGGCTACCAGCCGCCGCCTGGCCAGCCAGCACGCGCCCCCAAACGCCAAAAGCCAGCCCGAAAACTCAAGACCACCGTCCAAGTCCGCGCAACCAAGCGCGGCTAGGAGAGCCCAGCCAGGTGCGCGCCGTCATTCAGCGAGCGCACCACGGCGGGACCATCCGCGTACCAGTCGATTTCGCACAGGGTCGCCACATCCAAATGCATCCGGAACAGCGCCGTAGACGGGGCAAGCAAGGCGTGCCGGACCAGCGTCTTGATCGGTGTGACATGACTGACCACCAGCAGTGTCTTCTTCGCGTATTTCGCAAGCATTCGGTTCAGCGCGGCGCTTACCCGCCGGTCGACGTCGGCGAAGCATTCCCCACCCGGCGGCGCCACCTCCGCATCGGCTAGCCACGCCGCCATCTCGGCAGGCCACTTCTCCTGTGCCTCCGCGAAAGTAAGGCCCTCCCAGGCACCGAAATCAGCCTCCCTGAGGTCCGGCTCAACCCGCACGGGCGAGCCCGTGACGCGCGCCACCTCCTCGGCGGTCTTGCGCGCCCGGCGCAGTGGCGACGTGAGGATCAACCCGATTTCACGGTGGGCGAGCCGTCGTGCGGCCGCCCGCGCCTGCGCCTCGCCAAGCTCTGTCAGCTCAATGTCCCGGCTGCCCACGAACCGCCGGTCCGCCGACATGGGCGTCTGCCCGTGCCGCAGCAGGATCGTGGTGGTGGGCTGATCATGATGACGGGCGGCCCACCCGGTCGTGGCAGGAGCGGCGATCGGGCCGGCGTTGCCCGAAGGTTCCCGCTCTGCAGCCAGCGCAGCGGAGCGAGGCCGGTGCCCATCCGGAGCCCTCCGCTCTGTTGTGTCAGATCCTGGATTCGCGACATCCCGCGGCAGCCGTTCGGAACCATCCATCGCGTCATTTGCCAGCTTGTCCGCACGGCGATTTTGCTCGCGCGGCACCCAGACGTACGAGACGGTACCGAGAGCACTCGCGGCCTCGTGCGCGAGCCGGGCGAGCGGTTCCAGGTCGGGGTGCTTGACCTTCCAGCGACCCGACATCTGCTCGACCACGAGTTTGGAATCCATCCGTACTTCGGCCGCCGCGCCGGGCGAGACGAGCGCAGCCGCCTGCAGCCCGGCGATCAGCCCGCGATACTCGGCCACGTTGTTGGTCGCGTAGCCGATTCTCTCCGCGACCTCGGCAAGCACCTCGCCGGATTCGGCATCCATTACGACGGCCCCGTATCCGGCGTTGCCTGGATTGCCGCGCGAACCGCCGTCCGCCTCTACGAGCAGCCGTCGGACCCCATGACCCGACGGCAGCTGCTTCCCCGGCCGTCTCACAGCCCGGACTCGGGGGTGCGGACGAGAATGCGGCGACACTCTTCGCAGCGGATAACCTCGTCCGGGTCCGCAGCGCGGATGTGGTTCAGGTACACGGTGTGCCGTGTCGCGGCGAACTACCGCAGCCTCGTGCTCGCTGGCCAGTCGCGCCCGCTCGGCGCTGCGCGACGTCAGGCGGCCCTCCGTGGCTTCCCGGCGCTCCATGATGTCGAGCACGATCTCCTCGAGATCAGCCTGCCGGCGCTTCAGCGACTCGATCTCGGACTGCAGGTTCTCCAGATCCCGCGGCGACGATACCTGGCCAGCGTCCAGGCGCTTGCGGTCCCTGTCGGCCCGCGCGCGGACCTGGTCAACGTCCGACTCGGCCTTGGCCTGCTCTCTCGCCAGGTCGCTCACGTCGGTCTGAGCTGCGACGATCCCGTCCCGCACGGCTGCCTCTCGCGCCTCGAGCCCCTGCACCTCGGCGTGTTCGGGAAGCGTACGGCGGCGATTGTCGAGCCGGTCGAGCTCGGCATCGAGGTCGGCCAGTTCGAGCAGGCGCAGCTGCTCCTGGGGAGATGCTTTCACGGGTCTCAACGTTAGTGCCTGTCGCGCCTTGCGTCGCCGGGCGGGGCACCACGCCGCCTGCCACCCCTTCATCGCGGATAACTTTCAGGTACGGACGTCAGATCTGCGGTAAACCTGATCACCATGGAGATACCGCGGGTGAGCCGCCCGTTCATGCCGGGCTACGGCATCATCGGCCCGGACGAGGGCAGCGGGCTTCTCCCCTGGTCATGGGCCGCGCAGCGGCTTAGCAGCGCACGTAATTACTGGGTGGCGAGCGTCTGGGAAGATGGCAGGCCACATGTGATGCCCGTCTGGGGCGTGTGGGATGACAGTACGCTCTGGTTCAGCAGCAGTGTCCGGTCACGGAAAACCCGGAACCTCACGCGCGATCCACGTTGCGTGGTAACGACCGAGGATGCCAGCGATCCTGTCGTGGTCGAAGGGACCGCGCGAATTGTTACGGAACCTGCGGCACTGCAGCGCGTGATCGACTTGATGAACGCGAAATATGCCACCGACATGAGCCTCAGTTTCCTGGACCCGGCGGTCAACGCGACGATCGGGGTACGCCCCCGCCGCGTCTTCGGCATGCGCAGCGCGGACTTCACCGGGTCCCCTACCCGATGGGCGTTTGAGGAGTAGGCGCGGTGAAATGGTAGCGGGAGCATCAGGACCGGTCGCGTGGTGGGGCGCAGCGATCCGCCACCACGCTCCACGGTCAAACCGACCCTGTCACCAGAGGCCAGGCCGGACACGACCATGGGCGGGGTCATGCCGTGGCTCGGCCGTGGCAGCGTGCCCGCCCGCCGAACACCGGCCGGACCCATGAGCCAGAGCTCGTAGCTGCGTGCGCCAGACAGAGCCCGAAGGTTCTTCGCCGAAAAGACAATCATCCGCTTCGATGGCGACATCACCACGGTGGCGCGGCCCCCTGTGGTGACCGGAGCCGTCATCATCTCCGCGTCACGTGCCGTCAGCACCGCGGCCACGTCGCGGTTCCGCTGGTCAGCACGATCGAGCCGACCCTGGACGGTGATCGCAAAGATACCGAACGCGACGGCGGCCGCCAGCGACACCACGGCTGTGGTGACCGGAACTCGCGGTAGCGATATCCGCAGCCGATGCCAGGCGAGCGCGGATCGATTCCCGGGAACCGCTGGGGGAGCGTATTGGCGGGTCCGGGCGGCTGCGGTGAGCACCCGCTCGCGCAGCCGCCACGGAGGCGAAACAGCGGCCGCGGATCCAAGCACCGATGTCGTCTCGTGGAGGCCGCGAACCTCCTGTGCGCATGCATCACATCGCGCTAGGTGGCGCTCGAACCTCACCCGATCGGCGGGCTCGAGCGCGTCCAGGGCGTAGGCTCCGGCCAGTGTGTGCAGGGCCGTGTCCCGGACTCGGCGGATGCTCACCACTCCACCCCCATGCAGTCGCGAAGTCTGATCAGCCCGTCGCGCATGCGGGTCTTCACGGTACCGACGGCGACGCCAAGCAACCCCGCGACCTGCGTGTAGGTGTATCCGCCGTAGTAGGCGAGGGTAACCGCCTCACGCTGAAGCTGCGTGAGGGAACCGAGGCAGCGCCGTACCCGCTCGCGCTCCAGCCGCTCCAACGCCGCGTCAGCCACATCACCAGGGTCGAACTCCGGTATCGCCGCACGGGTGTCGCGCCGGGCCGCGGCCTGCGCTGACCGGACCCAGTCGACCGCACGCCGGTGAGCGACGGTCATCACCCAGGTCATCACGCTGCCCCTAGAAGGCTCGAACCGTGACGCGGCCCGCCATACCTCGAGCAGAACCTCCTGTGTGACCTCCTCGGACTGAGCGGAGTCACGGACAACCCGCCGCACAAGCCCGAACACGGCAGGGGCGACTGCGTCGTAAACCGCCTCGAACGCGGCATCATCCCCGCGTGCCACCCGGGCGAGCAGCCCCGCGAGATCGGCACGCCCGGGCGTGCCACGCTCGCCGGTCGGCTCGCGCTGGCCGGTAGGCTCGCCCTCCGCACCGTGCACGTCGCCCATTGGCACATTCTGTATTCGGAGCCGCCCGCAGACATGGATTGGCGGCAAGCCGGGAGGACGCGCGGGGGCAAAATGGGAGAAGCAGAGCGCCGATGGCGGCAATCCGTCACGGTAACGACCACGAATAAGAGATGTGACGACTCAGCCCGAGCGATCGGATAACCGCCGATCGGATACACAGCGGCCGCGCAGCGAGCAATCAGGCACCGAGCGGCCGGGTTCCGGCTGGTCGCGCCGCGAAGGCAGGGGGTCAGTCGGCAGGGTCCACGGAATCGTAGCCGGCCTGCTTACTGCCGCCGTCGCACTCGGTGTCGCTCAACTAGTGGCCGGGGTTACCCGCCCGGAGGGCTCGCCGATCGTAGCCGTCGGCAGGGCAGTTATCGACATCACACCGCGCCCGGTGACCGATCTGGCGATCAAGGTCTTCGGCACACACGACAAGCTGGCCCTGCTAACCATCATCGTCGTCGTGCTCGCGGTATGCGCCGCAGGATTCGGGATCGCCGCGATGAACCGGCTCGAGGCCGGACTGACCGGCCTCGCGGTCTTCGCCGCGATTGGCTTGCTCGCTGTCGCCACCCGGCCGGATTTCACGCCTGGCGAGGTGGCTCCGACCCTCCTCGGCGCCGCGGTAGGCGCATACACCTTGGTCCGCCTCGCCCGCGTGGCGAGGTATCAGGTCGGCGCCCATGCCAGCCCGCAGGTAGGCGCCCCGGCCAGCCCCGAGGGCGGCGCCCCGGCCAGCTCCGAGGGCGGCGGTCCGGCCGCCCGCCCGGCGGCCCAGGTTGTCCGCCATGACCGGCGGAGCTTCCTTCTCACTGGCACGGTCGCCGCCGTTGGCGCCGCCGCCAGCGGCGTGATCGGCGACCTCCTATCGCAGCGTTCGACCGTCAGCAATGCCCGCACCCACGTGCGCATTCCGCGGCCCGCCCGCCCAGCCCCACCGCTCGCGGTAACGGATGAACTGCATATCCCCGGCTTGAGCCCGTTCGTGACCCGGAACAGCACCTTCTACCGCGTCGACACGGCACTGCTTGTACCGCAGGTAGCGCCAGGCTCCTGGAAGCTCCGCGTGCACGGAATGGTCGACAGGGAACTCGTCATCACCTTCGACGGCCTGCTCCGCCGGCCCCTCACCGAGGCCGACATCACGTTGTGCTGTGTCTCCAACCCGGTGGGCGGACCGTACATCGGCAACGCCCGCTGGCTCGGCGTTCCGCTGGCGGGCCTGCTGCGGGAGGCGGGCATCCGGGCGGGCGCCGACCAGTTGCTCAGCACCTCAACCGACGGATACACGAGCGGAGCGCCGGTAGCGGCGGTGATGGACGGCAGGAACGCACTGCTGGCGGTGGCCATGAACGGGGTGGCGCTGCCGGTCCAGCACGGCTTTCCCGCCCGCATGATCGTGCCCGGCCTCTACGGCTACGTGTCGGCGACCAAGTGGGTCACCGACATAAAGGTCACTACCTTCGGCGCCGAGCAGGGCTACTGGGTTCAGCAAGGCTGGGCGGCGCGCGCACCGGTCAAGACCCAGGCCCGCATCGACGTGCCGAACGGCAACAAGACGCTCAAGCCGGGCAAAGTCGCAGTCGCCGGGGTGGCGTGGGCACAGCACCGCGGCGTCGCGGCGGTGCATGTCCGCGTGGACGGCGGGCCATGGCACCAGGCGAAGCTCGCGACGGTTCCAGGGATCGACACCTGGCGCCAATGGGTATGGGACTGGGCGGCTACTCCAGGCACCCACCGGCTGCAGGTCCGGGCAACCGATGAAACCGGCTACACGCAAACGCCGGCCCAGGCTGCCCCGTACCCCAACGGCGCGACGGGCTGGCCCACCGTGAAGGTCACCGTCTCGTCTTGAAGTCCCGCTCGCTGCCGGTCCCCGGCTCCTTACTGCGTTGCCGCGCCGAGCTGCTGCAGCTTGTGCGCCTTCATGAAAGCGGGCAGCGAGTCGTATTCGAACGCGTGCCAGAAGCCACGGCTCACGGACTTGTTCAACCAGACCACGCTCTGGTCGCCGACGGACCCGGTGCCGGTATTCGGTGCGGTGGCGAATACGACCCTGCCCATGTTGAGCTTGCGAAGGTTCAGCGCGAGGCTGATCATCTTCCCGTTGCTGAGCGTGCTGTCGACGCTGACCGCGTGCGACATCGCACGCAACACCGAGGCGGTCTGAGGCGTGTTGGTCAGCTTGCCCTCGCGGCGCAACTGCTCGAACACGGCGCGCAGGAAGTACTGCTGCCTACGTTCGCGCGCGAAGTCCCCGGACGCCAACCCGTACCTGTCGCGGACGTACAGGAGCGCCTGCTGGCCGTTCAGATGGTGGGTACCGGCGGTCCAGGTCACGTGGTTCGCCGGGTCATATGAGGTGGCAGGGACGGTGACCGTCACCCCGCCGAGGGCGTTGGTCACCTCACGGAACCCGGCCCAGTCGATGACCGCTACGTGGTCGATCCGCACGTGGGTCAGCTTCTCCACCGTACGCACCGCGAGGCTGGGCCCCCCGAAGGCGTACGCCCAGTTGATCTTGCCATTGCCGTTGCCTGGGATGGGCACCCAGGAGTCGCGCGGGATGGAGACCACGTAGGCACCGCGGCCACCCGCGATCAGGTGCACGAGCATGAGGGTGTCAGTCCGGCCACGGGCGCCGCCGACCGCCCGGCTTCCCGTCGTCGGCACCGGAGAGCGGGTATCCAAGCCACCGACGAGGAAGGTGACATCCTTCGCCGCCGCTCCGGTGGCTTGTGGCGGCCTGGCGGACGCGGGAATCGACGAGAACGGATTGTGAATCCGCTTCATGCTGCTGAGGTAATGGTTGGCGGTGAGGTAGAGGGCCAAGGCGCCGCCCGCCACCAGCAACACGAGCACACCCGCGCCAATAATGATCACGTTTCTTGCACGCCACCGCCGGGTGCGTGGGCGCGCTGGCCGTGATTCACCCGTCTCTGGTTCGTCCGCGTCGCGATCAGGCGCCAGCGGCATCCACGCGCTGGAATCCGCGGCTGGTGGTATCGCCGTGCCGGAGCGCTCAGCGTGAAAGGCGGCGTCCTCTCGGTCTCCTACCGGCGGAATCCCCGCTCCCCGATTCTCCACCGGCAGCACCTCCGGGAATAGCCGTCACAGGCAGTAAGGATTGCTAGTGGCTGAAGTGAGCCCAAAATTGACTTTCTCGTCGCCCATAAATTGAGACGGGCGGCGCAGGCGATTAGCTTACAGTTGCGGGCACGCAAAATGTTAGCGCTTGTCCGCGAACCCTGGTTCCGTCCGCTCTGGGGCGACAGCGGCGTCGGCATCGGCACGCGTTGCGTCGATACGGCTGGGCGGTACGTCACCGAAGGCTCGCAGGAGGCACACCACGACGAGCACCCCGAGCAGTAGCGCCAGCCCCACATGGCTGAATCGGGCGATCGCCATGCTCAGCGTGCCTCCGTTCGGCCGCACGCCGGGCAGCAGCATCTGGCTGAGCAGCAAGCATCGAATTATCACGAGGTAATCGAGCCGACTCCACGGCATCAGCGCCAGCAGGGGAAAGATCAGCGCGTCGTACCAGGGCGCCTGCACGGGGAAAACGGCGAGCCAGGCGAGGGTCAGGATGGCTGCGGGCCGCACAGCTGGCAAGCCCGGGTAACCAGCGGGCAGCCGCCATGCCAGCAGCAGGGCCAGCACGAGCGTGGCCGCCGCGACTACCGCTCCGAAGAGGGCAGGCCGCGCGGCGATCTCTGTCGGAACCGGATAGATAAAGCCTGCGCTGACGGTGAGCCGACGGCTCAGGGGGCCCGCATTCAGCACCCCAGCCACCAGGTAGCTGGGGATGAGCACGGCCGCGGCCCCAGCCACTATCGCCGCCATGGTGCGTGGCGACCGGCCTGCCGCCCACGCAAGGCCAGCGGCAGCAAGTGCGAACGGCGTCTTGATCGCCGTCGCGGCGCCGACCATCAGCCCAGTCAGCGCGCCGGACGCCACGCCGAAGCTACCGATCGTGATCAACGAAGCCACCACAAGCAGCGCGAGCAGCACATCGACATGGCCGCTGCCGACCAGCCAGAAAAGCATCAGCGGGTTGACCGTCCACAGCAGGCACGTGCGGGCCTGCCGGGCCCGGTTTGGCGCCGCAAGCCGGAGCAGCCCGGCCGCCGTGGCGATAAAGGCGATCGCATTGCCGAGGCGGATCCAGAACACGATCCGGGCCATCGAGCTGCCGCCAAGGCTCGCCGCTGCCCACTGCAACCCGGTCGCGACAGGACCGTAGATCGTCGGCAAAGTGCGCCAGATCGACGGTGCGAACAGCCCGACCGGGTCGCCGCTGCGATACAACTCGCTTGGCCTCATCAGGTACGGGTTGTGGCCGAGGCTTACGATGCGGCCGTAGATGGCGTAATTGAGCACATCGATGGACCCGGCGGGTGGCAGGAAGACGTACACCGCCGCCGCGGCGGTGCCGAGTCCGAGCAACAGGCCAGGAGCGGGCCGCCAGCCGCGCCGCACGGCGACGAGCCCCGCGGCAACGCCGAGCGCACCGGTGAGAAGTCCCACCCGCTCAAGCGTGATGACGGTCGCCGCCGTGGGCCAAGCGGCCACCCACCACAGTGGCCCGCCGCGGCCGACCACGGGCACGGCCGCCGACGGGCCGAGCGCCATCACCACCGCAAGCAGGGTGATGCTCGCCACCGTCAGGACAAGCGCCGCAAAGCCAGCCGGGGGCGCAAACCGGTGGGCACCGGCGCCGAGTGCTGGCTCGGCCGCCGTAGCGTTCGTGCGCACCCCTCGCATTCAACCAGCCGCGTTATCACGGTCGGCACCGGGCGCTCAAACTCACGGCCGCCGGGACCTTCCCTTAAGGCGCCGCAGCGTCGCAGCCTTTTCGGCGAGCGCCTCGCGCAGCCGTTCGGCCTCATTGTTAATCGCGCCGAACGCTGCCCGCATCACATCCTCGGTCGGCCGGCGCGCATGCAGTTCGATCACGGCCACCGTGTGGAGCAGCATCGTCAAAATCACCGGTGCCTGATCGGCCAGGATGAACAACCGCGGCCGAGTCACGCCATCCAGGTAGTGAGCGTCGATGACGGCGAGCAGTGCCCCGAAAGCCGAGACCGAGAGCAGGCCCTGCTGCGGCAGGAGCGCGACGAGGCCGCGCCATGACGCGGGGCGCCGTGTGGCGCCGAACGCGGCCAGCGCGGCTGCGGCAAAGAGCAGCGAGGTCATCAGGTACCTGGGCACGCCCGAATAGACGTGCAGCGCGGTCGCCCCACATGGGGTGGCATTGGCGAGCAGCAAGATGCCCCAGAGCACGTGAAGCAGCACGGCATACCAGACGATCCAGATCGGCCGCACCCGCACGGCTACACACCGCGCCGGGCGTCGTCGCCGATGTCACCAGTGATCCGCCTAACCGGTCCCGCCGCATTCGCGCTGAGGTTGATGAGGCTGCTGATGCGTTCCGCCAGCTCGCGGTCTCGCTTCTCCCAGTCCTCGCCGAGCTCGCTGATCTGGCGCCGCAGCTCATCCAGCCTCGCGTGCGTTGCCGCTACAGCACGAATGAGCTCGGCGTCGGCGGTGAGAGGTTCGCGAGGGGGCCCGTCCGGCTGGGCGCAGCCGAACGCGCCATAGCCACATGCCGAACAAGGTGGCTAGTGGAACTGCGAGCCCAGCCGCGACGTAACCGATTTCCAACGTGTGCGCCGTCCCCCGAAGATCGGCTCTCCCCCCTCGAACTCGTTGTGACCGACCAGAGTATGGCCGACGTGAACACAACCGTACAGATATGCGGTAACCACGCAATACGAATCTTTCCAGCCGCGCCGCCCTCGGTGGGCCGCCGGTCACCGCTGGGCAGAGGCGTGGAGTACCGCGGCCAGCCGGTCAATTCGCCGCAAGATGACGCCCTCGCGCAGTGCCCAAGGGCAGATCTCCAACTGAGGCACCCCAAACAGATCCATCGCCGCATCCGCGATAATCGCGCCTGCCGGCAGCTGGCCAGCACGGCCCGGAGATACGCCCGGAAGCTGCCCCCGCTCGGCCACGGTCATGGTGGCGAGGCGTTCAACGCACGGCGTGAGCTTGGCGTGGCTAAGCACCCGCCGGACGTAGAGCCCTTCGCTTGACGAAGCCGCACCGGTGATCCGTGCCAGCTGCCGGAACGTCTTCGAGGTGGCCACGGCCTGATCGGCGGGGCCGTACCGCATCACGTCGCCGACGGTGCGGGCGATTTCCGTCCGGACGTGGCGACGCAGCGCGCGTACCTCAGCCGCCGACGGCGGGTCGGTGGTGAGCCAGTCGCGTGTCAGCCTGCTGACGCCGAGCGGCAGCGAGACCGCGACGTCCGGCTCCTCGTCCGCTCCGGCGGCGATCTCTAGCGAGCCGCCGCCGATGTCGAGGACAAGCAGCCTGCCCGACGACCAGCCGAACCAGCGGCGGCCGGCGAGGAACGTCAGCCGCGACTCGTCCTCGCCGGTCAGGACCCGGATATCCACGTCGGTCTCCGCCCTGATCGTGGCCAGCACATCGTCGCCATTGACGGCGTCCCGAATCGCTGAGGTAGCGAACGACAGCAGTTCCTCAACGCCCTTGTCCTCGGCGATCTGCAACGACTCGCTGACAACTGCCCGTAGCTGCTCCGCGCCGTGGGTGCTGAGCCTGTTGCCGTCCGCGATGTGGTCTGCCAGCCGGAGCTCGGCCTTATGCGAATACGCGGCGAGTGGCCGGGCTCCTTGGTACGCGTCCATCACCAGCAGGTGCACAGTATTGGATCCGACATCCAGGACACCGAGTCGCATGAGTTGACGCTACCGGTAAGTGACTGTCCTGTTCACCGACGTGCCGCCAGGACGCACGCGAACGGACGCGCCGAAGCGGCACACTGGCGCACGGGATTGGCATACTGACGCATGGGAGCGGCATCGCCTGGTGAACAAACCCGGACAAAATCGCCCGGTTCGCCCTAGGCTGCGGAACCACGCGGACCATGGAGACTGCGACGGCTGCGCCATGACACCGATCAGAAACGGATCGTATTCCTGGTCTTGATGGCAAGCCGATCGCGCCTCACCATGAAGCTGGTCCCTTTGTCCGTTTCCTGTAATGTGCCGGGAAGATCAGCTTGCGCATGACCAGCATTTACCACACGAAGGACGTCATGACCACTGTCGCTCGTCTCCTGCCGCCCGATAGCCGGTTTGCTGGGAATGAAGATCGGTCCGTTCGCTGGCCTGATCATGACCAGCGCCTTGTGCCAGCACCAGTGCCCGCGCCCGGCCCGGCATCGCGGCGGCCGCGCGCCTAGCGGAAGGAGATGAACATGGCGAGCAGCCCGGTAGAGGCGGCAGCCGAAGCCGTTCAGCAGCATATCGGCGGATTCATCCCGGAGTCGGCAACCGACCTCGACCGATTTCTGCATGATCTGCCGCGGCTCTTCGAACGCACCGCTGAAGCCCTCGCCCATCTGGCCGACCGCTTCGGCAGCGATCTGCCAGTGCATCCAAGCGTGCATGAGCACCTGCGGGAGCTCGCGGCGGTCTCGGCCGGAAACGCGGAGTTCGCCCAGGAAGCGTGGAGCATTCACCGGACCGTGCACGACCGGGAGCTCGAGCGCATAGAAAACCCCCGGCCAGGTGAGGACCTCTGGGATGTCAGCAGCCAGTAACGGTTTGCCGGAGTCCCGGCGGCAAACGGCGGCCATTGTCTCGCTCGTGACCGCCGCCATTTACGGAGCGGGCTGGCTGGTCTACGCCACCGCGGCGCCCGAATGGCTGATTGGCGCGGTTTCCGCGGGCGCCACCGCCGCTGTGGTGTCTCCTGTCCTCGTGCGCTGCGGTGCTGGCCTCGCAGCCGGCTACACGCTCGCATGTGCGGCGGCCGCCGGTTGCTGGCTCGCCCTCGCCGCCAGGACGTCGCCCGCCATGTTGCTGGTGATCGGCGTGCTTGCCGTCGCGGCGGTGGTATTGGGGGCGCTGTACCCGCTCGTCTGCCGCCACCAGCAGTACCTGGCAGAACAAGCCCGCAGGCGCGCGGAGGAAGAACGCAGGAAAGCGGCGGAGCGCAAGTGGCCGGACCTGCTGGCCCGGCTCGGTCATCCAGGAATATCGTTCCGCGGCCAGACGGAGACCAGGTCCGGCCATACCATCAGGCTCGGCCTTCCCGCCAATGGCAAGGTCATCTACGGCACACTTGCCGAGGCGACCGAACGGATCGAGATAGCATCCCGGCTGCGTCACGGTGCCGTCCGTCTGGAACGCGGTGGAAGGGCGGATGAGGTGTTTCTGCATGTCTCGGAGCGCGATGTTCTCGCCGAGACCGTACCGCTCCCAGATACCACCCGTCCGCTCACGGTGAACGAGCCCCTTCCGATTGGCCTGCACGAAGTGCAGCGATGCCGTGATCTTCATGATCGACCTCAAGGGCGGGCGGACAGCGCTGCCGTGGCTGAAACCATGGCTGGAAAAGCGCGCCGATCACCCGGTCATCGACTGGCTGGCCACGACGAGGGACGAGGCCGAACGGATGCTGCGCGCTGTGCTGCGCGGTATCGATGCCCGGGCCCATTCGGGTGCGGGCGGTGAGAAGATCACGCCCTCCCCCTCCCTGCCCGCTGTGATCTTGATTGTCGAGGAAGTTGCCGTGATCTTCGGCATGAACAGCGGGCCACGGACGTCCCTTGAGGGCACGACGAACACCACGCTTGCCGCGCTTGGCACGCAGGTCACCCAGCTCGGCCGGAGCGAGGCCATCGACCCGGTGCTTGTCACCCAGCGTGGCGCCGTCACCATGATCGGCAGCGCCGACCTCAAGTCGCAATGCGCCCTGCGGATCGGGCTCGGCGTCGCGACCGAGGCGGACGCCCGGCTGGTCATCCCCGACGACACCCACATTGCCGCGGACCTGGCGCGCCTGGTTCATCCGGGCTCCGGCATCGTGCAGGCACGCGACGGCCGCCCGATGCCGGTGAAGTTCTACCGGCTGACCCATGCCCGCATCGGCGGAATCGCCGAACGAGCGGGACCAGACCGCCCGCGTCCCGACGAGCTGCTGGCCGACGCTCTCGGTGACGACTACCGGCAACGCTGGTCAGCGGACAGGGCCGGGCATTTGCGCCGAGGGCCGGCGGGGCCGGGCGACTCGGGCAGCCGAGACCCGTCGCCGGATTTTACCGATGACGGCACAGAAACCGATCGTGAGTTCGCTGAGATCGTCGCTGGGCTCGGCACCCGGGACGGCCACCGTGACGGACCCGCACGCAAGCGGGTATTCCAGCTTCTCGACGCCGCGGGAGTCATGGGCGCCACCACTGCCCGGCTGCACTCGATGCTTGAGGTGGAAGGATTCGCAACAGCACGGCAGTCGCTGGACCGCTGGCTCGCTGAGGAGGAAAGCGCAGGACGAGTGAGGCGCGCGTCGTACGGTCGATGGAAGACTCGGTAGCGCGCCGTACGGCCGATGCCAGGCTCAGCAGCGCGCCGTACGAGCGATGGAGGACTCGGTAGCAATGTGAGAGGAGCCCTGTCATGGGCTACTACGCCGACGCCTTCCGCCGCAGTCTCGCCAACCCAGCCGGATTTTGGGGCGAGGCCGCGCGCGCGATCGATTGGTATGAACGCCCAGCGGCCGTCCTCGACTCCTCCGCCGCTCCGTTTTACCGGTGGTTCGCCGGTGGCGTGATCAACACCTGTTTCAACGCCGTGGACCGGCACGTGCGCGATGGCCGCGGTGATCAACCGGCACTGATTTATGACAGCCCCGTCACCGGAGTCGGCCGCGTACTCACCTACAGCGAGCTGCTCGATGAGGTCGCTCGCTTCGCGGGCGTGTTGCGCGGCCTTGGCGTCGCCGCCGGCGAGCGGGTGATCATTTACCTGCCGATGATCCCCGAGGCCGTGGTCGCCATGCTGGCGTGCGCGCGGATCGGCGCCGTGCACTCGGTCGTATTCGGCGGGTTCGCCGCGCATGAGCTAGCCCTGCGGATCGACGATGCCACCCCGAGGGTCGTGGTTTCGGCCTCGTGTGGCATCGAGGTCAACCGCATCGTGGAGTACCTGCCGATTCTCGACCGGGCACTTACGCTCGCCAGGCACAAGCCGCAGCGGTGCGTGATCGTGCAGCGCCCGCAGGGGCCGGGACACCTAACCGCAGGACGCGACGTGGCGTGGGAACAGGCTATCGCCGCCGCCGAGCCGGCCGACTGCGTGCCGGTCGCGGCAACGGACCCGCTGTACATCCTGTACACCTCCGGCACCACCGGGAGACCCAAGGGCGTCGTGCGCGACAACGGAGGTCATGCGGTCGCCCTGCGCTGGAGCATGCAGCACATCTACGACTGCGGCCCGGGTGATGTGTACTGGGCCGCATCCGACGTCGGCTGGGTGGTCGGCCATTCCTACATCGTCTATGCGCCACTGCTAGCCGGGTGCACGACGGTCTTGTACGAGGGCAAGCCGGTGGGCACGCCCGATGCGGGCGCGTTCTGGCGTATGGTCGCCGAGCATCGCATTAAGGCACTGTTCACCGCGCCGACCGCATTCCGCGCGATCAAGCGCGAAGACCCCGCGGGCGATCTTTCCCGCAAATACAACCTGTCCAGCCTGCGGTATCTCTTTCTTGCCGGGGAACGGCTCGACCCTGAGACCTACCGATGGGCCAACGACCTGCTTGGCATCCCGGTCATCGACCACTGGTGGCAGACCGAGACGGGCTGGCCGATCGTCGCGAACCTCATGGGGCTGGAGCCGATGGTGACCAAGGCTGGCTCGCCTACACTGCCGGTTCCCGGTTACGACGTCCGGGTCGTCGACCCGTCCGGCGATGCGGTCCCAGCCGACACGGACGGCGAAATCGTTGTACGGATGCCTCTGCCACCTGGGTGCCTGACCACGTTGTGGCGCGATGACCAGCGGTTCGTCGATTCTTACCTGTCCCGGTACGCCGGCGCTTACGTTACTGGCGACGGCGGGCGCAGGGACGCGGACGGATACCTCTATGTCATGGGGCGGATCGACGACGTGATCAACGTGGCTGGTCACCGCTTGTCAACGGGTGAAATGGAGGAAGCGCTCGCGAGCCACCCGGATGTGGCGGAATGTGCGGTGATCGCGGTAAACGACGAGCTGAAGGGTAATGTGCCACGGGCCTTCGTCGTTCTCAAAGTCGGCAGTGGTGCCGACGCAGCCGCGCTGTCGGCTGAGCTTGTTCAGCTGATTCGCGACGAGATCGGGCCCTTCGCCTCGGTACGCAGGGTAGACGTGGTCGACGCGCTGCCGAAAACCCGGTCTGGCAAGATCCTCCGTAAGACCATGCGCGCCATCGCGGACGGCCATGACGAACCGCTGCCCGCCACGATCGACGACCCCGCAGCGCTAGAAGCTATGCGCCCCATACTGCGGGAGGGCGGCTGACCCCGCTGTCACCGCTCGACCAGCAGTTCGCTGACCGGCCGGCGCGCGGTTGCGCCCGTCACGTCGGCGCGGCCGAACTGCAGCACCATCTGCGGCGCTCCCGGCAGCCCGAGCCTGGCACGGACCTCGGCACGCAGCGATGCGGACTCCAGCGGCTGCGTGTGCAGGCTGGCAAACACCCACTGGGAGGCGGCGTGCACGAGCAGCCGGTGCAGCGCCTGGCCGGCGCGGAGCCAAGCGGCTCTGTCGTCCCCGGCTGTGATCAGAACCGCCGTCATGGCGGGCGGCGAGCCAGTGCCGCCGAGTTGCCCCCAGCCGCGGCCAAGATCGAAATCGCGAGGTGCCAGCCCTCCATCCAGGTGCGCGGGCCGCGCCTGGTAGGCAAGCGCTGGGATGCCGTCGCGGGCCTGGCTGCCGAACGGGCGTGTCCAGCGCCGCCGCTCCGCCCGCAAGATCGGATCCTCGCGCTGCCCCCGCTCGGCCGCCGCGACCAGCCGCGCGAGTTGCTGGTAAGGGCCGGGCGCGCCCAGCAGCACGAGGGTGGCGCCTTCCGCCACGGCATCGCCCTGCAGGCCAGCCAACATGCCACGGGGCAGCGGCCCGGGGCCAAACGGCCCGCGGTGCGTATGTCGGTGCGCGATCGCTGTCAGCAGCGCCGACTCACCACGGGTGATCGGGGCCTTAGGACCGAGCAGCACCCGGGCCAGCAGGTGAGGTCTCGCCTGGGCCGGAAGCAGCTGCACCACCGGGAGGTACCCAAGCCGACGTACCGCGAGCCGTAGCCCGTAAAGGGCCGCGCCGCAGCTGATAAGCATCTCCCGGCGAGCCGGGTCCGATCTGGCCAGGGCCCGGCCTGGGTCGGCGTACAGCTCAACGGCACTCCCGTTGACGCGGAACCGCCACGGCTGGGTGTTATGCACTGATGGGGCCCTGGCGGCGGTCGCGACCAGATAGCCGGCCCATCCCGGCGGTATCGGAGCCGGCGTCCATGGCTGCTCAAGAACGGGCGCCGCGGCGTGCGACGCCGAAGGGCGAGGCTGCGCCGTCGCACCAGCACCGGTGCCGGTGCCGGTGCCGGCCACGATTGGGCGTTCCCGACCTACCGCGTCCAGGTAGCCGAGGTAGTCATCGACGAGTTCAGGGTCGTCGAGCAGGCCCGTCCACCATCGGCCCGCACTGTCAACTGCCGTGTACGGGCGCCTGCCATCGGGCCGATGCTGGCCCAGCTTCAGTCGGGCGATGCCGATCATTGCCCTCACCTCACGATCTTTGCTGGCTAGCTTCGCGGTGAGGCATGACGGCACACAGGGGCCTTCGCCCTGTGGCGCCGTGACCAATGTCCCTGCGGCCTGTGCGTCCGATGCACCGCGACCGATCTGGGCTGCGTTGTGTGATGCTGTGAACGATGCGCTTCGTATTCAGCCCCCCAGCCGACACCGCGTCAGGATTGCTCACGCTTCCATGGCGCGTGCCCTTGGCGGAGTGGCACGACGAACGCCTTGTGGAGATCCGCCAGCGCGGCCTTTCCCGGCACGTGGTGCGGTTCGCCGCCGAGAACGGGTGCGTCTACGCGCTGAAGGAACTCGACGAGCGGCTTGCCCGTAAGGAGTACCGGCTCCTGCGGCGGCTCCACGAGGTCAGCGTGCCCGCCGTCGAAGCGACGGGGGTCGTTGTCGACCGCGCCGACGGCCTGGACGCGGTGCTTGTGACGAGGTTTCTCGACTACTCCAGTTCCTACCGCGCGCTGTTCGCCAACCCGCGCGGTGCCGACCTTACCGGCCGCCTCCTCGACGCGCTCGTCGAGCTGCTGGTGCGGCTTCACCTCGGCGGGTTCATGTGGGGGGACTGCTCGCTGTCGAACACGCTGTTCCGCTTGGACGCAGGCGCGTTCGCCGCCTACCTCGTGGATGCCGAGACCGCTGAGATGCACCCCTCGCTCACCGACGGGCAGCGGCGGTACGATCTCGAGCTATCCCGTGAGCGCGTCGCGGGCGAGCTGTTCGACCTGCAGGCGGGCGAACTGCTCCCGGCCGTTGTGGATCCGGTCGACGTCGCCGACGAGACCATCCGGCGATATGAGGCCCTGTGGGGCGAACTCAATCGTGAGGAGATCCTTCACCTGTCCAGGAGAATCAGGCCCGCCGTCTGCTCAACGACATCGCAGGCTACCGCGGTTATCTCGAACAGTCCTCCGGGCGCCCGGTGCCCGATGTCGTCGCGGGCGCAAGGTGGCTGGCCGAGGTTTACGAGCCGGTGGTGCGCGCTATCCCGGCCGCGTTGCGTGACCGGCTGGACGAGGCTGAGATCTTCCATGAGGTGCTCGAACACCGCTGGCTTCTGTCGGAGGCGGCTGGCAGGGACATCGGGACCACGGCGGCGATGGACGATTATTTCGTCACGATTCTCCCGCGGGTCCCCCACGAACTCACCACCGGTCATCCCGCGCCGCCGCGATGGAGCCCCTGACCAGGTCTTTCCCCGTTGAGCCTGCCCTGCCACGTGACACACGGGACAGCGCCAACGGCCCGCGCGGGTCGTGAGGCTCACCTACCCGGTATCACTCCAGGAAGGTGGCGTTCGCCACATCCTGCTTGCCACGCTGCTCCGTGAAGCCACCCGCCGGCGGCGCCATTCATCCAGCCGGGGTGATGCCCGTCCCCCGTCGTTACCGGAAGCGTTGAAATGGCTAGATGTCGTACCTGCTAAACGGGGATTGGACTCACATGAGCGAAGTAACGCCACGCAGCCAGCAGACTCGGCGCGCTCCGCGCCGTACGTCGAGGAACCAGCGGACCAGCCGACCGGTTGGGTCGGATGGATCACCTTCGCGGGCGTGACGATGATCGTGCTGGGCTCGTTCCAGATCATCGAGGGCCTGGTCGCTGTGTTCGAGAAGGGCTACTACCTCGTAACCCCGAGCCACCTGGTCGTGCACGTGAATTACACCACCTGGGGGTGGGTGCACTTCGCGATCGGCGTCGTCGCGCTCGTCGGGTTCGGTGTCATGGCCGGCCAGATCTGGGCGCGGATCCTCGGCATCGCCCTCGCCATGATCAGCGCCGTCATCAACCTGGCCTTCATCGCCGCCTATCCGATCTGGGGGATCGTTATCATTGCCCTCGACGTGATCGTGATCTACGCGCTGGCCGTCCATTGCCGGGAGATGAAATACGCCTGACGCGGGAGGGACATCAAGTGAGTCGCCGTCGACGCGAGCGGTACCTCGACCTACAGGCACAGGCCGCGCTGGTCCGCAGCTGGCGCCTCACCCGTCCTGGGTCCGGCATCTCACCCCTCCTGGGTGAGGCGCCGGACCGCGTCCGTGTGCGGAGGATCATTCGATGACGCAGGCAAGAGACGATGTTGGTGCGCGGCACGCGACGAGTACACGTCCGGGCGCCGCGGGCGCGCGGCTGACTCCCGCGGACCGGGCCGCTCGCGGCAAGGCGGCGCGGGCGCGGGTGCCCCGCGACAGCCATGCGGTATTCGACCCGCCGACCGACCGGGCGGACCCGGTCGCGCTGCTCGAGCAGCAGGCGGTCTCGCGGGTACCCGACCTGGTGGCGGTGCGATACGGCCGGATGCTGGTCTCGGCGTTCACCTACTTCCGTGGCGCCGCCCTGCCGATGGCAAGCGACCTCGCCCGCACCCCAAGATCCGGGTTGACCGTGCAGGCCTGCGGGGACGCGCACCTGTCCAACTTTGGTGTTTTCGGCTCGCCGGAACGCCGGCTCGTCTTCGATGTCAACGACTTCGACGAGACGATGCCCGGCCCGTGGGAGTGGGATGTCAAGCGGCTGGCCGCAAGCCTGGAAGTGGCGGCCAGGGAGAACGGGTTCACCCGCAAGCAGCGCGGCGATATCGTCCTGGCGGCGGTCCGCCGTTACCGGCAGGCGATGCGCGGCTTCGCCAGCATGGGCAACCTCGCGGTCTGGTACACGCACGCTGACCTCGATCAGGTTCGCGCGCAGGTCGATGCCCAGCTCAGCGCGCAGCAGCGCAAGGCGTGGGACAAGGGGGCCGCCAAGGCGCGCACCGCCGACAGCATGCGCGAGCTCAAGAAGCTAACCCGGACGGTGGACGGCCGACCGCGCATCATCGCCGACCCGCCGCTGATCGTACCCGTTGAGGAACTGCTGCCCGAGCAGGTGGACGCGGCCGGAATCGAGTCACAGCTCACCGCCCTCATCGCCAAGTACCGGCGGACGCTGGAAACCGACCGGCGGTTCCTGCTCGAGCAGTTCGAGTTCGCCCACATGGCGCGCAAGGTGGTCGGGGTCGGCAGCGTCGGCACCCGCTGCTGGATCATTCTGATGCTCGGCCGCGACGACTCCGACCCGCTGTTCCTGCAGGTGAAAGAGGCCCCGGCGTCCGTGCTGAGCCCGTTCGCCGGCACGAGCAAGTACGCCAACGAGGGTCAGCGTGTGGTGGCAGGCCAGCGGCTCATGCAGGCGGCCAGCGACATATTCCTCGGCTGGCAGCGAGTCGAGGCTGGCCTTGACGGCAAGCCACGCGACTTCTATGTCCGCCAGCTCCGTGACTGGAAGTTCTCGCTCAACATCGACGCCATGGCACCCGAGGGCATGCGGATGTACGGCGAGCTGTGTGGATGGACCCTGGCGCGGGCACACGCCCGATCGGGTGACCGGGTCGCCATCGCCGCGTACCTCGGCAACGCGGACGCATTCGACCGCGCAGTCGCGCAGTTTGCCGGCGCCTATGCCGACCAGAACGAGCGCGATTACCGCGCGTTCGCCGACGCCGCCGCCTCGGGCCGGGTTACCGCGGAGCGCGGCATATGACCGCACTTTAGCCTCGTGGGAGCGAGCAGTTTCCTGGCGCGGCGCTCCCAGGCACTTATCTGTCGCGGCCGTATTGCTCGCGCCAGCCGCTGATGACGCGTTCGGCTTGCTCTTCGCTTATCTCAACGTGCTCGTCGTCGTTGTGACCGAGCCAGTACCGCCGCAGGTACTCGGTGGGCTCCCATCTCATGTTCCGGGTAAACGCCTCATCGGTAGGGACTGGTTCGGTGTGAATTCGGCGCACTATTCCCGTCGGCCGATCCGCCGGATGGCTCGCGTCAATCCGAGCGTAGTATGTAATTCTTGGCATTTACCCTCCAGGACCTGGCCGCACAATCTGCCCTGCACCGGGTGGAACGGGAACCTTGCGGAAGGTCTCGGCCTGCAGACTATGCAGCCGGGCAACCTCGTCGGGTGGGGTGCCAGGGAGCCGCTCCTGCTCGTAGAGGCCGTGTGTGGTCATCTTAGCGTCGAAGCTGCCCTGGGTGTGGAACTGGACTTCGAATACCTGGCCGGTTCCCGGATCCCGCCAGGTGGAGTTTATGCCCTTATAACCGTCGGTCAACCACGTATTTTTCCAGGTGACATTTTCGTAGCCACGTTCCTGTAAAGCTGCCACCGCCCTGTCCACGCCATTACCGTAAGACTCTCGCGGCAGCATCATCGTGTAACGGACAGAGTCCTTGACGTTGGCGAGCGCTTCGTCCGCCGTCCGGCCAGGATTCTCAAAAAGATCCGTCGCCAGTTTTCGCTTAAAAGAGTCCTCGCCTTTTAGCCGAAAGTCGAGGCCCTCGAGGCGCGCGCCGGGGAGTTGGCCCGCGACGGCTGACACATCGCCGGTGAGCTTGGGCTCCGCGTCGCGCGCGTGCGCGAGCATCCTGTCGGCAGCGGCGTTCTGATCGGGCTCCAGCGCAAGCCCATCCTCGCCGTGCCACGCGCCCTTGGCGGCGTCGCGGCCAGCGTCCGAAGCGACGTCTTTCTCCGTGGTTTTGAGCGCATCGCGTACGACGTCCTTCTCGACATCCTTGAATAGCGCCTTCTCGAAGATCTCAGCGACCCACGAGATGATCCGCGCTCCCGCTGCCAACGCACCGCCCTTCCTCGCCGCCACGGATCCCACCACCGCCACCCGGGTCACCGCGCCACCCGGGTCACCGCGCCACCCGGTCAAGGCGGAACATATCACTGGCCAACGAGGCACACCGTTATTTCCTCCAGGGCGGGTACCTCGCGGACAAAACACCGGTGCTGAGGGTCGTCGACGTTGGTCTCTGTTGATCCTTCGTTGGCGGGCGTCAGTAGCGTTGATCCGTTGGCCGGAGACAACGGATCATGAGGAGACCACGGGTGGGGAACGGCGCGGTAGGGCGCCGCCATTTCCCTTATGCTCACGTTTGTGAGCAGCGCCAGCGGCTTCGAAGGTGGTTCAGGGCTCAATCCGGCCGTCCCCAACGTGGCTCGTATCTATGACTTCATGCTCGGTGGAAAGGATAACTTCGCCGCCGATCGGCAGCTTGCCGAGCAGATCATGGCAAACGTCCCGACAAGCGCGTGGAGTGCGCGCCAGCAGCGCGCGTTCGTGATACGGGCGGTGCGCTACTGCGTCGGGCGCGGCGTTGAACAGTTCCTTGACGTGGGCAGCGGCTTGCCGACCATGGAAAACGTGCACGAGGTCGCCCGCCACGTTATCCCCGACGCGGCCGTGGTCTATGTCGACAACGATCGGGTGGCGCTCAACCACGCCAGTGCGCTGCTGGCGACCAGCCCTGGTGTCACGGCTATCTGGGGTGACGCGCGCGAGCCACAAAAGATCCTGGCCCACGTCGAGACCCCGGGGCTCCTCGACCTGACCCGGCCCTTGGCGGTTCTGATGACCGGGATCTTGCACTTCATCGCCGACGCTGAGGATCCCGCGGGGATCGTCCAGGTGTTCCGGGATGCCATACCCGCAGGCAGCTACCTGGTGCTCTCACACGCCACCGATGATGTTCGGCCCGAGGATGCCGAATTCGCGAAGGATACGATGCGCCGTGCGACCGCGCCGCTCCTTCATACCAGGTCATACAGGGAATTTGCGGCGTTCTTCGATGGGCTGGAACTGGTTGACCCCGGGTTGGTGTTGACAGTGCAATGGCGGCCGGAAGAGCCGGTGCACAACCTCCAACAGGCCGGGATATATGTGGGCGTGGGGCGTAAGCCAACCCGCGACAGCCAAGCCTAAGAGCCTGCTTCAGAACCCCGATCCGGCTGGCGGGCCCCCGGTATCCGGCCTAACTCTCCGGATAGTAGAGGGTGACGCCGGACGGCACATGAGTAGTCTCGTGCGCGAACACTTGGTTGATGTACAGGGCCACGAGACGCGGGAGCACCTCGCCAGGTGAGTGTTTGGCGGTGAGCCGGATCGTCGTGGCTGGGTTGGTGTGCAGCCGCGTCGCGAGCGCCGCGAGCGGCACGTTGGAGTGTGCGTCGGTGGTAAACGTGCCGACCTCGGTGGAGCTCGGCACGTCATATTTCCACGCCAGCCCGGCACCCATGTTCAGCGAGGACGTTTCGAACACGCCGTTGACGTACTCGGCCAGATCATTGGGGAATGCAGCTTGCGGGGAGACTTCGGCGGTCAGCCGGAGAATGGTCGACGGCGCGGACTCGATGGCCCGGCCGATGTCGTGCAGGCTGCGCTGCCCCAACGACTTCCAGGTTTTGTAGCCGGGGGTGGGCAGAATCTCGGCGCCGAACCCAAGGCACAAATGCCACCGGCTGGTCCGGTCCTCAAGGCCGTTCAAGCCGCCGTTGACGGCGCGCGTTGCGCCTATGATGTCGGCGTCGTCGGCGTGGGCGTTCATGTTCCTGGCGACAGTCCAGTACCAAACCGGCCCGAGCCACACGTATTCGTCGGCGGCGAGCCGGCTTGGCTTATCGACGAAATAGGTCGCGCTCGGCACGAGTCCCTTTACATGCGCCCACTTGGACAGGGCGGTGTAGTTCCCGCGGCCGGTGATCTGGATGAACCCGCGGCCCTTGAACTTCACGCCATCACCCGGGTGAATGTTCCCCAGGTCGGCGCGGCCCTCGTACTCGGCGCCGGAGGCGAGCTCCTCCGCAAAGTGCATCGAACCCGACTCCTCGCCGATCTGGGCCAGGAACATGGCGACGCGATTGACCGTCGTGCAGTTGGCCTGGCGCAAAGCGGCGTTACAGCCGGTGACGTGTTTCGCGGCCAGGGCCGCGCTGGCGCCAGGCATCGCTTTCTGTAGCGTAGCGGTGTCCATGATGAAGGCTCTCCTATCTAGCCCGAGCAGCATGTGGGTGACCCCAGGCGAACCTGGTGAACCCCGGCCGGGCGCCGCTCGGGCCAGCCAGCCCGGCACACCGGCATGACGTGACGTATCTCTGACCGCCGTCGTGACTCATCCCTAACCGCTGGCGGTCCTTTGAATGGTGAGGCCCGAGAGCCAGGCCTGATACGACGAACCGCCAGCAATTAACCGGACCGCTGCTGTCACCTGGCCGGGAACAACATGAAGATTGACCGGCCTGACCGATGACTCCCGGGCTCCGGCGTCGTCATATTCATCATGAACATCGTGGATCTTGGGCCAGCGGCCCAGCGACTGGCAGACCTAATCGCGCTCGTCGAGGACGATGAGCTGGGCAGGCCGACGCCATGCCCGGCGTACTCGCTCGGTGATCTCATCGATCATGCCGGCGGCCTAGCGCTCGCGTTCACCGCCGCGGCGAACAAGGAAAGGGGCACGTACGGCGACCAGGGCCCGTCCGGGGACGCCTCCCGGCTGGGTGACGACTGGCGGAAACGGATCCCGCGTGACCTCACAACATTGGTGGAGGCATGGCGGGAGCCTGACGCGTGGACCGGGGTGACGAGAATCGCCGGCATGGACGCCCCCGCCGAGATGGTCGGTCTCACCGTGGCCGATGAGCTCGTCGTGCACGGCTGGGACGTCGCCCGCGCGACTGGGCAGCCGTACCGCTGCGAACCGGAGTTGCTGGACGCCGCGCGGAGCTTCCTCGTGCAGTTCGCCAGCCCGGACGCACCGGCCGGTCCGAATGTGCCGTTCGGGCCTTCGCGGCAGCTCCCCGACGACGCGCCGTTGCTCGATCGCGTGGTCGCGCTCGCCGGGCGGGACCACGGCTGGTCACCCGGCTGACCCGATCGCGTCGATTCAGGAGTACGGATGTCCGGGGTCGGCCGGTACGGGCATGCGCGCGTCAGCCTGGCCGGTACACCGAGACGTGGCTGGTGCTGTCGGAGCCGTACGGTCGCCGGTCCCAGCCGGCATAACGCTCCGACAGCCGAAGGCCAGCCTGGGCGGCCATCAGGTCCAGCTCGCTCGGCCAGCAGTAACGGAGGGCTACTGGCAGCATGCGGATCCCCTGGCTGCTGAAAGTGATCTTCTGAGTCTTGAAGCGCTGGGCGGCCGCATCATGACGCCACACCTCGATTGTCGCGGAGTCCTCGGTCACAGCCCGCGCGTCGACTCGCTGGTCCCGGTCGAACTTGGCCGGGTCTGGGACGAAGCATTCGATGACGAACGCGCCGTCGGCGTCGAGGACGTGCGCGACATTGCGGAAGCAAGCTGCCTGCCGATCCGCGCTTGGCAGGTTGAACAGCGTGTTGAAAACCAGGTACACCAGCCGGAACGGACCCTTTACCGGCACGTCGGCCATGTCCCCGACGGTGACGGGGATCTGCTCGCCTCCCGGTTTGGCGCGCAGCCGTGCCACCATCTTCTCCGAGCCTTCGAGGCCCTCGACGGTGATACCCCGGGAGCCTAGGGGAAGCCCGACCCGGCCGGTCCCGATCGCGAGTTCCAGGACCCGCCCGCCGCCTGCCAGCCCGGCGAGGAACTCCACCTCCGCGACCGGCTCGGGGTCCGGACCCTCGTCATAGACATCCGCCCACCGTTCACCGAAGAACGCGGGATCATCGAACCCAGCCATGCCGGCCACTCAAGCAGGCCTCAGGCGGTGAACGCCACCGATTTTTTCGCCCTCCAGGACCGTGGGTGTCACCATGGCGGGATGTGTCCTACGACGAGTTCGGCGTATGCGTCGAGCTCGACGGCCATGCTGCCCACCCGGCCGAGGCCCGGTGGCGGGGCCGAGGCCCGGTGGCGGGGTAGTGGCGGGATATACGCCGGGACAACGCCAACGCCGCGGAGGGCATCATCACGCTGCGCTACGGGTGGTCCGACATTATGAACCGTCCGTGTCAAGGTCGCCGCCGAAATCGCGGCCGTGCTGCGCAGCCGTGCTGCGCAGCCGGGGCTTGACAGGCACGCTAAAGCCGTGCAAGAAGGGTTGCCTCCCCAGGTGATCCTTTACGTCGGAGATTAATCAGCACATTCCGCTGATTAATCTCCGACGTAAAGGATCAAGCAAGCGTGCCCGCCGCGCAAGGCGCCAGCCGCCGACGCCAATCGCTAACCGCAGGAGGCCGAGCGTCAGCGGCCGAACGGCGGGCATGGACCCGGCCGCAACGGCTAGCGTTAGCGATCATCTTGAATCAAGGTATTGATCTTGCGTGGGTTGATCCTCGGGTGTGGGTAGCGGGGTGGATGGTGTAGTTCCAGTTGCCGTGGAAGTGGTGGCGGTTCAGGTTGCCGGCGTCGGCCCACCAGCCGCGGGGGGACAGCCGCTCGCCCTTTTCACGGACCTCCACCTCGATGTAGCCGATCATCTCGCCGCCGAGGACTGCGGTCAGGCGGGTCCCGTTCATGCCGACCGAGCGGCGCACGGCCAGGCCGTCCAGCGGCGGCGCGGCGGGCCGGCGCAGGTCGGCCACCCTGGCCAGGTAGACGATCTCGCTGTGTCCGGTGGGACAGAACCCGGTTCGCTCATACAGCGCCGCGACGTGCGGCCACTGCTCGGGCACGCCGTAGACGCCGCAGGGCACCGGCAGGTCGCCCTGGGCGCTTTGTCGTGCCACCCCCCACCGCTCGAACTGGGCAATGCAGGCGGCCATCAGCGTCGGGGCGGAGAACGTTGAGTGCGCACGCCAACACGCGCTCGCAGCCGTCGTCGCAGTTCTCTGCCGCCTACCCGACGCGCCAAACGGCGGCGGACGCGTGGGGGAGCTCATACGTGTTCTGGACGCCGCCCTCCGGCAATGACGACCCGTGCCGGGGGTGACCGACGCCCGCACATCGGCACGTCCGGACGGGTCGGTCGCGTGATGCTACCCGATCGCACATCGGCAAGTCCAGACAGATCTCACCGCGTCAGAAGCGGAAACGGGTCAGGCCGCCCGGCTCCGTCGCCGAGACCACGGTCGCCGAGCGTGGCTCGATGCGGTACACGTTCCACGGCGGTGGTCCTTGCGACGGTGCGTTGAACGGGGCAGTGATGCCCGACCCGCTCTCATCGGGCTCCGCCGGCCAACCGTTGTCCGCCCACGCCTTCGCAATGCGCGCCACTACGCCCGGCTCGGTTACCCGCGCCGCGTCACCCTCGATCACGACGTCCGCGTCGCGGATCGACACCGCGACCGAACACCGCGGATCGCGCGTGACGTTGCGCCCCTTGCGCGTACCCGCGCCCGTCTGGAACCAGAACGTGCCGTCCACCCAGAGGGCACCGACCGCAGTCACATGCGGGCTGCCGTCCTCGTTGACGGTGGACAGCCACGTCGTGCGGGAGTTCGCCGCGTCCGGTCGCGGTGTCGACCCCGCATCGAGCTTCTCGACAACGGCGGCCCAATCTACCGGCGGCAGCCCATCCGCCTTACCCAAATTGATGATCTCCATATCCAGAACCTACCTGCCCGTTCTTCCCCGGCAAGAGCAATCCGCAACGAGACTCGCGACCGTGCGTAGGCGTCGGTCGACGAACTGGCAGCGCGCTGACGGATCCGCGCTCGTTGGGCGTGCGAGCGTTTCTTCGGAGCGCCTGCACTGGCTCGCCTTGACCGTCAGGCGCCAGCATCGGCCCTCTCGTACCGGGCGGCTCGGGTGAGCGTGCGTAACGACCGTCGACATCGGCTTCGCGTTGACCGCACGGCCGCCCAGGTGCCGAGCGGTGGCAGAAGGTCGCCCAACGGGGCACCCCGGTGTCGTTCGGTTGCCGGGCATTTGGGCAGCAGGACCGCTGGGGATCCAGGTCGCGTGCGCCAGGACAGGTATGAGTGCGTCAGCGCGGGCGTCGCAAGGCACGCAAGTGTGAACGGTCATCCCGTAATACCGGCCGACGGCGACGATCTCCGGATGCCGGACCGGCACCCCCGCGACATGCTCGACGGTGACGGTCTTCTCGTTATCGGTCAGCGCAGACACCGGCACCCCGCCGATCCGCCGCAGCGTCACATCCAGGCACGCGATCAGCGTCGGCAGCGTCCGGTCCCAGGCCGGCAGCACCACCCGG
>WNGA01005396.1_pt1 | contig 28521 bp, 32 predicted proteins | sample 5400061 | NCBI WGS metagenome assembly WNGA01 (sample SAMN13153366, study PRJNA577476) | soil metagenome | isolation source: 100 cm soil or saprolite under grassland replicate 2 | place: USA:California | collected 2016-06-15
ACTTCCCGGGAGGAGAGTTCACGCAGACCTTCGAACCCGGTTACCTCAAATTCGAGCACGGGCCGAGCAAGCCGCTGACGTTCCAGTGGGCGACGTATTACGACGCCGCCGACCAGGCCGGGATCTCGCGCATCTACGGGGGCATCCACATCGCCGCGGACGACTTTGCCGGCCGCCGGATCGGATCGAGGATCGGCAAGCAGGCGTGGGCGCTCGCCGAGCGCTATTTCGCCGGCACCGTGCGGTAGGAGGCGGCTAGCGGCCCGAGCGTGCCTGAAGCCTGCGCGCGATCGTGTCCAGCGTCACGGCGAGCAAGAGGATGACGCCGGTGACGATGTAGATCGTCCCCGTCTTGTAGCCCGCCGTGTTGAGACCGTTCGAGACCGTCGCGATCACGAGCGCGCCGATGAGCGCGCTGCGCACCTCGCCGCGCCCACCGAACAGGCTCGTGCCGCCGATGACCGCCGCGGAGATCGCGTCGAGCAGCAGCGTGCCGCCGCCGACGTTGAGGTCGACCGAGTTCAGCCGCGCAGCCAGGATCACGCCCCCCACCCCGGCCATGGCGCCAGAGATGATGAAAACGATGATCCGGATCCGGGCGACGTTGATGCCGGCGCGACGAGCCGCTTCGGCATTGCCGCCGACCGCGTAGACGTGGCGGCCGAAGGGGGTTCGCTTGGCCAGGAAGGTCAAGCCGATGAGGAAGATGACGACGAGGACGCCGGCCAGCGGTAGCCCGTTCGGTACGTTGGCGTGATTGGAGATGGCCACGGTCCCGAAGGTCGCGACAGCGACCCCCACGACCTTGGCCACCATGAGCAGCGGACTTCGGATCGCCACGCCGGCGCGGCGCTTGCCGACGATGCTGCCGAGGGTCCCGACGGCGTAGATGCCGGTGACGACTGCCGCGATGATCCACCCCGCGGTTGACGTGAAGAAGTAGACGGCAGTGTCGTTGATCCACTGGCTTTCGATCACGATCACACCCTTGACCTCGAGCACCTGCAGGATCACGCCCTGCCAGATCAGCAGGCCCGCGAGCGTGACGACGAACGACGGGACGCCGACCAGAGCCACGACCGCGCCCTGGGCGCCGCCGATAAACGCACAGATGCCCACCGCGATCGCGATCGCGACGAGTGCCGGGTACTCGTGGCCGCTACCCGGGAGCTGAAATTCGGCGACCGTCAGGGCCGCTATTCCACTCAGATACCCGATCGAAAGGTCGATCTCGCCAAGCAGGAGGACGAAGACGACACCGAAGGCGAGCATGGTCACGCCGGTCATCTGGACGATGATGTTGTTGAAGTTGTCGGCGGTGAAGAAGTTCGTCGCCTTGAAGCTGAAGAAGACGACGATGAAAGCGAGACCGATGACGATCGGCAGGATGCCGAGGTTCCCCGTCCTGATGTTGTCGTAGATCCGGCGCCAGAGCCCTGCCTGCGCCTCGGCCTCGTCTCCTTCGGGGAGACCGATCCCCGGTGCGGCGACGTCGACTTCCGAGCTCACGTCGCCAGCTCCGGCGTTGTCTCCGGGATGCCCGCGACCTTGGTGGGAATCCCTGCGGTGATCGCCTGCACGACTTCCTGTTGGGTGGTCTGCTCCCGCTCGTACACACCCACGTCGCGGCCGAGGCGCAGGACGGTGATCCGGTCCGCCACCTCGAAGACGTCGTGCAGGTTGTGCGAGATCAGCACGACGGAAAGGCCCTGCTCGCCCAGACGTTTGACGAGATCGAGCACCTGGCGCGTCTGCGCCACCCCGAGCGCGGCGGTGGGCTCGTCGAGAATGACGAGCTTGGAGTTCCACTGCACGGCCTTGGCGACGGCGACCGACTGCCGCTGGCCGCCCGACAGCGAGGCCACCGGCTGCCGGATCGAGCGGATGGTCGTGACGGAGAGCGACCGGAGGGTCTCGGCCGTGCGCTGCTCCATGGCCGGCTCTTTCAAGCGCCAAAGCCAGTCGCGCTCCTCGCGGCCCATGTACATGTTCTGGACCACGTCGAGGTTGTCGCACAGTGCGAGGTCCTGGTAGACGATCTCGATTCCCAGCCTGGCCGCGTCCTTCGGGCCGTGGATGTGCACGGGCTCACCCTCGAAGAGGATCTCGCCGCTGTCCACGCCGTGGATGCCGGCCACGCACTTGATCAGGGTCGACTTGCCTGCGCCGTTGTCGCCGACGAGCGCCATGACCTCTCCGGAGCGCACCTCGAAGTCGACGTCGGTGAGCGCCTGTACCGACCCGAACGACTTCGAGATACCGCGGAGTTGGAGGATCGGCGTCTCGCTCACGGTGTCGGGTTTCCTACCACAAAGCAGATGGAGGCGCCCGCCCGGACGCCTCCACCTGTCGGTCCTCTTTGGCTACTAGCAGAACTTCGCGAATTCGCCCACGCACACGTCGCTCTTCTTCAGGAACTTGTCCTTGAAGAGTCTCGTGTAGTTGGCCTTCGTGATCGAGACGACCGGAATCTGGATGGTGGGCTCCTTCTTGCTGCCGTTCTTGCGGAACCCGTTGACCCCGGGCACCTTCTTGTGCTTCAGCAGCGCGACGGCCGCCTTGGCGGCTGCATTGGCCTCGAGGGGCACGTATTTGTAGACGGTCATCGTCTGCCAGCCCGAGAGGATGTTCTGCACGCCCTGCACAGTCGCGTCCTGTCCCGACAGCGCGATCGGCTTCAGCTTCTTCGCCTTCAACGCGGCAATCACAGCGCCGGCGATGCTGTCGTTCGCCGCGATGGCGCCGTCGATCTTATTGTTCGTCTTCAGCAGCATCTGCTCGAAGATGGGCTGCGCGTTCGTCGCCAGCCAGAGCGGCACGAACTGCTGCGGGCCCTTGCTCAGCTTGCCGCTCTTGAAGAGCGGGTTCAGAACAGCGTCGTTTCCACTCTTGAACCAGAACGCGTTCTGATCCGTCGGGCCGCCCCAGAGCTCGGCGACGACGGGCTTCGACTTCCCCTTCAGGGCCTTGACGACGCCGTTGGCCTGGGCTTTGCCGACGGCCTTACCGTCGAAGGAGACGTACACCTTCGCGATACCGCCGACCACCTGACGGTCGTAGTCGATCGACTGACCGCCGGCCCTTGCGAACTTCTTCTCGATCGCGATCGACGTGCCCTGGGCGATGTCGGTGACGATGGCCACCTTCGCCCCGCGGGACAGACACGAATCGGCCTGCGAGACCATCTTCTGCGGGTCATTCAGCGCGTTCGTGATCGAGTAGGTCACTCCAGCCTTCTTCAGGGCCTTGGCGAAGTACGGCGCGTCAAACTGCACCCAGCGGACGGATGATTTCGTGTCCGGAAGCAGGACGCACACCTGGATGTTCGCGGAGCTCCTGGCTGTTGCGCCTGTAGCCACGATCGCGACTACGACACTGGCCAGGACTCCGACAAGACCCACCGAACGAACAAATCTTTTCACTGCAGCCTCCTAGGTGATGTGATTCGGAAACTCTAGTACGAATTCACGCGCTCTTTCAGATCGATCGTTGGGTCACAGGATCTCCTTCACGACTCGTCTGCCACACACGCGCGTGATACTAGGCTCCTCACGGGCAATGGCGGAGCCTCAAATGTCTCAGGAGGACGCGACATGAAGACCTCGCTCGGAATCTGGGCGCTTGGGCCCATGGTCACACGCTTTGTGCCCGGCGGTTACAAGCCGCAGAGGGTGGGCGAAACGACTGCCGCACGCGTGCGGCAAGCTGTCGAAGGTCTCGGGGACCTGATCGACGGCTACGAGTTCCACTACCCGCACGAGCTGTCGGAGGAGAACCTGGACGAGGTCCGCGACGCGCTGGACGGACACGACGTCTACTGCCTCGCGACCGGCCTGCATCTCGATCCGCGCTTCGGCCGTGGTGGCCTCGTGTCGCCCGACGAAGCGACGCGCGCGGAGGCACTTCGCCAGACGCTTGCAGCGATCGACTTCGCCGGCGAGCTCGGCGCGCACTTCATCATCTGGCCCGGGATCGAGGGCTACAACTACCCGTTTCAGACGCCTTATCGCGAGAGCTGGGACTGGTTCGTCGAGGGAATCGGTCAGGCGGCCGAACGTTGCCGGGAGCGTGGGATCCTGCTTTTCCTCGAACACAAGAACTCTGAGCCTGCGATGAAGATCCTCATGCGCAACGTCGGCATGACGCTGCACGTGATCCACAAGCTCCGCGCCCAGGGCCTCGACAACGTCAAGGTCAATATGGACTGGCAGCACCTGCTGATGAACGGCGAGAGCCTTGCGGAGTACGCGGCCATGCTCTCGGCGGAGGGAGTGCTCGGCCATCAGCATGCAAACTCGGGCTGGGGAACCTTCGACGACGACAACATGGTTGGAGCGCTCGCGTTCATGGAGACGCTCGAGCTTGCCGTCGAGCTCCGGCGGGCGGGCTACGGCAACAACGGCGAACGGCTCGGCTTCGATCTGTACCCGTACACCGAGGATGCCGTTGCGGCTGCACGGCGCAGCGTGCATCAGTGGCGCTTCATCGACTCCGCCGCGGCGCGCATCGACGACGCAGCGCTGCGAGCGGCACAGAAGCACAAGGACGCCGTCGCCGCGTACGAGGTCGTCTACGCGGCCCTCGGCGGGTGACGCAGCTCGTCGGCCTCGACGTCGGCACGACGGGCGTCAAGGCGCTCGCACTCTCGCCAGAAGGTGACGTGTTGGCACGGGCCGAGGGGGGCTACGACCTCTCGACGCCGCACACCGGCTGGGCCGAGCAGAATCCGGAAGACTGGTGGCGGGCAGCTGAGCATGCGCTTGCCGCACTCGGGGGCGAGCCGACCGCAATCGGCCTCTCGGGTCAGATGCACGGGCTCGTCGTCCTCGACGACCAGAATCGCGTGCTGCGGCCGGCGATCCTCTGGAACGATCAGCGCACGGAAGCAGAGTGTGCCGAGATCGAGGAGCGGATCGGGCTCGCGCGGCTCGTCCAGCTGACGGGGAACCGTGCGCTCACCGGCTTCACGGCGCCAAAGCTGCTGTGGCTCCGCCGGCACGAGCCGGACACGTATGCGCGAATCGCGCATGTGCTGCTGCCGAAGGACTACGTTCGCCTGCGCCTGACGGGCGAAAGGGCGATCGACGTCGCGGACGCGTCGGGGACCCTGCTGCTGGACGTGGCGGGCCGGCGCTGGAGCGAGGAGATGCTAGAGGCGCTCGAGGTCGATCCGGGTTGGCTGCCGCCGGTGCTCGAGTCGCCCGAGGTGTCCGGCAAGACCCCGTCGGGCGTACCCGTCGCCGCAGGTGCAGGTGACCAAGCCGCGGCCGCTCTCGGCGTCGGCGTCGACCGGCCCGGCCCCATCTCGGTCGTTCTCGGTACCTCCGGTGTCGTCTTTGCCGCGTTGCCCGACTTTGCCGCTGATCCGCAGGCCCGCGTGCACGCTTTCTGCCACGCGGTCCCGGGCGGCTGGCATGCGATGGGAGTGATGCTGTCGGCGGCGGGCTCGTTGCGCTGGCTGCGCGACGTCCTTGACGGAGCGAATGGCTACGACGAGTTGACCGCCGCAGCCGACGAGTGGCCTCCGACCGCCGAGGGGCTGACCTTTCTCCCCTACCTGGCCGGCGAGCGGACGCCCCATGCGGACCCGCACGCGCGCGGCGCTTTCGCCGGCCTGACGCTTCGCCACGACCGTGGCGCGCTCGTCCGCGCCGTCCTGGAGGGTGTTGCGTACGGGTTGCGCGACTCGCTCGAGCTCCTGCGGGAGCTCGGCGTCGACCCGCAGTCCGGACGAGTTTCGGGTGGAGGGGCTCGCAGCGAGCTCTGGCTCCGCATCCTTGCCTCCGTGCTCGACCTCCCGCTCCAGCGCACCGCCGCCGACGAGGGGTCGGCGTACGGAGCGGCACTGCTCGGCGGCGTCGCCGCAGGAGTGTTCCGGGACGTCCACGAGGCGGTCACTACATGTGTCCGCCTGCATGACCCGGTCGAGCCGGATCCTCGCTGGCGCGCCGCTTACGAGGACGGTTACCGCCGCTTTCGCCTGCTCTATCCGGCCCTACGACCTTTGGAGGACCCATGACCGTCACGCTCGCATCGAAAGCCGGACGCCGCGGTCTCCCCTTCGAGGCCGTCGACTGCGCCTCGAAGTTCGCTCAGGTCGGCTTCACGCGTGCGCTCGATCACGAGTTGCGCGAGCACGGCATCCGGTGCACGAACGTCTGCCCGGGCGGGGTCGCCACCGACTTCGCACTCGAAGAGGGGCGAGGTCGCACACAGGGCGCGCTTGCCGGGATGATGACGGCCGACAACGTCGCCGACGTCGTCCTCTTCGTGCTCACCAGGCCGCGCAACCTTCGCATCCTCGAGACCGCGTTCCGCCCGCTGACGGAGGCGTCATGGGGGTAGGCGCAGCGGTCAAGTGGGGGATCCTCTCAACCGCCGACATCAACCGGAAGGTCATTCCCGGCGCGCACGCCTCGGAGAAGGTCGAGCTCATCGCCGTGGCGAGCCGCAATCTGAGACGGGCGGAAGAGTACGCGCGCGAGTGGGAGATCGACCGCGCGTACGGCTCGTACGAGGCGCTTCTCGAGGACGCAGATGTCGAGGCGGTGTACATCTCACTGCCGAACACGCTGCACTGCGAGTCGTCGATCCGCGCAGTCGAAGCGGGAAAGCACGTGCTCTGCGAGAAGCCGATGAGCAGGCACGTCGCCGAGGTCGAGGCTGCATTCGACGCTGCAGATAGGGCTCAGCGAATCCTGATGGAGGCGTTCATGTACCGCCACAACCCTCAGACCAAACGGCTCCGTCAGCTCGTCGACGACAGCACGATCGGGGAGTTGCGGCTCGTCCGCTCCTGCTTCAGCTATTCGCTCTACGACGCTGACAACATCCGCCTGCGGACGGACGTGGAAGGCGGCAGTCTGATGGACGTCGGCTGCTACTGCGTCAGCGGATCGCGTTTGCTCGCCGGTGAGCCCGAGCAGCTGTACGGAGAGCAGTTCGTCGGCCCGAGCGGCACCGACTGGATCTTCACAGGCACGATGCGCTTTCCCGGCGACGTCTTCGCCCAGTTCGACTGCGGCACCGCCCTCGCCGAGCGTGACGAGCTCGAGGCGATTGGCAGCGAGGGGTCGCTCTTCCTCGACGATCCGTGGCACTGCAAAGAGCCGGTCATCGAGTTGCGCCGCGATGGCCGCATGGAGCGGATCGAGGTCAGGCCCGAGGACTCGTATCGGCTCGAGCTGGAGAATCTCAGCGACGCGATTCGCGGCGAGGCGGAACCGCTGCTGGGACGGGAGGATGCCGTCGCTCAGGCGCGCGTGATCGAGGCGCTCTACCGCTCGGCGGCGAGCGGCGCAGCCGTGTCCCTCTAACCGGCGGATCGACTCCCTCGGTTCCGCGCTAGACCAGGCGCCGCTCGAGGAAGATCGCCAGCCGCGTCAGCGGGAACGAGATGCAGAAGAACGCGGCCATCACTGCGAGATAGATCGCGAACGCGTGCGACTGGGCGCCCGCCTCGAACTGGAGCCGCTCGATCGAGCGCTGACCCGTCGCCAAAACCTCCGGCACGCCGATTAGCGACGCGATCGTAGTGTTCTGGATCACGTTCGCGAGGAGACTGACGAGCGGCGGCAAGAGGCGACGCAGAGCCTGCGGGAGGATCACGCTCCGATGGCGACCCAGCCACCCGAAGCCGAGCGCCGCAGCTGCCTCGTGTTGCTCGCGCGGGATCGACTGCACGGCGCCTCGCGTTGCCTCTGCAACCTGCGCGCTGCCCCAGAGCGCGAGGCCGATCACTGCGCCGGTGATCACCCCGAATCTGTGATGGATGACCGGAGCCGTGGGTAACGCGTAATAGACCAAGAAGATCGTGACGAGGATCGGAAGGCCGCGCCACACCTCGATGTACAGGCGGATCAGCGCCTGCAATGGCAGGAAGCGGATCGTCATCAGTGTTCCGAGGACGATCCCGACGACCGTGCTGCCGATGACGGCGAAGACCGCGATGCGGGCCGTGTTCTTTAGGCCCTCATGCGCCATATAGTCAGCCACGGGTCCAGCCCAGTCCGGCATCTCAGGCTTGCTCCGGAAGTGCGAGGCGCGACTCGACGAGGCGAATCAGCGCCGAGAGCGTCCACACCACGATGAGGTACGTGACGCCCAGGGCGAAGTAGATCTCCGTCGCCTTGAACGAGACGCTCTCGAGGCTGTAGGCCGTGTTCGTGAGTTCGGCGAATCCAATTGCGGTGAGCAGGGACGTGTTCTTGAGAACCGAGATGTACGTATTGATCGACGACGGCAGCGCGATACGCCCGCCGATTGGCAGCGTCACGTTGAGGAAGGTCTTGAAGCGTGAGAACCCGAGCGCAAGCCCCGCCTCACGGTAGCGGTAGGGAACCGCCTCGAAGCCCGCGCGGAAGTTCTCCGTGTTGAACGCGCCGCCCCAGATCATCACGCTGAGCCACGCGATCGTGAACGGCTCGAGGAGGATCGGATGGCCGGGGAAATGAGGCAGCGCGCCCGCGACGAAGAAGATCTGGACGAGGATGGGCGTGTTCCGGATCACCTCGACGTAGATCGCAGCGAGCCAGCTCACGACCGGGATGCGGTGCGCGCGCGCTGCTCCGAGAACGATGCCGATGGCGAGGGAACCGGCGATGCCGAGCGCTGCGACTTTCAGCGTGGCCTTGAGCCCGTCCCAGAAGTCCGGGATGTGGTCCCAGATGAACTGCCAGTCGAAGCTCGCAAGGAGGGTCATCGCGGGAGTGTCCGAGAGCGGCCGCGTCGGGCGGCCGCTCTCAGATACCTACGCTACGGGCAGATCGACGTGAGGTCCTTGCCGACCGGATACGAGAAGCTGTTCTTCGGCCGGGGAACGTTGCCCAGGAAGCTCGGAACGAGCCGTGCCGGCGCGTTTGCCCGGAGGATCTTCACGAACTCGTCCCGCTTCTTCATGTACCGCAGGACGGCGTTGACCCAGCGAGCCATCGCCGCCTCGCCTTTCCGCATCCCGATCCCGTACGGGACGGTCAGGAACTTGTCGCCCGTCAGCCTCAGGTCGCGGTCCTGCGTCGCGACGCCGAGGAGAAACGTGTCGTCGAACATGAACGTATCGGCACGTCCGTCCTTTACCGCCGACACCGCGAGCGCCGGCGAGTCGACCTCGAGTAGCTTCGTGTCCTTGAAGCAGTTCCGGATCCACGTCGCATACAGCGCTCCCCTGGTGGTCGCGACGGTCTTCCCGCCGAGACTGCTGAGCCTCAGCGTCGAGTTGTTCGGAACGAGCAAGCGGCCGGTCGCCGAGTAGTACGGGATCGAGTACTGGACCTGCTCGGCGCGCGCCGCCGTCCACGTGAGCGTCGAGATGATGATGTCCACGCGTCCCGAGATGAGGGTGGGTATCCGGCTCGGTGTCGTCACGCACGTGAGGTTCACCTTCTTTTTGCTGCCAAAGGCGAGCTCCGCGAAGCGGCGTGCGATCCGGACGTCGTAGCCGTCGTTGTTCCCGCGAACGTCGATGAACCCGAACGGCGGGAAGTCGCACTTGACTCCGATCTCCCACCTCTTGCGGTTCTTGACCTGCGAGGGAAGTGTGGGCAGCTTCGGCTTGACCGGCTTCTTCAGCTTCGCCGCTGGCGCCGCCGTTGAGGACGGCTTCCCGGCGGGCGCGGCGGCGCCCCAGGCCGAGAAAGCAGCGGCCGCGAGCACAAGCGCGGCGACCGCAATCAAGATCCGTTTCATTCAACCCCTCCTTCTTCGATGGTGAGCTCCTCCAGCGAATCTGCGAGCTGAAGCGATCGGCGCAGAAAGCGCCGAGTTCGTTCCGCCTTCGGTCGGTCGAGGACGTCCAAGGGATTTCCCTGCTCGACGATCTTGCCTTCGTCCATGAAGATCAGCCGGTCGCCGACGTCGCGCGCGAACTGCATCTCGTGGGTGACGACGAGCATCGTCATCCCCTCGCGGGCCAGGTCCCGCATGACGACGAGCACTTCGCCGACGAGCTCCGGATCGAGCGCCGAGGTGACCTCGTCGAACAGCATCACGTGCGGGCGCATCATCAGAGCGCGCGCGATCGCCACTCGCTGCTGCTGTCCGCCGGAGAGCTGGTGCGGATAGCTGCGCTCCTTCTCTGCGAGACCGACCTGCACCAGCAGCTCGCGCGCGCGCTGCTCCGCTTCCTTGCCCGGGACCTTGCCCACGCGACGCGCAGCCAGCGTGAGGTTGTCCATCACCCGAAGGTGCGGGAAGAGATTGAACTGCTGGAAGACGATCCCGATCCGCTGACGGATCGCGGGCACCTTGACGCCCTTGCCGGTGATCTCCTCACCTTCGAAGAAGATGCGGCCGCTGTCGATCGGCTCAAGGAGGTTCACACAGCGCAAGAGCGTGCTCTTACCGCTGCCACTCGGGCCGACGACGACGAGCGCCTCGCCTGCGTTGACCGTCAGGTCGATTCCGTCGAGAACGACATTGTCCCCGAAGCTCTTCTTGACGTCCTCAAGCCGGACGACCGGTGTTGTCGCAGGTGCCCGCTCGACTACTGCCGCCGCTGGAGTACTCCCCTCCTCCACCGATGCCCTTATACGTGTTTTCCGGTGCTCGTTCAAACGTCTCGCCGTCGACAGGATCGGCTCTCTCCGCTTTCGGTGGCCGCGAGAGGCTGATCGGGGCGACGCTAGTGTCCATTGCGTGGAAGCGCTCACCGACCTGATCCGTTCTCGCCGGACGCACAAGTCGTTCGGCCCCGACCCCGTTGCGCCCGCTGTCCTCGACGAGCTTCTTGAGCTCGCGCGCTGGGCGCCGAACCACCATCGGACGAATCCGTGGCGGTTCCGTGTCGTTGGGCCGGAGACGCTCGCTCGACTGAAGGAGGCTGCGGGGCCGGCCGAGGCGCCGAAGCTGGACCGGGCGCGCACGCTCGTCGTCGCATCGGCGGTTTTGACCGGCGACCTGCAGCAGGACGAGGAGGACGCGTGCGCGACCGCCTGTGCGATCTATGTCGTCCTGCTTGCAGCCCACGCACGCGGGCTAGCCGGTTACTGGCGGACACCGCGCGTCCTGCGGACGAAGGAGGGGCGGGAAGCGGTCGGCCTCCGGGACGGCGAGCGCTTCCTCGGATTGATCCACCTCGGCACGCCGCGCGGCGATCCACCCGCGCCCGAGCGTGCGCCCCTCGATTCGTACCGTGTTTTGCTCCCGTAGCCGCAGACTCCCAGGTACCGTGGCAGCGTGTCCCATCTCCCCGCACCGGACGTTGCGCCCGAAGTCGTCTGCCCGCACTGCAAGAAGGCTTTCACGGCCGAGCTGATCGCAGGCGCGACCGAGCGCCATCGCGGCTTCAAATGCCCGCACTGCAAGCTCTTCGTCCCGGCCGACCGGGCGCGCGAAAGCTAGCGCTTTCGCGCGGCCGACCGCGCCACCACGCGGAACTAAGGCCTCCTTCGAGGCATGTCCTTAAGAACCGCCCGTCGACCGCTAGCTCAAGGCCGGAAGCTAGTGCGGGCGCAGCCGCACTGACGTGGGCGGGGACGCTTGAGCGCCGAAGGGAACCTTCGAGAACCGCTAACCCGTAGGAGCGCGCGGGCTTGGCCCGCGCGCGTTCCCGCGAAGCGGCGTACCCAGATCCGCGCGAAGGCGCCAGCTTTCGTGCGGGTTCAGGCATCCCTCGTTTAAGGGATGCCCAGGGCTTGCCGATAGGCAGTTCGTGGCAGTTGACGTCGCCGTTTCTCGCACGGACCAGGAGGCTCCCTCAGTACCTCACGCCTTCGCGCGCCTGGCCGCCGTTCCGGCCTGGGTCTGGCTGGGCGGAATCGTGCTCGCGAGCTTCGGCGGACGCATCTTCGCCGCGGCGGCACGGCTGACGCCCTACTACCTCCCTGATGAGTACATCTATCCGTCACTCGCCCGCAGCCTTGCGGAGCATGGACGACCGCTCATTCGCGGCGCCGGCGTCCATTTTCCCGCACTCCTCGATCCGATCGTCACGGCTCCGGTGTGGCTCCTCACGGACGACCCGACCACGGCGTTCCGTCTGACGCAGGGCATCCACGCGGTCCTGTTCTCGCTCGCCGCGATTCCGGCGTACCTCCTCTGCCGGCGCCTCGAGCTGCCGCGCTGGCTCGGGATCGCGGTCGCCGCCCTTGCGGTCGCCATCCCCGACGGCGTCTACGCCTCGACGATGCTTGCCGACCCGCTCGCGTATCCCCTCGTGCTCGCCGCCGTCTACGCCGGTGTCTGCGTCGTCGCCAATCCCTCCTTGCGTGCCCAGCTTGCGTTCGCCGTCTTCTGCGCGCTCGCCGTGCTGGCGCGAATCCAGTACCTGGCCATCCCGATTGCAGTCCTCGGGGCGGAGCTCGTCGCGGATCGAGGTCACGTCCTCAGGTCTCTGCGCCGCATCTGGCTCTCCCTCGTCCTCCTGGCAGTCCCGCCCCTACTCCTGTTCGGCATCTTCGGGTCCGACCGCGTGCTGGGCGTGTATTCGAACGGCGACCATGCCATTCACCCAACCTTGATCCTGCACTGGCTCGGGTTGGAAGCGATGCTGCTCGCCTACTCGGCTGGGTGGACGATCGTGCCCGGCGCACTGGCCGGTCTCGCGGTCGTGTTGTTCCGGCCGCGCCGGCGCGCCGAGCTCGCCTTCGCCGTGACGACGCTTCTGCTCGCCGGGGCAGTCCTGCTCGAAGCTGCCCAGATCGCCGATACCGATTCGCAGCGATTCCAGGAGCGGTACCTGTTCGCGCTCGTGCCGCTGCTCGCAACCGCGTTCGGCCTCTACGTAAAGCGGGGCCTCCCCGGCCGCATTCCCGTCGGCCTGCTCTCGGCAGCTCTGCTTCTGCTCGCGGCACGCGTCCCGCTCTCCGGCTATGCGGCCGCGCACAACAAGGACGATTCGCCCACGCTCTGGGCTGTGCTTCGACTCGAAGGGATGCTCTCGGTCGGAAACGGCTCGCTCGCGGTCGCTCTTGCCGCCGCCGCCATGTCCGTCCTCGCGGCCCTCGTCGCTTTCCGGAAGCTTCCCGCGGCGCTCGCCCTCGTCGGCGCGGTCGTCGCCGGCTGCGCCATGTCAGTGGGCGCCTCCTCGTTCGACACGCTCACAAGCCGGAGCCTGCGGGGGACGCTGCCGGTCGACATTCGCTGGGTCGACCATTCGCGCCTCGGCGCTGTCGACCTGCTCGCTCCACCCGGCGCGAAGAAGGAGCAGTCGTGGCAGCAACTCTTCTGGAACACGTCTGTGAAGCGCCTGTTGTTGCTCGGCAGCCCACCGATCGACCAATTCGCCGCGAAGCGCGTCCGTGTCGCGAGCGACGGGCGTCTCCTGGTGGACGGCAGAGCCACCCGACGTCCGCTGCTTGTCCAGACCTACGCCTCGACGATCGAGCTAACCGGCATGAAGCGCGTGAGGCACGAGCTGATCTTCGATCTCTACCGCCCGACCGGAACGCCGCGCCTCCGGCTCCTCGCCGCGGGCCGGTTCGCCGATCGCTGGCTCGCTCCGCGCGGCGCGATTACCGTGTGGACGAAAACCGGCGGGACGCTCCAGCTCGTCCTCTCGATGCCCGGGCGCAGCGACGTGACGCCGATCCGCTTCACGACCAAGGGCATGAACCGCCTCGTGCGCGTCCCTCCGGGCAAGCGCATCCCGCTCAGCTTCCGGGTGCCTGCCGGAGGAGCCTGGAGCCTGCACTTCCGCAGCGAGAAGCAGGGCTATCTCGGCGACCGCGCGGTCAGCGTACGCGCCGACAAAGTCGCCTTCGAAGGCCCGGCCCACCCCTAACACCCAAGCTGGAAGCTAGTGCGAGCGCAGCCGCACTAGCTGGAAGCGACCTGACGCGGGCGGGGACGCGTCAGCGCCACCGCCCGCGCGGAAGACGACCTTCGCTAACCGCTAACCCAGTAGGAGCGTGCGGGCTTTGCCTGCGCGCGTTCCCCGCGAAGCGGCGTACCGAGATCCGCGCGAAAGCGCCAGCTTTCGCGCGGCACCGTTAGACGCAGTCCTTTAATCCTTGGGCTTCGGGTAGCGACTCGAGCTTTTTCAGCGTGTTGTTCTCGATCTGACGGATGCGCTCGCGCGTGACGCCGAAGGCCCGGCCAACTTCCTCGAGCGTGCACGGCTGCGCGCCCGAGAGGCCGAACCGGAGTTCGATCACCTGCCGCTCCCGCTCGGGCAGCGCGGAGAGCGCATGCTCGACGTCCTCGCGCCGCAACGACAGAGTCGCGGTGTCGAAAGGCGACTCGGCCGACTCGTCCTCGACGAAGTCGCCGAGCTCCGACTCCTCCTCTTCGCCGATCGGCTTCTCGAGCGACACGGGAAGCTGCGACATCCGCAGGATCTCGCGCACTTCCTCGGTCGTCATCTCGAGCTCCTCCGCGATCTCGTCCGGCCGAGGCTCGCGCCCGAGCCGTTGCACGAGCTGCCGCTCGATGTGGACGACCTTGTTCAGCTTCTCGACCATGTGCACCGGGATGCGGATCGTGCGCGCCTTGTCTGCGATCGCGCGGGTCACCGCCTGTCGGATCCACCACGTCGCGTACGTCGAGAACTTGTAGCCCTTGCGGTAGTCGAACTTCTCGACCGCACGGATCAGTCCGAGGGAGCCCTCCTGGATCAGGTCGAGGAAGCTCAGGCCGCGACCGAGGTATGACTTGGCGATGGAGACGACCAGCCGGAGGTTCGCCTCGATCATCCCGGTCTTCGCCGTCATGTCGCCGCGCTCGATCCGCTTCGCGAGATAGACCTCCTGGTCGGCGGTAAGCAGCGGCACCTTCCCGATCTCCCGCAGGTAGAGCCGCAGCGAGTCGAGCGAAGGCTCGACTGTGAGATCGAGCTTGGGCCCCTTCTCCTCTTCGGCGAGGATCGGTTGGTCGTGGGGCGGATGCTTGTGGGTCTCGCCCTCTACGAGCTCGACCCCGTGGTCGATCAAGTAAGTGTAAAAGTCTTCGATCTGGTCTTTCGTGAGCTCGACGTCGTCGAGCCCGGTTGCAATCTCGTCGTAGTTGAGAACGCCCTTCTCGAGACCTTCCTGGACGAGCTTGTGGAGCTCCTCGACATCAGGAAGGGAGATTTCGACGGTGAGCAACGGCGGCTACCTCCCGGCTTTCTTCGCGTAGGTGGACGGGGACTCGATCTACCTCTTGCACGCGAAAGAGCCGGATACTCGAAGCCCCCCGGCTCTCACCCGCCTGGATATTACATAGCCGGCCGCGAAAGCAAATAGCGGATTTTTTGTCATTCGGCCGCGACCTCGCCGACCCGCTCTCCGCGGCTGTTTTCGATCGGGCTGACGGCAAGATCGGGAAGGTCGAGGTCGAGCCGGCGCAGGAAGGCGGCTGCAGCGGGCCCGAGACCGCGCCCGGTGCCGTCTTCGCTTTTCAGCGCCACCCCGAGGCCGTGGGGGGCGGCGGCGCAGAGCAGCCCTTCGGCCCCTCCCTTGGCGATCCAGCCGGGCAGCGCCTTCATCAACCGCGTGTCGGCGGCGAGCGGTCCGCGAATCAGGTCGGGATGGGACCGCATCGCCGTGGCGACAGGCTCGCCTCCCTCCAGCTGAGGTAGCCGCGAGAACGCGTGCGCCATCCGCTCGAGCGTCAGCGCGAAGGTGATCACTCCGCAGCCGTCGACACCCGTCGGGATCTCGTCCTCGAGCACCTCGGCTGCCTCCGCGTGCACCGCGAGCATCGCGCGCTGTACCCGGTGGCCCTCGAGCCGGTAGCCGTCGCTTCGCCACCCTTTCGCGCGGCAGAGAGCAAGCATTCCCGCGTGCTTGCCGGAGCAGTTGTGCTTGAGGCGCGACGGGGGATTGCCAGCTGGTCCGCATTCGAGCTCGCTCTCGTTCGCAGGAGCCTTCGCGAGCAGCGCCCGCACGGCGGCGAGCTGGTTGTCGTCGGCCAAGTGGGATGCGGACGCGATCGCCAGATCGCGCCCGTCGAGGTCGTCGCGGGCGCGCGCAAGCGGGATGGCCTGAAGCGGCTTCGAGGACGAGCGCATGAACGCGACGAGCCCCGCGTCACCCGCTTCCGCGACGATCGCGCCGTCCTGAATCGCGACAGCGTGCACGCGGTGGACAGCCTCGACGATCTCGCCGCGGCGGACGGCTACCCTCAACGGCTCGATGCCTCGGAGCCTAAAGATGCGCTGGCCGCGCGGCGGGGTTTGGCGCAACGACGACTTCCTCCGGCTCTGGGGGGCACAGACGGTAAGTCAGTTCGGCTCGGCGATCACAGGCCTCGCCTTGCCGCTTGCGGCGATTCTCGTCTTGCATGCGAGTGCGTTCCAGGTCGCACTCCTGAGCACGATCGACTTCCTACCTTTCTTGCTCTTCTCGCTACCCGCAGGAGTTTGGGTCGACCGGCTACCGCGCCGACCGATCTTGATCATCGGCGACCTCGGCCGCGCCGCAGCGCTGCTCTCGATACCCCTTGCTGCAGCTTTCGATGTGCTGACAATCGGCCAGCTCTACATCGTCGGATTCATCACCGGAACGCTGACCGTGTTCTTCGACGTCGCCTACCAGTCCTACCTCCCTTCACTTGTCGAGCGGGAGCAGCTCGGCGACGCGAACGGCAAGCTCGAGGTCAGTCGCTCTGGCGCGCAGCTCGCTGGGCCTGGACTCGCCGGCCTCCTGGTCGGCGCCATCACGGCGCCTTACGCGATCGTCGCGGACGCCGTGAGCTTCGCCGGCTCCGCTGCGTTGGTGGGAGCGATTCGCCGGGAAGAGCGCGTGCGCGAGCCAGCCGTGGAACAACCCCAGATGCGCCGGGAGATCGCCGAAGGTCTGCGCTATGTCCTCGGGCACCCCTACATGCGCCCGAGCATGGCGTTCGTCGCGATCTCGAACTTCTCAGCGAACCTAGTGTTTTCGATCTTCCTGGTGTACGCCGTCCGGGAACTAGATCTGACCGCAACGACCATCGGACTCGTGCTGTCCCTCTCGAACCTCGGCGTCCTCGTCGGAGCGGCGACAGCGAGTCGCATGTCCGTCCGTCTCGGCATCGGCCGGACGCTGATTGGCTCGGCGGCCGGTGGCGGCTTCGCGCTGCTACTGGTCCCGCTCGCACCACACTCGCTCGCCATCCCTTTCATCGTCGTCGCCTTCTCTATCGGCGGAGCCTGCGCTGTGATCTACAACGTGACCGGCCTTAGCCTGATGCAGGCGATCACACCCGACCGGTTGCTCGGCCGGATGAACGCGTCGCGGCGTTTCATCGTCTGGGGCGTGATACCGCTCGGAGCTCTTGCAGGCGGCATCCTGGCCTCCCAGGTAGGGCTCCGCGCCGCGATCTGGGTCGGCGCGATCGGCGGGTCCGTCGCTTTCGTACCGCTTCTCTTCTCGCCGGTCCGTGGCCTGATCCGCCTGCCCGAGGAGGCACCGCCGCTCGCTACCGTGGTCACCGATGCCTGAGCTACCGGAAATGGAGGCGTGGCGGCGGGCGCTGAACGATCCTGTGGCCGCCTTTCCGATCGTGAAGGCGGGCCCGGCGCACGTCGCCACGCTGAAAACGTTCGACCCACCGCTCTCCGCGCTCGAAGGCCGTCGGCTCGCGGGCGCGGAGCGCCGAGCGAAGCGGCTGTTCTTCCCCACCGCGGACGGCGAGCTCGTCCTGCTCGTGCACCTGATGACCGCGGGGCGGCTCCGCTATCTCCAGTTCGGCGAGCCAGGGCCGAAGAAACCTGCATTCCGACTCGTGTTCGAGGGCGGGTCTCAGCTCGTCCTGACCGAAGCCGGCGCGAAGAAGCGGGCCGGGGTCTGGCTGCTCAACCCCGAGGAAGTGGGGCACGAACTGGCGCACCTCGGGCCGGAGGCGCTCGGGATCGGTGTCGAGCGGCTTGCACAGATCTGCGCAGGCGAGTCGCGGCGCCTGCATTCGATGTTGCGCGACCAGCGCGTGATCGCCGGCATCGGCCGCGCCTGGGCGAACGAGATCCTGCACCACGCGAAGCTCTCGCCATATGAGCTGACGCGAGACGTGACGCCCGAACAGCTCGAGGAGCTTGCGGCCGCGATCGATGCCGAGCTCTCGCGTGGGCTCGAGTTGCGCGAGCGCGGAACGAACGACAAGCGCACCTATCGTGTGCACAACAAGCTCGACGAGCCCTGCTACGTCTGTGGCACGCCGATCGCGCGTGTCGACTTCGAGGAGCACACGATCTACTACTGCCCGGAGTGCCAGACCGGCGGCCGCGTCCTCAAGGACCGCCGTCTCTCACGGTTGCTGCGCTAGACCATGTCCGAGCTACTGCAAGCCGTCTATCGCGGGGACCAGGCCAGGGTCGACGAGCTGCTCGCGGCCGGCTCGCCGCTGGACGTCTTCGAAGCGGCCGCCGTCGGCAAGACCGAGCGCCTTCGTGAGCTGCTCGATCAGGACCCCTCGGTGGCGAACGCCTGGGCGACCGACGGCTTTCAGCCGCTCGGCCTGGCCAGCTTCTTCGGGCACTTCGACGCAGTTCAGCTCCTCGTCGAGCGCGGTGCCGAGGTGAACTCGGCCTCGCGAAACCAGATGAAGGTGATGCCGCTGCACAGCGCGGCAGCGACCCGAACGCTCGCCAGCAGGAGGAGTTCACGCCGCTGATGGCGGCCGAGCAGCACGGCGACGAGCGGCTGAAGGAGCTACTGGTGCAACACGGAGCCGCGGGCTAGGCGCCGACTCGGCGGCGCCGCCGAGAGGGCGTGCGGGCTTCGCCCGCGCGCCCGTCTTCACCCGGCTTCTTGGTTTCACTGCCCCGTGAAGGACGACCAGTTATCGAGTCAGCGGCTTCGCTCCCAGGCCTCGAGGAGTCCCTCGACGTGGCGCCGCTGCGCGTCCGTGAACGGCACGCCCGCGAGCAAGCGGCGCACCTCGGCCGGGTCGTCGTTCTCGACGGCCGCCTCCAAATGTTCGCGCGAGGGCGTGGGCTGCTGAAGCTGGCGTCGCAGCCAGCGACGGAGGCTGACTTCCGCGGCGCGGGTCACCCGGGCAGGCGCACCGACAGCGTCTCCCCGTCTCCGGTCAGCTCGACGGAGCCGCCCAGCGCCCGAACGACGCGCACCGCAACTGCGGCGCCGAGATCGCGGAGTTCGTCGCCGAGCAGCACAGGTCCGGAGGAAGTCGTGACCGGCGAGACCGCCAGCGTCGTTCCGTTCGCGCGGAGGTCGACCTGCTGCAGGCCGCCGTGGCGGAGGGCGGCCTGCGCGAGTGCCGCCACGCCGCGCTGCGTCGCCTCGACATCCACCTGTACCGTGCCGCCCTCTCCGGCCACGGCGACGCGGTCCTCCCCAAGCTCATCCGCGGCGGCGCGGGCAAGGTCGAGCGTGTCGGCAGGCTGAATGTTCGGCTCATAGCGTCCGGCCTCGATCCGCGCCGCGATGCCTAGCTCGTCCAGGAGCTCGGCGAGCTGGCGCGATGCCGCGTCGATCATCTCGACGTAGCGCTGCTTCGGCTCGCCCAGGTCGCCCATCCGGACGAGTGTCTGTGCGAAGCCGTGGATCGTCGCAAGGGGAGTCCGCAGGTCGTGCGCGGCCAGCGTGACGAGCCGTGGGAAAGCTGTGTCGGGAGCACTCACTGAGCGGACTGACACTAACCTGTCTCTGGTGACCGAGTCCCGACACGTCCTCCACGATCTTCAGGCCTCCCTGCCGGAGGTTCGCCTCGGGCTCTCGCGGGCGGGTGTCCAGGGAGTCGCGAAAGCGATCCGGCTGCGCTGGGGTGGCGCGGAGAAGCTGATCTCTGCCGAGATCGACTGCACCGTCGACCTCGATCCCGCCCAGAAGGGCGTCCACATGTCGCGATTCCCCGAGCTGTTCGAGGAGGCGATCGAAGAAGTCGTGATCGGGGAGGCGTTCCTCGTCGAGGAGCTCGCCGAGCACATCGCCCGCCACATCGTCGACCGTCAAGCGGCTGGTCGTGCCGAGGTGCGGATCTCTGCGCGCTACCCGCTCGAGCGGCGCACTCCGGTGACGGGGCTCGCGACCCAGGAGATGATCTCGATCATCGGGATCGCCGCCGCCTCCGAGGCGCGGGTACGAAGGATCGTCGGCGTCGAGGCCACGGGGATCAACGCCTGCCCCTGCGCTCAGGGCCTCGTGCGGGGCCGGGCCTCCGAGCGGCTGCTCGAGGCAGGGTTCGACGGCGGGGACGTCGAGCGGATCCTCGAGCTCGTCCCGCTGGCGACGCACAACCAGCGCGGCCGTGGGACGCTCTTCGTCGGCAGCGAGCATCCTGTCAATGCCGAGCAGCTCGCCGCGATCGTCGAAGGCTCGATGAGCTCCCCGATCTACGAGCTCCTGAAGCGGCCGGACGAGCTCTTCGTCGTCGAGCATGCGCACCTGCAGCCGCGGTTCGTGGAGGACTCCGTGCGGATCTCGTTGCAGTCCACGCTCGACCGGTACGCCGAGCTTGAGGACGATGACTTTCTCCTCTCGCGCCAGGTCAACTTCGAGACGATCCACAGTCACGAGGTGCTCGCGGAGCGCTACGGCACGGTCGGAGAGCTGCGAACAGAGCTTCGGGACGGCGACCTCGCAGATCGCCACACCGAGCTCCGCGAGTGGCTCGCAGCGGGTCTGTAAGAAGACGCTTAGGCGCTCGCCGCGCGGCGGAAACGGAATCGGCTTTCAGTGCCCGCGCGGAGGCGGGCGACATTCGCCCGGTGGAGGATGACGACCGCGACGCCAGCGCCCCCGGCGAAGCCGATCACGGGCCACGGCTCGTCGAGGAGCGCGGCAATCGCCGGCAGCGACAGGGCGGCGACGATGGATGCGAGCGAGGCGTACCGGAAGACGATGAAGACGAGGATCCAGACCCCGGCGCCGATACCGCCCACGACCGGAGCGACGCCCAGGAACGCGCCGCCGCAGGTGGCCACCATTTTCCCGCCGCGCCGCCAGCGCAGGAACAACGGCCGCCAGTGACCTAGCATCGCCGCTGCGCCGGCGAGCACGCCGGCCAGGTGCGAGACGACCAGTGTCGCGACGAGAGCGGGCGCAAAGCCCTTGAGCGTATCCAGCAGGACGACGGGGAGCCCGAGCCGCCAGCCGAATGCACGCCACACGTTCGACCCGCCGACGTTACCGCTGCCGTGCCTGCGGATGTCGTCGTGCTTGAGCAGGCGCACGAGCCAGTAGCCCCACGGCATCGATCCGAGCAGGTATCCGGCGACGACAAGGAGCGCCGTGGTCATTTCAGGCTACTTCGTGTCGATCTGGTACTTCGACACCCAGTCGTTGACCGTCGACCAGTCGAGATTGTCGAAGAATGCATCGATGTAGGACGCGCGGTCGGTCCGGTAGTCGAGGAAGTACGCGTGCTCGTAGACGTCGAGAGCAACCAGCGGCGTTGTGTTCCAGATCGGGAACGTGTTCTGTGCGTCGCCGATGTAGTTGAAGAGGCGGCCCTCGTCCCAGTCGTACGCCGTCCAGGCCCAGCCTCGCCCGGCCATGCCGGTCGCCTTGAGGTCGGTCCGCCAATCCTGCACCGAACCAAAGTCGCGCTCGATCAGGTCGCCGATCTGACCGCTCGGATCGCCGCCGCCCCCGCCGAGGTGCTCGAAATAGATCTCGTGGTTCTTAATCCCGCCGATGGCGAACGTCAGGTCGACCTTGAGCGCGCGAATCTCGGAGTAGGACTGATTTGCACTGGAGATGTCGACGCCGTCGAGCTTCTCCAGGATTTCGTTCCGCTTGTTGACGTAGCCCTCGTAGAGCTTGAAGTGCGCCTCGATGGTTTCGCGCGAGATGCCGTCGAGCTCGTAGAGCTCGGGCTTGAGCTGCCGGGGCGTGATCTCCTGGAACTTGAAGGCAAGCGTGGCCATCTTCCTCCCTCGACTTGGCGGGCGGCCGGAGCATATCCTCGTCTACAAATCGAGAAAGGAGCGACCGATGCCCTACGAGGTTCCGCCGCTGCCATACGACTACGCCGCGCTCGAGCCGCACATCGACGAGCAGACGATGCGCGTCCATCACGACAAGCACCACCAGGCCTACGTCGACAACGCCAACAAGGCGCTCGAGGGCACCGAGTGGGCGGATCATCCCGTGGAGCAGGTGCTCGCGGACCTGGAGATCCTGCCGGAGGACATCAGGGCCGCCGTCCGCAACAACGCCGGGGGTCACGCGAACCACACGTTGTTCTGGGAGATCATGGCCCCGGACGGCGGCGGCGAGCCGGGTGGTTCGCTGGCTGACGCGATCACGAGCACCTTCGACAGCCTTGAGGACCTGAAGAAGCTCCTGAACAACACGGGCGTCAAGCGCTTCGGCTCGGGCTGGAGCTGGCTCGTGCACGACGGCACCGGTCTCGCCGTCTACTCGACCGCGAATCAGGACTCGCCGATCAGCAACTCCGACACGCCGCTACTCGGCATCGACGTCTGGGAGCACGCCTACTACCTCAAGTATCAGAACCGGAGACCCGACTACCTGGCGGCCTGGTGGAACGTCGTCAACTGGGACGCCGTGCAGCAGCGCTTCGAGAGCGCGAGCTGACCCAGCCCGCGCTCTCGATCCTTCACCGTCTGACGACGGGCTGCGTGCCGCTCCACGCGTCGAGGTAGCCACCCGGCATTTCGGTCGCCGGCATGAAGATCCGCACCGACCAGCGGCCGCGCGGAATCATCTTGCGGACGGCGCCGACCGCGAGGATGCGCCCCGACTTCGACCCGAGCTGCAGCCTCCTGAGATTCACCCACGTCTTCGCAAGCGTAAAGCGCTGGAGCAGAACGAAGCGGCCGGCGAACGACTGACTCGCCGTGACGTAGAAGTGGTAATACCCGGACTTCGAGACGTACGGAAGCTTGATCATCGGCTGAACCTGGATGAACACGGAGCTCTCGAGCGTCTTCCACTGCGCCTGGTACTGCGTGTAGATCTGCGGCGTTACGTTGAACGAGAAGACGCCGTTCGTCGTCGTCTGCAGCGTGGCGACGATCTGCTTCGTCGTCTGCCCGAACGGCAACTGGACGAGCGTGACCGTCTCCCCTGCCTTCTTGTTCGACACCGTCCCCGTCAGCGTGACTTGGCCTCCGAACTTCACCACGGGCACCGAGGCCGCAAGCGTGACTTGGTCTGGTGCACCGCGCACGATCACCGTCCCTTTCAGCGACGGATGGAGGCTGTCGTGGTAGCGAAACGTGCCGCCGTTCCGGAATGTCCGGGTGTAGGTCTTCCCGGGCGCCAGGATCGGCGACGCGAACGACCCGCCGTTCGCCACGACCTGATGGTTGATCGTGTCGACGTTCTTCCACGTGACCGAGTCGTTCTGATTGATCGTCACGGTCACCGGGACAAAGCCCGTTCGCTTGATCTGGACGACAGTATTTGCGCTCGAGGCCGGCGCGGCCAGCATGAGAGCCAGCGAACCGACGACGAGCAAGATAACCCTGCGCATTCTGGAACCCCCTGCGGTTTACCGGCTTCTTCCCCTCAGACGTGCATTCCCCGTAAGGGGTTTTTAAGCGTTTCGTTCGGGTACCTGGTTGTCGCGGCAGGCCCATGTCTGCTCCAATCCAGCAGACGTGGAATTCCGTAAAGACCCAGAGGAGATGGGCCTTAGCTATGCAGTGCCCGTAACGATGCCAGATGGCGTTCGACGGGAGACCGGTGACAACCCACCGCAGAGCCGCGCTCCCAGCGACGGCAACCTGATCCGGCGGGTGGCTCGCCGCGACGCGAACGCGTTCGAAGCTCTCTACCGCCGGTACGCCCGGGCCGTCTTCGGGCTCGCCTTGCGGCGCCTGGGTGATCGCATGCGCGCCGAGGATGTCGTACAGGAAACCTTTGCCGCGGTCTGGCGTTCGGCACGGACGTACAACCCGGAACGAGGGGCCGGCGCGCCGTGGCTGTACGCGGTCGCCCGCAACGCCATCGTCGACCGCGCCCGCAACCGCGCCGAGCCGCCCGGCGAGGCGCCCGACGCTCCCTCAATGGACGCGGGTCCCGACGAGCGCGCCGAGGCCTCGTACGTATCCTGGCGCGTCCACCGCGCGCTCGAGGAGCTGCCGCCCAGCGAACGGGATGTGATCGAGCTCGCCTACTACGGCGGTCTCTCGCAGAGCGAGGTTGCGGACTTCCTGAACATCCCGCTTGGCACCGTGAAGACCAGAACGCGGTCCGGGCTCGGCCGCCTTGCCGATCTGCTCGAGGGTGAGTTCCAATGAGGGGCGGTCCGGACTTCGATGAGCTCATCGGCGGCGACATGCCCGAGGAGGAGCGCGAGCGCCTCCGGCACGCGCACGAGCTCCTCGTCCAGGCAGGCCCACCACCGGAGCTCGCGCCGGAGCTGGAGGCTGTGCCCTGGCCGGAGGAAGCTCTGATGCCGCTGGGGTTGACCAGGAGATCGACACGCAAACGCTCACCGTTGCTCCTCGCCGCCGCCGTCGCCACGGCGGGGTTGCTCGGGTTCGTGGTCGGACAAGCCGGGAACTCGAGCTCGACCAACATCGATGCCCAGCGCGTCGTGAAGCTTCGCGGCACAGACCTGGACAGCGACGGGCGGGCGACGCTCGAGATCGGGAGCAAGGACAGCCACGGCAACTGGCCGATGGTGCTGCACGTGAGCGGTCTGCGGTCACTTCCCCCGGGCGGCTACTACGACCTCTACCTGTCGCGCGGTGGCAAGCCGATCGCGCTCTGCGGCACGTTCAACGTGCGGCCGGGAGAGACGGTCGTGCGGATGAACGCGGCCTACGAGCTGACGCGCTTCGACGGCTGGATCGTGACGCGGCAGCTACCTGGAAACCACAAGCCCACGGACGTCGTCCTTCGTCCCGCCGGAGAAAACGCTTAGGGCGCGACTCGTCCCGCTGCGACGAACGCGGCGTGCGTGACCGGCATCTTGGCGGCGAAGAACTGCTCGACGGCGTCGGCGTAGCGGCGAATCTCCCGCTGTGCGGTATCGGCAGCCCTGAGGGAGACGAAGTTCATCAGCGCCCGCGCGTTGACCGTCCAGAAGAACTCGGTATAGGCACCGACCGGCATGACGGAGCGTGCGAGCTCGCGCGCGACACCTGCCTCGACGAGCCGCTCGTACGTCTCGAACGCGTGCTCGTACACCTCACGCAGCTCGTCACGCGTGCGCTCCGCAAGCTCCTGTTCGACGGGCTCGAAGGAGTAGGCGCCTGGCTTTCCGACCTGAGAGCGAACATCCTCGGCCTCCGGGACGTAGAAGTCCTCGGTCGCCTTCGCATAGCGCATAGAAAACTCGTTGAATGACCCAATACGGTGTCGAAACCATTCGCGCGCGACGAAGATCGGGGCGCGAATGTGGAAGCGAAACGAGTTATGTTCGAACGGCGTGCCGTGCCGATCGCGCATGAGGAAGCGGATCAGCCCCTCATCCGAAGCGTCCATCTCGTCCTTGCGGCGGGCGAAGCTGACCCGGGCCGCGTTTACGACTGAGAGGTCGGTGGCCATCGAGTCGTCCAACCGGACGAAGCCGTGGTCGAGGACGCGGATGGCGTCCTCGGCTATGACTCTGTCGGTGGTGGCCACCGAATCGAGTCTAGCGAGGGTGTCTGTCGGCACTTCCGGGTGGTCGTATCCCGCCTGGAAGCCAGGCTTCTACCCGGCCGGGACGGACGCTCGCGACTTCCTGCGCTTCTACTCCGAGCACTTCTCGACCGTCGAGTTGAACACCACCGGGTACCGGCTCCCGGCCGAGGAGCAGTTTCGGAAGTGGGCCGAGCAAACGCCGCCGGGATTCCAGTTCGCGCCGAAGCTCGCCGGGAACCGGCCGCGGCTGCTGGCGGACTTCGCCTCGCGGGTCGGCAACCTCGGCGACAGGCTCGGCCCGGTGCGCGTCCAGCTGATCAGCGCTCGGGACGAGGGGATGATCGAGCTGATCCTCGGCTCGCTCGACCCGGGCTTCCTCGTCGCCTTCGACCTCCCGCATCCGTCCTGGGATGGAATCGAGCCCCGGCTCGCGCAGGCGGGCGCAGTCCGGGTCAACGATCTCGAACATGACGCGCCGTTTCGGTACGTCCGCCTCCGCGAGCCGCCCTACACGGACGAGGAATTGAAGGGGTGGGCCGATCGGCTGCGCGCGACCGACGAGCCGGCGTTCGTCTACCTGCGCCACGAGGAGGAGCCGACCGCGCCGGCGTACGCTCAGCGTCTCTTAGAGCTTCTCTAGTGCTGCCGGCACTGCTTGTCGACTCCGACTATTGAGTCGAGCAGCGCGTTCTGCTGGCGCTCGTAGGCGACGTCCGCGGGATTGTTCGGGTCGTAGTCGTGCAATCCCGGGACGGTGATGCTGACGTCAGGCGTCACGCCCGGTCCGTTCATCGTCAGTCGGTACTTCTCGCCATTGCCCGGCCCGCGAGGCGTGCTCGGGAATCCCGCCGGATGGTCGTAACCCTTCGTGGGATCGCGTGCGAGGAAGCTGTAACAGAAGAGGCCGGTGGGGTTGTGGGCGAGGAACGAGTTCTCGCGCTTCCAACCCTTGCCATAAAGTGAGTTGAACGTGTCGAGATAGACGAGCCGTCCGTAGCGGTCGGTCGGGTTTCCTCGCTGTGTAGCGGCGAACCCGTGCACAGGCTTGCCGTCGTACGTGACGCGTCCGAAGAGGTGGTGGTTTCGGGCTCCGTAGATCCAGTCCGTCCAGACCTCGAGTTGCGCCATCGGCCCCGACCAGTGCGAGAGGTGAAACTCGCGCGCACGATGGACAGGAAGCCAGGGCAGCATGCCAAGATCCGGGAGCGGCGTCTGCCAGGATTGAAGCGCCCAGTATGAGCCGTTCGGCGCTGCACAGGCGGCGACGAGGAAGGCGAGCCTCGGTCCGTCGTAACGGCGGCACTGATCCTGGAAGCTGAGCCAGTAGCGGCCGCGGCCGGAGTAGTCCCACCTGAACCGGACCTGGGGTTTGCCTGACGTCGGGTGGCGTGCGTTCACCGCGCCCCACGCGAGGACGTGCCGGACGCGTCCTGCCTTCTGATACGTGAGCAGCGCCTCGCCCTTCGCATTGACGGCGAGGCGGACTCTGCTCACATTGCGGTCGATCAGCTCGGATCCCTGCGCAGCCGCAGGAGCGGCGAGCGCGACGAGGACGGCGGCGAAGGCGACGGCGGCCTTCATGGCCCCAAAGTACCCACTTACAGGAAAATCGACGCTCCCTCGATCGAGGGAATCGCCTTGCGTCAGAAGCGGGTGGCAGCGCCCAGGTGGTGCTCGTAGGCGCCGGTCTCCAGGATCTCGGTGATCTGACGGACCGCGTGCTCGGTGTGCACGGCCTCGAACTCCGGAATGCGGACGGTGACGGTGCCGCCACGCCGCGCGCTAGCGCGTGGGCTGCCAACGTCGAATCCGGCCGCGTCGAGCAGGTCGATCAGCAGCTGTGTCTGACGCATCGAGTTCTCGCGGATCCGGTCGACTCCGATCTCCTCGATCAGGTCGTAACCCGCGGTCGCGGCATAGAGCGCAGGAACATTCGGCGTGCCCGTGAGAAAGCGTGCCACGCCTTCGGCGTACTCGAGCTCCGGCTCGAAGCCGAACGGACGAGCGTGCGCTTGCCAGCCCATGAACGTCGGCTCGAGCACGTCGGCGAGATCCGGACGAACGTACAGCCACCCGTTTCCGGGGCCGCCGCAGAGCCACTTGACGCTGCCGCCGACGGCAAAGTCGACGTTGAGCGCGGTGACGTCGAGGGGAACGATTCCGGTGGACTGATACGCGTCGAGGACAACGTGCGCGCCGGCCTCGTGCGCACGGCGGACGATCGCCTCGACGTTCTGAATCTCCGCCGTCTTGAAGAGGACGTGCGTGATCGGGACGAGTAGCGTGCGCTCGTCGATCGCCTCCACGATCGCGTCGTCGTCCGCGACAACGACGACCTCGAGCTCAGGTTGCGCCTGGTAGAGGTAGCGGACGCTCGGGAAGTTGCCTTCTTCGTAGACGACGCGGTTGCGTCCCGGGTCGACGGGACGGAAGCACGAGATCACGATCGCCTCCGCAACGGCGACGTTCTGGTGCATGACGGTCGAGCCAGGCGGCGCGCCGATGATGCGGGCGATCTGGTCGCCGACCGTGACCGGCATCTCCCACCAACCCTCCGCCCACGCCCGGATCCCGCGTTCTCGCCACGTGCGCGCGAACTCGAGCATCCGCTCCTCCGCAGCCGCGGGCATCGCTCCGAGCGAGTGGCTGATGAGGTAGGTCGTGTCGCGGAGGATCGGAAAGCGCTCGCGATAGGCGCTCAGGTCCATCTGGGCACCCTACTGTGGAAAGAACGGCACGCTCTCCGCACCGCGAGGGTCAGACCCTGCCGTTTCGCCGACGCGTGGGTCCGACCCACGGCTTTTGCTCGCGGCTCGAGGTCAGGGGATACGGAACGCTGTAGGCGTCAGTTGAACTCGGCCAGATGACGCTCCACCGGGCCGACGTAGCGCGCCGACGGACGGAACAACCGGCCGGTCTTCTTTTGCTCGAGGATGTGCGCAGACCAACCCGCAACGCGTGAGCAGGCGAACATCGCGGGCGCGAGCGGCGGTGGGATCTCCGCGACGTCGAGGACGATCGCCGAGTAGTACTCGACGTTCGTCGCAAGGACACGATCTGGAGACTTCTCCTGCAGAGCAGCGAGCGCGACATGCTCGAGCTGCTCGGCGACCTCGACTTG